>JAEEGL010982785.1_pt1 | contig 15764 bp, 8 predicted proteins | sample 9134231 | NCBI WGS metagenome assembly JAEEGL01 (sample SAMN16246548, study PRJNA631951) | gut metagenome | biome: gut microbiome; feature: rumen; material: fiber-attached | host: Bos | place: Iran: Karaj | collected 2018-10
CATGGTATCATTTAAGAATGCACATGCACCTATAATTGATGATGAAACATTTAGTATTGCAAAGAAAATGACAATTGGTCATAAAGTGATAGAGTCAATGGGTGAGTCATCTGCCTTAAATAAAATGCTCTATTGTGCCGATTGCAACGAGATAATGTATCTAAATCGTGCAAGAAAACTATCAGATAACTGTCAACATTTTAGATGCAAAACTTATATTAAATATGGTAAATGCACATCACATAAGATTAGAAGAAGTGTTATAGAGAAGATAGTCCTTGAGAAACTCAAATCAATCAGTAAATTTTATATTGAGAATGAAGAAGAGTTTAAGAAAATGCTTATCAATAGAATTGATACTATGACACGAGAAAGTGAAAAAGATGATGAGAAGAAACTTGCTACTTCAAAGGACAGAATAAGTAAACTAAACTCAATAATATCTAATCTTTATGAAGACAAGATTAATGGTGTCATTACTGAAGAACGATTTGTAACATTGTCAGAAGGCTATGAGAGAGAACAGCAAGAGCTAAAACAATTAGTTGATAGTTTAACAAATAAAGTAAATGAGCGAAATAGTAAAAAAGAAGATATAAACAAATTTATAAAAGTGCTTGATAAATATAAAAATATTAAAACATTAGATGCTGAAATGGTAAGAGAGTTTATTGACAAAATTTACATTTATAACGAAGAAGTGATTAATGGTCAAAGAACTCAAAAAGTAAAAATACTATTTAATTTCGTAGGTGAAATTCCCATATAAAAAAGTAATCACTATATAAGAGCACCTTTTGATAGTTTAAAGAAAAACTTTGCATCACAAATTAATAACTATAACAATAGTATTGATGCTAAGATAGACGGAGCAATTGCGAACTATTTGGCTGGTGTTAGGTTAGAAAATAGTTCGCTAATAAATTCTATTTTGTATAAATGTAATCAAATACACTCCGTTTCTTTTGCAAACAACTGGGCGGCCCCAGGAACTGTTATAGGAGACCAATGTGAAATTGCAGTATTATTTTGGGGCATTTTTACACAAATTTCTACTGATTCTAGCTGGGCAGCTGCAACAAAGTATATACAAACATTTACTGGTTTTATGCTTTCGACAGAAAATAATGCTTCAACATTTAAAAAGAAAACTATAGGAACAAGAGGCACTTATATAGTGAGACCTGGTTATAATGATCAATATGATAAATATTATATGGATAATTTATCATTTTGGAAAATAACGCCATACGCATATGCACTTGCTTTTAGATGGCATTCTAGGCTTCTAGGCTTGATAAATTGGAATGATAAAGCAAATATAGGGCATAATTATACCGGTAGTACAACTTGGGATATGCCATCAGGATCAGATTTTGGTGTGAATACAAAAAATGGAAATATCACATTTAGTGGCTTTCAGACTGCACCTATCACCCAATTTTTTAATGGGACTTATGTAACTGGGACTACAGACCAAAAACTCAAAACAACTGAGATAAGTAATGGAGATGATGCATATGCTCTAGCGGGGAACCAAGTTACAGGGTCAGTAGATATAGTAAAAAGCGATGACTGGAATAAAGTAAGCGATAATTACTTCAATTCCTTTAGTACTAATACAGGAAGTGGCTTTAAGTTGATAAATGCAGGTGCATCGCAAACCGGCAAGGCAAATGTCCAAACCAACATGAATAATTGGCCAACAAATTTGCCAACGGTGTATGTATACACTAAGAAAAATTCGAAAATCAATGCAAGTGATATGATTTTAAATTCTTGGACAAATGCAAGTGGAAATTTGATTTATTATTGGACAGGAATTCCAATTTTTACAGCCATATCTAATGGCGTAGTGGAAATTCCTTTTAATTTTGTGGTAGATGTAAAAACTGCAGGGCTCACAAATGGTGCGACATATTCAATAAAAAGTGAAGCATTTGGAAATAATGCTACACTCGATCCAACAAATGTAGATTTATATGAAGATGTAGATTTAACAACAAAGATAACGAGTCAAGAATTTACTGGAAATAGCTACAACAAAAAAGTATATTTCCGTGCTAAATCTGGAGAAACATATTGGATTAAAGTTATGCCTAAGTCTGCAAATAGAGTTATAGTAAATACTACATCAGAAAAATTAACTTTCTATGAAGGAAAAGAATAAATGTAGTTTGAGATTAGTTTGAGGAGATACAATGAGAAAAAGTATAAAGAAAATAAAAAATGTGATAGCATTGTTGTTAGTTATATTTTCAGTTGTAGAATCTTTTGCAGTTGCGGTATCGGACAATGACGGAAGCGCCTTTATAACCAAGGCAGAATTCGACTCTCTTAAAAATGATTTTCAAACACAAATTGATCAGTATAATACTACTATTGATAGTAAAATTGACAATGCAATTGCCAGCTATTTATCTGGAGTTAAAGTAGAACAAGAGAGACAAATGGATTCTATAATTTATAGAAGTAATACATATAAAGATGTCATTTTTAGCAATTCTTGGACAGTGCCTTTTACTACTATTGGAGATAAATGCACTGTAGCATCATTTTTCTGGAGCATTTGGAATTTTACAGTGAAGTCTGGAGATTATAATACTTTATATGAGTATGGAATGATGAATAGTACTAAGGCAAATTCCCCATCGTTTGTAGAGGATACGAAAGGAACTGTTGAGACACAGATTTGTCAGCCGTCATATAATGACCAATACGGGACATATTCTATTGATAATGGATCTTTTTGGAAAATAACACCATATGCTTATGCGCTTGCTTTTAGATGGCATTCACAGTTGCATAATGCTTGGGTTAATTCTGCTGATGCTGCTAATGTTACTATGTCACTTTCTGGTGATACAGGGACATGGTCACGTAGTAGTGGTGAAACATTTGGATCGGTAGATAAAAGTTTGTCAGTAACTTTTGGTGGGCTTACTACTCCTCCTGCGTCACAACCAATGGATGGAATATATATTACTGGAACAAAAGATACAGTGCTTAATTTATCTTCAGTTGTTGGTGGAGAGAATATTAATAAACTTGCCAGCAATTATGTAGATGGTGTTGTCAAAGCAACTACAGTTGATGATTGGAATACAGTAGAAGATTCTGTTTGCTATGTATTTGATGTTAACAATGGTTTTGGATACAAGTTGGGGGACTATTATTATGGGTCATCACGCAGTGGTAATGTAGAAGTGACAATTAATGACTGGCCAGCAAATTTGCCAAAGTTTAATGTATATAATAAGAAGAATACCAATTTAAATGCAGAAGATTTAATAGTAAATGGATGGACAGATTTAGTAGGTCATCCTATTTATTACTATTCTGGCATGCCTTTATTCACAACTGTAGAAAATGGCATAGTAGAGCTTGAGTTAGAATTTGAAATAGATGTGGAAACAGCTGGGCTTTCTAATGGAGCGAGTTACTCTATAACTGACCATAGTTTCAGTAATAGTGATACTCTAGATACTGCCACAGTAACACTATATACAGATAAAGATTTGGAAACAAAATACACTACATTGTATTTTACAGGTGATTTACACTCTAAAAAGGTGTATTTTGAAACAGAAAAAGGGAAAACTTACTGGATAAAGGCTAAGCCTAATACAGTAAATGGTGTAAAAGTGAATACCAAAGAGGGAACTGTCAAGTTGCTGATAAAAAGATAAAAGATAATTAGTTATATAAAAATAGGAATTATAAAGTTATTACGATTAAGAGCGTTAACTTCTATAATATATGATTATTCCTTATATTTAGCGGGATTGATAGCCCGCTTTTTTATTATATAATGTACTATTGCAATTAAAAACTTATATTATTATAATAGTAGTATAAGTAATGAAAACACAAAATTCATCATTATATTAATAAAATTTAGGACATTGTTTGAAAAGTATTTTATGATAAAAGAATATCAAAATAATAAATACAATAACATTGTTAGGGCAACAAATTGCAGTGCTTTGAGTGGGTTCAATATATGTGCAAAAAATGTTTTATTGGTCATATTATTTCTGCATATTGCATTTACAATGAGTTCGTGTAGCAAAGCGGTAAACAATGTAAATGAAACGATCGAAGAAACAAAATCGCTTTCACAAACACTTGGCATAAGTCTTGCAGATTATAGACTAATCTTAGCAAACATTGACAATTCAATTGGCGACTACACACCAGAGCTAGTAGAAATTGAGCATGGAAGAGAATTTGATTATCGTGCTGCGGATGATTTAAAAAAGTTTATTGCTGATGCAAGAGCAACAGGATTAAATGTATATCTTAGTTCAACTTACCGCGGAAGATATGTTCAAAACATGTTGTATGAAAAGAAGGTAGCGCAGTATGGTGAGGATGTGGCAAAGACCATAGTTCTTCCGCCAGGAACGAGTGAGCACCAGACTGGTCTCGCTGCAGATATAACAGATGTGCCATATGATTTTAAAACAAAAGAAATTGAGAACACAGATACATTTAAGTGGCTAAACGAACATTCAGCCGAATATGGTTTTATACTTAGATATCCAAAAGATAAAGAAGATATTACTAAAGTAATTTATGAGCCTTGGCATTTTAGATATGTAGGGAAGGAAGTGGCAAACTATATAAAAGATCATAATCTGTGCCTGGAAGAGTTTATAGATTTAATGAAGTCTGAGTCGGGTGACTCTAAAGTTTCTAATTAAAACATCAATTAAACATAAGAATATTAAGTAAAATAGCTATATTATCAAGTAAACTGTATTTGATTTTATAGCTTTTTTTTGTTATAATATATATAGGTATAATTATGCAATATTCTATAATAAATAAAGGCATAGGAGGGGCTTTATGAAGATTTATACAACGGATAAAATTAGAAATGTAGTTTTACTTGGACATAGTGGATCAGGTAAGACATCTATGGTGGAGGCAATTGCAAAGGTTGCTGGAATTACTGATAAGATGGGTTCTATTGATTCAGGAAATACTATTTCAGACTTTGGTAAGGAAGAGCAAAAAAGAAAAATTTCTTGTCAAACATCTATCATTCCACTTGAATGGGATAGTAGAAAGATTAATGTAATTGATACACCAGGTTTTTCTGATTTTATAGGTGAGGTTGAAGAAGCTTGTGGTATAGCAGATGCAGCCGTTATAGTTGTAAATGGTAAATCAGGTATTGAAGCTGGAACAAAAAGATCATGGGATATATGTGATAAATATAAATTGCCAAGATTTATTCATGTAACAAATATGGATGACAACAATGCTTCATTTAGGCAAGTGGTCGAGCAAGCAACAGAACTTTTTGGAAAAAAAGTTGCACCTGTTAATCTTCCTATACGTGAGAATGAAAAATTCGTAGGATATGTAAATATAATTTCAAAAAAGGCATATAGATGGGAAGGTAATGAGGCTGTTGAGTGTGAAGTGCCTGATTATAATAAAGAATATCTTGAAAAGTATAGAGCAGTGCTTATGGAATCTGTTGCAGAGACATCAGAAGATATGATGAATAGATATTTCGCTGGAGAAGAATTTTCAGAGTTTGAAATTCGTTCAGCTTTAAAGAACAATGTATGTAATGGCTCTATAGTACTTATGGGCATGGGTTCAAATATGCTTGCACATGGTATTTATACAACTCTTGATGATATAATAAAATATTTCCCATCGCCAGATCAAAAAGAACTTAATGGTATTAATAAAAATACCAATGAATTAGTTGGACTTAATTATGATTTCTCAAAACAAAAGTCTGCTTATGTATTTAAAACAATGGTTGATCCATATATAGGTAGATATTCATTTATAAAAGTATGTAGTGGTGTTTTAAAGACTGATGATTTACTTTATAATGTTTCAAAAGAAGAAGATGTAAAAATTGGTAAGATATATGTATTGTCAGGAAACAAAGCACAAGAAGTATTTGAACTTCATGCAGGGGACATTGGTGCTCTTGCAAAATTATCAAATACAAAAACAGGAGATTCACTTGCTACAAAACAACTTCCTGTTATGTTTGCAAAAACTGAAATTAGTAAACCTTATACTTATAAAGCATACCGTGCAAAAGAAAAAGGTGATATAGATAAACTTGCGCAAGCTCTAGCAAAACTTTGTGAAGAAGATCTTACTCTTAAATCTATAAATGATGTTGCAAACCATCAGATGCTTCTCTATGGCATAGGAAATCTTCAACTTGAGATGGTTGCAAGTCGTCTTTTAAATGAATATAAAGTTGAAATCGTATTAGAAGAGCCAAGAGTTGCATTTAAAGAAACTATAAGAAAAACTTCTGATGTAGAATATAAACATAAAAAACAATCAGGTGGTCATGGTCAATATGGTCATGTTAAGATGAGATTTTCTCCATCAAATGATTTTGATAATGCATTTGATTTTGGAACTGAAGTAGTAGGTGGAGCAGTACCTAAGAATTATTTCCCAGCAGTTGAAAAAGGACTTACGGAGTGCTGTGAAAAAGGTCCACTTGCTGGATACCCTGTAGTAGGAGTTAAAGCAGTCCTTTATGATGGATCATTCCATGAAGTTGATTCATCTGAAATGGCATTTAAACTCGCAACTATTGGAGCCTTTAAAGATGGTTTCATGAAGGCAAGCCCTTGCTTACTTGAACCAATAGTTACTGTAAGAGTGGAAGTTGATGATAAATTTACAGGTGATGTTATAGGAGACCTTACAAAGAGAAGAGGAAGAGTGCTTGGTATGAGTCCAACTGCAAATAAAAAGACTCAGATAGAAGCAGAAGTTCCACAAATGGAAATGTATGATTACACAACTACTCTTAGTTCTATGACTGGTGGTACAGGTGCATTTTCATATGATTTTGCAAGATATGAGGAAGCTCCAAAGGATATATGTGATAGAGAGGTAGAAAAGGCGAAAGCAATGAGGGAAGCAGATAAGGATGAGTAAAGAAAATTATATGCGATTTCTACATATAATTAATATAGTATCTTTTCTAATAATTGTTTTAGGTGTATTTACAATACAGCCGTGTTTAATATTATAAAATCAAAATCGTCACTTTGCGTGGCGATTTTTTAATGTAGAGAGTCCCTACAGAAATATGTTTTTAAAGTTTTGAGTAAGGGAAATGCCGATACAGCAGAGAAAGTTAAATTAATTATGGTTGATATCACTGTCAAGTATGATAGAGATTATAATATAAAAGTTATAGATAAATTATTTTTAAAAGAGAATGTTCAAAATAGACTTGTTTCAAAATCTGTAGATGAGTTCTTGAGAACACCAGATGGATACCATGTAGGCACAGACGGTAAATACATACAGTAATTTAGGTGAAGAAACAATTGCTAAATATAGAAGTAAAATAATAAATTTTAAGGAGAAGTGATGAACAGTTTTAAGAAACTAATTGCAAAGATATTGATTGTGAGTATGATTTTAAGTTCTCATTCATTTCTTACTTTTGCTGAAGGAATTAAAGATGCAGAAACTAAAGAAACCACAGTTGTAGAAACAGAAGCTTTAAAGTTGAGCGATAATGTAGGGGCGAGCTATGCGAGCCCAGAAGAAGAGATAACAATAGTGGAAGAGACGAGTGATGATGTAGGGGCGAGCTATGCGAGCCCTTCAAATATAGAAGATGGCGAAGAAGAAAGTACAAATCCTGCAGATATAGAAGAACCAGAAGAAGACGAGACAGATGTTGAAGAGACAACAACATCTGTAGAGTCAAGCGATACTGCAGAGTCGAGCGATACTGTAGGGGCGAGCTATGCGAGCCCAGAAGAAGAGACAACAATTGTTGAAGTGACGAGTGATACTGTAGGGGCGAGCTATGCGAGCCCTTCTGATGTAGAAGAACCAGAAGAAGGCGAGATAATTATTGAAGAGACAACAGCATCTGTACTGGCGATTGAAGATGTAGAGCTTGCCACTTCGAGTGAAACTTTGCAAAAAGTAGAAGAGTTAACTTTAGAAAGTTTGCTTGATGTTAAAGCAACAGTTTCGGAAATGGAATTATTTGGTGATGGCAATGATACTTTTTGGTTTGGTACCTATCCACAAAATGACACAAATGGTCTTCAACTTGAACCTATTCCTTGGAGGCTAATAAGACTTATGGAAGATGGCACAGCAATTTTTACATCTTATCCAATACTTAGTAAAGGTGCGTGGCACGGAGTTGAGGACCCTAAGGTTACTTGGAAAAATTGTGATTTAAGAAACTGGTTAAATAATGATTTTATAATCAAGGCATTTACAACAAAGCAAATAATTAGTGATTTGATGGTTGATAGAGAGGACATAGATCAATTAGATGGTAGCACTTATAATATAGGAAAAGTATTTTTGTTAGATTTGGAAACAGCAAATACATGTTTTTCAAGTAATGAAGATAGAGTAGCATGGCCAACTGCATATGCAGAGACTTTATCTGACGAAGGTAATAACGATTGGTGGCTTCGTACTTGTTATTTATCACCATATAAAACTGATAGAGGATGGGCATATATTGTGTATCGTACTGGTGATACTGAAGAAAGATATATAAATATGAATATCAATTCAAACTGTGTTCGTCCTGCTATTTGCTTAAAGATGAATTCCTCTCTTTATAGACCGGGAAATGTTACTTGGAATTTAGGCGGTAGCAGTTTTAAAGCAGAATCAAGATTATGGAATGATTTTAACAATTATTTCGGAGGTCAAAAATTACCAACAGCCAATAATATGATTGAACAACCTGGTAAAGAGTTTAAAGGTTGGAAAATAAATGATGGCAATGTAATATATTCAGAAATACCAATTAATCAAACGGGTGATATAACTCTTACACCAGTATGGGAGAATTTATCACTTAGATATTTTGATAGATATTTTGGGACAGATTTAACTACTTATTTTGAAAATTATAATCCTGAATTAGTTTATAGACCATCGGGCAAATTCCCATATCTTGCTGATTATAGTCAAGGTGAAATTTTTGAAGATTATTATATAGAAGAACTTTTGTATAAGGATGCTTATGGAAAGTTTAACCCCATTCCATATAATGGTGAAATAACTCAAGAAAATCACATTGTTTATGTAGTAGGAAGTAGGGGTATTTTACCGCCATATTTTAAAACAATAACAGATATACAATTAATTCTTGATGATGTAACAACAAAGTATAAAGTAGGGGAAAAGTTAAATGTTTTAGGACTTGCTATAATGTTAACTTTTGCAAATGGTGAGAAACTAAAGATTGTATATAATGATGAATTGAGTCAATTTTTTCAATTTTACCCAAATTTAGATCAAATTCTTAATACAAATAATAATGAGGTCACGGTAAATTTTGGTGATAAAACAGTAAAATATAGTATAGAGGTATCGAAAAATAGTATACCGCCAAGTGGTGGTGGATCCGGTGGAGGCGGCGGAGGTGGAGGTAACGGAGGAGTCATAAAAGCCATACAGAATACGATGTTTAAAGATTTACCTATTATGACTACAACTATACAAACCAATAAATTTTCAAGTGGTACGGTAAATATGTTATCTAGTAGGTGGATAAAAAATGAGTTTAGTGGTAAATGGATGCTTAGTTCTAAAGTTGAGGATGGACGAACTTGGATGCTGAGTAATGGTTTTTATGATGTAGTTAGTTATGTTAATGAAAAGATAGTAGTTGATACTTATTATTTCAATGAAGCTGGCGAACTTGTAACTGGTTTTGTTAATACTATTGATAATAATAGATATTTCTTTGAAACAGAACAAAATGGAAATGAAGGAAAAATGTCAAAAGGTTGGAGACTTATTAGCAATAAATGGTATTACTTTGGTGAAGATGGTGCAATGTATAGATATAGAATGACTCCAGATGGATATTTTGTAGATAGTAATGGTGAATACATAGAATAGTAGCTTTAGATAGTTAATGTATATAATAAAGTAAAAGATAGTTTATGAACTCTAAGGAGGAGCAATGAAAAGTTTTAAGAAATTAATTGCAAAAGTATTAATAGTGAGTATGATTTTAACTTCTCATTCTTTATTTACTTATGCTGAAGGAATGCAGGATGTTGTTACTGAAAAAACAACAGTTTTAGAAACAGGAACTGTAGATTATAGTAATAATGTTGAGTCAAACGAAAATGTAGAGCCGAGCGAAAATGTAGGGGCAAGTTTAGCGAGCCCTGAAGAGACAACAACATCTGTAGAGTCAAGCGAAGATGTAGGGGCAAGCTTAGCGAGCCCTTCAGACGTAGAGGATGATGAAGAAGATGGCGAGCACATAAATGCTGATGATGTAGAAGAACCAGAAGAAGACGAGACAACTATAGAAGAGACAACAACTGTAGGGGCGAGCTATGCGAGCCCTGAAGAGACAACTATAGAAGAGACAACAACATCTGTAGGGGCGAGCTCAGCGAGCCCTGAAGAGACAACCGTAGAAGAGACAACAACTGCAGAAGAGACAACAACTGCAGAAGAGACAACAACTGCAGAAGAGACAACAACTGTAGGGGAGAACTCAGCGAGCCCTGAAGAGACAACTACAGTGGAGGTAACTACAACTACTGAGACAACTTTAACAAATGAAACTAGAGCAAGCTCTTCTGAAACTGATTTAAATAGTTTAATGGGAAGATTTAAACAACATGATAAACTTTTAGGTGGAGGATATGATTTTGATATTGAAGCACACCTCTATGCTTATTTGAATATTAATACATATGAGATGAGAAATTATCCTGACGGATATAACAAAGTGTCTGATAGCTTTGGTCAAAGATATCCAATAGTAAAGTATTTCTTTTATCAACATGATGAAGGCGATGGTGAGGATGCAGACGATGGCAAGTTTTATGATTTTACTTATCCTAGTGATGGTGCATTAAATGAAGTAGAAGGAGTATATGTACTTGATGATAATAATAAACCTGCTTATAAACTTGCAGGCTGGCAGTATTTTCAAGATGGCCAAACATATGATTTGCCAAGTGATATAAGTCATTTAGATGAAGATAACTGGTGGCCTTATGAATGGAGTGGAGTTTCAAAAGTTGGTGATTTAGATGAGTGGTTGCAGAGTGAGTTATCTTATTCACATCTTGGTAGTTTTGCTTATTGGGATCCGTATGATGATGAGGTTTTTATATTTTTGGTACCTAAATGGACACCTGTAAGTGATGAAGATGAAATATATCATGTAATAATAGACAGTAAAAAAGATTTGGATTATGCTGAGATAACAAAATCTTATCCAAATAATTTTTATGTATCAAAGAAAAATGATAGTGAATGCTATACTAGTCTTGAGGACAAATATTTTGATGCATCTGCAACTGATACAGGATTTACTATAGATTATGCAAATAAAACCATTACTCTTCATTCAAATACAGCAACAACTGAAGGTATAAGTGGCGATGCATTTACTTGTGATACATATATGGTTGAAGATACAACTTTCCCGGTAGATACACCTATATCATTTAATGATTTTTTTGGAAATAAAAGATCTGTGACACTTACACCCGTGTGGGACCGCGCACAGCATACAATTACTATAAAATATTTTGATTATAAAGATAATATAGATTTTAATACTGAGACACCTGTAGGAACAAAAGAATTATCTTATCATCATGGGAAGACAAGCTTTGCTGATTTAAGAAACGAAGAGTCGCTTTTAGATTTATACAAAGATGCAGATGTGAGTGTGTTTCCAAGCGATACAACTTTTACTTATGATGCAAATCTTGATGTAGATAACCCTAGTGCAACGGATCCTATTTTAAGATATAGTTTGTATAAAGAATCACATAGTGACACTATATATGTGGAAAAAGGAAGGACGATTCTTGTAGGAGATGCGACTATCAATCTTTGTATAAAGAGAGGAGCAACGCTTAAGTGGACATCAAAAGCGCGTGGCAATGATTATACAACTAAGTTTCAAGATAAAAATGAAGATTATGTAAATATAAAAAATGGAAGACTGCCAAAATTTAGTGAGATACCTAGTACAGGAATAGTACTTAATTTTACGATTACCACATATGAACATAAAAATTCAAGCGATACTTATTATGCAGCGGTAGATGAAGCACCTATAACAAGTAGTGAGCAATTAGAAGTATTTGTATCTGGTACTGGCGAATTACCAGGTTATCCACCTGTAGAAAGTTTTGTCATAGCTACCCCACCTAATTTTGTAGATTACTTGTCTGGTGATGTATTTGATCCGACTGGTCTTTGCATTGATGTTACTTATGAAGGAATTACTGAAACAAGAAGAGTATTGTATGATGAGCATAAATCTGAATTTACATTTAACCCAACTCTTGAAGATAGAATAAAACCGACAGATACTCATGTTACAATAATATTTGGAGGCAAAGAAGTTAATCAAGCAATTACAGTAGATGTAAGCCCTCATGAAAGAGCATTTTATTGGTGGTTAGAAGACATACCTGATTATTCATATTCTGGGGATGATAAAAAATTACATCTTACAAGTGAATATGCTGAAGGAAGAAAAATGATTTCAGGTAATAGACCAGTTAATTATGAAGGTATGTCAGATCATACGAGAATGAGAGAGGTTAGAATAATTAGTATAGATGATGAAATAGTTCCTGAGACATGTGAAGAAATGTTTAAAGATTTTGAACTCTTAGATGATATAGAAAACCTTAGCAACTTAAATACAGTAAGAGCAGTAAGTATGAAAAGAATGTTTCAAAATACTGGAGATATAGATGGAAATATTGAACCCATGTTAAAACTTAACTTTAGTAGTTTTGATACAAGTAATGTCACAGATATGAGTGAAATGTTTGCTAATTTTACTATAAGAAATCTTGATTTATCAAGCTTTGATACAAGTAAAGTTACTAATATGGCATCAATGTTTTCTGAATCTGATATGCTTATTAGTGCTGATGTGAGAAGTTTTGATACAAGTAATGTCAAAGATATGAGCTTAATGTTCTATAATTGTAATCAATTATCAAATCTTGATGTAAGTAATTTTGATACTGGCAATGTAAAAGATATGAATAAAATGTTTTATAAATGTTCTAGTTTAAGAAATTTAGATTTTAGTGAGTATGAAAAATTTGACACAAGCAGTGTAACTAATATGCATGAAATGTTTAGTGAGGTTGGTAGCGAGAGAATTATACTTACTAATTTCATTACTTCAAATGTTACTGATATGGGCTCTATGTTTGCTATTTGTGGAAACTTAAAAGAAATAGATATAAGTACTTTTGATACTAGTAGTCTTACAAATATGCAAAATATGTTTTATTCATCAGGTAATTTAACTGAACTTGATTTAAGTAGTTTTGATACAAGTAAAGTTACTAATATGCATAGTCTGTTTGATGGGTGCACATCTCTTACTACTATATATGCATCTAATTTATTTGTGACAACTGCCTTAGAACCAGGTGATTCTAGTAGTGGTTTATTTTATAATTGTCCTAAACTTGTGGGTGGAAATGGAACAGTATGGGATGAGAATCATACCTCTGCTCATCGTGCAAGAATTGATAGGGAAGGAGAACTAGGGTATTTCACAGAACGTGAACATAAACCAATATTAAGAACTTTGGAAATATTGAATAAACCAGATAAGACAAATTATAAGGTTGGTGAACATTTTGACCCTACTGGGCTTGCAGTTAAATTATATTATAACGATGGTTCAACAAAAAATATTTTATATAATGAGTTTACAAAATCAAAATTCAAATTCACACCTGCCACAAGCTCTGAACTTCAAGTTTCTAATTTTGCAGTAACTATTAAATATGAAAATGCTATTGCTTTCCAAGAAATTTTTGTGTCAGAAAGAGCAGATAGAACAGTTGATATAGCAGTTGAGAAAAAACCAAATAAGACAAGTTATATTGTTGGAGAACATATTGATCTTACTGGACTAGTTTTAAGAATGAGATTAAGTAATAATAAAATTATATCTATATCATATGATGACAACTTTGAAAAAACTCTTATTAAATATGATGATAGAGCCATTAATAGTCGTGATAAATATGTAACTGTAGAAGTTTTTGGAGCTACAACTAACATACCAATAACTGTTAGGTCAGGTGGAAATCCAGGAGGCAATACTGGTGGAGGTTCATCAAGTGGTGGTAGTGATCCTACTCGTGGACCTATGGGAGACCTTACTAAGAATCCAAATTATGCAAATTTATTAAATGGATTTATTAATTCAACAAATAATATACCTCAAGATAAACTTATAGTAAATGTGGCTCTTGCAAATACTTTACTTTTAGATTCAGAAAACTTAAATAGACCAAAAACAAATGTTATAGATGCATATGGTAATACCGGTTTTGGAACTTGGCTAAAACAAACTGGTACAAATACTTGGTATTTCCTTGCTGGAGATATAAATGCGGGTGGTACACTTGGCACTGCTGGATTTGTATCAAATGGTTGGTATAATTTGGGGTGGAATGGTAGTGCAGATTGGTATATGTTTGATGCTAATGGAGTTATGAAGACTGGTTGGTACCAAGAAAATGGAAAGACATATTATTTAAATTCAAATATACTTGATAGTAATTATGGAAAAATGCTTACAGGGGCTCAGAATATAGATGGTCAAGTATATATATTTGACTCAAATGGAGTGCTTGTAGCGTAAAGTGGTAATTATTAAGTCATTATGGCGAGTTTAGGAGCCAAGAGGAGGAAAAATGGAAAAATTAAAAAGAATAATGTTATTAATATTTGCTTTTGTTTTTTCTTTTGCAATACTATCTTATGCTTACACACCTAATAATATAGTAAAAGGAAAAACATATGAGTTTAGTGACATAAGTAAGGCAAGATTAATTACTGAATATGGAAAAGATGATGTTCTTGATAGTTTTGATACAGTGAAATTTGGTTTGTATCCGCAAAGTGATATAAATGGAATTGAGAAAGAACCAATAGAGTGGATAGTTCTTGATAGACAAGGAAATAGTGCACTTTTATTATCAAAATATATACTCGATTGTAAGTGCTATGAAAATGAGTATAAAGAAACAACTTGGGAAACTTGCTCGTTAAGAAATTGGTTAAATGATATATTTTTAAATTATGCATTCAATACTAATGAACAAATTAGTATTAGAAGTACTAATTTAGTAAATAATGATAATGTTCAGTTTAGAGTAGATGGAGGGAATGATACAGTTGATAAAATATTCTGTTTAAGTATTGATGAAGTTAAAATGTATTTTAATCAATCAAATGCTGCAAGTGATAATATGAAATTAGCTACCAAAGGAACTGAATATGCCAAGGTTGTAGATGAAAATTTTAATTTATGGATAAACAACAGACAAGAGTGGTATAATGGAAATAGCTCTTTTTGGCTTCGCTCACCAGGTAAGAATCATTATACTGCTGCTGATGTATACTCTTATGGTCATATAGATATGGACGGTCATGTTACTGATAATCATTATTTTGGTGTTCGACCAGCTATGTGGGTAACATATTAAAAATATTAGCACTCGGCACTTGACATTGCTAACAAATTGTGTTATAATGTCCTTCGTTAGAGAAGGACATTTTTAATAAAGTAAATAATGTAGAGGCGAGTTGATAAGCCATTTGTATGGTAAGTTAATGAGTCAGAAAAGGAGGATAAATATGAAATTAAAACCATTATTTGACAAGGTTGTTCTTGAGCAAAAAAAACAAGAAGAAAAAACAGCATCTGGAATAGTACTTCCAGGAAA
>JAEEGL013295865.1_pt1 | contig 15764 bp, 11 predicted proteins | sample 9134231 | NCBI WGS metagenome assembly JAEEGL01 (sample SAMN16246548, study PRJNA631951) | gut metagenome | biome: gut microbiome; feature: rumen; material: fiber-attached | host: Bos | place: Iran: Karaj | collected 2018-10
GCCTTCTCCCGCAACCCGGCCAACGGTGACAACAAGTTCTACGGCGAGTGGCTCATCAACGCCCAGGGCGAAGACGTGGTCGCCGGTATCCGCACCCCGAACCCCCTGAACGAGGCTACCAAGACCGAGCACAACAAGCATCTGCAGTCCCTCGAGACCGCGATGCCCGAGGTATACGCCGAACTCGACGGTATCCGCAAGCGCCTGGAAGACCACTTCCATGACATGCAGGACATCGAGTTCACCATCCAGGAAGGCAAGCTCTGGATGCTGCAGTGCCGTATCGGCAAGCGCACCGGCATCGCCGCCCTCCAGATGGCCATGGACATGCTCTCCGAGGGCATGATCGACGAGAAGGAAGCCGTCATGAGGGTTTCCCCCGCCCAGCTCGACGAGATCCTGCACCCCATCCTCGACCCCGCCTCCGAGAAGAAGGCCACGGTCGTCGCCAAGGGCCTTCCCGCATCTCCGGGCGGAGCCGTGGGCACCATAGTGTTCACCTCCGAGGCCGCAATGGAGGCTGCCGCAGCTGGCAAGAAGGTCATCCTCATCCGTGAGGAAACCTCTCCCGAGGACATCGAGGGCATGCGTGCATCCTCCGGTATCCTCACCACCCGCGGAGGCATGACCTCACACGCCGCACTCGTTGCGCGCGGCTGGGGCAAGTGCTGCATCGTGGGCTGCGAATCCATGAAGATCAATCTCGCCGACCGCAGCGTGAGCTTCGGCGGAGCCACTTACAAGGAGGGCGACTGGTTCTCGCTCAACGGCTCCAAGGGCTATGTCTACGCCGAGAAGATCGACACCATGGACGCCAGCGAGAATCCTCTGTTCGTGCAGTTCATGAGCATAGTCGACAAATTCCGCCGCCTTGGCATCCGCACCAACGCCGACACTCCCGAGGACGCCGCCCGCGCCCTTGCATTCGGCGCCGAGGGCATCGGCCTCTTCCGTATCGAGCACATGTTCTACGGCAAGAACTCCGAAGTTCCCCTGGCCAAGCTGCGCAAGATGATCCTTTCCGATACCGACGCCGAGCGAAAGGCCGCCCTCGACGAGCTCGAGCCCTTCATGAAGGCCTCCGTCAAGAGCACCCTCAGGATCATGGACGGCAAGCCTGTGGTGTTCCGTCTGCTCGATCCGCCTCTCCACGAATTCGTTCCCAAGGGAATCGACAAGGAGAAGGAACTGGCCGACGAGCTCGGAATCACCGTCGCCGACATAGAGAAGCGCGGCGAGAACCTCCACGAGGTCAATCCTATGATGGGTCACCGCGGAGTCCGTCTCCACGTTACCTATCCGCTCATCGCCGAGACACAGTACCGTGCAATCTTCACCGCCGAGGCCGAACTCCAGAAGGAAGGCCTGCACCCCATCCCGGAAATCATGATTCCCGTCACCGTTTCCGAGCGTGAGCTGCGCTTCCAGAAGGCTATCTGCGTGAAGATCAAGGCCGAGGTCGAAGCCGCAACCGGCGAGGCCCTCGACTTCAAGTTCGGTACCATGATAGAGATACCGCGTGCGGCCCTTACCGCCGACCGCATGGCACGTACCGCCGAGTTCTTCAGCTTCGGTACCAACGACCTCACCCAGATGACCTTCGGCTTCAGCCGTGACGACGTGGGCACCTTCATGGGCGAGTACCTCGGCCACAAGCTGCTCGACGGCGATCCGTTCCAGACCATCGACGTGAAGGCCGTGGGCAAGCTGGTCGAACTGGGCATCCAGGGCGGCCGCAGCAAGCGTCCCGACCTCAAGTGCGGCGTGTGCGGCGAGCACGGCGGCGATCCCGACTCCGTGCACTTCTTCAACCGCATCGGCGTCGACTATGTAAGCTGTTCTCCTTTCCGCGTGCCTATCGCAAGGCTTTCCGCCGCCCAGGCCGCAATCAAGCAGAATTCATAAGTGAAACGCTTCATTACCATACTTTTGGCATGCTTTACGGTGGTGACGGCCCAGGCCGCCACCGCCGAGCCTGTGATAGATTTCCATCACAAGTATGCCAAAATAAACCTTACGATGAAGCTGACCAAGCTCAAGACGCTCAACAAGTTCATGCCCAACAGCCTGCGCAGCGAAATCGGCGACGAGTATTATCCCGAGATACGCAGGCAGCTCAAGACCAAAAGCAGCATGACTTTCAAGGAGGGAGCCGCCAGCGTGGTGAGGTATCCTGAAGGCAGGATACGCCTCACGCTGGACTTCCCGAACTTCCGCATGATCATACGTGAAACCACGTGGGAGGAGCTTGACGCCTTCTTCGCCGAATACTTCTAACCTTATTATATATAAAGAAGGTTTTTGAAAAAATTAATTAAAAAAGTTGCACAAGAAAAAAATTCTATATAAATTTGCGCGTTAAATAGTTTCGTGGACCATAGGGTATTGTGCCCAATGGTCTTTGAAGCGCACAGAACAAGGTTACTAAACCCTAGAACATAAATAATTTTTATAATTAACTTTTTAAACCTTTAATTTTATGAAGAAAATCTTTAGATTGGCAATCGTGTTCACCCTCGCGGGTGCTGCACTTTTGACTGGTTGTACCAAAGATTACGGCACTGACATTGCCCAGCTTCAGAAAGACCTTACCGCTCTGCAGAATGATTTGAAGAGCCTGCAGGATAAGGTTAACTCTGGTGCAGTCATTACCGACGTTGTCAAGACCGCTGACGGTATCACCATCAAGACCACCGCAGGTGACTACAACATCACCAACGGTAAGGATGGCGCCGCCGGTGCTAAGGGCGACAAGGGTGACAAGGGCGACAAGGGCGACAAGGGCGACAAGGGCGACAAGGGCGCCACTGGTGCCACTGGAGCTACTGGCGCCGCCGGCAAGAACGGCACAAATGGTAAGGATGGCTCTGTCATCACCATCGGTACCGATGGCTACTGGTACATCGACGGCCAGAAGACCGACTACAAGGCTTCTGGCGAGAAGGGTGAGAAGGGCGATCCCGGTGCACCCGGCGCACCCGGCGCAGCCGGTAAGGACGGTGTGTCCTGGACCTTCGGTGAGAATGAGAACGGCGTTCTCGGTTTCACCAGCAATGAAACCCCTGCCAAGTTCGTTCCTCTCTTCGCTGACGGAAGCAAGCCCGTCGTTGCAAAGTGGACCGCCAACGGTCTCGAACTCTACAACGTAGAGGGCGCAGAGGGTGGTAAGGTTGTTATCAGCACCACCGCTGTTCTTTCCAGCGTAGTCGGTGTCCCTCAGGTTTACTTCGAGGGCGTCGAGGCATTCGAGTACTATCACATCGAGGGCAAGTACCTCAAGGAGGACGGCACCAACGTCGCCGCCACCGTTCAGGCTGACAACACTCCCGCAGTCATCAAGAAGAAGAATACCTTCATTCAGGATCCTGCCGCTGCCGCTGCCTACAATCTCGGTGAAAACGCAATCGCCCAGTATTGGGTGAACCCTGCATCTTTCGATGCTACCAAGAACTGCACCTATCTCCTCACCGGTAAGGACTATGAGGTCGTTACCCGTGCAACTGAGTGGGGTGTAACCTTCAAGGACATCGCAAAGGCCGGCACTGACAATCTCTACAATGTCAAGTATGCCATCACCAAGGCTGACAAGCTCCAGAAGGCTGGCTACATGTCCACCATGAACTTCCGCATCACCGACAAGAACACCGCCAAGGAAGTCAACTCCGACTATCTTGCAATCGTTCCTCGTCAGGAGGCTCTCGCAGCTATCGCATTCAGTGGCAACCAGCAGGCCGAAGACTGCAACACCGCAGGCCTGAAGGATGAGCTCTGGAAGACCGCAAAGCTTGCCGTTGAGAATCTTCCCAGCGTTTCCGTAGGTTACAAGCAGGTCGAAGGTCTGCCTCTCGACTTCTTCATGATCCACGTCAGCCCCAACAAGGTTGGCAAGCTCAACGAAGTTGACGACACCAAGCACGCTGCCAAGACTCTTGCTCAGATCAAGTCCCAGTACGATGCCGAGCTCGCATTCGAGCTTGTCGACGTTACTTTCGGTAACAACACCACTTCCGAGAACGCTTACGGTATCATCAGCGATGGCAAGTTCTATCCTGCATATGCCGGTTCCAACGGTTCTGCTGTTCAGATCACCGAGGCTACCGATCCCAACATTGGTATTTCCGCAGTCGGCCGTACCCCTGTCGTGCTCGTCAAGCTCGTCCGCGACGGTAAGGTCCTCCTCGCCGGATACTTCAAGATCCTCATCACCAAGGAAGAGACCAAGCCTGTTACCACCGACTTCATCCTCAAGGATATGGGTGAGTACCAGTACATCTGCGTCAACAACGAAAAGAGCACCGTATGGTACGAAATGTCTTACAACATCCTCGAGCAGGAGCTCAAGATGGACTACAAGGCATTCCACGACAAGTTCACCTGGGAGGCTGGCAACACCTACTACAAGTCCGGCAATGACTTCATCCTCTGCGGCTTCAAGGACACCAAGAATCCTCCGACCGCCGATGCAAAGAAGAACTACGGTACTGTAGTGTTCACCAAGGATACCGGCGCAAGCGCTATCAACGATAAGTTCACCGTCTCCGTCGACAAGACCCAGGCTGACAATATCGGCAATGGCAAGACCCAGACCCTCTATGCCAAGTTCACTGCTCTCGACAACAGTGTGGTTTACATTGGCTTCACCGTGAAGGTTGGTGCAAAGCCCGCTTCCGAGTTCGTTACCAAGAACCCTGTGTACTGGTACAACGATGTTAAGAATGAGGCTAACAAGACCGTCCGTAACAACGTTCTCGTTCCTGAGCACTATGGTGACGGTATTGCAGACGACGATGTCACCGTCTTCACCAAGAAGATCGACGACAACTGGGTGGGCAACAAGGTTACCGTGAAGGTTACCCCTGCCGCTCCTGCAAATGCAAACCAGACCGTCGTTTACAAGTACAGGTTCAGCAAGGATCAGCCTAAGGTCGGTGCCTCCAACAAGGCTATTGTTAAGGACAGCGACACCAAGCTGAAGTGGAACAACGTTGATATCATCACTCTCGACGACGAGAGCACCGGTGAGATCACCTACCTCTGCAACGCTACCACCAAGGAGCTCATCAACTGGGCTACCAACCCTGCAGACGCAGAGCCTAACTCCAAGCTTCTCTACTGCAACGTCGAGCTCTACGCTTACTATGCCGACGCAAACAACCAGAAGTGCATCGATCTCGGCACCGAGACCATCCACGTCCGCTTCCTGCGTCCCGTTGACTTCGACACCAAGGCATCCGACAACCTCGTCGACGGTGTTCCTGGAATCGGTTCCGTCATCGAAATCGGTAAGCTCTTCAGCGCAAAGGATTGGCAGGGATACAAGATCTTCTGGTATGATCCCACTGCCAACAACAACGCTGGCGGTTACGTAGAGGGTGTATATCCTGAGAAGTCTGCAAATCCTGCAGTTCACTGGTTCGGCTACTACGGCATCAACAAGCTCACCGTTGATCTCGACAAGGTTGAGACCAGCCAGGCTCAGGCTGCCGGCAAGTTCGCCCTCCTGCACACCAATGGCAATACTGCTGGCGTGAACGATGCCGCAAAGGTCAGCATCATCAACACCGACACCAATGCCCGTACCTATACCGGAAAGGTTGAGATCAACATCGCTAATGTGAACGATCTTGCCAAGTACCTGTTCTCCTATCAGAACAACATGGGTTATGCTCAGGACTTCCAGCTTAAGATCCCGTTCGCGATCGATTACGCTTGGGGTGTCTATGAGGGTGGCATCACCGTCGATGTCTACGGCACCGAGCACAACTATCAGAACTAATCTGAGAATAGCTCTTTAAAATATGGCGCGTCTCTGTGAGGCGCGCCATTTTTACTAAAAAATAATGAAAAGAAGTATATTTGCAGTTCTTTCGCTTGCCCTGTTGCTTTGCGCCTGTAACAATTCTCCCAAGGTAAAGACTTACCAGGACGCTGAACGCGAATTCCTGGCGTCTCTTACCCAGTTGGATACTTTTACGGTATTTGCCATGGGACAAGAGTTTATGCAGGACCTTATGCCGGGCGGCGATCTTGATTCCGCACTTGCAAGGCTTACAGTCGTTGAGAACAACGTCCTCTACAAAGTCAGTGACGAAACAATCGCTGAACTCAGGCTCCGTTTTTCCCAGCATCCCGTTACGGATTATACCCGTGTCCGTTACAGTTTCTCTACCGAGGCCAACAACGATCTTGTATATCGTTATTGCACAGGCGGTGAACTGTCCCAGAACCCTGGTATAAAACTTGCATTCACGCCCGTTAAAGTCGAGGGCAGGTGGTTTCTTACTCTCAAGGATGGTCGTCAGTACAGCAACGATTTTCCCAAAGATATGCAAGCTCATCCGCTCTCTCCGGCTCCCTATAAGGTAGTGTTGCATAAAAAGGATTTTGAGTGATACTCTTAGCGCTGTGCCTGTCGCTCCTTGCGTCTCAGTTTTCCGTTGACTGGGATTCAATGACGCATGATTTCGGTTCCCTCCCCAGGGAGACTGAAAGTCTGGATTGTGAGTTCAGGTTCACCAACAATTCAGACGGAGCGATCAGCATAGCCTATGCAGTCGCAAGTTGCAGCTGCACAAAACTTGACTGGACGCGCGATCCTGTAGCTCCCGGTGCTTCCGGTTTTGTTCATGTAATCTACACAAGGGAGCTTACAGCTGACAGTTTCGATAAATCCGTCAGTGTCTTTTTCGAAGGGGTTCCGCAACCTCACATATTGAAATTCAGCGGCAGTTTTTATGAGACAGCCCAGTCTCTGGCGGCCGAATTTCCTTTCCGTCGTTCTTCGCTCGGTCTGCAATATGACCCAGGAGATTTCGACGTCGTGCATCCCGGACAAGCTGCATATATGAATATGTGGCTGTCCAATTTCTCAGACCATCCCATTTCTGTCTCTTTGGACAGCCTGAGTTGCGGCCTGAGTATTTCGCCCGCCCGTCTGGATATTCCCGGCGGTTCCAGGGCCTCACTTATGTGTACGCTGACGCCTGATTCCCTTGCCTGGGGACGGCGCAGCTACCGTTTTGTTCCGGTCGTAGACGGAGAGAGCCAGCGGCCGGTGGAGTATTGGGCCACGGTGTTGCCCGATTTCGGCTCTCTGTCCTCCGAGGAGAGAAATGCGTCCGCCTATTTCAAAGTGCTGGGCGAAGTGCATCACTTCGGGGTTATCAGCGAAGGCAATCCGGCCAGCATACGGATCGGCCTTCAGAATGTTTCCGGAAAGGCTCTTGCCTTGAAGGACGTCCGTGCCGACAAAGACGGCGTTACCGTGTCGGCACCGGACATTGTTCCTGCCGGCCTGAGGGCCGACATAGATGTTTCCGTTGACCCTTCGGCCCTGGTGCCCGGGAACAACAGATTCGTTATTTCGCTTGTAACTGATTCACCGCTTAAGCCTTTCACTCAGATCGAGGTACTTGGCTATGTGGAAAAACAATAAGAATATGGATAAACTCAAGACTCCGGTTTACACCGCCCCCGAGGCAGAAGATTGTTCTCTGCTTCAAGACAGCCTCATCTGCTATAGCGGCGACAATGAGGGTTATGATCAGCAGGATTTTCAATGGTAACCATCCTTAAACTATGTATATTATGAACAAATTATTCAAACTTTCTATTTGTACCGCCGCTGCGCTGATGGCCTTCGGCTGTACCAAAGATCTGGGTAGCGACGAGTTCGTTCCCCGCCAGACAATTCACCGGTCATTTACCCTGTCATTCGATGACGTTTCCACCAGGACTTCCATCGAGTCGGACGGTTCGGTAGCATGGAGTGCCAACGATACGATCAGGTATTTTTCCAGTTATTCCGGAACGGTTGGCAAGCATGTCGTTACCGCAAGCGGACCGTACACGACCATTGAGGCCGACATCCCTGCCGGGGACAAATTCTTTACCGCCGTTTATGGTGGCACAGGAGTGACCCCCAATCCTGATGACGGCAGTTTTGACATCGAGGGTGTGGTCCTTCCGGTTCAGAACGGTACTTTCCCTGAATCCCACGTATCCGTGGCATATACCTCGAAACTCGATACCAATAAGATCAGCTTCAAGAATGTGACGAGCCTGATCAAGTTTACCATTACCAGTCCCGAGGTCTCGTCCGTGGAGTTTACCTCCAACAATGGCGAGGCTCTTACCGGTGGCGGCAGCATCAACGTTTACGCTGCGGCCAACGGCAAGCATTCCGTGAAACTGGGTAAGACCAGAAGCACTTCGATCCGTGTGAATGTCAATGGCGCGGGCACATATTACATGTCAGTCCTGCCCGGCACCCTTGAAGGCGGTTTTACCCTGAAATGCTTCAAACAGGATGGCTCCCGTGCCGGAGTGGCTGAGGTTACCAAATCTGTCGAGATAGCCCAGAATACCATTCTTAATCTGGGAACTGTGGAGACAAGGCTGACCGAGCCGGAAGACATCTGTATGCTTAACGGTTCTTTCGAGACTGCCAACTGCTATATCGTTCCTGTCCTGAAAGAATATAAGTTCAAGGCTACGGTCAAGGGCAACAATACTAACGTAAGTCTTGGAGGCACTCCGGTCAGCGCCCAGGTGCTGTGGGAGTCTACCAACAACGGTGCCGCATGCAATATCGGAACCGTGGTGTCCGGCGTTTCCTACGATGCCGGCTATGTCTATTTCAAAGCAAATCGTGCGGGCAGTGCCATCGTAGCAGTATATGACAAGGCCCTCGACGATCCGGCAAAGAAGATTCTCTGGAGCTGGCACCTGTGGGTATGGCCCGGCTATGACATCGAGTCCGCCATGGTTCAGTACTATAATAATGCCGGAGCATTGATGGACCGCAATCTGGGTGCGGTTAACGCGACGCCGGGCGATTACGGCGCTCTAGGCCTGATGTATCAGTGGGGCCGCAAGGATCCGTTCGTAGGAAGCTATACCACTCCTGTCGGGACTTTATACGAGACAATCGTCACGGTTTCGGAAGAGACCGGTACGATAGCTTACTCGATAGAGCATCCGACGACTTTCATTGCCTATGCAAGCACGAATCCCGGAGACTGGCTTTACACCCGCGACGATACTCTTTGGCAGGGTGATTTCAAGACCATCTACGATCCTTGTCCTCCCGGATGGAGAATGCCTCCCGCAAACTTCTGGGCTACGGCAAAAGGCTCTTCAAGCAATTTCTATTATGACCTTGACTGGAATCTGGGCGGAATGAACTTTGGCGGCGTGCTGGGTGCCTCGCCTACAATATGGTACCCTGCAGGCGGCTACAGGCCAGGCAATAGTCAATATGGTCTTTATCCCACTGAAACCGGCGCCTATGGAATGTGGTGGGCTGCCGGCACCTATAACTATTGTGCAAACAACTTTGCCATCCTTAAAACCAACAGGGTTACGGTCCAGGGAACCACTGCAGTGCGCGCCAACGGTTATAGCGTACGCTGCATCACCGATTACGTGCGGCCCACGATTCACGTAAAGTCCATTTCCGTGAATCCTGATCATGCGGAAATCGAACGGTTCAGCTCCATCCAGCTTTCAGCCACCATTTATCCTTACAATGCCGACAATCTTGGCATGACCTGGTCAAGCAGCGATAATTCCATCGCCAGTGTCGACCAGAACGGATTGGTAACTGCAAACGGAATTGGTGTGGCTACGATCAAGGTCGTAGCTGATGAGTATCCCGAAACTGTGTTTGCCACCTGTACCATAACGGTGAAGGAAAACCAGGAAGAGAATCTCAGCGCCAAGGGGACCGCCAACTGCTATATCGTCAACCATCCCGGGTCTTACCGCTTCATTGCGACCGTTAAGGGAAACAGTAGTCAGTCAGTGGGAACTCCTGCTTCTGCCGAGCTCCTTTGGGAAAGTTACGGCACCAGCGTATGGTACACCAGGCACTCCATCATTGATTACGACAGCGTGACTTACAGCAACGGTTACGTTACCTTCAACGTCAATTCTCCTCTCCGCAACGGCAACGCCGTCATAGCTGTCAGAGACAGTAACAGGCAGGTTCTGTGGAGCTGGCATATTTGGGTATGCGACGGCTTCAATCCGGATGCTACCGCGCAGACGTATTATTCCCATGACGCACAGGGAGAACTCATAGAGAATGGCCCTGTAGTCATGGACCGCAACCTTGGCGCCACTTCGATCGTCAAGGGCGAAGTCCAGAATCTGGGCCTCTACTATCAGTGGGGCCGAAAAGACCCGTTCCCCGGCCCTGAAGACGTGTACACCAACGTTCAGGCGGCGGTCTCCGATCCTTTGGAGGAGGCCATATCTTCAAGCCAGACGGTCGGCACGGTCGAATATGCCACCGCCCATCCGACCCAGTTCATCAAGAATGAAACGTCGTCACAGGACTGGATGTGGGTAAAGAATGACGGGCTCTGGGCCTCGACAAAGACCATATATGATCCTTGTCCGAATGGCTGGAGGGTGTCTGACGGAGGTCCCAATGGCCTCTGGTGCAAGGCTACCGGCACTGACGGCCAATCAGTGTTCGACGGTCCCCAATTCGACACAACCCATTACGGAACCGATTTTGGAGGTGTATTTGGTAAGGCCTCCACGATATGGTATCCCGCCACGGCTTACATCCTGGCATCTGACGGCAAGATTTGGGGCCAGGGCCAGTACGGCCCTTACTGGAGCTGCACTCCTTACTATAACAGGTCTTATGGCCTCTATGTTTACATGGGAGGAATCCAGCTGGCGTCAAATTTCAGCCGTGCATCCGGTTATGCCGTTCGATGCGTAAAGGAGTAATTGTTTGGATTATTGATGAAAAATGTGTATAATTGCATGTTAATTCCTGACAGGATATAAATTCAACATTAATACGTATGAAAAAATTAGTTCTTGTTATTTCTTCGATGCTCGTAATTGCTTCGAGCGCATTCGCACAGGACATTTTCTACCCTGGCTTCCAGCTTGGCCTCAAGGGTGGTGTTGGACTGACCATTGGTGAGACTACCATTACCAACCTTCTTTCCCCCGCGGCCGCCATCGACCTCGGTTATCAGATCACTCCGGCATTCGGTCTCCGCGCCGACATCTCCGGCTGGCAGGGCAAGGGCTGGTATGCCACCCAGAACAGCGGCTACAAGTTCAACTTCGCTCAGGTCGCTCTCGATGCAACCCTCAATATCATGAACCTCTTTGGCTATAAGGAGCGTTTCTTCAATCCTTATGCATTGATCGGTGTCGGTGGAGTCGGTTACTTCAACAACGGAGCAGTGCTTGCAAGCCTTCCTGCAGAGAACCTCTACTGGAACGGCACCAAGTTCAGCACCGTCGCCCGCACCGGCGCAGGTGTTGACCTCCGCCTCTCCGACCTCCTCTCCATCGAGATCGAGTATAACCTGAACGCTCAGGCCGATGCTTTCAACTCCAAGAAGAACGTTGGCCCCGCCATCGACTGCGACTGGCAGCACACCCTTATGGCTGGCCTGAAGTTCGACTTCGGCACCGCCGCCGGCAAGAAGAAGGCCGCTGAGGCCGCCGCCGCCGCTGCAGCAGCCGCTGCCGCACAGGCCGCCGCCGCACAGGCTCGCGCCGACAAGGAGCTCGCCGACGCCATCGAGGCCGCCAAGAAGGCTATCGAGGCCGCCAAGAAGGCTCTCGCCGAGAATGACTTCCTCCCTGAGGATGTCGCCGCAATCAACGACGCTATCAAGGCTCTCCAGGATGCAATCGCCGCCAAGGATCTCGATGCAATCAAGAAGGGCACCAAGGCTCTGAACGATGCAGTCGCCGCCGCCAAGAAGAACAAGGCCGACGCTGACGAGGCCGCCCGCAAGGCCGCCGAGGAGAAGGCCGCCGCTGACAAGGCTGCCGCCGAGGCCGCCCGCGCACAGGCTCTCGCCGACGCTATCGAGGCTGCAAAGAAGGGTTCCAACGTTGTTTACTATGTGATCGGCAAGTACGATATCCGCAACCAGGAGCGCTACAAGATCAACCGTCTCATCAAGACCCTCAAGAACAATCCTGAGGCAACCGCTATCCTCTGCGGCTTCGCAGATCGTGAGACCGGTACTCCTGACGGCAACTGGGTGCTCTCCGAGAACCGTTCCAACATCGTGGCCGAGGCTCTGCAGGCAGCAGGCATCGATGCATCCCGCATCAAGTGCTACTGGTACGGCGACACCGAGCGCATCTCCAAGGTGCCCGAGAAGAACCGTGCTACCGTGCTCCTCTCCAAGTAATCAAATTACAAAGGTCTATAAAAAGCTTGGCCCGACGGACCAAGCTTTTTTTGAGAGTATTATGCAAGAAATCAGAAATATAGCCATCATCGCACACGTCGACCACGGCAAGACCACGCTCGTGGACAGGATGATCTACCAGGCCAACCTGGTGCGTCAGCCCGAGAATCTGGGCCAGCTCATCCTCGACAGCAACGACCTGGAGCGCGAGCGGGGAATCACCATCCTTGCCAAGAACGTTTCGGTCATCTACAAGGGCGTGAAGATCAACATCATCGACACTCCCGGCCACAGCGACTTCGGAGGCGAGGTCGAACGTGTGCTGAACATGGCTGACGGCGTACTTCTCCTTGTCGACGCTTTCGAGGGCTGCATGCCCCAGACGCGCTTCGTGCTGCAGAAAGCCATCTCCATGGGCAAGAAGCCCATAGTGGTAATCAACAAGGTAGACAAGCCCAACTGCCGTCCCGATGAGGTCCAGGAGGAAGTCTTCGACCTCATGTTCAACCTGAACGCTACTGAAGAACAGCTCGATTTCACCACGGTTTACGGCTCTGCCAAGCAGGGCTGGATGTCGCTCGACTGGCGCAAGCCCACCGACAACATCACTCCGTTGCTTGATACCATCCTTGAGGTGATTCCCGCGCCCGCCGTTGTGGAGGGCACCCCGCAGATGCTTATTTCGTCGCTGGAGTATTCGCCGTACGTGGGCCGTATCGCCGTTGGCCGCATCACCCGCGGCGAGCTGCGTACCGGCAGCCAGATCAGCCTCTGCAAGCGCTACGACGTGATTCAGAAGCAGAAAATCAAGCAGCTGATGGTATTCGAGGGTCTTGGCAAGACCAACGTCGACTGCGTTGGCTGCGGCGACATCTGCGCCGTGGTCGGCATCGACGGATTCGAGATTGGCGACACCATCGCGGACCTCGAGAATCCCGAGCCCCTTCCGCCCATCGCCATCGACGAGCCCACCATGAGCATGCTCTTCTCCATCAACAACTCCCCGTTCTTCGGCAAGGACGGCAAATACGTGACCTCCCGCCACATCAAGGAGCGTCTCGATAAAGAGCTGGAGAAGAATCTCGCCCTCCGCGTAAAACCCGGCCTGGGCGCCGATACATTCGTGGTTTATGGCCGCGGCGTGCTGCATCTGAGCGTGCTTATCGAGACCATGCGACGCGAGGGCTTCGAGCTCCAGGTGGGCCAGCCCAAGGTGCTGGACAAGACCATCGGCGGCCAACGCTGCGAGCCTATCGAGGACCTCAGCATCGAGGTGCCCGAGGAGTTCGTGGGCGCCGCCATCGAGATTTCCACCCGCCGCAAGGGCGCGCTGGTGCGTATGGAGCCCCGTGGCGACCGCACCCTTCTGGAGTTCGAAATCCCTACCCGAGGCCTGATGGGCCTGCGTTCCAATCTGCTCACCGCCACCCAGGGCGAGGCCGTCATCGCGCACCGTTTCAAGGAGTACCAGCCATACAAGGGCGAGATAGAGCGCCGCAACAACGGTTCCCTGGTTTCCCTGGAGACAGGCGAGGCGATTGCCTATTCCATCAACAAGCTGCTCGATCGCGGGCGCTTCTTCGTGGAGCCGGGCGAGGAGATATACTGCGGCCAGGTTGTGGGGGAGCACACGCGTGAGAGGGACCTGAACATCAATATCTGCAAGACCAAGAAGCTCTCGAACGTGCGCGCCGCCGGTTCCGACGAAAAGATCATCCTGCCTCCGGCAATCAAGTTCTCACTTGAGGAAGCGCTGGAGTATATTCAGGACGACGAATTCGTGGAAGTGACGCCCCATTTCATGCGTATCCGCAAGATTCTGCTCGATCCGCTGGCCCGCAAGAGAAATAGTGACAGCGAAGATTGTTAAAACTTAAAATTTTTATTACCTTTGCAACCCTTTATAGTCAAACTGCACGGTTTGGGTTCCGGAACCACGGAGTTCGACCGCCAAATCGGCAAGGAGTTCTTTGAAAGCTTCGGCAATCCCGACGTTCTGGATGCCAGTCTGGAAGTCTGCTGCGATATCGTCAAACACGGCGCGACGGTGGATGTGGAGTGCTCCATCGAAGGTTCGGTTACGGTTCCCTGTGACCGTTGCCTAGAGCCTCTGGAGATTTCCGTAGAGACCGGTTTTTCAGAGACTTACGCCCCCGAGGGCGACGAGCTGGACTTCAATCAGGACGTCTACGACTATGCCTGCACGGCCCTGCCGCTGCAGCGCGTGCACGAAGATGGCGAATGCAACCCCGAGACTATAAAGTTTTTGAGCAAATAGTAATATTTAATTTATACAACAATGGCACATCCGAAACACAAACTCTCCAAGCAGAGAAGAGACAAGAGGCGTACCCACGATTTCGCTCCTGTTCCTACCCTTGCAACCTGCCCCAACTGCGGCGCCACGGTGATGTATCACCGCGTCTGCCCTGAGTGTGGCTATTACAGGGGCCGTCAGATCATCGTCAAGAGCGCTGAGTAGCCTCTCCGCCGGGTTCTCCCGGCCGTGACGGCCTCATAGTTCAACGGATAGAACGGAAGTTTCCTAAACTTTAAATCGAGGTTCGATTCCTCGTGGGGCTACGAAAATTGCTGGCTGCGGCCAGCAATTTTCGTAGCCCCACGAGGAATCGCGGTCGGCTTCGCCTCCCTTATTCCTTCTCAACCCCCTGACGCTGACGCGACATCCCCCTGTCAGGGGGAATGCCGGAACCTGCCGTGCGCTTCTCTTCGGCAGAACCCGGGCGGCTCCGCTGCTTCGATGCTTCGCATCTCGCTGCCGCTCCGCCGCGGCGCCTGATGGGCCTTGTTACCTTTTTGTTGGACACGAAGACGATGGGATGGGCATTTCGTAGTCTTCGCACGCTCGTTTTGCTGTTTTTTGCCATTATTCATGCCGCGAGGACAACGAGAAGCCGCTACCGTTGTCTTCGTGGCAAGGGCAAGTCAGATAAATGTTTATAAGCATTTCATTTTGCATTGTGCTTGATAATCAGTAAATTTGCTATCTCTTATCAAGTTTGAAGTGCTTAACTGCAATAAGAATATCATGATAGTTAACCTCTCCGCAGCTTTAGTGGGGGGCAATAAGTCGTTAGCACTCAGTATTTTATATTATTATGCCACGTGAATTCGCCAGGATTCTACGTGGCGTTTGTTATGTCAATCATTAAATTATAAATAATGGAACGAAAGGAGTTTTTTGACTATGAGTCACCCTCGCTACAGGTGTTCGAGGTGAGGCAGGAAGGCGTTATTTGCGGCAGCCTTGGAGACCGCGCAAACTATGATTCAACGGATGAGAATCCGTTTGGTTGATGGTGGGACAATTGTTAATATGAATCGTATGAAAACAAGGATGATATATTTGGCCACCCTGCTGATGCTGGGAGCCCTTGCAACCTCTTGCAACAAGATTGAGAGCCAAGATCCGACGCCGGATGATAATACTCAAGTGGTCGCCCAGGTGGAGATGACCTTTACCGCAACAATGGCCGCGAAGGACGCGGGCACCAAGGCAGTTGATGCAGACGGCGTGACAACGTGGGTGGTAAACGAGAAGATAGCGGTGTATTACCA
>JAEEGL014793379.1_pt1 | contig 15764 bp, 15 predicted proteins | sample 9134231 | NCBI WGS metagenome assembly JAEEGL01 (sample SAMN16246548, study PRJNA631951) | gut metagenome | biome: gut microbiome; feature: rumen; material: fiber-attached | host: Bos | place: Iran: Karaj | collected 2018-10
AAGTCAGATTCAATCCTTCCTTCAATCACAAGAAGAAGTATCTGCTACGTTGCAGAGAAGTATCTTGGCATGAAGGTTGAGCACAGAGAAGTATTCTTTGATGAAGTTAAAGATTTCGCAGAATGCGGTCTTTGCGGTACAGCAGCAGTTGTATCACCCGTTGGAAAGATCAATGACCACGGCAAGGAAATCTGCTTCCCTGCAGGCATGGAAGAAATGGGACCTTACACAAAGAAGATTTATGATACACTTACAGGCATCCAGAGATGTGAGATCGAAGCTCCCGAAGGATGGATTAAGGTTATCAAATAATCCTGAATCAGATGGAAAAATAAAAATATTCGCACGGCAGATTATAACGGTCTGCCGTGTGTTTTTATTCACGGGGCACATAAGGATATATTTGAAATCCTTTTATTTAGGGCAATGCCTTGAATTATTAAATTCTCTGTGTTAAAATCTATCAAGTTAAATATTCAGACATCAGGTGTCAAAGCGGTATTTTTGCCGGCTTTGGTGAAAAGGGAAACAGGTGAAAGTCCTGTGCGAACTCGTCACCGTAATTAAGGAGCGAAGCCAACAGCCACTGGGCGACCGGGAAGGCGGCCAAGCGTTGATATTTAAGTCGGGAGACCTGCCGGGTGTTGTACGGAAGCGGTAATGATTATTCTTTTCATTACATTGTTTCAAGCCACGAGTAATTGGCTGTGCGAGAGAGAAGGAGTAAGACTCCTGTTTTTGCATGCAATCGAGAATCCGATTGCTTCATACTCTTTTCGCAAGCCTTTACATTCATATGTAAAGGTTCGTTTTATAAGTGGCCTTTTTGGAACATCTTCCGAATATTTACGATTGTTTAATTGCCAAAGGAGGATGTTTAAATCATGAAAAAGAAATTTGTGGCCACGGCAATGGTCACAGCATTAACAGCAGCAACTGTATTCGGTTGTAACAATGCACCTGCAGAACTTGAGACTCTGGATGCTCCTGCAGAAGCAGTAACCGAGGATGTGGTTGAACCTGAAGAAGAAGTCGTTGAAGAGGTTGAAACAGAAGCAGAAGAGGAAACCGATGAAATGAAAGCGCAGAAAGTTGCAGATTTAATCGACTCCATATATGTTCAGACAAGAGATGAGAATACAGATGCTTTATGCGAAGAAGCTAAAAAGGCATGGGATGCACTTACAGATGAGCAGAAAGAGCTTGTTGAGGGTGAAGACGCAGATCCCGATTATTTCGGAAGAGATACAGGTGACGCTTCACTTGATGATGCAAGAAACCGGGATGAAATCGGTGAGAACGAATTACTTGTTGTAAGTTTCGGTACATCTTTTAATGATTCAAGAGCAAAAGATATCAAGGGTATCGAGGATGCACTTGCAGAAGCTTTCCCCGACTGGTCGGTAAGAAGAGCATTTACAGCACAGATCATTATCAACCATGTTCAGTCAAGAGATAACGAGAAGATTGACAATGTTGAACAGGCACTCGACAGAGCAGTAGCAAACAACGTTAAGAACCTCGTTGTACAGCCTACACACCTTATGCACGGTGCAGAATATGACGAACTCATGGAAGTACTTGCTGATTACGAAGATAAATTCGAAAGCGTAAAGATCGCTGAGCCACTTCTCGGTGAAGTAGGAAGCGATGCTACGGTTATCAACGCAGACAAGAAGTATGTAGCAGAAGAAGTAGTTAAGGAAGCTGTAGATGTAGCAGGTTTCGAATCACTTGAAGATGCTGAAAAGGACGGAGTAGCTTTCGTATTCATGGGTCATGGTACTTCACATGCAGCTAAGGTTTCATACAGCCAGATGCAGACACAGATGAATGAACTCGGATACAAGAACGTATTCATCGGAACAGTAGAGGGTGAACCCGAAGAGACAGCTTGCAATGCAGTTATCGAAGCAGTTAATGCAGCCGGTTACAAGAAAGTAATTTTAAGACCCCTTATGGTAGTTGCAGGCGATCATGCAAACAATGATATGGCCGGTGAAGATGAAGATTCATGGGTAAGCATGTTTGACGTAAGCGGATATTTCGACGAGATCGATACTCAGATCGAAGGTCTCGGAAGAATCGAAGCAATTCAGAAACTTTACGTAGAACATACAAAAGAAGTTATTAAATAAAAGGATATTCCTTAAAAGTTAAATCAGGATTTAACAAAAGTTTTAAGGAAAAAAGTGATATTAATGAAGAAAAATGCATTATATTTTCTCGGTTTGATTTCGACTCTGGCATTCCTGACCGGATGCAGTTCCAAAACCGAACCTGTTCTTGAACCGGTTGAAGAAACGGTGGTGGAAACAGCAGTCGAAATCGAAGAGGAATCGACAAACGAGGACGAGATTAAAGTCGAAGAGAAAACTGACGAACCTGAAGAGGTTAAAGAAGAAGTCGAAAGCGTTCTTGAAGACGGTATATATCTCGCCGAATTCAATACAGACAGTTCGATGTTTCATGTAAATGAAATGTGTGAAGGAAAAGGAGAATTAACCGTTAAAGACGGAGTGATGACAATTCATATCTCCCTTCCTTCAAAATCGATACTGAATCTTTACAGCGGTCTTGCTGAAGATGCCCAGAAAGACGGTGCAGAACTTTTACAGCCTTCGGTAGACGTGATTGATTACAATGACGGAACAACCGAAGAGGTTCACGGTTTTGATATTCCCGTTCCCTTCCTTGATGAAGAATTCGATGTAGCTTTAATCGGAACAAAGGGAAAGTGGTACGATCACAAAGTTTCGGTAAGTAATCCCGTTGTTAAAACGGATGATAATTCCGAAAGCACTTCTGAAACCAGAGAGGTTTCGGCAAATATCGAAGACGGTACCATTGCAGTTGAACTTGAAGGCGGAAGCGGCAAAGCAACGATTACGTCGCCTGCTTTGATAAAGAAGACCGAAAACGGTTATATTCTTACCGTAGAGTGGAGCAGTCCGAATTATGACTATATGATTGTTGACGGAGAAAAATATCTTCCGGTTAACACTGATGGAAATTCGGTATTCGAAATTTCGGTAGCTTCACTCGATGAAGATTTGAATGTGATTGCTGATACCGTTGCAATGAGCAAACCTCATGAAATTGAGTATACGATTAAATTTATTCAGGATTAGTAACTGACGATTAGGATAAAAGTATGCATAAGAGACTTTTAATATTTTTAATATCGTCTTTGATTATTATGGGACTGCCGGGTTTTTCGGAATGCGGCAGTCCTTCTTTGTCTTTAAATGAAGAAAACAGTGTGATTTTAGACAAAGATGAAGAAAAAGAAGGGAACGCCGGCGAAAAAAGAGACGTTCCCGAAAGTGCAAAAGTCAGTTCCGAGCTTGTTTTTGAAAAGGAAATGCAAAGAGAATATGCTGAAAAATTCAGGGTATTCTATTATGAAGGCGGATATACGCTTCTCGAAATCAGTGAAACCGAAGAAAGATTCCTGCTCGTACCCGAAGACGGAAAAATACCTTCGGATCTTTCTGACGACGTAAAAGTCATAAAAAGACCGGTAAAAAATATTTATCTGGTGGCATCGGCCGTAATGGACATGTTTGCTTCTTTAGACGGCGTTGATTCCATAAAGTTTTCGGGGAAAAAGGAAGAGGACTGGTATATCCCGGAAGCTGTTTCGGCTATGAAAGAAGGGAATCTTATTTATGCGGGAAAATACAGCAAACCGGATTATGAAATGATAGTATCGGGTGACTGTTCGGTAATTATCGAAAATACGATGATCTATCATTCTCCCGAAGTTAAAGAACAGTTTGAGAGTTTCAAAATTCCCGTAATCGTGGAATATTCGAACTATGAAGATCACCCTCTCGGCAGGGTTGAGTGGATAAAGTTTTTCGGAGCGCTTCTTGGACAGGAAGAGATGGCGGATAAAGTTTTTTATGAACAAAAGGCCATAGTGGACTCCGTTGCGGATAATGAAAAAACGAATAAGACAGTAGCTTATTTTTACATAACATCCAACAATCTTATTCAGGTCAGAAAATCTTCCGACCATATTTCGAAAATTATCGAGATTGCGGGAGGTGAATATATTTTTAAGAATCTTGAGGACGACGATTCGAAAAGAACAACGGTCAACATGCAGATAGAAGAGTTCTACAACGAAGCAAAGGATGCTGATATACTTATTTATAACAGTTCCATTGACGGAGGTGTGAACAATCTTCCCGAACTATATGCAAAATGTGAGCATATAAAAGATTTTAAGGCAGTCAGGGAAGGCAACGTATGGTGTACAACCAATGATTCTTATCAGCAGTCTCTTTCTGCAGGCTATATGATAGAAGATCTGAATAAGATACTAAACGGGGAATACGATAATCTGCATTATTTATTCAGACTTGAAGAGAATTAGCTTAGAGTTTTGCAGAATAAGGTATGATGACCGGTATCTGATATTGATGTGAAAGTAATCAGATTTAAATAATGAGTAATTCGAAAGAAATGAACAAAAAAACATTAAGATTTACAATTGCATATATTTTTCTGCTTGTCGGAATTCTGGTTTTCTTCGTTCTTAATGTCTGTATCGGAAGCGTGGATATTTCGCTTAAACAGATATTCGACTCGATTACGGGAAAGGAAATAGACAGCACGATAAATACGATTCTCTGGGAGATAAGGCTGCCCAGAACCGTTGCGGTTCTGATTTTAGGCGGAGCGTTGTCGCTTTCAGGATATCTTTTGCAGACATTTTTTCATAATCCGATTGCGGGACCTTTTGTACTCGGTATTTCATCGGGTGCAAAAATGTGTGTTGCGCTGACGATGGTTTTTCTTATGTCGAATTCGCTTAAAAGCAACAGTTTTACGCTTATCGCAGCGGCTTTTGTCGGCGCGCTTATTTCAATGGGATTTGTGCTTTTTGCATCGAGAAAAATTAATTCCATGGCGATGCTGATAGTTTGCGGCGTAATGATCGGATACATCTGTTCAGCGATTACGGAACTCGTGGTAACTTTTGCATCAGATGCAGACATAGTAAATCTTCATAACTGGTCGAGAGGAAGTTTCTCGGGAGAAAACTGGGCGAATGTACGGGTAATGGCACTGGTGGTTATCGTATCCTTCATTGCCGTTTTCCTTTTGTCAAAAAAGCTTGATGCATATAATCTCGGTGATTCGCATGCACTGAGCATGGGCGTAAACGTAAAGGCTTTAAGGGTATTTATAGTTCTTTTATCAAGCCTTTTGTCAGCCTGCATCGTTGCATTCGCAGGACCGATATCTTTTGTCGGTGTTGCCGCACCTCACTTAATCAGAAAACTTTTCAATACGGATAAACCGATTGTCATGATACCTGCATGCTTCCTCGGAGGAAGTTTCTTCTGCCTTATCTGCGATCTGATTGCAAGAAACATCCTGTCTCCGACGGAGTTGAACATAAGCACGGTAACGGCGATATTCGGAGCCCCCGTGGTAATACTTATTCTGTTTGACAGAAAGAAAAGGGGGAGAGCGTGAGTATGTATTTTAAAACACAAAAACTTACGGTAGGATACAACAAAACCCCCGTAATAAAGGATATTGAGATTGAAATAAATAAGGGTGAGATTATCACTTTGATCGGTTCGAACGGTGCCGGAAAATCAACGATTCTTAAAAGCATTGCAGGGCAGCTTTCTAAAATAGCGGGAACCGTTTACCTGGATGAGAAAGATATATCCGAATTTTCCGGAAAAGAATTATCGGAAAAAATGGCGGTTCTTTTTACGGATAAGATTAACGGCGAAATGAAGACATGCGAAGAAGTAGTTTCAGCCGGAAGATACCCTTATACAGGCCACTTTGGAATATTAAGCAACAAGGATAAAGAAGCGGTTGAAGAGACGATGAAAATCGTCGGAATAGAGGATTTGAAAGACTGTGATTTCATGAAATTAAGCGACGGGCAGAAACAAAGAGTATTGCTTGCAAAAGCGCTTTGTCAGGAACCCGAAATTCTTCTTCTGGATGAGCCGACTTCATATCTTGATATTAAATACAAACTGGATTTTCTTTCCGTTCTCGAGAAGATGAAAAAAGAAAAACAGTTAACGGTAATAATGTCCATGCATGAACTTGACCTTGCTGCAAAGGTATCGGATAAGATTCTCTGTCTTAAAGGCGAGTATGCCGACAGATACGGAAAACCCGAAGAGATTTTTAAAGATGAGTATATCAGCACGCTCTTCGGAATCGATGAGAAACTTAATGAATATGCCAAAGAAAAAGGAATAGATCTTTTTTGACGGGAGTAAATTATGGCAAAAGTAATTATGGTTCAGGGCACCATGTCGGGTGTTGGGAAAAGCTTCATAGTAGCCGGCCTTTGCAGAATTTTCAAGCAGGACGGATACAGAGTTGCTCCTTTTAAATCTCAGAATATGGCGCTTAATTCATATATAACCGAAGAAGGTCTGGAAATGGGAAGAGCGCAGGTAATGCAGGCTGAGGCTGCGGGAATTGCGCCGAAAGTATGCATGAATCCGATTCTTTTAAAGCCTACGGATTCAATCGGTTCCCAGGTGATTGTAAACGGTGAAGTGCTTGCACAGATGAGTGCGAGAGATTATTTTGCGTACAAAAAAGAACTCATTCCCGTCATCAAAGAAGCTTTTAAAGAACTCGAAAAAATTGCTGATATAATCGTTATAGAGGGTGCGGGAAGTCCTGCGGAAATCAACCTTAAAGAAAACGATATAGTGAACATGGGAATGGCTAAAATCGCTGATGCTCCCGTTCTTCTTGCCGGGGATATCGACAGAGGCGGCGTATTCGCCCAGCTTCTCGGTACACTTATGCTTCTTGAAGATGATGAAAAAGACAGAATAAAAGGACTTATTATAAATAAATTCCGCGGTGACAAAACAATACTCGATCCCGGAATAGACATGCTTGTTGAAAAAGGTAATGTACCTGTTGTCGGTGTGCTTCCGTACATGAATGTGTGCCTAGAGGATGAGGACAGTTTATCGGACAGATTCAATGCGAGGAAACACAAATTAATCGATATTGCGGTTGTTCGTTTTCCGAGGATTTCCAACTTCACGGATTACAATATTTTCGAGCAGAACGAAAACGTTTCCGTAAGGTATGTAAAAACGCCTGAAGAGCTTGAGGGCGCGGATATGATAATACTTCCCGGAAGCAAAAATACCATGGGCGATCTTTTATGGATGAGACAAAACGGTATTGAAGCTATGATTAAAAAATCCGTCGGAAAGGCAATCATTTTCGGTATCTGCGGAGGCTTTCAGATGCTTGGTGAAAGAATAAGCGATCCTGACGGCGTCGAGGAAGGCGGAAGCGCGAGAGGACTCGGACTGCTTCCGACAAATACGGTTCTTAAAAACACGAAGACGAGACTCCGGAAACGCGGAAAGATAAATGAAGTTGATGGCATTTTAAAGAATCTTTCGAATCTCGAATATGACGGATATGAAATTCATATGGGAGAGACATATATTAAGTGTTCTGATACTGAAAGAAGTTTAAGAGGCGAAAACATAAATTTGAATTCAGAAAGAACTGCCTGCAAAAATGTGACGGATGCTTTGGATTCAAAAAAGAATGTTTTGATTTACGATAAGGATAAAAACGTTTACGGAACATATCTTCACGGTATCTTTGACAGAAAAGAAATTGCGGAAGAAGTAATAAGAGCAATTGCTTCAAAGAAAGGTATCGAAGGTCTGGAAACAGAGCTGACTGATTACGCCGCATTCAAGGAAAAAGAGTACGAAAAAATGGCGGATATATTAAGGGAACACCTTAATATGGAGGAAATATATGGAATGCTTCGGGAAGCCCGAATTGACTGAACTTAATAAAGAAAAACTCCAAAATCTGAAGTTAAAAAAGGTATCCGAAGAATACAGATGTAAGGTGAAGAAAAACTGGGACGCAATTGCCAAACCGATAGACGGAATGGGGGATTTTGAGGAACTCATTTCAAAGATCGGAGCAATAAAAGAAGATTCGGATGTTTCGTTAGATAAAAAAGTTCTTGTTATTTTTTGTTCGGATAACGGGATTACCGATGAGGGGATATCGCAAAGCGGAAGAGAAGTTACACTTTCCGTGGCCCAAAACATGGCACGCAAAAAATCAAGCGTCGAAGTTATGGCAGAAAGAAACGGCATCGAAACTTTGCTTGTTGATATCGGAATTGACAGCGATGAAAGAATAGAAAACTGCATCGACAGAAAGATAAGAAAAGGAACAAGAAACTTTGCTAAAGAAATGGCAATGACCGAAGAAGAAATGCTAAAAGCGGTTTCGGTAGGAATCGACCTTGTCAGACTTTGCAAGGAAAAGGGTGCAGACATAATAGCAGCCGGCGAAATGGGTATCGGAAATACAACAACCAGCAGTGCTGTTACGGCAGCTTTGCTTCATATGGGCGCAAAAGAAGTAACCGGAAGAGGCGCAGGACTTGATGATGAACGATTATCCAAAAAGATAAAGGTAATAGATGATGCGATAGAAAAATACAATCTTTATAACGCTGATGCATTTGAGGTTCTTTCATCAGTCGGAGGATACGATCTGGCAGGTCTTTGCGGGGTATGCATTGGAGGAGCCTTATACGGAATTCCGGTTGTTCTCGACGGATTTATAACTTTAAGTGCAGCTCTTCTTGCCGAGAGAATGGTACCCGGAACAAAAGATTATCTTATTGCATCGCATGTGGGAAAAGAAAAAGCGTGCAGCATTATCTTAAATGAGCTTGATTTAAAGGCTTGCATCGATGCGAATATGGCACTTGGAGAAGGCACGGGTGCGGTAATGATGCTGACTCTTCTCGATAATGCATTATGTGTTTACAAAGAGGCGGCAGTATTTGATAACCTCAACATGGAAGAATATAAAAGATTTAAATAATCAAAATCATAAAGACTAACTATACAGTAATTTGAAAAAATACAGATTATTACATATCAGAAGCAAAGTGTTTTTCACTTTTTGGATAAAACCGAGGAAATAAAATGGTCGTATTGTATATTGGAGGAAGCGGAAGCGGAAAATCGGGAGCTGCCGAAAACTGCATCTGCAAACTTGCACAGGGAAAAAGTAAATACTATATCGCAACAATGCGTTCAAATGAAGAAGATGAGGAAAGCATAAAGCGCATTGAGAGACACAGATTTTTAAGAAAAGACAAGGGTTTTATTACCATTGAAAAACCAACTTCTGCAGAAGAAGCAGTTAAAGAAATGGATTTAAAAGAAAAGCATGTTCTTCTTGAATGTGTTTCGAATCTTACGGCCAATGAAATGTTTTTCGGAAACGAAATCAGAGAAAAGAAAGAAACCGTCGAGAGAGTTTTAAATGCTGTCAAAGCGCTTAAAGACAATACAGACAATCTTGTAATTGTTACCAATAACGTTTTTGAAGACGGTAACAGTTATGACAGTTATACGATAAGTTACCTCGATGCTCTCGGAGAGATTAACAGGGAAATGTCGAAGATGGCAGATGAAATATATGAATGCGTTGCAGGAATTGAGATTAAGATAAAGTAAATTTTTAAATCAAATTAAACTGCCGAATCCAAAAGCAAACGAATTGAAAAAGTAACTGAATCTAAAATCAAACGAATTGAAAAAGTAACTGAATCCGCAAATGCAGTAACAGGAAAAATATATGAAATTTTTGGCTCGAATAATTAAATCTTTTATAATTGCATTTTCCATGTATTCGCGTATTCCGATGCCCCGCGTCGAATGGAAGGAAGAGGATATGAAGTATGTATTCGTCTTTTTTCCTTTTGTCGGAGCAGTAATAGGTGCGCTTTTCTTTGCATGGAATTATCTCTGCTTTAAATTCAGTATTCCGGAAATTTGCAGAGTGTGCGTTGCGATTGCACTGCCTCTGATTATTACCGGCGGCATTCATGCTGACGGTTTTATGGATACTATGGATGCGATTAATTCGTACAGAGACAGAGAAAAGAAACTTGAGATTTTAAAGGATCCGCATATTGGTGCATTTTCTGTAATAATGCTGTTGATTTACGTACTCAGTGTTGCGGCATCGCTTTCGGTAATTAACGATAAAGAGATTTGCCTGGTTCTTTCTTTTTCATTCGTAATAGCAAGAATTCTCAGCGGTTACAGCGCGATTACATTTAAAAATGCTAAAGTAGGAACTCTTAATCACTTTTCGAAAAATGCCGGAAAAATCACTGTGCTTGTATTTCTGATTATTGAAATGACAGCATGTGTTGTATTGATGTTTTTCATAAATATTCTGTATTCGGCAGTGATTCTTATTTTCGCTTTACTGACACTTCTTTTTTACTATTTCAAAACGAAAAAAGAATTCGGCGGAATTACCGGAGATACAGCAGGCTGCTTTGTTTTGTTATGCGAGGGCGCGGCGTGTGTCGGTGTTGCAGTTACAAGCCTTATTTTGAACGTGATTATCGTATAAAACATGTAAAGCATATAAAACATATAATACAGCTTTTACTTATGAATTTAACGGATTTTTATTTCTTGAATTGAATTAGCTTAGTTTTATATATCGAAACTCAAATTTGAAAAAGATTAGTTGAAACGGAGAAGGATATGAAACTTATAATCGGGGGATATTCTCAGGGGAAAATTGAATTTGCAAAAGAAAAGTTCGAACTGGCGGAAGACTGTATCTTTGATGCGGCTTTACCGACAAAGGAAGAAATCGAGAAAATCGGAGATCGTAAATTCGCAATAGATAATCTGAATAAATGGATAAGAAAAAGAATTAAAGAAGGCGGAAGGGCGGAAGAAGAGATTATTTCTTTTGTAAAGAAAAATCCGTCCGGCATTATTATCTGCGATGAAATCGGAAACGGAATCGTACCTGTGGATCCTTTTGAGCGAGTATATCGTGAAAGAACAGGAAGAATGATTATTGATATCGCGAAAGAAGCCGACGAAGTCTGGAGGGTTATATGCGGGATAGGTCAGAAGATAAAATAGAAATAATTTTTATCCGTCATGCTGCAACAAAATCAAATCTTCAGAAAAGATATGTCGGAAAAAACAATGATGAAGGTATCTCGGATGAAGGAAAAGAAGTTCTTTCGGAAAAGTTAAATAGCCATGTTTATCCTGATGCGGATTTGCTTTTCTTAAGCGGTAAAAAACGCTGTATTCAGACTGCGGAAGCAATCTATCCGGGACAGGAAAAGATAATCAGAAAAGAACTCGATGAAATAGATTTCGGTGATTTTGAAGATAAGAATTACGACGAATTAAAGGACGACGAAAGATATTTAAAATGGATTGAAAGTAACGGAGAACTGCCTTTTCCGAACGGTGAATCCAAGAGCGAATACTGTGAGAGAAACAGGAAGCTTTTTTTGGAAATCATGGATGATATAAAAAAAGCAAAGAAAAATAATCCTCAGATAAAATCCGTTGCTTTGGTTGTTCACGGAGGAACAATAATGTCGATGATATCGTCGTTTTCGGATAAGACATATTACGACTGTCAGGTTTCAAATGCCTGCGGGTTTATCTGTGAAGTGACTTTATCTGAAGAGACTGTGATAACGGTTAAAGAGAAAATATGATTTTAAAGTAAAGAAGTAAAATGATAGGAACTATACTGGAATTACATATAACTGCATTTTTTCTCGGGTATATTTTAGACCTTCTTTTTGGAGATCCTCACTGGATGATACATCCTGTCCGGATTATCGGACAGCTTATATCCCTTCTCGAAAAAGCTTTTCTTAAAAAAGAAAGAGGAAAGAAAGATTTCGGCTTCGGAGTTTTAACGGTAATTATCGTATTGCTTTCGACTTTTCTGGTTTCAGCTTTTATCCTCATACTCGGCTATAAGATAAATATTTATCTCGGGTTTGCGATTGAAAGTTTTATGACTTATCAGATACTGGCAACCAAGAGCCTTAGAGTCGAAAGTATGAAAGTTTACAAGGCTTTAAGAAAAAGCGGCCTTGAAAGCGGCAGGAAGGCCGTTTCAATGATAGTCGGAAGAGATACCGAGAACTTAAGCGAAGATCAGGTTATAAAAGCTGCAGTTGAAACTGTTGCGGAAAATACCTCGGACGGTGTAATTGCACCGATGCTTTTTCTTATCGGCGGACCTGTGTCGGGGCTTATGTATAAGGCTGTCAACACCATGGATTCTATGATCGGATACAAAAACGACAAGTATTTGTACTTTGGAAAAGCGGCAGCCAAACTTGATGATTTTGTTAATTTCATTCCGGCAAGAATTAGCGCAATACTCATGATAGTTTCCGCTTTTCTTATAGGCGGAAAATTCTCGGGTAAAAGAGCATTTAAGATATTCAAAAGAGACAGGTTCAATCATTCGAGTCCCAATTCTGCGCAGACTGAAGCAGCGTGTGCAGGTGCGCTCGGAGTGAAACTTGCGGGCGATGCATATTATTTCGGAAAACTTGTTCAAAAGCCTTATATAGGCGATGAGACGAGGGAAATAGATATCGAGGATATAAAAGATGCAAACAGACTTATGTATCTGACTTCGGTTATATGCGAGTTGTTATGTGTAAGCTTAATGCTTCTTGTATATTTTCTTCTGTTCAACTTTCATGTTATTTAGGTTTAAGAACGGGTTTTCTTTTAAATAATGTATCTAAGAAACGAGATTTTCTTTTAAATAATGTATCTAAGAAGCGAGTTTTCTTTTTAATAATATATTTAAGAAACGAGTTTTCTTTTAAATAATTAAAGTTAAAAATGAGTTTTGATTTTGGTTTAAAGATTTTTATAAAAATAGTTTTAAGTAACATTCTGTTAAGGTCAGGTTAGGCAATGAGTCAGGAACTGCACGGAGGAGATATATACAAAAAGAATATTGATATGGATTTTTCCGTAAGTATTAACCCCTGTCCTTTACCGGAGAGTGTGACGGATGTTTTACATTCAGCGGTTAAGAATATCGGCAAATATCCTGATTTAAGATGCGAAAAACTAATCAATCTTCTTTCGGAAAGGTATTCGGTTTCAAATAAAAATATTATAGCGGGAAACGGTTCATCCGAACTTTTCATGGCTTTGGCACACGCGTTCAGACCTGCAAAGGTGCTTATTCCCGTTCCGTCGTTTTATGGGTATGAATATGCTTTTGGTGAGAACTCTGAAGAACTGATTTTTTACCCTTTAAAAGAAGAGGATGAATTTAAAATCAGCGAGGATTTATTTGAAGAACTTGATAAGGGATATGATTTCCTGATACTTGCAAATCCGAACAATCCTACAGGCAAACTTACCGGTAAAGAAACTGTTGAAAAGATAGTAAAAAAGTGTCTTGAAAAGAATACGAAAGTTTTGCTGGATGAGTGTTTTATTGAACTGTCGGATGAGAATGATTCGCTGATTTCGGAAACAGAAAAATATCCCAATCTTTTCGTTGTAAGATCATTTACCAAGACTTTTGCAATACCTGATTTACGTATAGGTTATCTGGTTTGCTCAGATGAAAAAGCGGTTGAAAAAGTAAAGAAACACATACCCGAATGGAGTGTTTCGCAAATGGCACAGGATGTTGCGTGCGAGTGCATGAATTCGTATTCTTACGTGGAAGAAAGCAGGCGTTATATAGAAAAAGAAAGATGTTTTCTTGAAGAAGGATTAAGGGGAAAAGGGTATAAAGTTTTTAACTCTAATACCAATTATATTCTTTTTAAGAATACCGGAGTGACGAAGGATAATCTCTACGAAAGAATGCTGGATAAAAAGCTTCTTATAAGGGACTGTTCGAACTTCAGAGGATTAAATGAAGGGTTTTACAGAATAGCGGTAAAAACGCGAGAAGAAAACGAGAGATTTTTAAGAATGTTGAATGAATAAAGGCAGAGAAAATGGATTACCTGAACATGATTGAGAGACTTCTTCCGAAGGATATTGAGAAAAGAAGTTTTCAGATAATTGAAGAAGAACTTACCAAACAGAATATTGTTTTACCGGAAGAAAACAGTGCGGTAATAAAGAGAGCGATACATACAAGTGCGGATTTTGATTACGCTTCAACTCTTAAGTTTTCGGATTCGGCAGTAGAAAAATTAAAAGATCTTATTCGAAACGGTGCCGACATTGTAACCGATACGAATATGGCGATGGCGGGTATTAACAAAAGAGTTCTTTCGGGTTTTGGCGGTGCGACTCACTGCTTTATGGCTGATGAGGACGTTGCAAAAGAAGCAGAAGAAAGAGGATTAACCAGAGCATATGTCAGCATGGAAAAAGCAGCCGAAATTGATAAGCCCCTTATATTCGCAATAGGGAATGCACCTACAGCTCTTGTTGCTTTGTATGAACTTTATAAAGAGAACAGAATTCATCCCGCGTTTATAATCGGAGTTCCGGTTGGTTTTGTAAATGTGGAGGTTTCCAAAAAACTCATTATGGAGACGGACATTCCATACATTGTAAACGAAGGAAGAAAAGGCGGAAGCAACGTTGCGGCTGCCATATGTAATGCGGTTTTATATCAGATATAGTTTGTGTGAAAAATGAGCAAAGAATTACGATACGGATTTACCACGGGAAGCTGTGCGGCTGCTGCGTCAAAGGCTGCGGCATACATGCTTTTAAGCGGTAAAGAAAAAAATACGGTTACAATCGATACACCGAAAGGTATTCCCTATACATGTGAAATACTTGATATAAAAAGAAGCGAGAATACCGTTTCGTGTGCAGTGAAAAAAGACGGCGGGGATGATCCTGATGTAACAAGCGGAGCATTGATTTATTCCGCTGTTTCATTTGATTCTTTTTCTTTCGACGATGAAGAAAAAACAAAATCTCAGATTAGTTTTTCACAAGATGAAAATGAGAAGACAGAATCAGATTCTTCGGGAATTAATTCTTGCGAAGAAAAGATTATTATTCTCGGAGGCGAAGGCGTCGGAAAGGTAACTAAACCGGGTCTTGACCGTCCCGTCGGAGATCCTGCGATAAATACCGTCCCGAGAGAGATGATAAAAAAAGAAGTATCCGAAGTGTGCGACCTTTTTGATTTCACGGATACGCTTAAAGTGGTTATCAGTGTTCCGGGCGGTGAGGAAATTGCCAAAAAGACTTTTAATCCGAGACTCGGAATTGAAGGCGGAATTTCGATAATAGGAACGAGCGGCATAGTGGAACCCATGAGCACGCAGGCGATTCTTGATACCATTAAAGTTGAAATGAATCAGAGAAGAGCGCTTGGGTTTGATTATGCAGTTATTTCGCCCGGTAATTACGGTCTGGATTTCATGAAGAATAATTACGGTTACGATCTTGATAAGAGTATTAAGTGCAGTAACTACATCGGCAGGGCTGTTGATATGGCTGCGGACGTCGGATTTAAAAGAATTCTTTTTACTGGTCACGTAGGAAAGCTTATTAAGGTTGCGGGCGGAATCATGAATACGCATTCGAAAGAAGCCGACTGCAGAATGGAAATAATTTCGGCTCTTGCGATAAAGCATTATACGGAACCTGAAACCGTTAGAGAGATTCTTGAATGCAATACAACGGAAGAGGCAGCCAAACTTCTTAAGGCATGCGGAAAATGCGATGAAGTTATGAACGAAGCGGTTGAAAAAATCTGTGACAATCTTGTCAGAAGGTCACAGGGGAAAATTGAAGTTGAGTGCATTATGTTTTCAAAAGAAGTCGGCGAACTAGCCAAGAGTAAGGGCGCAGATGATTTTATAAAAATGCTGGTAAATGAGTAGTCTTACAAAACGGGAGTGAGTGATTTGGTACATTTTGTGGGTGCCGGAAGCG
>JAEEGL016073736.1_pt1 | contig 15764 bp, 12 predicted proteins | sample 9134231 | NCBI WGS metagenome assembly JAEEGL01 (sample SAMN16246548, study PRJNA631951) | gut metagenome | biome: gut microbiome; feature: rumen; material: fiber-attached | host: Bos | place: Iran: Karaj | collected 2018-10
CCAGGATCTTGGCAAAGGAGCGGGCGTTCAGCAGCTCGAAGACAGAGCCGTAGCTGTCCCCCACACGCACCACGTCGTAGGAAATCGCCGTGGGGACGCCGAGGATCAGCGCCAGCCGCGCCACCTCCCGCTCGTGCTGGATCTCGGCCAGCGCGTCCGCATTCTTGTAGACCTTCACCACGTTGTCCTGGTCGATGCGGTAGACCTTGCCGTTGAAGCCCTCGCCGATGACCTCGCAGCCCTCGATGGACACGACGCGATAGGCCTTTTCCACGGGCATCATTTCGGTGAAGCCGGTCATTTCCAAAATCTCGTAGACCTCGGAATTGACGCCTGTGATCTTCAGATCGGGGCAGGTCTTCTTCACCCGCAGTATCACCCGCAGCCCAGCGCTGGAAATGTATTCCAGTTCCTCCATATCCAGGACGGCCGAGGTGGCCCCGCATTCCGCCAATTGGGCCATGATCCTGCTTTCAGCCTGTCCGGAATTGTTGGAATCGATCCGGCCGGACAAGCGGATCACCGCAGCTTTGCTTGCTCGTTCACTTGCCATGCTGTATCTCCCCTATCATAGTCTCTTCCGCTGTGGAACAGCGGAGTTTTTCCTTGCATTTCTTCATTCACCGAAGGACCACTCGAAGGTGAGGGGCTCCCGGTCGTCCTGATCGTCGTCCCAGGTGAAACCGCTCATGCCGTCGAAGACGATGCGGCCCGTGCCGCCCTCATGCTGCAGTTCTTCGCTCACCAGCTCGCCCTCGTCGTTATAGGTCACGTAGGTCATCACGCCGTCGTAGTATTCAACGGTCAGGGTGTCCCCGTCGAACCAGCCGCTCATGACCCAGCGGGCCAGGGACCAGGCGCTGTCGCCCCACTCGATGGTGATGCGGGCGTTGTGCGGGCCCTCGCACTCCACCAGAGCATGGGCGCGGCCCGCCTGGTACTCTCCGACCACGTTCATGGCGGGGTTCTGCCCGTCCTCTTCCTCAAAGGCGCCCTCGTAGCTCCACTCGAACGTGAGGGGCTCCCGGTCATCCTGATCCTCCTCCCAGGTGAAGCCGCCCTCGTTGTTGAAGATGATGCGGCCCGTGCCGCCCTCATACTGCAGCTCTTCGCTTTCCAGCCCGCCCTCGTCGTTATAGGTCACGTAGGTCATCACGCTGTTATAGTATTCGACGGTCATCGTTTCCTCGTCGAACCAGCCGCTCATGACCCAGCGGGCCAGAGACCAGGCACTGTCCCCCCACTCGATGGTGACAAGAGCATTCTGCGCACCCTCGCACTCCACCAGCGCGTGAGCGCGGCCGGCGGCGTATTCACCGATAAAGTTCATTACGGGGTTCTGCCCGTCCTCTTCCTCAGCTCCCGGATACGACCACTCGAACGTGAGAGGCTCCCGGTCATCCTGATCGTCGTCCCAGGTGAAGCTGCTCATGCCGTCGAAGACGATGCGGCCCGTGCCGTTTTCAAACCGGATCTCTTCGCTTTCCAGCTCGCCCTCGTCGTTGTAAGTGAGGTAGGTCATCACGCCGTCGTTGTACTCAACGGTCATGCTGTCCTCGTCGAAACGGCCGCTCATGACCCAGCGGGCCAGGGACCAGGCACTGTCGCCCCACTCGATGGTCACGAGGGCGTCTCTGCTGCCCTGGCACTCCACCTGGGCGCGGGCGCGGCCGGAGACGTATTGGCCGATAAAGTTCATCACGGGGTTCTGCCCGTCCTCTTCCTCGGCTTCCTCAAAAACGGCGACGAAGTCCGCGCTCTCGTCCAGCACCAGGGTGATCATCGGCTCGGTGGAATAGTCTTCGCCGCTGTAGATCCATTTCACGAAGCGCCAGCCCTCCTCCGGGGCCGCGGCGAGGGTATAGGTTTCCGCGTCGGCAAGATTGATCTGAGCCGAGGTGAACAGCTCCTCCATATCCGGCGTCGCGTCACCCTGGGCGTAATTGATGTGGCCCAGGCCCTCTGTGCTGATAAAGACAGAGAAGCTTGCCGTCGGCATTTCCGCGGGCTTGAAGTGATAGGTCGTGCCGCTTTCCAGCGTCAGCAGCAGGCCGTCCTCCCCCTCCTCGGAGACGGTAACGGGGAAGCTGCCTTCCTCATAATCGGGCACCAGGTCGCCCTTCAGCACGCTGCCCTCCTGCCCGATGATATTGCCGTACATCTCTTCATCCAGAATGCAGCCCACGTGCCAGCCCTCGTAGCCCTCCGTATCGGAAAGGATCACGGAAAGCACGTTGCCGTTCTCATCCTCAAACCAGCCGGTGCGGGTCCATTCCGCAGGGGCGGGCTCCTCTTCTGTTTCCCCGGTCTCAGGCTCGGAAGCCGCGGGGCTCGTCTCCGTTTGCTGGGCAGGTGTTTCCGTACCGGCATTGTTCTGCGGGGTGTTGCTGCAGGCAGCCAGCAGGCAAAGCAGGGCAGCCAGCAGCACAGCAAGAATCATTCGTTTCATTTTCTGTTTTTCCCTCCGTCTGGTCCTCTGTATTCCATGCAGAGCATGGTAAGGTCGTCAAATTGTTCCGCATCCTTTACAAAACCGTCCACGTCCCGGCGGACGTTTTGCAAGGTGCGTTCCGGCGAGGCGTCCGGCACGTGATTCAGGGCCGTCAGCATCCGATCTGTTCCGAAAAGGGTATTGTTCGCATCCGTCGCCTCCGGCACGCCGTCCGTATACACAAAGAGCTTGGCGCCGGGTTCCAGGAACAGCTCGTATTCCTTATAACGCACGCCCTCCATGCCGCCGATCACGAAGCCGTGCTTATCCTTGACGATTTCAAAGAAACCGCCCGGTTTTTTCAGCGCCGGATATTCGTGGCCGGCATTGGCGGCGGTCAGCCGGCCGGTGGAAATCTCCAGGATTCCCAGCCAGACCGTGACGAACATCTCCTCCCGGTTGTGGGAGCAAATGGCGGCGTTGGTTTCACTAAGGATCTGCGCGGGCGATTTGCCCATCATGGCGTTGTTGTCCAGAATGATCTTGGAGGCCATCATGAACAGAGCCGCGGGCACGCCCTTGCCGGATACGTCCGCGATCACCATGCACAGATGGTCGTCGTCCACTAAGAAGAAGTCGTAGAAGTCGCCGCCGACCTCCTTGGCGGGGTCCATGGAGGCGAAGATGTCAAATTCCTTTCGCTCGGGGAAGGCGGGGAAGATATTGGGCAGCATATCCGCCTGAATACGGGTGGCCAGGGACAGCTCCGTACTGATACGTTCCTTTTCCGCCGTGATGGCGGTGAGGTTCTCCTCATATTCCGAAAGGTCCCGTTCCATATCCGCCATGACGAGGCTGAGGTTCTCCACCTCATCGCCGGTGCGGATGTTCAGCATGGCGAAATGGTCCGTATCCCGTTTGCCGGCGCGCCGATCGTTTACGTAGTTCTGTGCGGCCTCCGCGATCTCGTTGATGGGGGCCACCAGCGTTTTCTTCATTTTCCGGAGCAGGAGGAAGGAAATCAGCGCAATTACGACAATAAGGGAAACGGTAATCTGCAGCGCGTAAACGCGCAGGCCCCTGCCCACGTTGTCGATGCTCACGTCCACCAAAAGGAAGCAGCAGACTTTTCCGTTCTCATCCCGGATCGGTGTGCCGGCGGTGGCGAGCCAGCCATAATTCTCCGTTCTGTCGATATCATAGAGCATCCCCTGCCCGTCCCAATTCAGAAACTTTTGTATGCCGTCCGCGCTGACGTATTCCCATTCACCGGGATAGAGGCGCTCCTCCTCAGAGGGATCGGCCAGATAGACCATAACGCTGCTGTCCTCATCATACATGGCCAGATAGATGGCAAACAGCTCTTCCGATTGGGCGAAGGAGCCCAGTATGCGGACCAGCCCGTCGTAGGCAGGGCTGTTCTGTGCCTCGGCAAAACGGGCGCGGTAGGCCTCCGTACCGGTCTCCATCCTCTCCTCATAGCTGAGACCGCGGTAGGTCTCCATCACGCTTTTCGCCAGCCCTGTGGAGTCCACCCCGTTACCGGCTAACCGGGCCGCTGACTGCGAGATGTAAAAGGCATGGCTCACATATTGGTTGACAAGGGAAAAGCTGTAGAGCCCCAGGCCCACGAGCAGCAGCACGAAACCCAAAACGATACAGCTCACCACGATGGTGCGAAACATCCTTCCTTCGAGAGAATAGTGTTTTCTCTCGAAACTGCTCATTTCTCTTACGGTTTTTTCAGGCATACCGTCCTCCCGTTCTCATACCATCTCATCATTGAATTCTCTCCCGGCCGCCGTTTACACGATGGCCGTTCCCTCCGCGCGGATCTCATTCAGAGCGACGCCGCTGTAGCTGCCGCGGAAATGCCAGACGACGCTGAGGCTGACCGTGCCGGAGAGATTGGGAATGGAAAAGCTCGCCAGCAGATTGGCCGACTGTTCCGCGCCGCGATAGTCGATGGGATTGCTCTTGGCCAGATAGAGGGCTCCGTTCACATGCAGCTCCACGCCGTTGTCCAAAGACGTATTGCTGAGGCTGTAGGACCAGGTGGAAACCTTCACCTCCAGCGTTTTATCGCCCAGGAGACCGGCCACCACGTTCCATTCCACCAGGATGTTCAGCCCGGTGCCGGTGTTGGAGCGGAAAGACCCGGAGCAGGCCGTGCCGCTGCCGGCGCCGCCGCTGACTTCGTCCAGCTCCTCCAGAGTCAGATTCTCCACTTCCTGCTTGCTCTGATTCAAATCGCTCATAGTGATCCATTCCTTCCTCGTCTAATTGATCTCGTATAACAGATTGAAAACGGCCGGGCCGCTTCACTCGATGGTCAGGATCTCCGAAAAGCCCGTGACCTCGAAGATGTCCATGATGGCCGTGCCCACGTGGGTGAGTTTCATTTCGCCCTGCACGTTCATGGTCTTCTGCGCAACCAGCAGCACCCGCAGCCCTGCGGAGGAAATATACTCCAGTTTTTCCAGGTCCAGCGTCAGAACGCTCGTGTCTTTCAGACAGTCTATCAGTGTGCTTTCCAGCACCGGGGCCGTCGTCGTATCCAGCCGCCCCTTCAGTGCCACGAAGGTGCAGCCGTTTTCATGGGTCTTATCAATGTTCAGCATAGTTCCTCCTCGATTTGATAAGAATACGTTTTCAATATGGCGTGCCTTCCGGCACGGACACTGCGTTTTATCCTGCGGAATCCAGCCGCTGGCGCTCCACCAGCTCCGCGAAGAAGCCGCCCTTTTTTATCAGCTCCTCGTAGGTCCCGTCCTCCACGATCCCGCCGCCGTCCAGCACCAGAATGCGGTCGCAGTGCCGGATGGTGCTGAGCCGATGGGCGATCACGATGCGGGTGCAGCCCATGGCGTCCAGCGCCTCGGAAACCTGCCGCTGGGTCTTGTTGTCCAGCGCGCTGGTGGCCTCGTCAAAGATCAGGATCCTCGGCTTCGGCGCAATGGCTCTGGCGATCATCAGCCGCTGGCGCTGCCCGCCGGAAATGCCGCCCTGCCCCTCGCCGATCATGGTGTGCATCCCCATGGGCATGGCGCGGATATCGTCTGCAATGCCCGCCTTCTCCGCCGCTTCCCAGGCATCGTCCAGAAGAAGCTCCGGGGCGGAGATCACGATATTGGAATAAATGTCTCCCTGGAAAAGGCCCGCATCCTGCATGACGGTGCCGATCCGGCGCCGCAGGGAGGGCAGGTCGAGCGATTCGATGCTCTTCCCGTCGTAGAAAACGGTGCCCTTCTCCGGCTTTTCAAAGCCCAGCAGCAGCCGCACGAGCGTCGATTTTCCGCAGCCGGTTTTCCCCACGACGGCAACGTATTCGCCGGGCCGGATCCTGATGGACAGGTCCTGCAGCACGTAGGGCAGATCCTTGCCGTAACGGAAGGAGATATGGTCCAGCTCCACGCCGCCGGAAAGACGCGTCACGATCTCCTTGTTCTCCGCCGTTTCCGGAGCCGTTTTCAGAAAAGGCTCGGCCATTTCCAGAATGGGCTTGATCCGCGCTGCGGAGAGGGCCACGGCCGAAAGGGAGGCAAAGGCGCCCATCACCATGCCGTAGGAAGAGGTAAAGGCGAAGTAGCTGGAAGGATCGATATTCGCTTCCACCGCCAGGAAATAGAGCACGATATTGGATATGAGGCTGATCGCCGTGGTAATGACGCTGTTGAGCTTGAGAAAGGTCGGCGGATTGTAGACCAGCTCCGCTCCCTCGGCGTAAACGCCCAGCCACTTGGCAAAAACGCGCTTTTCCGCCCCGGCCAGCTTGATCTTCTGCACGCCGCGGATCAGACTGTAGCTCAAGCCGGATTCCTTGGCGCTGTGTTCCATGTGCTCCTTGTTGATGCGGATCTGCAGGAAGGTGGCGGCGACGGAAAAGCCCACCGTGACCAGGATGATCACCAGCGACGGGACCACGAGGGCCGGGGCAAAGTGGAAGATCTGCGTGATGTACAGCAGGGAGCTGACGGAGGTCAGACCCGTGCTCAGCACCATGCCCATCAGAAGGTCACAGAGCTGATTGACCGACATGGAGCGGTTATTCAGCTCGCCCGGGCTGTATTTTCTGAAAAAGCTCGCCGGAAGAGTGAGCAGGCGCATCATCATGGAGGCCTGCACGCCCAGGGAGGTCTTCGTATTCACCCGCCCCAGAAACAGATTCTTCACGCCGGTGAACAACTGCGTGGATAGGGAAACGCAGACCACGGTGATGGCAATGCCGATCAGCGCGTCCGCCCGCCCGCTGGTCAGGACCGGTCCCGTCAGCGTTTTGGTGACGCGGGGCAGGATAAAGCCCACCAGCGTCACGATCAGTGTCGCCGCCACCAGCACGATTATATCGCTCATGCTGATGCAGCGCTTCATATACAGCAGCAGGTCGGGAATGCCCAGGCGTTTCTGCGGCAGAGGCCGATAAAAGCAGACGGCTTCCGTCTCGAAAAGCTGCTCGGTCTTCGCCGTGAGCTTTTCACGCTGCCCGGTCTTCGAATCATGATAGGTATAGCCGACGAAGGTGCCGGGAATAAGCGCCACGGGGATGTTTCCTTCCTTCGTAAAGGCCAGGATAGGGCCGAAAGCGTCCTTATACCAGTTCTTCGTCAGCTCCACGCTGCGGCGCATGATGCCATGGGGCCGCAGGCAGTAATCCAGCTGTTCCTCGACGGTCTTGATTGATTCCGGCGATTCCGCAGGATGATAGTGGAAGTATTTCAAAATCTCGTCGATGGCGTTTTTCGTGATGATCCGCTTGTCGATGACCCGCTCCGCGTCACGGCGGCCCAGCACCACGCCGGCGACCTTGATAAAGGAATCCTCCAGCATCTGCATGTCTGCATTGCGCCGTTCTTCGATTTGGCTTTCAAACCAATTCATCGGTTTTCCTCCCTTTGGTCGGAAAAGTCAGAAGTCGGGAGTCTTTTCGTTTTCGCGGCTGAGAACAGGCGTCTGCCGGGTTCTTTTGCTTCTTTCCGCAAACGGTGGTGCCGCACGGTCCGCCTTGCAAAAGTCCTGCCCGTATTCACCATAGCCACATTCCCTTTTTGCGCCGCGCTCCCTACTCGTTCGCCACCAGATCGGCGTAGGCGCCGTTCAGGGCCATCAGCTCTTCGTGGGTGCCGCGCTCGGCCACCAGGCCGTGATCGAGGACGATGATCTCATCGCAATCCCGCACGGTGGAAAGCCGGTGAGCGATGACGATGCAGGTAATGCCCCGGTCCCGGATCGCACGGACCACTTCAAACTCCGTTTTAGCGTCCAGCGCAGAGGTGGCTTCATCCAGAATGATGATCGTCGGGTCCTGCGAAAGGACGCGGGCGATCTCCAGCCGCTGCCGCTGCCCGCCCGAAAGGTCTCTTCCGCCGCTGACCAGCTTATGGTTATAGCCGCCGGGGAGCTGCATGATATCCTCGTGAAGACGGGCGTCTCTCGCCGCAAGGATGATCTCAAAATCCTGGATGGAGGTATCCCACATCTTGATGTTGTTGGCAACCGTATCTTCAAAAAGGATGATATCCTGGTCCACTACCGCCAGAGACCCCACCATCACCTCGCGGGGATAGGCGCTGCGGGGTTTCCCGTCAAAGAGGATCTCACCGCTCCAGGGCTGATAAAGGCCGGAAACCAGCTTGGACACGGTGGATTTGCCGCAGCCGGAGGCGCCCACCAGGGCGATGCGCTGCCCGGCTTTCATGCTGAGCGAAAAATCGCGGATCAGAGGCTCCTCCAGCGGAGAATACCCGAAGGTCACGTTCTTCAGCTCCAGATTGCCCCGGAGCTTGGAAAGCGTCTTCACCTCCGGCTCCCGCTCGACGGTGTTTACGTCCTCCGGATATTCCATCACGTCCTCTACCTGCTCCATCTGGGTGCGCATTTCCTGAATGGCCTGGCCCGCGTTCACGAGCATCATGGCGGGAGACATGAAGGAGCCCAGAAAGCCCTGGAACATCAGCACGGCGCCGAGGCTGAAGCGTCCCTCCATGGTCATCCAGACGCCGACGATAAGAACGGCATAGTTGGCAATGGTGCTGAAAACGGCCGGAAGCATGCCGAGAAGCTGGTTGGTCCTGGCCGCTTTCCCGCTCTGCATGCTCACGGAGGCCTGGTAGCCGGCCCACTTCTGAAAATAGCCGTGCTCCGCGCCGCTGGCCTTGATGGTTTCGATCGACTCGATGCCCGTGACGGTGGCGGCCTCCAGCTTGCCGGCGTCGCGCAGCTGCACACGGGTGATGTTGATGCGCTTATTGGAGATCACGCGGGAGAAGACGGTGTTCAGCAGCAGGGTCACGATGCCGATCAGCGTCAGCAGCGGGCTCTGCCGCAGCATCAGCACCAGGTAGAAGATCATCATCCCGGTATTGAGCACGAGGGGCGCAAAGGTGTTCACCAGCGTGCCTGCAATGGAGGCGTTCATGGCAGCGCGGGACTGGATATCGCCGGCCAGCCGCTGGGAGAAGAATTCCATCGGCATCCGCAGCACCTTCCACATGAAGGAGGTGTTGCCGATCACGGCCATTTTCCCGTTGATCCGCAGAGAGTAGACCGCCTGCGCCCAGGCGACCACCAGCTGCGTCACCGCCAGGAGGACCATCAGACTGATGAAGGGATAGAGCCACTCCCGATTGACCCCGGTCAGCAGCCGGTCCAGAAAAATGCGGGAGGTGACGGAGTTGGCAATGCCGAAGAGATAGCTGATGGCCGTGGTCAGCATCACGAAAGCCACCGCCGCGCCCGCGCCGACGAGGCGCTTGCGCGCAAAGGTCAGGGTACTCCGCCGCTTGCCGCTGGGCATGAAATCCGCAGAGGGCACGGGGATGATGACCACCCCGGTAAAGGCACTGTCAAATTCCTCCCACGACAATTTGACGGAGCCGCGGGCCGGATCGTTGATGTATACGTGCTTTCCTCTGAAGCCGTTCAGCACGACGAAGTGATTCATATTCCAATGGATGATGCAGGGGAAACGGCCATCCGCGCGGAGGGATTCCGGGCTCATGCGAAAGGCCTTGACCTCGAAGCCGTGATGCTCGGCGGCGAGATAGATGTTTTTTGCCTTCGACCCGTCCCGCGAAACGCCGCAGTCCGTGCGAACCTGCTCCAGCGGCACCCATTTGCCGTAATAGGCCATGACCATGCAGAGGGCTGCCGCGCCGCATTCCAGCGCTTCCAGCTGCATGACCACAGGCACCTTGGCTACGCCTTTCGTCAGGGTCGGCCTGATACTTCTTCCGCTCATGGGCCTCACCGGCTTTCCATCAGAAAATCGATCGGCCGCGTCTGCTCCACCACCACGTCCCCGTCATAGACGCCGTTCGGCAGCGTGACCTCCGCCACGCCGAAGGACCTGTCATAGTCGTCCACACCGATGGAGGCAATGAAAAACTCCTGCCCCGCGACCCGCAGCGGCATCCCGTCCTTCATGGTCTCCGCCCCCAAAGGCAGGACCTGGGCCGTATGCTCCTCCACGATCACCTTCACGGGCGCAGTGGTTTCCAGCGTGCCGATCATGGCCCAGCCGAAAAGTCCTGCAAGGAGGAGGACGACGGCGGCAAGGATCACCCATATCCCCGGATTGGTCACGGACAGATAATCGCTGAGCTGCTCCGGAGAGGAAATGCGATCGATGGTTTTCTGACGGAATACCGTCTGTTCATGCTCTGCCATGTTTTATTCCTCCCAGGGCCGAGACCCGGCCCACGATCCTTTTTCAGCTCCGGTCGCTGCTGCGCGGAGCGAAAGGAAAATTGCTGCTTTAAAACAAGGAAAATCCTGCCGACTGTCGCCGGCAGGATTTTCGCCCTGGCACCCGCGAGGGGATTCGAACCTCCGACCTACCGCTTAGGAGGCGGTCGCTCTATCCTGCTGAGCTACGCGGGCCAATGGCCACAGACCGAAAGGCCTGCGGTGAATGGATTTATTTTATCCCCTGCGGGCTGAAAAGTCAAGCCTTAATAACCGCAGGGCAGTCAGCGTTTCCCGGCAGGGAGCGGCCGTTCAGAACGGCCTCGACCAACGTTTCGCCCTCATAAACCAGCTTCAGGGAAAAGAAGGGGCCGGGCTTTTCGATGAGCTTCAGAAAAATGCGGTCTCCCTCCCAGAGGGGCAGATCGTAGAGTGCTTGCTTGTCCACCCATTCCAGCAAGCCCTCGTCGCATTCCGTCAGCTCGCCCTCGAAGCCGTCCGCCGTGAAGAGGTGCATATACTCCGTTTCCCACTTGTCGGAAATGAAGGTGACGATGCCGCGAAACTGCCAGGAGGTCAGCGTCAGCCCCGTTTCCTCCTTCACCTCCCGCAGCAGGCAGTCCTCGGGGCTCTCCCGGTCTTCAAACTTGCCGCCCACGCCGACCCATTTATCGTGGTTCAGATCGTTTTCCTTCGAGACGCGGTGCAGCATGAGCCACTTCCCGTCCCGCTCGATATGACAAAGGGTCGTATTCCGCATGATAACGCCTCCTTATCATTCGCGGGCGGCCGAAAGGCCGCCCGCAGATATGCTGTTTATGTGGTCTTTTCCGCGCCTGCGGTGCGGCGCATCGCTGCACGATGCGCCGGGGCGTCGGGACGCCGCCCCTTACAGGAGCGCGGATTATGGCGGGGTGTGTATGACCGGGAAATCCTTCGCTGCGCTCAGGATGACAGCGTTTTTGTATTCTGATCCGGAGTTTCCCTGTTCCCTGTGCCCTGTTGCCTGACTTATCTGACCTTGCCCTTCTTGCCCTTGAACTTGTTCCACAGGGGGCCGGCGATGCAGGTGGAGGAATAGCCGCCCGCGATCACGCCCACCATGATGGGAATGGCAAAGTTGCGGATGCTGGACACGCCCAGGAAGACCAGCAGGAGCACGGGCATCAGCGTGGTGATGGTGGTGCCGATGCTGCGGCGCATGGTCTGCGTGACGCTGCGCTCCACCACCTTGCCGAAGTTCTCCTGGCCGCCGGTCTTCTTGAAGTTCTCACGGATGCGGTCAAAGACCACGATGGTGGCGTTGATGGAATAACCGATGATGGTCAGGGCCGCCGCAATGAAGTTCATGTTCATGGAAATGCGGAAGATCACGTAAATGCTCAGCATCACGAAGAGGTCGTGCAGCAGGCAGATGATGGCCGCGATACCGGAGCGGAACTCAAAGCGGATGGTGATATAGATGAGGATCAGCAGCGCTGCCAGCGCCGAAGCCACAAAGGCGGCGCGGGTGATATCTCTGCCCACGGAGGCGGAGACGTAGTCGCTGGACAGAAGCTGCACCCCGTCGCCGTATTTGGCCTTCACCGCGTCGAAGGCCTGCTCGCGCTGGGCGGCGCTGACCTCCATCATCTTCACGGTGACGACGGTGCCTCCGTTGCCGCTCTTGGTAACGGAGGAGGGCCGGACGCCGGTGGTATCCGCAACGATGTCGGCAACGTCGTCCGACAGCTCACGGGTGACCTGGGTGCCCATTTCATACTCCATCGTCACACCGCCGACAAAGTCCAGATCCAGGTTGAAGAGGCTCACGCCGAAGGGCAGCAGGATCACGCTCACAACGCCCACCACGCAGAGGATGATGGAAATGAGGCCGGTGATCTTGAACTTGCCCACCACGGGGATCAGCTTGGGGCCGTTGGCCTTCTGCTCCTCGGTGAGGGGCTTCACGCCGTAGAGGGAGAGCTTGTTGGCCTTGAGGGCCACCAGACACTTGAGCAGCAGACGGGGCACGATCAGCATGCAGATCATGGAGAGGATGACGCCGATCAGCAGGGTCTTGGCAAAGCCGAGGATCGTGCCGGTGCCCTGCCAGAGCAGGACGACGGCGGCGATGATGGTGGTGATATTGGAGTCCACGATCGCGGCGAAGGCCCGCTTGAAGCCCAGGTCCACGGCGGAGCGCAGGGTCTTGCCCGCCTGCAGCTCCTCACGGATGCGCTCGTAAATGACCACGTTGGCATCCACCGCCATACCGATGGTGAGGATGATACCGGCGATGCCGGGCAGCGTGAGGTTCACGCGGGCGGCAGTCATCACCAGCAGGAACATGGCGCTGTAGAGAACCAGCGCAAAGTCCGCGATCAGGCCGGGCAGGCGATAGACCACGATCATAAAGATCATGACCAGGATGATGCCGATGATACCGGCGAGGATCGCCGTATCCAGAGAGCGCTCACCGAGGGAGGCGCCCACGGCCTGCAGCTTGGCCTCGTGCAGCTCAAAGGGCAGGCGGCCCGCGCTGATGATGGAGGCCAGATACTGGGCGTATTCGCTGCTGGCGTCACCGCCCAGGGTGATGATGGGGGTGGCAGTGTCGATACCCGTCGTGGCGTATTCGGACTTGACGGAGGGGCTGGAGATCACGTCGTCGTCCATGACGATGGCGACGTAGTTGTTGCCGCTGCTCTCCAGGCCCGCGGCGATCCTGGTGCCCTCCTTGAAGCGCTGGCGGCCTTCCTCATTCAGATTGAGCTGAACGAAGAACTGAGAGACGCCCGTGTTGTCCACGGGGCCGTAGGCCGCGGTAGCGGACTCGATCTGCTTTCCGTCCAGGATCACGTTGCCCTGATAGTCGCGGAATTCGATGACCGCGGTGGTGCCGAGCATCTGCACGGCTTCCTCGGGATCGTCCACGTTCGGGATCTCCAGCACGATGCGATTGGAGCCGGAGCGGTAGACGTTGGCCTCGGTATAGCCCAGGGTATTGAGACGCTGGCGCAGCATGGTCACGGCCGTTTCCATGCCGTCGTTGAACTCGTCGCCCGACATGCCGGCCGGCACATCGGCCTCATAGGTGATCTCCGAGCCGCCCACCAGGTCGAGCCCCAGGGTGATGCCCTCCTGCAGAGGGGGGATCTCCAGGCTGCCGATGGTGAAGCCGAAGAAGGTGGTGAAGATAAAGATCGCAAGAACGACGACGAGCGCCGCGACGGTGATGACTGTTCTTTTCATTTCTACGTATGCCTCCGATTGGCTTAATTACTGTAATACCGGGTGATTCAGAAGGATTCTTCCTGGTTCCGTGCGTCCGCCTCCGCGGCGGCCTGGAACTTGGCGCGGGACTGGCGGATCTCCTCCAGCGCTTCGGCAATGGCGCTCTCGGTGCGGCGCATGGCGTCGTCCGCATACTCGTTGGCGGCCTTGCGCATGGCGGCGGAGCGGTTCTCCGCGGCGGTGAGGATCTCGTTGCCTCTGGCCTTGGAGGCCTTTACGATGGTCTGCTCCTCCACCAGGCGGCGGGCATGCTCCTCCGCAGCGCGGCGCATGTTCTCCGCTTCCTTCTTGGCGTTGGCGATAAAATCGGCGCGGGCCTTGACCAGACGCTCCGCCTCCGCGACCTCCGCGGGGAGCTGCGCCTTGATCTCGTCCAGCAGGTCCAGGACCTTATTGCGCTCAACCACGCATTTTTCATTTCCGAGCGGCACACCCCAGGCGTTGCTCACCATGGTATACAGCTCATCCAGCAGTTCGGTGACCCCATTTGCCATTTTTACTCTCCATTCTGCCGCTGCTTCCGCCCGCAAGGGTCCTGCAGGCCCTCCAGCGGCGGGAGGACCGGCTCTTGCATGGCGGCTGCCGCTTTTAGGGCAAGCGGCGGGCCGAATTCACGTTTTTATTTGCCCTGTCGGTTCCGGATGCGCTCTTCGATGGCGGCAATCAGCTCCCGCGGAGCAAACTCAGACAGATCGGCGCCGAAGGCGGCCATTTCCTTCACGGCGCTGGAGCTGAGATACATATATTTCTCGCTGGCAGCCAGGAAAAAGGTCTCCACCTCGGGATTGATCTTCTTGTTAATGATGGCCATCTGGCATTCCTTCTCATAGTCAGACAGCGCGCGCAGGCCGCGGACGATGACACGCGCCTGCTTCTTCCGGGCGTATTCGGCCACAAGCCCATCCCAAAAATCGACCTCCACGTTGTCAAAGCGGGAGACGACCTCGCGGATCTGCGCCAGGCGCTCTTCCACCGTGAAGAGCGGCGTCTTGGCGGAATTGACCATCACGCAGACGATCAGCTTGTCAAACACGCGGGAAGCCCGCTTGATAAGATTCAGATGTCCCAGCGTGATGGGATCAAAGCTGCCGGGATAAATGGCGATCTTCATTGGCTCGTTCCTTTCTCAAAGGCGGGTATACAACGTCAGCTTCACCTTGCCGTAGCGATAGCTCTTCAGCAGGGCGTAGGGCTCTGCCGCCTCCGGAAGACGCTTTTCGGCGGAAGATTCACAAATTATTATACCACCTGTATGCAATTTGTCAAACTCAAACAGCTTTTTCAGCGCATTTTCCAGCAGGCCGGAGTCATAAGGAGGGTCCAGAAACACCAGATCGAACTTTTCCGACCCGGAAAGAAAGGCAATGGAGTCCCCCTGCACGACTTTTCCGCCTGCGAGCTTCGTTTTTTCCAGGTTCTTTTTCACCAGGGCCACGGCGGCCTTGCTCTGATCCACGAATACGGCGGAGGCCGCGCCGCGGCTCAGCGCCTCGATGCCGAGCTGCCCCGTGCCCGCAAACAGGTCCAGCACCCGGCGGCCCTCAATGTCGAATTGAATGATATTGAACAGCGCCTCCTTCACCACGTCGGTGGTGGGGCGGATATCCATGCCCTCGGGCTCCTGCAGCTTCATGCCGCGGGCAGCGCCTGTGATGACTCTCATGGCTTCTCTCCTTTTCCCTCGTGGAAATACTCATAGACCGCTTTGGCCGTATTCTTCGGCACCACGGCGGCCAGGGCCGCTTCGTCCGCCGCCCGGATGGCCTTGACGGTCTTAAAGTGCTTCATCAGCTCCTGCCGCCGCTTCTCCCCCACCCCGGGGATCTGCTCGAGCACCGAGCGGCGGGCGTTTTTGCTGTGCAGCTCGTGGTGATAGGTGATGGCGAAGCGGTGGGTCTCCTCTTGGATGCGGCCGATGAGGGAGAATACCGCCGTATTGCCGGAAATGCCGATCTCCCGCCCGTCCGGCGCAGCCAGGGCGCGGGTGCGGTGCCGATCGTCCTTCACCATGCCGTAGATGGGCAGCGATAGGCCCAGGCTCCGTGCCGTGTCCACAGCCATCGAGGCGTGAACGCTGCCGCCGTCCACCAGCAGCAGATCGGGCAGGGGCGTGAACTTCTCGTCCCCCTCCAAGTAGCGCTGAAAGCGCCGCGTCAGCACCTCCTGCATGCTGTGATAATCGTCCTGCCCCTCCAGGGTCTTGATTTTGAATCGCCGGTAGGCTTTTTTCAGAGGCTTCGCGTTTTCAAACACCACCATGGAGCCCACCACGTCGGCCCCCTGGGTGTTGGAGATATCGTAGGATTCCATGCGCAGAGGCGGCCCATCCAGCCCCATGGCTTTCTGCAGCCATTCCAGCGTCTTGGCCACGCGC
>JAEEGL016182371.1_pt1 | contig 15764 bp, 13 predicted proteins | sample 9134231 | NCBI WGS metagenome assembly JAEEGL01 (sample SAMN16246548, study PRJNA631951) | gut metagenome | biome: gut microbiome; feature: rumen; material: fiber-attached | host: Bos | place: Iran: Karaj | collected 2018-10
CGGACTTCAAAACTGCCGATACAGAAAAAGGACGGTTACAAAAAATGGGAAACGAGAACAAAAACCAGAACGATTACAACAATCAGTACAACGATCAGAACAGCAGGAATAATCGGAACAGTCAGGACAAACAGAGCAAAAACCAAAACAAAAACCAAGCAAAAAACAAAAAGTCACAGACAGAATCCGAACAGGATGAAGCCAGAAAAGACAGAAACTGACAATCTTAGCGGTCCCGTCCGAAATCGGACGGGACCGCTTTTCCACTCAGAGGATTATACATATCAAACCGTTGCTTCCTTCGTTGACAACCCTTGCCAACGTCTCTCCTATTTTTTCTCTGGCGTCTTCCGGCAGATTCTCAAGTTTAGAATGAAGTCCTTCGTTTACAAGCTCATATATGGATTTTCCGAAAAGGTTCGTGTCCCAGATCCCTCTCGGATCCCCCTCAAACTCCTTCAGAAGGTATTCGACAAGTTCTCTGGACTGCTGCTCGGTACCGACGATAGGGTTGAGTTCCGCTTCTATTCCCGCCCTGATCATATGTATCGACGGAGCCGTCGCCCGTAACCTGAGGCCGTAGCCTCCCGCCTGTTTGACTATTTCCGGCTCGTCTAGAGTCAGATCCTCCTGTTCCGGCATGACGATACCGTACCCCTTTTCCGTTACTTCGTCTATAGCCCTCGCGAATTTATCATATTCCCTCTTCATTTCAGCAAGCGTTCGAAGTGCGGATAGCAAATCGGCATCGCTTTTCATTTCGATACCCGTTAATTCGCCGATAACGGAGTAAAACATGCTCTGCGGAAGACTGATCTCGATTTCGCAGGATCCATGCGACATGTCTGTCCCCGTCAGACGAGACGTCACAGAGCTGTCAACTCCGTTTGTCTTTTTAATCCTTTCCGATACCCCGTCCGCAGTCGACTGGCATATTTTTGCGGCGTCGGCAACCCTCAGGCAGTCCCGGCCCGCTTCTGTCACGCATTCCACAAGCGTCCGCCGCAACCAGTGTTCCGGATCGAGAACTCCGGTCCACACCGGAAGACGGAAAGTTATTTCCTTCAGGGGAAATTCTGAAAGGATCAGCGACAACACTCCGTTTACGTCTTCTTCATTCAAGTCGAGACAGTTGATAAGAGCGACGGGAACACCGTACTTTTTTTCAAGCTCCATTGCGAGAGATACGGCTCCTTCCGAATCAGGAACGGCGGAATTCAATACGACTGCAAACGGTTTTCCGAGCTCCTTGAGTTCCCCTGCAATCCTCTCCTCTGCATCCGTGTACGCGTCTCGGCCAAATTCGCCAAAAGAGCCGTCTGTCGTTACGAGTATACCGATTGTCGAATGGTCTCTTATCACCCGCCGCGTTCCGTCCTCGGCTGCGACGCTGAACGGAACTGGGTCGTCATCCCACGGTGTTACCACAAGTCTCGTTTCACCGTTCTCCGTCTCTCCGAGCGCGCCGGGAACGAGATACCCCACCGAGTCTATCATTCTGACCTTCAGGTGCGTGTTGTCTCCAACCGTTATTTCAACCGCCTCACTCGGAACGAATTTCGGCTCCGTTGTCATAACTGTTTTCCCGCCCGCGCTCTGCGGCGTTTCATCAACCGCTCTCTGCTTGTCGTTCCCGTCGGTAATATTCGGGATAACCGCTATCTCCATAAACTTTTTGATAAAAGTCGATTTCCCGGCTCTTACCGGACCGACCACACCGATATAGATATCTCCGCCTGTTCTCTCACCTATATCCTTATATATTTTCCCCGATATGCCTGTCATAAGCTAATCCTCCTTTCCGCTCAACGCAGTTGACCGGATTCAAATCTACTGAGATAATATGAACTTATGGTCCGTGATATGACTTTCGCGATGTGTCAAGGTATTGTTTCGGGCATAAGATATTAAAGAGGATCGGGCGTATTCTGCCTGAACTTCTGATAGTAAAACGAAAGACAAATCTCCGCCGCATCAGGCGGCGGAATGGAGGTCAAAATGACTGAAAACAGAAATAACGGTTCTTTGTGTGACAGAGGACGAGACAGAGAAACCGTGTGTATAGACACCCACCGGGTCCTTGATTCATGCCGCGACAAGGACTGTTTTGAGGATGTCCGGGTCTATTTGACCTGCTGCGGTCAGGAAATAATTGACAGGACGGCAGCAGTTCGCGTCAGGGGCGCACGGGTCCTTTGGTCATATATCGACATAGACAGTGTGCCGTTCAACAGAGGCTTCTACCAACTCACGGTCAAGATCTACGTCAGGATCTCCTGTGAAGCATGCCTCGGGCCCGGGAACAGCGAGGAATTCGACGGCGTCGCCGTACTCGAAAAGAAAGCCGTGCTGTTCGGCAGCGAGGGAAACGTCAGTATCTTCAAGAGCGAATATCAGAACAACGGTTTCTGCTGTTCCGGAGACAACTGTGCAGCCGCAAGGTCTTCAAATCTTCCGGTGGCCGTCCTCGAGACCGTTGATCCCATAGTTCTCTCTTCCAGGGTCGTTGAACCGCGTCATCACTGCCACTGCTGCTGCACGGCGGACGAGATTCCGGACGTCGTGTGTTCCGCAGTCAGCGGCGATCTTACTGAGGGAGAGGATTCAAACAAGCTGGTCGTGACTCTCGGACTCTTCTCGGTGCTGCGAATCGAGCGACCCGCTCAGTATCTCGTTAACGCTTCAGAATTCTCCGTGCCTGACAAAGAATGCGTCGCCGGAGGAGACAATGATCCGTGCAAGCTTTTCATGAGTATGGAATTCCCCGAAAGAGAGTTTTCCGTCCCCTCAAAACTGCCCGTGAGAGGCGCGGGAGACAGAGACGACAAAAAATGCGGATGTAATAACTGACTTTAAGTTCCGGACCGCGCCTTAACGGCGCGGTCCAGCTTTATCCGAGTTCGTTTCTCAATGCCTCGAATATCTTTTTTTCCTCTCTTGAAATTTTGACCTGCGACAGTCCCAGTGCATCCGCGGTCATCTGTTGAGAATAATCCTTGTAATATCTAAGTACAATGATTTTCCTCCACAAGGGACAAAGGCGGCCGATCGCCTCCGTGAGAGCCACACGGTCCACCGCTCTTCCCAGGTCATCGTCGGAGGACGGTATTATGTTCTCAAGCGTCATCTCCTCCGCGACCGGATCCGAAAGAGACTGGACTGGAGAGGCGGATTCAAGAGCAACCGCCGCTTCTTCCACTGTCATCCCGCATCTTTCCGCCAGATCTTCGAGGCGCGGTTCCCTGTTTGTCTCAGATATTATTTTTTCTCTTTCTTTAAGCAGGAGCGCCCCCGCCTTCTTCTGGGTCCTGCTCACTTTTATCAACCCGTCATCCCGCAGATATTTTCGTATTTCCCCCATAATTAACGGAACTGCGTATGTGGAAAACGCTGTTCCTCTCCCGAGGTCGAAACTTCTGATCGCCTTGAGCATTCCGATGGAACCGATCTGAAACAGATCGTCCGTCTCGACTCCACGGCCGCGGAACCGCAAGGCGATTCCGTTTACAAGACCCGTATTCAGGGCAATAAGCTTTTCGACGGCGCTATCATCACCGCTCTTATACTGTTCAAGCAATTTTCTGTTCTCGGAATATAGATCGTTCTGTCCTTCGTTTTTCATTTCAGACCTCACCCAGTCGGAACGGTTTATGTAGGGTCATCTTTTAACAGGGAGAGGTGACAGTTTCTTCCTCATTAAAACTCTCGTCCCCTTGCCGGGGGATGATTTAACGATCAGCGAATCCATGAAGTTTTCTATCACGGTAAAGCCCATCCCGCTCCTTTCTCCGTCGGGATCAGTGGTGAAAAGCGGCTGCATCGCCGCCTCCACGTCGGGTATTCCGCATCCTTTGTCTTTGACCTCCACACGGATCGATCTGTCGTCGTAAATCTTAACTGAAATGACGATCTGTCCTATCACATCCCGGTACCCGTGGACGATCGCGTTAGTCACGGCCTCCGATACAGCGCATTTGATATCGGACAGTTCATCAAAAGTCGGATTGAGCTGAGCCGCAAACGCAGATACCATCGCCCGCGCCGACGATTCGTTTGATGAAAAAGACGGTAACAAGATTTTCATTTCGTTAGTCACGTTTTTCTTTTTCACTTTAATTCACCCTTTCAAGTTTAAAAATAGTTCATCCGGCGCCTATGCGCCGTTTTTCCCGGTTTTTACCGTCTTAACGAGTCTCTCCATACCGGCCAGATCAAGTACCTTTGAAGCAGCGGCTGTGGGGTTTGAAACTTTAACCTCAACCCCGAGTTCCGAGCCCTTAGCGATTCTGCCGAGGATCAGACCAAGGCCCGAGGAATCCATAAACGACACGCCGGACAGATTGAGGACAAGCTCGTTCGGTCTCTCGCTCATCATACGCATATCTACGGCGCGGCGGACGGAGGCTGCATTGTGATGATCTATTTCACCTCGTATAAACGCGGTGAGAACGCCGTTTTCCGACGTAAAAGTGACGCGATCGTCTCTGAGAACCGTCATCAATTATACTTCCTTTCTGACGGACGGAATTTTTACCGCCCTTATTTCTGTGAACAGTTTAATCCATGGACAGTGAAAAAGTATGTCGAAACCCGCGGGGAATAAGAAAAAGTTTTCTCGCGACGTTTTTTATTTTCTCTTTAAGAAAAAATGGCGTCTGTAAGCCTTAAAAGTAAAGCGCGGAAGGGCCGGAATCACTCCGGAGGACATGTTTCACACCCTATTTTTACGGATAAAAGCGTTAGCCCACGTTCACATCAGGCATCATAATCCGGTAAAAACGGTCAGTACGAAAAAAACCGTTCTAAGGTCGGCGTCAATTCAAGACAGGCGTAGGAATTGACGTCCGAAAAAGAACTTCTGCGTTTGAAGAACTCCGTAAATGCTACTGATACCGGGCAGCCTGGAATTTTCGGAAATCTGGCGCCGGGAATATCCCGGATCCGCCTCAAACATGCAATTAATTCATTGGCATGCGCCTAAAACATATTTTGGAAAATTTTAAATTTTTTTGAACTAAACTATTGACAATCGTCGATAAGTGTATTAAAATTGACACAACTTTTAAAAAACTCACCGGCAGATATGCCCGAAGCTGAATCATCAGGGTGGGTTTTTTCTTTGTCTTTTTGCCACAGGGTGTTGATTATTTTACCGATTTGTGGTTTAATATTCGTGTGATGTTCCGACCGGTATCCGAATATACTCAAAAAAAAGCTGAAAGGCCGGAAAACATGGATCACACTGAAAAATTCTCATTCCTATTCTATTTTTCTGTTTTTGTTCTCGCTGCTCTTCTCTTTGGTACTGTTTCGTTACTCATCGTAAGTCCGGTATTATACGTACCCGTTATCTCCGGTTCGACTCTGTTTTCAGGCGGTTTTCTTTCTGCTGTGTCTCAGATCTCGTGCAGTTCTGTTATCTGCGCCGGACTCATTTTTCTTTCAGGATTCACTTTTTTCCCCCGACCGATTTGTTCGTTCGTGATGGTCTGGAGGGGCGTCTCGCTCGGCGCCGCCGTTTCATCGCTATACTCAGGAGAAATTTTGTTCCTCAGAGACGGGAAAGTTCCCGGTATACCTGCTTCTGCCGCCGTCTTTGTTCTATACGCGCTTTCCGCGATCATAATGATCTTTATGTCTTCCCTTTCTCTTTTCTTTTCCGGAACCGCGTCAGGCAGGACGAACGGAAACCATTCGCTCTCAAACGGTTTTTTGAAATATTCGTTTATCTCGCTCGTATTAAGCGGCGTTCTTATCATAATCGATCTTTTACGGTATTTTCTGATTTGATCTGATACAGGAGAATATTATGGCACTATTCAAGAATGAAAAAAACGAGGAAAAAAGCGGTTCATTTTTCAGCCGACTGTTCCGTCGCGGCGACGGCCCGGGCGTCGATCCGGACGAGCCGTTGATAACGGACAACCCAAATTTTATCAACTTCTTCAAACTGTACGTCAGGAAATTCAACAATATTGTCCTCTCGAACCTTCTTTTCATCTTTGGGAACTTTCCTGTGATCTTTCTGCTTCTCGGTCTGAGCGGGCTTTTCTCAGGCCACACTACCGCGTCGACTTACACAATTTTCCCGAATATATCTGTCATCACGTCGCATAAGCTCACTCCCGCCTCGGCCGCTCTGTATGGGATATATTCAATGCAAACCCCGGTAACCGTTTTTTCAGTCGTCGACTACGTCATGTTCGGTCTTTCCCTGCTGACAATTTTCACTCTGGGACCTGTTATGACCGGAGTAACGTACATCCACCGCAACCTTGTAAGGGGAGAACCGGTCTTTATTTGGGGTGATTTTTTCACCGCAATAAAAAAGAATTTCAAACAGGCGATAATATACGGCATTATTGATTTCATTATAATAGGGGTTCTTGCTTACGATCTGTTTTTCTTCCGGGTCAACTCCGGCGGAAATTTCTTTACAAGCATCCTATTCTTCGCGATCCTGTTCCTCATAATAATGTACTTCTTCATAAGAACGTACGTTTATACTATGATCGTGACCTTTGATCTTCCTATAAGAAAGCTGTTCAAGAACGGGCTGATCATGTCTGTCGTCGGAGTAAAACGCAATCTGGCGTACTTGCTCGGCGCAGCCGCGGTGATAATGATTAACTACGGTATACTGATCCTTTACTTCCCTCTCGGGATTATCCTTCCTTTCACCATTACGATTTCAACGTTGATTTTCATCGGAGAATACTGCATCTTCCCGAACATCAAGAGATTCATGATCGATCCGTATTATGAATCCTTAAATGAAGCCGAAGAGGATACGAAAGAATAAAATGGAAAAACGCTTTCCGTCAGCCGGAAAGCGTTTTTTTATTGATGCCATGAAGATATCAGTTGTGAAACTGTAACGAAGGAGTACCCTTCTTCCTTTAGTTTCGGAACAAGGACAGAAAGAGCCTCGGCGGTGTGTGACTCGCCCGATATGAAATCATGGCACAGAATAATGTCGCCTGACGTTACGTTTTCCATCACTGTCCTGCAAATTGAGTCGGCGGACCGGTGCGCCCAGTCACGGGTATCCACCGACCAGAGCACAACGGTGTAACCGAGCTTTTTTGCTACCTTCACGACCTTTTCACTGTATTTCCCCTCAGGCGGACGGAGCAGTTTAGGTCTGTAACCCGCAGCGCCGTAAACGGCGCTCTCGCCCCGCATGATCTCGTCTTCGATCACGTCTTCAGCTTTCTTCCGGAGAGGTTTGTGATCGAACGTGTGATTTCCAATCTCATGGCCGTCTTCAGTTATCCTTCTGATCAGCTCGGGGTGTTTTTCCGCGTTCTCTCCGATGACGAAAAACGTCGCGTTTATCTCGTTATCGCGGAGAATCTCAAGGATCCTCTCGGTATATGAAGGATGGGGACCGTCGTCAAACGTCAAAGCAATCATTTTCTGCCCGTTGTCCACCCAGGAAAAAACTTCTCCGTCGCTGTCCACACGTGTAAAAGGTACGGGGTGCGCACTTGCAAGAAGCGAAAGGTTTACCGTGAACAACAAAGTCACAGTCAGCAAAAAACACTTCCTCATTTTTTCAATTCGTCAAGGGTCGCAAACCTGTACCCCCGTTCCCTCCACTCTTTGATCAGATCCCCGAGAATTGCCGCATTGGTCGATGAAGTAGGGTGGAGGAGGATGATCTCACCGTTATGAGTGTTGGAAAGTATCTTCTCCTTTGCTTCAACGGGATCAGGTTGCAGAGCATTATCCCAATCAGCATAAGCGTAGGACCAGAAAACAGTTTCATAACCCATTTCACGGGCAAGTCTCAGATTTGCTTTCGAAAATTTACCTTCGGGAGGACGGTAAAATTTCGATAGTTCTTTTCCCGTACAATTACGGTAAACGTCCTCCATCTCTTGTAGTTCATTTCTGAACTCGTGTCCTTCAAGAGTGGTCATATCCTTATGGTGTGCGGTGTGATTGCAGACCGCGTGTCCTTCGTCAGCCATTCTTCTGACAAGATCAGCGTTTCGCTCGGCAAGGTTTTTTAGTATAAAAAATGAACCTTGTACGTTGTTCTTCTTCATTACGTCAAGTATTTTTTCAATATTCCCGTTTTCATATCCGGCGTCAAACGTAAGATAGATCACCGGATGGTCGGGATCCTCCGCGGCGCGGCTGTCAACGTAATATCCGTTTTCCTTTTCAATAAAACTCATCTCAGGAGGACATTCCGGCACGACGCCGTTGCCCGCGTGCCTGCAGTACCAACTGTATTTCATTTCTCCGTTCGCCGCTCCGCATATTACGGAAAGCAGTAGTGAGAAAATCAAAGTAAAAACTATCGCTTTTTTCATTTTTATCTCCTTTCGTGTCAATTACGTTATTATTATTTCCACAAACAAAGCGAAAACTCAGGAGAAAAATGTGGTGCGGTTTTATTGGAAGATTCTCTCTTGATGGAGTTTTATATCGTTTATTATTGAAAAATAAGAAATGTTATGATAGAATGAATCGGAAATAATCTGATACCGGAGAAAAAAATGGACGATATAAAAAAAAGATCGCTTGAAGCGCACTTCAAGTGGAAAGGTAAAATTAAAATCGAGCCGGTCGTAAAAGTCGAGGACACGGAATCGCTTTCAATTGCATATACGCCCGGAGTTGCAGAACCCTGCCTTGCAATAAAAGATGATCCCGAACTGTCGTACAAACTGACGAGAAGATGGAATACGGTAGCGGTGATAACGGACGGAACGGCGATCCTCGGTCTCGGAGATATCGGCGGAGTTGCCGGAATGCCCGTCATGGAGGGTAAATGTCTCCTTTTTAAAGAATTCGCAGATATTGACGCGATACCTCTGTGCGTCTCGACAAAAGACACGGACGAATTCGTAACGACTGTGGCGAACATCGCGGACAGTTTCGGGGGAATAAACCTTGAAGATATTGCCGCGCCGAGATGTTTTGAGATCGAAAGAAAACTTAAAGAAAAATGCTCCGTCCCGGTGTTCCATGACGATCAGCACGGAACGGCGATAATAGTCGGAGCGGCGATGATCAACGCCATGAAAGTGACCGGGCGGGAATTTGAAAAGTCAAAGATCGTTATAAACGGCGCGGGAGCCGCGGGATGCGCAATCGGCCGTCATCTCATCTCCCTCGGTGCAGGCAACGTGATATTCGTCGACCGCTTCGGCGCCATTGCGTACGGGGATAAATTTGAAAACTCCGAGCACGCACGTCTTGCGGAAATATCTAACCCTGGCAGGGAGCGCGGAACGCTCGCCGACGTGATCCGCGGCGCGGACGCCGTTGTCGGAGTGTCCCGGCCCGGACTTATCTCAGGTGATATGATAAGGTCGATGGACGACGGACCGATCGTTTTTGCGCTCGCAAATCCGACGCCGGAGATAATGCCTGACGAGGCGAAAGCCGCCGGCGCCGCCGTTGTCGGAACGGGCCGAAGCGACTTCCCGAATCAGATCAACAACGTACTCGCTTTTCCCGGAATTTTCCGCGGAGTCCTCGATGCGGGCGCAACGGACGTAAACGAAGAAATGAAGCGAGCCGCCACGTTTGCTCTGGCGTCGATCATCAGCGACAGTGAGTTGAGTAAAGATTATATTATCCCTTCGGCTTTCGACAAACGGGTCGTGGCGCGCGTTGCAGAAGAGGTCGCAAAAGCGGCGCGTAAGACATGCGCGATCAGGTAACAAAACAAAAAAGACATATCCGTACCTCATGATACGGATATGTCTTTTTCAGTTAAAAATTCGATCGCACGAGCGGCGGTTATATACAGGTATTTTTCAGGATCGGAAAATGACATTTCCTTTGTAACTCCGTCGCAGACCACAGGAAAGACGAATGAGACGCCCGGTATACTCGCCGCAGGATCTGCCGAACCGCAAATAACCGCGACGGGTACTCCGGCGCGTGCGGCCGTTCGAGCAATACCCGACACCGCCTTACCGCCCGCTGATTGAGGATCCAGTCTTCCCTCTCCGGTTATTACAAGGTCCGCTTCCTTCAGCATTTCATCGAATCTCACTGCCTCCAGAACCGCGTCGATACCGCTCGTAAGTTTCGCATTGAAAAATGCAAGAAGTCCCGCGCCGCAGCCGCCCGCGGCGCCTCCTCCGGGAATTGAGGAAACAGAAATGCCGACGTCTCTTTCTATTACCTCCGCTCCGTGGCGAAGGCCGAGATCGAGATACCGTACACCGCGTTCGTCCGCACCCTTCTGGGGGGCGAAAACGTACGCGGCTCCTCTTTCACCGTAAAGAGGATTATCCACGTCGCACATCACAGTGATTTCGCTTTCAGACAATCTTTTATCCAATCCTGAAAGGTCAACGGACCTGATATCACACAAGGTCGAACCCACGGGAATGAATCGATTTCCATTGAAATCATAGAATACGGCGCCGCATGCCGCCGCCATTCCGCATCCGAGATCGTTGGTGGCGCTGCCTCCGATGGCAACGGTAATCCGACGGAAGCCGGAATCAAGCGCGCATTTAATCAGTTCGCCGACGCCGTACGTCGTCGTGATAAGAGGATCAGCCGGATCCGCAAGAGAAAGTCCTGCCGCGGCTGCAAGTTCGACAACAGCTCTGTCACCGAGAATTCCGTAATATGACTGAACCGGACGAAAGTTCGGTCCCGTGACGGTTACCGGATTTTTCCCGGCGCCCAGCGCGTCTACTGTTCCCTCTCCGCCGTCCGCTATAATTAACTCTTTGACAGAGCATGAAGGCAGCACATCCCTTGCGGCCCGCGAAATGATCTCCGCGGCTCTGCCGGATGGGATTGTTCCCTTGAACGAATCGGGAGCGATAATAATGTTTTTCATGAGAGGGTCCGTCTTTCGACGTCGGAAAGAGAATAATATATATTAGAATGGATGAAGCGGTAAAATTCGATCATCGATATTATCCACGCAACACAGAAGACAAAATACAACGTATCCAGAACGGGGATCAAAAAGTCGGGCGCGAATATAAAGAATCGGAACGAGGCCTCAAACAGGAAATTCAAAATACCGAAGATGACAGCGATTTTGAAACGAACCCTCACTGACCGCGGAAGTTCCCTGCGGTACTCCTCCGCGCTGTAAGTCGGGAGGCCGGAATACACGCTGTCTACTCCAAGGCGGTCGATGTCTCTCAGCACAGATCTGTAATAAGCGTAGGTGAAAAGTACGAAAACCGCCCCGGAAATCACGTAGCATAACGCCTCAACAGCCGACATTTTAAAATAAATCTTTGCAGCCGTGCTGAAATGAAGCGGATCGAACTCACCGTAATCTTCGACAACGTAATAGATATTCTGGAAGTGTCCGTCAAAAAACGACAGGACCGCAAACAACACGGCACCGACCGCAGACGTTACCGCCAGTTTCCGCAAAAGGCCGTAACGCATAAACAGGATAAAGGAAATCAATATGAATATTGCGAAAAACAACCCGGACGCGATCGGTATCGACGAGCCGAAAATCAAAACCGAATACATCATACCGATCACAAAAAATACGGCTGAAGTGATCATATTCGATGCGATTTTCACATGGGGGACGAGCTCCAGATACTCGGAATAGGACTTTTCCAGCAGCCGGCAAAACTCCTCATCACGCCGAACGCTCCTGAAGAATTTCGTCGTATAGTAGATAAAAACTGCTCCGAACACCAAAACAAGGACGGAGGAAAGAATATAAAACAGGTTTTTGAACCTTGTCAGGTCAAGAGTCCTGTTGTCTACAAATCCGGTAAACTCATATAATTGAAGAGCGGGAAGTTCGCATGCAACAGTCAGAACGACCCTCAAAATATAGAAAATAAGGATCACTCCGCACACCTTGCGGCTCACGTCCCTTTTACCGGGAACGAACCGGATAGATCTTCCTGTTCTGACTGCCTTTTTAACGTCTTCGGTCGCATTTAGAGAACGGGATGAATATTTGATGCCGAGTCTGTCGAGACCGGAAAACATCTTTTTTATCGCCGGAATAAAGATTATGAGCTCGATCACCGAAAACACGAACGTCAGGAGAAGTTTCGTATTGTCGTGCACCACGGGGAGAAGACCGTCCGGTGGATTCATTCCCACCGTGCCGCTGCCCCTCATCAAAACGATCGTAAACGGCTTGATGATTTCAGTGACCACAAGCCATTTTATAAGGTTGCGCGAGTTTTCGAGATCATATTCGATCGCGGAAATGCGTGAAAGTCCTCTCCAGATCAGGAAAAAACCGATGAAGTCAGGCAGAACGTCGATCACGTGATACACCGGGTTGAAAAGAAACACAAATCCGGCGGCGATCAGGCCGAAGCCCATATCAGGAAAATTTTTTCGTTTACTTTCAGTGTTTTTCATTTTTTCTTCTTCTTTTTCTTCTTGGGAAACGGTTTGTTCGGCCTGTCCTTTTTTTCAAGATAATCAAGATACATCGAAGTGTTCTCCTCGTGTATCCTTTTCTTTTTTTCATACGATCTTCTGCGAAGCTTGTTAAGAAGAGGTATCTTTGATTCCCGGAACTCTTCCGTCTCCCCTCCAACAATCATGAAAGAAACAAAGGACGAATACAGGAGAAAACACATCAGCGCCACACTCAAGGCGACAAGAAGCAGAACCGAACCGCTCAGATAACGCAGTTTTTCCGCGGAAAGCATACCGGCAACCGAGGTAGAGACGATCATAAATCCGTAGCTTACGGTCACGAACACCCGGTTGAATCTTCCCCTTCCGAGGACTTTTTCATCCTCCGCGTCCATAGCCATCCCTATGATCGCAGTATTCAGCAGAAAATGGAAGATGATAACCGTCACCGTGTAAAAAACGGTGAGAAGCCGAAAAGGCAGCCCTTCCTCAGGCATGATGCCGAAGGTCATCATCACAGCCCGGATCGCCGCGACGGCGCAGAAAACCATATCGCCGTATGCCGCTGCTTTGAATTTTCCGTTATAACCCGACAGCTTTCCCAGTGCATAGAGCATCACGAGACCGCCGATAATATCGGCGAAAAAATACGTGTTGATCAGCTCGAATGCAAACGCGGTAAAGTAGCCGAGCAGAAGGATCCCGAACCCCATCTCAGTTGCCTGTTCCGCCGGACTGGTTCATCCCGCAGCATTTCTTGTATTTCTTGCCGCTTCCGCAAGGGCAAGGATCGTTTCTGCCGACTTTTACGCCCTTGTTCACGACGGGTCTCTTCACGTCGGTGCCGTCTCCGCCGTATCCCTGACTGACGGGTTTCGCCACCTCTACTCGCTTCAGATTCGATCTCGGGACCGCTGAAAGGATCATACGGACGGTGTCATCCCGGATATTAAGGACCATTTCGTCGAAGAAATCTCCCGCTGCGATCCTGTATTCGGAAATGGGATTACGCTGTGCATACGCCTGAAGCCCGATGGTCTCCATGACGGAATCCATGGCTTCCAGGTGATCCATCCACTTCTTGTCCACGTTGATGAGGAGAGCGATCCTCTCGACCTCGCGCATGTTTTCCTCCCCGAAAGTGACCTTTTCCTTCACCTCGTAAAGCTCCATGGCGCGCTTGTCGAGGGTCTCTCTCACCTTTTCGCGGAACCCAAGAGGATCGGCAGAATAGTCTTCGTTAAAGTCCTTGTCGTCACAGAGAAGGCCCTTGTACTTTGAACGGAGACCGTCGATATCGTAGTTTTCCGGATCGTGGAGGAACTGATCCACCGCGTCTGATATCGTTCCGTGGATCATGTTAATGATCTTTTCTTTCAGGTCGCGGTTTTCAAGCACTTCCGTACGCTGAGCGTAAATGATCTGCCTCTGCTGATTCATCACGTCGTCGTACTGCAGCACGTTTTTACGTCTGTTGAAGTTTTGATCCTCAAGCCGCTTCTGAGCAGACTCGATGGAGCCGGAAAGTATCTTCGCGTCGATGGGCTGATCCTCGGGAAGACCGAGTCTGTCGACAAGGCCGAGGATCCGGTCGGATCCGAACAGCCTCATAAGGTCGTCCTCGAAGGAGAGGAAGAATCTCGATTCGCCGGGGTCACCCTGACGTCCGGAACGGCCGCGCAGCTGGTTGTCTATACGGCGGGACTCATGGCGTTCCGTTCCGATAACGAACAGACCGCCCGCCTCGCAGACCTTTTCGGCCTCCGGCTTGATCTTCTCCTGGAATTTGCGGAACAGTTCTCTGTAATGTGCCCTCGCCTCTTTGATCTCATCGGATACCGAGTCGGAATAACCTGTCGCCAGCGCGACTACCTCCTCCTCGTACCCCTCTTTCCTCATTTCGGATTTCGCGAGGTACTCGGCGTTACCGCCGAGCATGATGTCGGTTCCGCGGCCCGCCATGTTGGTAGAGATGGTGACGGAACCCAGCTGACCGGCCTGCGCGACGATATCCGCTTCTTTTTCGTGGTATTTCGCATTCAGGACCGTGTGTTTGATGCCCTCTCGCTTCAGCTTCTTCGACAGTTCCTCGGATTTCTCGATCGAAACGGTACCGACAAGCACCGGCTGTCCTTTTTCATGACATTTTTTGATCTGGTCGATGATAGCGCGGTCCTTACCGTTCTTCGTCTTGTATACGACGTCCGGATAGTCCACCCTGATCATGGGTTTGTTGGTTGGTACTTCAACGACGTCGATATTATAGATTTCCCGGAACTCGTTCTCCTCGGAGAGGGCCGTTCCGGTCATTCCCGAAAGTTTCCCGTACATACGGAAATAATTCTGGAAGGTGATCGTGGCGATGGTGCGGTTTTCTCTCTTGATCTGAACGCCCTCTTTCGCCTCGATCGCCTGATGGAGACCGTCGGAGTACCGTCTTCCGGGCATCAAACGTCCGGTAAAAGTATCGACGATGATGATCTCTCCGTCCTTGATGACGTAGTCGGTATCAAGTTTCATCGTTCCGTGGGCCTTCAACGCCTGATAAATGTGATGGGAAATGTTGGCGTTCTCGGGATCCGAAAGATTTTCGATCCCGAAATAATTTTCAGCTTTGGCAACACCCGACGCGGTGAGAGTCGTGGTGTTCGCCTTTTCGTCAACGATATAGTCCTCTTTTACGTCGTCGTAATCCTGCTTCGTGTCCATCTCCTTGATAACGTATTTCGAGAGTGACCTTGCGAAACGGTCAGCCATTTCGTAAAGCGGGTCAACGTCGGAGCCCATTCCGGAAATAATAAGAGGAGTTCTCGCTTCGTCGATGAGAATGGAGTCGACCTCGTCCACAATGGCGAAATTGTGTCCTCTCTGGACTCTGTCCTCCATATACGTGACCATGTTGTCACGAAGATAATCGAATCCGAATTCGTTGTTGGTTCCGTAAGTTATATCGCAGTTATAGGCATACTGTTTTTCCTCTCTCGTCCCGTCGTGAACGATAAGTCCGGTGGACAGTCCCAGGAATTCGTGGACTCTGCCCATTTCCTCGCATCCGAGACGGGCCAGATAGTCGTTAACGGTGACGATATGGACACCCTTGCCCGTGAGCGCGTTGAGATACGAAGGGAGGACAGCGACAAGAGTCTTGCCTTCACCGGTCTTCATCTCGGTAATCCTTCCCTGGTGGAGAAGAATTCCGCAGAGGATCTGCACGTCGAAGGGACGCTTGCCCAGCACGCGATCCGCCGCCTCGCGCACAAGGGCGTACGCCTCGGGCATGATGTCGTCGAGGTGGCGCCCCGCCGCAAGCTGCTCCTTGAATTTCGGAGTCATGGCGGTCATATCGGCGTCGCTCATGTTTTTATACTTTTCGCCGAGTTCGTTGACTTGTTTCAGTATCGGCGTGATCTTCTTGA
>JAEEGL017083940.1_pt1 | contig 15764 bp, 15 predicted proteins | sample 9134231 | NCBI WGS metagenome assembly JAEEGL01 (sample SAMN16246548, study PRJNA631951) | gut metagenome | biome: gut microbiome; feature: rumen; material: fiber-attached | host: Bos | place: Iran: Karaj | collected 2018-10
AAAAAATCCTGTCCCACATCACTTTTAAGTGCTGGGACAGGATTGTAAGTTCATATCCTGCGGTGCCACCCGGCTTGATGCTTTCGCATCCACTCAACGCATACCAACATATGCTGACTTTTTTAACGAAGTGTCTGCTCCGTCTCCCATACTCGCTATAAGCTTTCTGTTCGCCCTCGAAAGTCCATTCACTTAAGGTTTCTTTATCGCAATCCCACCGCCTGCGACTCTCTTTTAAGAAATGATCAAAAGTTACTACTCTTTCTCATAGGTTTGAATAGTTTATACCACGACACAATATATGGTGTCAAGAATAAATTCACAATTTGTTCACATTTTTTTGAAACAAATCGTAAAAACCGCAATTATCCGTTGATTCTTCGATCCGTTTTATTTACCAAATAGATGCCCACTTCCTGAATTACCTGTACGATAATCACCAAAATGGATACTGTCACAAGCATAACGTCTGTCTTATAACGATAGTATCCATAGTTTACGGCGATAGCTCCAAGTCCGCCACCACCTACAAATCCCGCCATGGCAGAATAGCCTAGGATGGTTACAAAAGCGATGACGCCGCCCACCAAAAGAGAAGGTCTAGCTTCTGCCAAAAGCACCTTGGTAATAATCTGCCAGGTAGACGAACCCATGGCCTTTGCTGCCTCAATCACACCGGAATCCACTTCCTTTAAGGAAGACTCCACCATACGTGCCACAAAAGGCGCTGCTGCCACTACAAGGGGTACTACCGTAGCTGTAGAACCGATGGTGGTTCCTACCACGAATCTGGTAAATGGCAAAATGGTTACTAGTAAAATCAAAAATGGAACGGAACGAATCACGTTGGTGACAAATCCGAAAATCAAATTTACAATACGATTCGGTTTTACTCCGTTGGTATCCGTAATATTTAAAATAATACCAAGGGGAACGCCAAGTAAATATGCGAATAAAGTAGAAAGGATAACCATATAAAATGTTTCGCCGATACCGACGCCGATTTGAGCCCAAATCTGACTATTCATCTTATGCTTCCTCCTTTTCATCTTTTAATTCAAATTCTTCAAAGCGTACGCCTTTTTTATCCAAGTAATTCTTGATGATTTCCACGCTCTTTTCATCCGGGCGCTCGATGAGCATCTGGCCGTAAGCACTACCGCCGATGTCTTCCGTGTTTGCTCCCATGATGTTTAGTCGTACCTGGGTTTCCAACACAAGGTCCGCCAATACCGGTTCGTAAGAAGAAATACCGTCAAATACAATACGGATACACTTCATGTTGGCGGTAAGCTCGCTCTTATGATCGGATGATAACACAAGACGTTTACTGGTCTCGGACTTTGGATTTAAGAAGATTTCCTTTACGGAACCTACTTCTTCCACCAAACCCTGATTCATGATAGCCACACGGTCGCAAATTTGCTCCACTACCTTCATCTCATGGGTAATGACAATAATGGTTACCCCATACTCACGGTTAATCTTCTGCAGTAAGCTAAGGACACCATTGGTAGTGATTGGGTCCAACGCAGAAGTAGCCTCATCACAAAGTAATACCTCAGGGTTGGTAGCAAGTGCACGAGCGATAGCCACACGCTGCTTTTGTCCACCGGAAAGCTGAGAAGGATAAGACTTTTCCTTTTCCGCCAAATCCACGATTTCCAAAAACTCTTTGGCTTTTACGCGAGCTTCTTTTTTACTGTAGCCTTCCAATTCCAAAGGGTAGCATACATTATCGATAACGGTACGCTGCTCCAGCAAATTAAACTGCTGAAAAATCATACCAATCTTTTTACGATAGGCACGAAGCTCCTTATCGCTTGCTTTCATTAAATCATGTCCGTCAAAATACACTGCGCCTTCGTCCGGCACTTCCAATAAATTCATACAACGAACCAGAGTGGACTTTCCTGCACCGGAAAAACCGATGATTCCAAAGATCTCACCCTTTTCAATGGATAAATTAATATGGTCTGCCGCCGTTACCACAGTATCTTTTGTGGTAAATGTCTTACATACATTTTCCAGTCTAATCATCAAATAAACTCCTTTACCGACAAAAAACGTGACAGGCCTTGTATCGGTCTGTCACATTTCTCTTTAAAATTCAGCTCTATGATTATACACGAATTATTTAAAAATTAAAATACCGGCAATACTGCACCCTTGTAATTATCGTTAATGAAGCTCTTTACCTTATCGGAAAGGATTGCCTTTCTTAAAGCCTCTGTCTTTTCAGAGTTCTCTTCACCTTCACGAACGCATACGTAGTTTGCATAAGTATCTGCAGCCAAAGAGTCTGCTGCCTCTACAGCGATGGCATCGCCAAGGCCTGCTTCAATGGCGTAGTTTCCGTTTAATACTGCAAAGTCCACATCGCTGATGGCCTTTGCAATCTGTGCTGCCTCAAGCTCCTTAAATTCAATGTTCTTTGGATTCTCTTCAATATCAAGAACGGTAGCCTGGATACCTGCGCCATCCTTTAACTTGATTAAGCCCTGAGCCTCTAATAACAAAAGTGCTCTTGCTTCATTTGTGGTATCGTTTGGAACTGCGATAACTGCACCGTCTGCTACATTAGAAAGATCATCTGACTTTCCTGCATAAACGCCCATTGGCTCAAAGTGAACTGCGATTTCTGCTACGATGTGAGTACCGTTTTCAGCGTTAAAGTCCTCAAGGTATGGCTTATGTTGGAAATAGTTGGCATCCAAATCTCCGTCTTCCAAAGCGGTGTTAGGAATAACATAATCATTATACTCTACGATTTCAAGTGTCCATCCTTCTTCAGCTAAATCTTCTTTGATCTGCTCTAAAATTTCAGCATGTGGAGTAACGGATGCTCCCACCTTAATAACCTTATCTTCAGAAGCTCCGTCAGATCCGGTAGCCTTCGTTGCATCACCTGCTTTTCCGCATCCTGCAAATGCAGTTACTCCAAGGGCAAGTACCAATGCCAATGATAAAATTCTTTTTTTCATAATTACTTCCTCCTAGTGTCTATTTGTAATTTAATTTTTACCTTTCGCATGACTGTATCTTAGCAAATAACCCCTCTTCTGTATAATTGTAAAAAAATATGGCACGTTATAGACTTTTCCTATATCGTACCATATTATACTCATTTTCATCTATATGTTGAATTATTTTGAAGACAGAGAACCGTCCCCTGTCTTCTATTTCAATACATTTTTAGAGTACTGTTTTAATTCTTCTATATACTTTTCTCCCATCTCGCTGATCACCGCATGCTTTCTGGAGATGTAGCCAATGGTCATCTTTTCCTTTGTCTTTACCTTTACCGCACAGTAATCGGAACCGTTTAGGTCCTCACAGATAATACCGGAACAAAGGGTATACCCGTTAATACCTACCATTAGGTTTAACATAGTAGCTCGATCGGATACCTTAATCTGCTTCTTATAATCGTAAGTAGAAAGTACTTCCTCCGCAAAATAGAAAGAGTTATGCTCCCCCTGGGAAAAGGCCATGGCCGGATAATCCTCCAAGTCCTTTAAGGTCACTTCCTTTTTCTTGGCCAGTGGGTTCTTCTTACTCATGTACGCATAAATACTACAATCAAACAGAGGGGTAAACTCCAGGTTCGCATCGTTTAACAACTTCCTTAAAACGGGGCTGTTGTATTCATTCATATAAAGCACACCGATTTCGCTTCGCTGTGCACGTACGTTTTCAATTACATCATAGGTCTTTGTCTCATGCACCTCAAACTCGTACTCATCCATACCGTACTGATTGATGACGTTAATAAATGCATTTACCGCAAAGGTATAGTGCTGGGTGGATACGTGGAAGGTTCTCTTTCGATGCTCCTTGGAGATGTATTTGGAATCCAAGATCTCATACTGCTCCACTACGGACTTGGCGTATCCTAAAAACTCCTCTCCCTTTACGGTAAGTGCCATACCGCTGGTGGAACGGGTAAAGATATCAAAGCCTACTTCCTTTTCTAAAGATTTTAAAGCTGCCGTAAGAGATGGCTGGGAAACAAACAAACTCTTTGCCGCCTCATTGACCGATCCCATCTTTTGAATTTCAATTGCGTATTTTAATTGATTTAATGTCATTTTTTCTACTCCTTTGTCACCCTTTTCCCATTATAATAAAAGGCCCACCGATTTGCTATAGGTTTCCTTTATAGCAACAGATAAAATATAGGGATTATAATACCTATTGACATGATAGGTATATATTCTTAAGATGTCAACATGCAATGTGAAACAGATTGTAAATCTTTTGAAAGGAAAATGTGACAGGCATGAAAACCATACTTTGTTTTGGGGATTCCAATACCTATGGATTAAAACCGGACGGAACCGGAAGATTTGAAAAGTCTATCCGATGGACCGGAATTCTTTCGGAACTTATTGGGCCTAAAGGATACGAAGTAATCGAAGAAGGTTTAGTCGGAAGAACCACCGTGTTTGAAGACAGTACCAGACCGGGCCGCAACGGGTCAAAACTCCTTCCCGTATTACTGGAAAGTCATAATCCCGTCGACATCGTAGTTTTAATGCTTGGCACAAATGACTGCAAAACGGTTTACAATGCTTCGTCAAAGGTGATTGGTCGCGGAGCGGAAATCCTTCTGAAACAAATTAGAGCATATAATCCAAATGCCATAATACTCCTTCTTTCACCAATCCTTTTAGGGGAGCAGGTCTGGAAAAAAGAATACGACCCCGAGTTTGATGTAAAATCAGTCTCCACATCAAAAGAACTAAAGGCCGTATTCCAATCGCTTGCAGATGAATATCATTGCTTATTTTTAGCGGCTTCCGATGTGGCTTCTCCTTCCGACATCGATCAGGAACATATGGATGAAGACAGCCACAGACTCCTGGCAGAAGCCATCTATCAAAAGCTTATTCATCTTCCACATATCGATCAATAATCTCAGCGATTTCCTTCAAATCAATGACACACTTTCCGTCCAAGGTATCAATAGGAACCTTTTGATCCAAGTAAAATACCTGAGGCGGATTCTCGTCTTGTAAGAGATACTTTACCAAATATCGTTTCATTGGATGGATAATCCAATACTCTTTTACTCCCAGTTTCTGATAAACAGAAAGTTTGGTACTAAGATCATACTGCGCATTTCCCGGTGAACATACTTCCAAGATAAAGTCCGGTGCTCCCAAAACACCTTTTTTCTTAATAATCTTTGGATTACAAACAATGGCTAAGTCGGGTTCCAAGTAATTTCTCTCATCATCAAAGAAGAGACCAAACGGAGATGAGATAAGATCTTCCGATCCCTGATGCTGTTCAATATAACTTCTCACCTTATAGTATATATATCCAATAATCTGTTGGTGAGGAACATTTGGTGTCGCCATATCATAAATCACACCATTAATAATCTCCACCCGAACATCATCCGGAAGAAATGCCAAATCATCCACTACATACTCCCCCTGCACTTTTCCTGCAGGAACATAGGCAGCCACTGCTGCACTTAAGGGCACATTACACACATATGGGCGATTAAAGATATAGCCTTTACTGATATCAATCTTTGCTCCCATGGCTTCCGCCAGCCGCTGCATGGTCTTTACCGACGGGTTCCCCTCACCCTTTTCATACTTACTGATATCTGCCTGGTGAATTCCGCTCTTTTCCTCCAATTCCTTTTGGGTCATATTTAAAAACGTACGATAACTGTACAGTCGCTCTCCAAAACGAACTGCCGCTTCCTCGATATTTACCCGTTCTACCAAAACTCCGGAATTATACAATTCATCCGTGTGTATGGACGCGTCATTTATCCAACTAACTCCCATTTTATCGGAATTCACTTTTACAGATTCAAACATCCCCTTTATGGAAATGACTTCCCCAAGGGAGGAGTCATACTTCGCCCACTCCCCGATTTTAACGTCATTTACCACTCCGTTAAAAAAAGTGACACGAATCACGTAATCCATTCTCGGCTCTACTTTATAAACCTTTACTGACATACCGCACCTCCAATATGGGATTTATCCTATATCATCTCTTGCCTGTATTATATAGGATTTATCCTATATTTGCAATCATAGAAAAACCACCTCCGAAGAGGTGGTTTTATAAAATACTCTTATATACCTACAAAGATGCTCTGTAGATGGCTGCGATGTCCGAAAGCTCATAGATTTCAAAATCCTTTAACAGCTTTATGCGCTGATGTCTTTTCTTGTGTAATAGAAAAAAGCCACCAAAATTCCAACCCCCATTAGTATCATTCCCGGGATTAAGTAGTCCACAGGTATTGCTTTATCGTTAATCAAATCCGCACCCTCAGTGTAACCGAAGGGTGTGAAATATTTCAATACTTTTGCATCCTCAGAAATGTTTGCCACGATATTTATAAAATAAAATGCGGAAGCCAATCCGATGCCGATACCGATACCGTTTTTTCGTAGAAAAGCTGAGATACCAAAGCAGATGCCTGCGATTTCAAACTGCATCAAAAGATAGGCCAAATGAATAAGGTTCAAAACTTCCCAATCCATATCTTCTTTGATGAGTAATACGGAACCTGCGGATATCAAATACACGATGACATTTAAGATAACGATAATGGCATAGACACTTAACGCCTTTTCCAATACCACCCGACTACGCTTTACCGGATGGGACAATAAAAACTCTGCGGTGCGATCCTTTTCCTCTTTTAGCAAAGAGGATACGCCTACGATGGCTGCAAAAAAGGCGCCGCCAATGCCCAACATGTTTCCGCCTTCCACTGCATAAAATCCAATCAATGATCCAAAATTTAACTGGTCCATTCCAAATGCGGAAGTAAAGCTTCCCATGGAGGAAAAGATTTCATTTACGTCTTCCATCTCCGACTTCATCTCCGGGTACATGAGCACACATACGGCGATCAGAAGTCCAATGGAAAGACTCCATATCAAAATGGGTAATTTTTGAGACTTAATCTCCTGTATAAAAATCGTCATATCTTCCCCCTACGCATAATAATTGATAAAAATGTCTTCCAGACTCGGCTCTGTAATGGTGACATCCAAAAGATTTTGAGACGCCATGGACTGAATCAGTTCATTTACATCGCCCTTATAAATGGACTCTTTGGTGCCCTCCGCGGTTTTTATCACCACTTTTTTGGCACCGGTGCCTTCCAGCTTATCTACCTTATCAGAAATAATGATCTTTCCCTCTTTGATAAAGGCTGCACTGCGGCAGTTATTTTGCACTTCGGAAAGCACATGTGAAGAAAAGAAAATGGTGGCACCCCGCTTGTTTTCCTCATTTAAAATAGCAAAAAACTCTCGCTGCATTAAAGGGTCCAATCCGGATGTAGGCTCGTCCAAAATAAGAAGTGACGGACTGTGCTGTACCGCACAAACAATCCCCACTTTTTTACGATTCCCCAGGGAAAGCTCATTTACTTTTTTATTGAAATCCAAATCCAGTCGGGCAGCCAACTCCTTTGCACGCTTGTCGCAGGAAGCATTTCTAAGATTCGCAGAATACTTAATCACATCCTTTACCTTCATCCCATCGTAGAAATTAATCTCCGAAGGCAGATAGCCGATATGAGATAACAGTTCCTTTGACTGGGAACCGATGTCATATCCTAACACCTTTGCGCTTCCGCTGCTTGGTTGAATCAGTCCCAAAAGAGTACGAATGGTGGTGGACTTTCCGGCGCCGTTTGGTCCGATAAATCCAAAGAAGTCTCCCTCTTCCACCGTAAGATTCAACTCATCGATGCCCCGACTTTTCCCATAAGACTTCGTTAGATTCTTTGTCTCTATGGCGTTCATATCTTCCCTCCCTGTTTTGAAAAATACTGCATTTTTATCATACTATACTTCCGTCAAAAAAAGAACTCCGCAACGAATCGTTACGAAGTCCTTTTATTTTCTATAGCAGTTCTTCTACCTGCTGGCGCTTTTCATAAAGCACGCCCGATTTTTCCTGTTTTATACATCAGATGTAATTTGTATATTTTGCTGTTAGATCATTAATGATTTCTCCGGCAATGATTAAACCTGCCACCGAGGGAGCAAATGCAGTAGAACCGGGGATGGCTCTTCTTACATCACTTTTTTCCTCTAAGGGCTTTATGGGTTCCTCTTTTGAATAAACGACTTTTAGTGAATCAATCCCACGTTTTTTGCACTCTCGTCGCATCACCTTTGCCAGCGGGCAAACGGAGGTATCGTATAAGTCCGCCACTTCAAATGCCGCCGGATGCACTTTATTTCCGGCTCCCATGGAAGATATCACGGGCACGCCTGCCTTTTTTGCGTTTTCTATAATGGTAAGCTTTCCCGTCACCGTATCGATGGCATCCACCACATAATCATACTCACGAAAGTCAAACTGATCCTGGGTATCCGGAAGATAAAAGGTCTTATAGGTTTTTACCTTGCACTCCGGATTGATTTCATGCACCCGCTTTTCCGCCGCATCCACCTTATATTCCCCTACGGTGTTTAAAGTGGCGATAATCTGTCTGTTTATGTTAGATAGGCAAACCTTATCATTATCAATCAAATCCATGGCGCCGATACCGGAGCGAGCCAATGCTTCTACCACATATCCACCGACACCGCCCACGCCAAATACAGCCACCCTGCAATTTGCCAAATGCTCCATAGCCGGCGTTCCGTATAAAAGTTGTGTTCTGGAAAACTGTTCTAACATGAATCGTACCTCATTAGTCTCGTCGTAATGCTTCAATCGGATTTAATTTAGATGCTTTAGATGCCGGCATTGCTCCAAAAAGAATACCGATTCCCATGGAAAAAGCAACGGAAATAAAAATCCACGGAATGCTGACTGCAAACTCTAATCCCGTCAAAGTAGAGATTAATTTTGCCAATCCGATTCCCACAATTATTCCTAAAACACCGCCGACGCTGGTAAGAACGGCAGACTCCGTTAAAAACTGTGCCATGATGACCCGTCGCTTGGCACCTAATGCCTTTTTCAAGCCAATCTCGGAAGTTCGCTCGGTAACGGATACCAACATGATATTCATAACGCCGATACCACCAACCAAAAGAGATAAGCTGGCGATACCTACAAGCATCAACTGAATAGCATTGGTTAAGGTCTTTAAATCCTCAGAGTAGTCTCCGGAATTAGAACCATACTTATAGCTTTCTGCTGTCACGTACTTATTTAATTCATCCGAAGCACTCTGGGAAACGGTCTGCATCTGTTTTACATCCTTTACCTTAATGGCAACGGATTCCGGTTCATCATACTGGTAAATAATGGGCCAGGTGCCATCCGGAATAAACACCAATCCCTGAGCAGAACCATATCCATACATGTAATAATCATTGATGGATTCGTACTCTTCTTCCTGCTTATTCTCATTCTTGGCCACGCCTACCACTACAAATGGTTCACCTGCGATTTCTATGGCCTCACCTAAGGGATTTTCTCCGTTAAATAAAATGTCCTTAGCAGACTCATCGATGATAGCCACTTTTTTTCCACCGGTGTACTCATCAGTGGTAAAATCACGGCCGGCATTCACCGTGTATTCAATCATTTTGATGTAGCCTTCGCTGACACCCACCACGTTACCGTAGCTCATACTTACATCATTATAATACACCTGGTTCCAACCCTGACGGGAATGGAACTTGTAAGCATCTTCCACACTATCCATGTTTTTAATGGCTTCAATGGACTCATCACTGACCATGGGAATTCCGTTTGGTACACCCTGATCGAAGCTGTACTCCCAATTGTCCTGCAAGACGCTTACCGTAACCACGTTATTACCGGATCCTATCAGGCTTTTTTCCAACTTTCGGTTGGTGCCCTGAACAATGGATACGATAGCAATAATGGAAGCAATACCAATAATTACACCAAGCATGGTTAAAATGGAGCGAAGCTTATGAGACCAGATGCCTCGCATGGAAAGTATAATATTTTCAATCATGGAAAGCTTCCTCCTAAAACAACATTTCAAAGATGGACATGGTAGTGGTGGTTTTCACCCCCTCCTTTCCCTTACTTCCATAAGGGAAAGCCACCATATCATCCATAGTTAATCCTTCGATAATCTGAATATATTCATTGTCCGACGTATTCTTTACGGTTACATCCTGACGTACCAAACGACCTTTTCCGTTATCCTTTAATACATAGTTACCCTTTTCGTCAGAGCGAACATAAATCTTCATCAGAACAATGGCATCTTCTACGCTTCCCTGGGACTTCGTAATCTGTACGCTTTCCCCGGTTTTAAACCCTTCCGCATCCTCAATCACTGCAGTATAGGGATACCAGGATACATTATTGTTGCCATCGGAATAGCTGGTGTAATTGCTTGCAGGATAACGAGACACCTCGGTAACCGTGGCGGTTGCGCTTGCTCCGCTTTCCCAGGAGGAAATGTTAATCTCGTCCCCTTCCTTCATGGAATCCAGTTGCAATTCACTGACGTATCCGGTAACTGCCAATCCATTCTCACTGGAAATGGTAATAAAAGCACTGCCATCCTGAGGTGGGTTTTCCCAATCTCCCATGGAAAGAATCACACCACCGATTTTAGCGGTAACGGTTGCCTCCGACAGTCGACGTTTGGCGTCGCTTAAATTAATCTCAGCACTTTTCACCGCATTTTCTGCCTTCTTGATATCTACTTCTTCAAAAGAAGTCTGCTCTTTCTTCTCGTCCTCCGTCATGCCCTTCGGATCATATTCGGGATACTTTGGATCCGCAACAACCGTGGGTGTAATAGTCGGGAACGAAAAATCCGTCATATCCTTTATCAAACGATACGCAGCGGTAAAAGGCACATCCCCGGTTCCCCCCAGTGTATAGCCGTTTAATACTACATACTCATTGGCATCTATCAGGCTCTCCACCGTTGTACTTGAAATAATCGCATTATCGTCACAAGTATAGGTCCAGGGTGTGGCTAAAGTACCATCACCACCTGTAAAGGTTGCTATTCCGTCAATACTTGTCGCACCCTTGATGCGCTCATAGGTCATCTCATGGGCTGCACTATAGGCTGCATTTGCTTCGGCCTGCTTCGTAGCGTCTGCTGCTTCCGCAGCCGCTACATCCGCCTCATATTTTTCATCAATTTTTTTAGCTTCCTCTTCCTGTGCCTTTGCACTGGGGACGATTGTAGCCTTGCCGGTATTCTCCAAATCCTGCTTTGCCACCTGAAGATTATACTTTGCCACATCCAAGCCCAACTGCGCCTGCTCCACCTGAAGTTTCAAGCTCTCGGTGTCGTACTGAAACAGCTTGTCTCCGGCTTTTACCGTATCCCCCTTTTGTACATAGCAAGCGGTAATATCATTAGTGGCATCCCAGTAGATATTTTGGGTTGCAGCATCCTGTATAATACCGTCGCTGGAGTTTTCGGAAAGCACCCAGGTCATATTCATGTCATAAACGCTCTGAACATAAGCTTTCGTACCAAAGTAACGATAGGCGAGGCTGCCGCCCACCACGGCAAGGACTACTATACCAAGCACAATCAAAGCGGCAATTTTGCCTTTGCTCTTCTTAGGCTTCGGCGGTTTCTGCACTTTGTTCTTCTTCAACAATGGCATGGCGTGCGTCCTCCTCTCTATCATAAATGCGTCCATCTACGATATACTTTATGGTCTTGGCATGAGATGCAATTCCGCTGTCATGGGTAATCATTACAATGGTAACGCCCTCATCATTTAGCTTTTTAAAAAGATCCATTACCTGAGCACCGGATTTTTGGTCTAATGCACCAGTTGGCTCATCGGCTAGTATAATTTGGGGATCGTTTACTAAAGCACGTGCAATGGCAACTCGCTGTTTTTGTCCGCCGGACAACTGGTTTGGCATAAAATTCATTCGATCACCCAAACCAACGCGACGCAGCGCCTCCTCAGCAATAGCACGTCTTTTACTCCGCTGCACACCGGCAAAAGATAAAGGAAGCATCACGTTGTGTAACGCCGTCTCACCGGGCAATAACTGATAACTTTGGAATACGAAGCCCACCTTATGGCAACGAATCTCCGACAACGAGTTGTCGCTTTGTGCCAGCACATCGGTACCGTCCAAAAAATACTTTCCTTCCGTGGGTAAATCCAAACATCCGATAATATTCATCAGCGTAGACTTTCCGGAACCGGAGGGTCCCTGAATGGCCAAGTAATCCCCTTTATCCACAGACAAAGATACGTCCTTTAACACCGGAACCTCCAGTGCATCCTGCTGATATGTTTTATAAATATTAGATAATTCCAGAATCATACTTTTTTCCTTAATTCTCTGTCGTTTCTTCCGTAGTTTCTTCGGTAACGGTTTCCTCTACCGCTTCATCACTCACATCGCTGTATTCAAAGGACGGCTCAACGTATACATGCTGTCCCAAAAGCAAACCGTCTGCGGAGGTTAGCTCCACATAGAAAGAATACTTGGTTGCAGACTCGGAGGAACCGGAAGAACCGTAATCACCATAATAACTGCTATTATTGTTATTGTTCTTATTTACATCTTCCGTATCGATTTTGGTAATCTTTCCTTCCCAGGTCTGATCCTTATCCACACGGGAATGAATGGTAACTGACATACCTTCGCTTAACATTCCCACATTCATCTCGTCCACGCTACCCTTGACGCGATAGCTACCGGTTCCAAGAATGGTCATATACGGACCGCTGTCCGTGGACGAAGCGGAAATGGTCTTTACTACGCCATCAACGGTGGACTTTACTACGGCATTATCAATGCTCTTTTGTTTGGCATCAATATCTGCCTTGGTGGTACGTTGCTCTAACTGCGCCTGACGAATCTGATTCTGAATATCCGTAATTTTCAACTGATACTCCGCCTTTATGGAAGCGTCCGTTGTTTCATTCATCTTTGCGGTATAAGAGGCAATCTGATTATTGTATTCCGTAATATTGGTGGCTGTGTTTTCCAAGGACAGCTTCGCTTTATCGATTTCCAATTTTAAATCATCCGTCTTGTAAGAAAAAAGCGGATCGCCCTTTTTCACCTCAGAGCCCACTTCCACGAAAACCTCATCGATTTCCTTGGAAGAATCCTTCTGCACTTCCTGGGTTTCCTGGGCTTCCACGATGCCGGCATAATAGTTGGTTGCACCATACATGACGCCGCCGTCCTCGATGAAACCATCTCCATCCATGTAGCCCATATCCTCTTCTGCACCACCGCGGAGATGACGAAATACCACAAATCCAATCACAAGTAAAGCTACGATAATAACGATCATCACCGGAATCATCCACTTCTTTTTCTTCATCTTTTCTATCCTCTGACCCATAATCCTTTCCTCCCTGGGTAATGTTCAAATTCCATAGTGTATTAATTGTTATAGTACACCTATACATAATATAGCACCTTGTCAATAAAATGTCACGCAAAAAATCAATAAAAGAAAAACACGTATGCCGACAGACACACGTGTAAATCTCATTTCTTTGATACGCTCTTTCATAACCTTACTTCACATTTAACGCCTCTTTTAAGACAGACAGATTATTTTCCATAATCGAAAGATAGGTCGTTCCGTTTGAAACATCCTTTGATGTGACAGACTGCATGGAATCCATGGTTAAAATTTGTTGATTCTTTGATTTTGTATTTTGAACGATTGTTTCTGCTATCTGATGATCTGCTCCTTCAATGGTCATAACCGCCGGAAGAGAAAGCTCGTCTACTTTCTGTGCAAGAAACGTAATGGTTTTAAAGCTTGCCTCAGTTTCAGCAGAACATCCCACAAAAGCAGCATAATAATCAAGTCCATAATCATCTACAAGATAGCGGAACGGAAAACGATCTCCAAACAATAAGGTATGAAAATTCGCACCATCTACCACTGCCCGGTAATCCGCATCCAAAGCATCCAGTTTTTCTACATAAGCTGTGGTGTTGGTTTTGTAGATATCCGCATGTTCCTTATCAACAGTCTGAATCCCTTCGGAGATCTTTTGAACTAAAACCGAAGCATTTTTAAGCGATAACCATACATGCTCATCGTACTCAATTTCTTCTTCCTCGTTTTCCTCTTCTTCCTCTTCCGCCTGCATTCCTTCCACCACTTCTTCTTCCTTGATGGAATCACCAAGCACATCCAAAAGATTGATAACGACCATATCCTTGTTTGTTTTTGCTTCAAGTGCGTCATCTACCCATTCGTCAGATTCCCCTCCAACATAAACAAACAAATCACAGGTAGATATCTTTAGGATATCTTCCGGCGTGGGCTGATAACTATGGAGATCAGTACCATTGTCAAGAAGCATGGTAACCTCGACTCCCGCAGGATTTTCACCAAGTACATTCATTACCCAATCGTATTCCGGGAAAATAGTAGCTACCACCTGAATCTTGTCATTATTGTTTGCAGTTTGAGTATTATTAGAACCGCATGCAGAAAATAAGCCAACCATCAAAATGGCAACCATAAAAACAGAGATACATTTTTTCACAAAGCCAAACTGTAACATTGCCGTTCTCTCCTTACTTAACAAATTAGGTATACTATAGTGTTAGTGATGACAACTTCCGTGGCCGTGACCATGGCAGCTGTGTCCCTCGCCATGTTCGTCATGATGTGAACAGTTTGCTTCACCGGAAGCTGCAAGTGTACCTGCAAGGAATGCATTCACTACTTCATCAGTGTTTCCGCTTGCTCCGGCATAAAGCTGAATACCGGCTTCCTGAAGTGCCATAACAGCACCACCGCCGATACCGCCGCAGATAAGAACATCTACCTCTGCAAGATTTAAAACACCTGCAAGAGCGCCACAGCCTTCACCATTTGTACCTACAACCTCAGATTTTACAACCTTACCATCCTCGATATCGTAAACCTTGAACTGCTCTGTTCTTCCAAAGTGTCCAAATACATTTCCGTTATCATAAGTTACTGCTACTCTCATTATATTGACTCCTTTTGTTTTCAATTTATTATCAAAAAGAGTTTGGCTCCGATCCATTTCCACATTACCACCGGAGATACGAATTCGCTTTCCTTCCACAAGTGCAAGCGCAATCTTTTTTCGCGCGCTCTCATACATGGCTGTAACCGTAGTTCTGGCTACACCCATACTATTTGCACATTCCTCCTGATTCATTCCCTCTGCATCAAGGAGCTTCACCGTCTCGTACTCATCAAGAGTCAGTGTAATTGTCTCCAATTCCTGCTCCTCGGCATTTTCCGGAACAAAGCTATAGTAATCAGGGAATACTCGAATTTTTCTGCATTTTGGTAATCTTGGCAAAATGAAGCCTCCACTCTTTCTGACATATGTCAGATATAATATAACAGCGTTGTTGACATATGTCAACAACGCTGTTATAACCTAATCATCTCTGTGGCAACCTTTTCCTGAAATCTGGCATCATGTTCCACAATTAGCATTGTAGGACAAGCATCAAGGATCAGTTTTTCTATCTGCATTCTTGAAAACACATCAATATAGTTTAGTGGCTCATCCCATATGTATAGATGCGCAGGGGTTATGAGGCTGGCTGCTACTAGAACCTTTTTCTTCTGGCCCTCAGAGAAGTCTTCCATGTTTTTGCAAAACTGCTCTCTATTGAAATCAAGCTGCCTTAAGATAGCTAAAAACAGACTCCTATCCAGTCCTCTGTACTGACAGAAATCTTCGATAGTTCCTTTCAAGAATGAGGTGTCCTGATTTATGTAGGATATGATCAAACCTGAACCCACATTTAGATTTCCATCTACTATTTCTAAGTTTCCGAAATCTCCAAACTCTCTGGCA
>JAEEGL010069809.1_pt1 | contig 15763 bp, 20 predicted proteins | sample 9134231 | NCBI WGS metagenome assembly JAEEGL01 (sample SAMN16246548, study PRJNA631951) | gut metagenome | biome: gut microbiome; feature: rumen; material: fiber-attached | host: Bos | place: Iran: Karaj | collected 2018-10
GGTAAATATATTTATGCAATTAGTATTGATACTAAATGGGATAATGTTGATATAAGATTTTATAAATTAACATTTATAGAATTTAAAGATAATACTATAACATATACCCCAGATAATGGTAAAAATATGACTTTAAAAGATTTAATTATAAATAGTAAAGGGTATTACCAATGGAATGCTAAAAATTATAGTTCTGTATTTTTAAATGAAAGTGATTTTAGAGAAATTCAAAAAGAAATAGACGAGGAAGAAACAGAATTACAGGTAAATGATAAAACACCTAAATATAATTTTTTAAATCTTTTTGATGATTCAGATACAATAACAATTAATAAAATTGATAAGAAAAAAATATTTTATATAAATGTAAATCTAATGCTTGATTTTTAATATGAGAAAACTTAATTTATATATATCTGAAAAATTAAAACTTAATAAAGATACTAAAGCAGAATTAATACCTGAACAAATAATACAGATTTGTGGATTTGAAAGAGGTAAAGAAGATAATGTTATAGATATTATAAATAAATGGGTATCTGATAATAAAATTGAAGAAATAAAAGTTTATATGGATCAAAAAATTTATAGTAAACTTTTAAATAATTTAAAAGGTCAAGAAATATCTTCTTATAATAATGCATTTTATAAAAAATTACAAAATGATTTATTTATACAACAAGATAGACATCTTTTATTAAATAATGATGATGCTACAATATTAGCTACTAAAAAATGGATAGCAATTGGAAATATTACTAAATTTAAAGTAGAACAACCTGTATTGTTTATAGAAAGAGAATTAGCAGAAAAAGAAGAGAGGTTTAATTAAACCTCTCTTTTATATTTTATGTATTCTTCATCTGGAATACATATATGATATTTATTTGTCTTATTTATTAAATCATCTAATTCTGTTTGATATGCATTTATAACAATATCATTATTATATTTTTTATTTTCCTCAATTATATTTTTATATTTTTCTATTACTTTATTCCATTGGCTTTCCCTGATACAATTTATTCCTTTCCATACTCCTGGTTCAACTTCAGATACTTTATAAAGAAATGATTTCCATTTCCACCCATCTTTATATCTCTTATCATACCAAATATTAATATATTCTTTTTTAATAGTATTATCAAATAAAGAAGCAAGAACTTCCAAAAGTTCCATCATATAAAAATGATGTATTTCTTTTAATAATTCAAATCTTTCTATATCTTTATCTGTTTTACAACAAAATTGAGTATACATTAAATTAATATCATGAGATTCAATAGAAAGTAATGCAAGTTGAGGTATTTTATATGTTCTACTATCAATTTCATATTCTTCTCCTAATTTTCCATATAAAATATCAAATATTTGTCCATATATTTTATAATATGAAATAGCATTTTCCCATGTTATTTCATTTATATACGGATGATTTTTTAAAGAATCATATATTTCTTTTAAATGTTCTATCATCGTCTATACCTCCTACCCTTATGTTCATAGAATTTATCATAGAATTTCTTATTTAAATCCCGTAAATTTATTGGCTGTTCATAATGTTGACCGTCAAAATATTTTTCAAATTGCTTAACTACTTCTTCAGTTTTAGGCGGCTGAATCGGATTAACAATAGGACATTCTTGTATAGTAAATTCATAATCTTCATCTTCGGTATCTATATATCCGATTAACACAAGATTACCATTTTCATCAGACCACTTTTTAATATCATTAATTTCAGTTAAAGTAAGACCAATCTCTTTTAACTGCTTAATAGAACATTTATTATTATGGTCTTTCAACCAAATTGAAAATTCTTCTTTAGTCATTTTTTCTTTTTTTATCGTGATCTGAACTACCTTCAATATAAATATATATAATTAATGCAAAGCAAATAAAAATTACTATTGCAATAAATTCATTAATTATTTGTACCATTTTTCTTTAAATAATCTTTTAAAGATTTCATTTTCCTCTTTTTATCTTTCTTTTTTGGTTCTTTAATAGTAAGCATATCACCGCTTCCTACTTCACCATTTTCTCCTGGGGCTATAGGATTACCCATTCCAGTAACTTCTCCAGGTGTTGCAAAATCACACATATTACTTTTTAGGATTATATTTATGTTCATATGGAGGAGTATACTCTTCCCCTCTTAATCCCTGAGAATATCCAGCATGGATAGCATCATGTGTATATTTCAGTTCATATTTAATTCTTTCTTTAAGATTTCTTATATTCTGTTTATTTTCTTCACTAAGATTATCTTCAGTTTCTTGTTTAAACTGCTTGGTTTCATTCTTAATAAAACCGACAACATTTCCAATAGTCTTATTGATTTTTGTTACATTAATAGTAATTATAACATCCTCATTTTTCTTTTCTGATGTTTGTGCAAAAGAAAACAAAGGAATAAACATAAGAATAATGATAAGTAACTTTTTCATAATTAAACCTTTTACATTATAAATATAGTAATTATTTTAAAAAATTCAAAAATAAAAATGGAACTTAGTCTTGCTCCTAAGTTCCATTGTCGTAAGGACCATAAATAAAAAAAAATCTAAGCTTAACTATGAAAAAACGTTCTATTTGTTTATTGTGACGTAGCAAGCCGCCATTATCTTTCAGGTATAATTTCTAAATTTCTAAATAACATTACAAAATCATCAGCAATTTGTCTTTTTAATTCATCTTTTGAGGAAACATTTAATCTGCAATTTTGATCAACATTCTTTTTATAATCATTTATAAGATGTGTAATATAATATTCAAAAATTTTTGTAAATTTAATTCTGTTTGCTGTTATCTCTTCATCTTTCAATTTAGTTTTAAATACTTGTGCAATCTTTCTTTTTCTGTCATAAAATGTTTTCGATGTTTCTGAATATAATCTAATTTCTCCGACTAATTTAGAATCTGCACCGCCAGGTAAAACATCATCTGGTTCAACAGGTTCTTGCATACCATTGTCAGGATCATTAATAGGATCTGCCAATGATACTTCTTCATTGGGGTCTTCAGTTGTTTTATATTCTATAGAAACAAACTGATCTTCATCTTCATATAAGAAATAATCTGTAATTGATTTCATATCTAAATCACTTAATTATATATAAAAATAAAAAAATCTCTAATAAAAATTAGAGATTTTAAATATTTGATTATATAATATTAATTATTAGCTTGTATATGTTTGCCAAAGTGTAATACCATTAATAGCAGATGCAATATTATCAACAGTTGCTAATTTACCATTTGTAGTATCTGCGGTTAATGAAGTAGTTGTACCTGTTGAAAGAGTACCGGTTTTAGGAGTAATTGTAGCACCATTATTACCTGATTGAGCATTAGGCGTAATACCAAGAGTATTAGAATCGCCAGAAGAAATAGTAACACTTTGTAATGCAGTTTCTGCTAAACCTACAGCTGTTTGTAATTTTTGTGAAGAAGCAACTGTTACAGTATTATTAGATGCTGAAGCCGTAACTAAAGCTTGTGCACCTTCCTCACCTGAAGCATTTACTAAACCGGTAGTTTTATCATCAACATAAGCTTTAACACCATAAAGTGTAACAGTATCTTTTGAATCTGAAACTGTACCAAGTAAATCAGCATATGCTTGAGCAGCAGCACCTGCGGCATCCGCTTGGAGAACTACTTTAGCTGATTTACCGGCTGCCTCAGCATCAATTTTACCATCTGTTTCACTAATTGTTACCGAACCAAGTACATCAATACTTGTACTTCTAGTAATTGTGCCTGGTTGTGAAGCTGTTGTACCAGTAAGAGTTACTGAACTATCAAGAGTAGCTACTTTATTATCTATCTGTGTTGAAATAGAACCATTACCGCCAGTCATTGCATTTAAGTCTGCTCTTAATGTTTCAACATCTGCATGAAGTCCTGTTGGGGCAACATAATCTGGGTCTGTTGGTACACCGGAAGAAGCATTACCGACATCTGTTTTTAATGATGAAATATCAGTAAGCATAGTGGCTGCTGTTGTATTCTCAACATTACCAGTACCAATCCAATCAGCAATTTCTTTTAATGTATCAAATGCAGTAGGCGCACTATCTACAACTTTTGCAACTTCTTCAGCTGCAATTGTTCTTGCTGATTTATTACTATCAGAACCAACTAATGTATTTGTTTTACCTTCTACAGCAGTCATTCTATCTTTAAGACCTGTAGTAGTGGTATCTACACTAGTTTCAAGATCGGTTACTCTTTTAACTAATCCTGAAGATGAATCACCTATTGTACTTGTATTTGTATTTACAAGCCCCTGTAATTCATTTAAGAAGCCAATAATAGTAGTAGCACTAACACCAGGAGCAAAATCTGTATTATCTCCACCAATTATATTTTGAAGTGCAGTGATATCATCAGCTCTATTTAAACCGAATACGGTGCCTTGCGTCATAATTTCACCTGTGCTCTCTAAGAAAGCGATTTTACCTTTATATGCATCCTGTGTACCTATGCTTGTTTTATAAGTTTGTACTTTATCTTGAGGAACCCATACAAATACATTATTCAAATTTGAATTGCTTGTTGCCATATTTTATATAATTAATTATATTTTTTCCTTTATTAAAAATAAATAAAATCAAAAGTAATGATTCATTAATATTTTATTTTTATATATAAATAGTATATAAGAATCATGTTAAATAAAGCATTTAAATATATTGCAACTGAACAGTTAGCAAATTCAAAAAAATTTTCAGCAGATGAAAATAATAGCGGTTATAAATTAGGTGGTAAAGGAAGTACAACCATAGGTGATCCTGATATATTATGGGAAAATATTGTTTTTATTGAAGATAAAAAAATAATATGGACACATGGAACATTTTTTAATGAACATGAATTAACAGCATTAACTGATCAAGAAGTAGAAGCATTAATGCCAGTAGATTCTGAAGAGGAAGAAGGCGGTGGTGATTAATATTATAAAAACAAACAAATCAATTAATAATTATTTTTAAATATAATATTGCATTTTATTATAAATAATGAATACAAAGGAATTTACTAGTGATGCCATTAAAAAATCATTACAGAAATATTATGATCTGTATACCAAAAATATACAGCAGCAAGTAGATATTAATACTGCTGATATAGTTGTAATAAAAAGTAAAATTGATGGATTATCATCATTAGAACAAGAAGAATTAGACTATATAATAGATACTGAATGATATCTGTTATACAATATAAATTTTAAAAAAAAAATAATATAATATATATAAATTATGCCAACAATTAATACTGTAAGAGAATTTGTTATAAATTCTTTAAAACAATATCATGAAGCACAAATATCAGCAGAAGCAGGTGCTATTAGTACTGCATTAGCAGATTACGTTTCTTATACAAAAGCAAATTCATATTATGTATCAAAAGAAACTGGTAAAGGTCTTTCAACAAATGACTTTACTACAACATATATGACAAAACTTGATGGTATCGCAGAAGGTGCTGAAGTTAACGTAAATGCAGATTGGGATGCTACATCAGGTGATGCGCAAATCCTTCATAAACCAAATATCGCTGGTTTATTCGGTTATGCATATTATGATACGACAAATCATAGAATCAGTTTCAGTTATTCATCAACAAGTGCTGAACTTTATAATATTGACTGTTCAACATTTATTGTTGACGGAATGATTGACAATGTAGCTATTAAAAATTATTCAGCAGCTGATCAGGCAACAAATGGCACATCATATTTATTTATTGATTTTAATACAGCTGCTGAAAATGGCGGCCATACAGATATTAAGATTCCTCTTAAAGATATTTTCAATCCTACTAATTATTATGATAAAACAACTGCTGACTCAACATTTGTTAAACAAGGACAAGAAACAGCCCTTTCTTTAGGAACAGCATCAGGAAGCGGTAATGTTATTAGTTCTATTTCAGTAAACGGACATGAAATTACTCCTACTTATACATCTGTTCTTACAGCCGATTCACAAGAAGCTATTTCAATGTCAGGTACCAAAGGAACAGCCGGAACAAATAAAACAATGGTTGTAACTGATATAACAGCAAGCGGAACTAAAAATCACACTCTTACAGTCAGCTATGCAGAAGTAATATCAACAGAAACTCAGCTTAGTTTAAGTGGTTCAGCCCCATCAGCAGCAGGTACAGGATATGCAAATGTAATAAGTCAGTTAGGTGTAAGTAATCATGCAATTACTCCTACTTATGTAAAGGTAATTACTGAACACCAATCATTAACTGACTATGCAACAAAAGAATTCGTTGGCAATACATATTTAACAAAAGAAGTTGCAGCTAGTACTTATGTAACACATACCTCAGCTGCTTCAAGCTATGTAGCAAAAGAAGATGGTAAAGGTCTTTCAACAAATGACTTTACAGATGCATATGAAACAAAACTTAGCGGTATTGAAACTGGCGCTGAAGTAAATGCTATTGAAACTATTACATTAAATGGCGGTTCTGCTTTAACAATCGATGCAAATAGAAATGTTAATATTCAACTTCCAGCTGCAGCAACAGTAAGTTTCACAGGAACAAAATCAGCAGACACTGGTGATTATACTTATGTAGCAAATAGTTTCAGCGCTAATGATCATCAAATAACAGTATCTTATACAGGTGTTCTTAAACAGCACCAGGATATTTCTGGAAAAGAAGATTCTTTTAATAAGAAAGATGCAATTATTGGCAATGAGGCTTCATCAACATATTATCCTTCAACGAAAGCTATTGCAACATATATAGGTAGTCTTGCAGAATTATCATCTTCTGAATTAGGTGAAATTTTTGGAACGTGATTAAAAAATAATATAATAAAATATTGAATCCCTCATTATATTAATGAGGGATTTTTTATTTTTATATATAATATATATTATAAATTAATATGGCAAATAATGTAAGAAGCTTTATTATAAATTCTTTAAATAAATTTAATGAATACTTACAACAAAATATTTTACCATCATATTCTAATAAACAGTCGGATTGGAATACAAGTAATGCAAATGATGATTCCTATATAAAAAATAAACCTACTATTCCGCCAGAAGTAACCGAAAGCACGGTTGCTAGTTGGGGTTTTACAAAAAATACTGGTACAGTTACCGGTGTAAAAATGAATGGTACAAGCAAAGGTACAAGTGGTATTGTTGATTTAGGAAATGTACTTACATCATTTACTGAAGAAGACCCAACTGTTGCAACATATATTAAAAATATTTTAGAATCAGATATATCAAATTGGAATTCTGTTTCATCAAAAGAATCAAATTCTAATAAAGTTACATCAATATCTGCATCAAGTACTGATACACAATATCCATCAGCGAAAGCCGTTCAAAATAAAATAAGTTCACTTGATGGTTCTGCTTCTATAGCTTCTGTATCTAATGATATTGTTACAATAAAGGCTGGCGTTTCTGAAGCAGATGGTATAATATCAAATGATTCAGGAACTGATATTGTTCTTGCTAAGGTGGCAAAGACAGGTTCTCCTTCAGATATAACAGTACAATACAATAATGAAAATGTATCACTTCAAACAGCATTAGCTAATATTAAAACTGACATTAATACTGCAGCATCAACAGGTACACAATATATTGTTTCAAATAGTATAGCAACTACACCAAATAGTACAACATATAATGGAAATACAGGTACATTGGCAGCATCTGGTACAACTTCTGGTAAAGTATATCTTGTTCCAAATGGTACTGATTCTTATGAACAATGGATAACTACACAAAGTGGAAGTACATATTCATGGACAAGTCTTGGAAGTACTACTATGGACTTAAGTGGTGTTGCAAAAATCATAACATTAAATGGTAAGCAATATGCAGTAAGTGAAGGAACAACATTAGTTGATTTAGGAACAGTTGTTACAAGTGTTACAGGACAATCTAATATAACTAATGGAAATACAGAATATGTACATACTGTTGTAAATACAACTAATGATTCTAATACTGGAGCAAATGTAAGTTCATTAGAAACACAAGTTAAAATTGGTAATGTATCAACAGGAACAACAGGTTTAGCAACGGCTTCAGATGTAAAGACTAATTTAGATAATAAAATTATAATCCGTACATGGAGTAATAGTTAATTATATATATATTTAATATGAGTTTATATTTAGGAAATAAAAAAATAAGAAATGTTGGTGTTGTATTTACTGAAGGTGATACTTCACAATTAAATGCACAAAATATTAAAAAAGGAGTATCTATTCTTGGTATATCAGGAACTTTCACTGATTCATCAACATTAGCTGGTGGTGAGAATGCTGCATCATCAACAGAAATTGTAAGTGGATATTCTGCATTCATAGATGGAACTAAAGTTGAAGGAAGTCTTGAAATAAATAACTTTTATACAGGAACTACAGAACCAAGTTCAAGTCTTGGTAAAAATGGAGATATATATTTGAAGAGATAATATATGGATAAGAATATAGAGTTAGCGATAGTAAAAATGAATGAGTATTGTCAAGCTAAATTAACTGATAATACTGCTAATGTTTTTGAATATCTTGCACAAGCTGGTTATGATAATATTGATGAATATTTTTATGATGAAAAAATTTACTTACTACAACATCAAAATTATGAAGTTGTTGAAGAACCAGAAATTAATGCATCAGTTCCAATTCCTTATTTGATAAATAAACAACCAGCTTTTCTTTATACAATAAATTGTGAGACTAATTATGCATTTATTCCTAATAGGATTAATGATTACGCATTAATTGAAAGTCATGGATATACACCAGTAAAATTAGGATATGATAATTCAAATGGTCCTATTTTATCAGCTAATGGTGATTTAAGAATATATTTTATATATCCAATAAATATTAATTTAGGATATGAATATTTTTCTAATAAATTAATTGATTATTTATCTAATTATTATGATAATGTGTTATTAGATAATAATGATATTATGATAAATAACAAAAAAGTAATTGGCGGGGCTACTACAGAAATAAATGAAATGAATATACTTGTATTCCAAATAAATTTTGTAGATAAATTAAATGATATTATTCAAATATGCGGTACTTCTAAAAAAGAACCAGGATATATTGATTCATCAATAGTCACTGCTGAACAAATAAAAAATGAGTTTTTAACATGGGTAGGACATTAATATTACGACCAATATCTGATATTACTGTTAATCATACTGGTAGAAATGGTGCTAGTAATGTGAATTCAAACAGATTTGCGTTAATTAATGAGGTTACTCCTGATGGAGCAACTTCTTATATATCTGATAGCTGGTCAGCAAATAGCAATGGAGGAACAAGTAATAAGATTTCCACTTTTAATATAAATTATGTTGAGTCAGAAGGAAATAAACCTGCGGGAAAAATTAGATTAAATAATATAAATTATATTACAACATATACATCATTTTCTCAACAAAATGCTTCAAGTATTTCAGATTCAATACAATGTGCAATATCAATAGATAATAATGAATATTCATATTCAACAACATATACAAGAACACAAAGCTCAAATACATTTTATACATATAATCATAATCTTAATAGTATTTCATCATCTCAATTAGGAAAAATTTATAATTCTATTGATGATTTAAATATTAAATTAATGGTTATAACAAATTTATCAGCACAATATAATAATTAATTATGGGTACTACTGTTAGAAATTTAGCTAGACTATCAAACACAAGTGTAATAATTGATTATGATTTAGTATTTGATGCTAAGACAATTGTTCAAACTGGTGTTGGTATAACTTCTGCAACCCCAACATCTCAAGAAGTTATTGAGGGTGATTCTTGTACTTTTACTGCTGTTGTAAATAGTAATTGGAGATTTGTTGGATGGTATGAAGCAAGTGATTTTTCTGGAATACCTGTTTCTACAAATAATCCATATACAAGAACAATAAATTCTAATGTTACACTTTATCCTAAAGCTGAACCAAGCTATGAAATAAAAGTATATGGTAAAACAGAGAGGTTTAATTATACTTTATCAAAGACAAGAGCATATCAAGGTGATAGTGTGACATTGGTAATAACATCTAAAAATGATGAATTATACTCATTTTCATCCATATATGAAGCAAATAGTGATGGAACTTCAACAAGTACATTCTTAAGCAATGATAATCCATATATATTTACAATGCCAAGTCATGATGTGAATTTATATGTTGAGGTTGGTAAAAAGATAAGAATATATGTAACTTGTTTAAATTGCTCTTTAGTTGGAGCTACATCGCCGATTGTTTCATCAGGTGGTAAACAAGAAACTATATCATTCACATATGATTCATCTACATCAGATTGGAGCGGTATTTATTCAGACTCACAATTCACAAACCGTCTTACAAATAATACAACATTAGTATATAAGTTAGCAGAAAATGATTTATATTTATATGCAAGAGCAATACCTAAGCAGGGAATATATATTAAAGAAAATGGCGTTTGGGTAAGTTATTCTGAAGTATGGGTGAAAGAAAATGGAAGCTGGGTCAAAAAAGATGATTTCAGTAATATATTTGACACAACAAAAAAATATAAAAGAATTGATTTATGACAAGTAATGATACTCAAATAGGAAGTTTAGTATTGAATTTGATAGAAGATAAAAACATATTTACAAGTTTACAACAAAGTGGTTTAAGTTCAAATGAGTTATATCTTCTTGCGAATGATGACCTTGATCCTGTTGTTAGTGTAAACTATAATGCTTCTGGCGCTAAATTTACTTATACTACTGATCAAGGAAACACAACAGATATAGTAAGTATATCTAATTTGAAAACTGCGTTTAATTTGTCTTCTGTTGCAAGTGATGGTTTGTATTCATCATTATCATCTAAACCAAGTATAAATGGCGTTGAGTTGTCAGGAAATAAGACAACATCAGATTTGGGTATATCTTTAAATTATACTTCAGATGCAATAACTAATAAGCCAAGTATAAATAATGTCACATTGACAGGAAATTTAAGTACTGCCGATTTAAACATAAACTATAATGATTTGACTGGAAAACCAAGTATTCCTACAGTATCAAGCAATTATATAGCAGGCAATACTACTGCAGCATTGACTTCCGCTGGTGTTGATGACGCTCTTACAAATTATGTTCCAAAGACAACACAAGTAACAGGAACTGGGGCATTATCCGGCGGTGGAGCATTAAATGGAAATGTTTCAATAACACATAAGGCTGCTCCAACAGGAATAAGCACATCAGCTGTCAAAATTGGCATTGATGAATATGGACATGCATGTTTAGGTGCTGGAATTACTGCTGCCGATATTGGAGCTATTCCTATAAAATATTCAGTAGATACAAGTGCAACTGCTTTAGATGGAACAAACACTAATATAGTTATCTTTGGATTGCAATCTGAAACTCTTGGTTTTAATGTTATTCCTGAATTTGGAAAGATATTAAGCATACAATATATAAATGAGACAGAAAATCAAATTTCATTGACTATACCTTCAAACATTGCAAATTCGGTTTTTGTTAATGGAGATAAATTAAGTTCAGATTATGTATTGAATATACCTTCACAAAAAGTAAAAAGATTAAATTTGATGGTCATTCAAAATGGAAGTAATGTATATGGGTTTGTTAATATATTTTAATTGTAATTATTAAATATAATTTAATAAAAAGGATAGTTTAATAAACTATCCTTTTTATTTTTATATATAAGTAAAGTTATTTAGATAATTATGACTAATAATGTACGAGGTTTAATTATAAATTCTTTAAAACAATATCATAATGAAATAAAAGATGGTTTAATTACATCTACTGAAAGAACTAATTGGAATTCTTATGCTAATGTACAGACAGATTGGAATGCGACATCAGGATATGCTTATATAAAAAATAAACCTACTATTCCAGCAGCCGCAAATGATTCAACAATCACTATTCAGAAAGGTGGTACCAATATTGATACATTCACAACAAATGCTGCAAGTAATAAAACTATTAACATTCCTAATGAATTACCAACTTATTCATCAAGTGATATTGGAAAAGTATTATTAATTAATTCAAGTGGACAAGTTGTTTGGGCAACACCTGTAAGCATTTATACAGGAAGCAGTGAACCAAATAATGCAAATGGAAATGATGGAGACATATATTTACAGCAATAATTAATTATATATAGAGAAAATAGGTAATGAGTAGACAAGCTAATATACCTAATAATTTAACATTTATTCCATCTGGATATACTGGAGAAACGAATTTAACTGTTCCAACAGGTAATTATGTACCAGCAAATGGTTATCATGATCATACATATACTAACTCTAATCAGTATTATGCAAGATGGATTACACAGAAAAATTCAACAGGATATGTATATTATACTTTTTCTATTTCAGGAATTCCTTCTAATGCAACAATAACATCTGTATCTTGTATTGCTAAAATTTATGTAAGTAGTACTTCTAATATAGAAAATACAAATATTCAATTATATACTGGTACAACAGCAAAGGGTTCATCATCAACATTTGATTCCACGACAAATACAAATACAGTTACAATAAATGGTGGAAATTCATGGACTATTTCAGAAGTTAATAATATAAGATTACGATTTGGGTGTTATAGAAATAATAAAGGAAGTAATATATATATATATTTTGCTGGGGCAACATTAGTTATTAATTATACAATACCAGGAATAGAATATGAAGTATCATTTTTAAATACTTCAAAAAATGTAACATCAGTACCATCATCAAGTACTTATATACTTGAAAATAAAAACACATATGTTGGTTTTTATAATATATCTTCATTTGATGATATTGAAATAGTTGATAATTCTAATGATATAATAGATTCTTTAGTATATTATAATGTAGGAACGCATAGTACATCACTAATACCAAATGCATTAATATCTGGCAATAATGTTTCAAACGCAAATAATGGTTTAACAAATGAAACATCAACTACATATGCAGAAGTACCAAGTAATACTGCAAATTATTTACTATATAGTTTTGAAACACCAATATTACCGCCTAATGCAGTAATAACATCAGTATCTTGTATAGCAAAAGCACAACATACACGTGTATATACTCCTGCAGCTGGTGAAATACAATTATATTGCGGACTTACATCAAAAGGTTCTCTTTCTACATTTAATGATTCATCAAATAATACTACATCAACAATAACTTTAGATACAGGAACTTGGACAAATGAAGAACTTAATGATATTAGAATAAGAATAGGAACAAACTATAATAGCAGTGATTACTATTTAAGATTTTATGGTGCTACATTTACTGTTAATTATACATTAGCAGAAAATACATATATATATGCTATACAGAATATATCTGCTGACCACTTAATAGAAATTAGTGATCTTACTGAGTATTATTTGATTTCTGGAACATCAACATTATCTGGTGCATCATTTTCTAATCTCCCTAAAAAGATAGGGCCTAAAAAATATGGTACAGATTATCTTGTTAATTTAACTGGAATATCTAATATTTATTCATTTGTCCTTTATGATAACGAAGTTAATGTAACAAGATTTGTAGACAATTATCAATATCCTATACAGAACATTAATGAGAACCATGTATTATTGATTGAAGAAGCCAATTACTTTTCTGTAACAGGTTCATCATCAGTAAGCGGTATATCTATAACTGGAACTTCAAATAAAGTATATGAAAATAACAATATTACAGTTACAATAACCGGTGTTTCAAATATTCATGCTTTAAAGTTGACGGACAATAATGTTGAAGTAAGTGCAAATATTGAATATATAAATAATTCATATCAATATACTATTGAGAATATAGATCGTAATCATACACTTACAATATCACAACAAGATAGAGTAAATATAACCACTTCATCAAGTTATTCTGGAGCAACATTATCTTCATCAGTGTCTTCTATATATAAAGGTGAATCTGCTGCACTTACATTGAATGTATCTAATATTGATTTAGTATCAATAAGAGTAAACAATAAGACAATGATCACTGGACTTTTTGAAGGAAATGGGCCATATACATGTATACTTACAGATATTAGAGAAAATTTGTCAATTGTTGTTATTGAAAAGATAACTTATAATATAACAGTAACTGATAATTCATCATTTGGAAACATAACTCCTATAGGAACTGCAACCATAGATGCTGGTTATGAAGCAGAATATTTAATATCATCAGAGTATTTTGATAGAATATATTTAAAAGATAATGGTGTAATAGTAAATAATAATATTGAACAACATTATGAACATGATGATGGAACAGCTAATACAGTTCTTGGAAATTATACATTAGTTAGCGGTTCATTCAATGGTTCTGGTGCAACATTCTTTTCTGGACGAGTAGGACAAGGAGAAAATGCCTCAACAACTACAAATAATTATTATTCAAGTGGTTCAAGTTCATCAATAGTAGTATTCAATTATGACTTAACATTCACTAACATACCAAGTGATGCAATTATAGCAAGATTATATGTACGAATAAATGGACACGCAGAAAGCACTTCACAAAGCAGTGAATATATGTGCGCTCAACTTGTTATTGGTGATACTGCTATAAGTGATGAATTAAATTTTAAAAATGTAGGAACTAGTAATAGTACACAAACTATTGAAGCAACTATACTGCCAACAGTTGCACAATTAAGTAATTTAAAGTTAAAATGTAGATTAGGATATTATGGCGGCGCTATTAATGGAGCTACATGTTATATTGAATATTATACTGAAAATGAATATCACTCATATACAATAAGTAATGTATCTGAAACACATACGCTTGTATTATCAGATAGACCAACATATCAATTGACTTCATCATCAACTACACAGAATGGAATTATTACTCCTTCATCTATAACTGTTTATGAAAGAAATTCTGTAATATTTGTAATTGATGCAATTGGCATTTTAACATTATCATTATCTGACAATGGGACAAATGTAACAGAAAATATTGTATATGAAAATGGTGAATTTAGGTATATAATTGAAAGTGTTGAGGGAATCCATACACTTGTACTTAATGATAAAGCACCTGATACTCGTATATATATAAAGATTAATGGAGAGTATATAGCAGCTTCAAAAGTATTTAAGAAAATATCTGGTTCTTGGTGTGAACAGACTAGTTTTACAAATATATTTGAATCTAATAAAATATATATAAATAAATAAAAGAGAACTATTAAGTTCTCTTATTTAATATTTGTTCAAATTTACTATATTCACGTACCGGTAACCAATATTCTTTATTATTAGTGAATCTTATAAAAAAACATTCAATATCATTATAAAAATTTTTATCGGTATATGAATATATTTTAAATTTTTGTTTACATATTTCTCCGATTTCTGATATATAATTAATATTTATATTAACTTTTTTTGTTCTTATTTTTGTTCCCCCAGTTGCCAATTTATCTTTTGTTAAATCTCCATTAACATTAGTACTATAATATTCTATTTCAATAAATTCCTGATTCGTATTTATTGATTTCCTAGTTATCATGATAATTATTTTTTAAAAAGTTTATATAAATATTTTTCAAATCTGAATCTTAATGAATGTTTTTCAAGAATATTAAAAAGATATTGTAAATTTGCTTGAGTACATCCTATTGAATCAAAATATATAGGTTCTGATAAATAAC
>JAEEGL010578824.1_pt1 | contig 15763 bp, 20 predicted proteins | sample 9134231 | NCBI WGS metagenome assembly JAEEGL01 (sample SAMN16246548, study PRJNA631951) | gut metagenome | biome: gut microbiome; feature: rumen; material: fiber-attached | host: Bos | place: Iran: Karaj | collected 2018-10
ACAAAGAAACTTAAAGAAGAATATGATAAATTAGCTAATAAAGTTCATAGAACAAATGAAGAACAAGAAAGATACGAACAGTTAATTGATGAAATTAGAGAAAAACTTCCTGAAGTTGTTATAAGTTATAATGAAGTTACTGGTGAATTGGTAACTTAGAATAAACTATGGGATAGCATTATTAGTAAAGCAGAAAAAGCTGCAAAGATTGCAAATAGAACCAATTACATGGCACAGCTTGGTGCAATAAATGCAGATACAAAGGTTGCTGAAGCTACTCATGCATCATAGGTTGCTACTCCTCAAAGATACTTAGACTTCATGAATGCAGCAGAAGGATATTCATTTACTTCTACAAATGCACAGGGTGTTTCAAAGACATCTTATTTTGCAGACCTTCTTGCTACTACATAGCGTCAAGAATATTTATCAGATAGAAAAATCGAAGATTATTCTCAAAGCGATATCGAAAAATTAGCTAAACATTTTGCAGAAAACTATTATGGTTCAGCCGATTTAATTGGCGGCAAAGATATTGCAAAGGCTCTACAGGAATATGCTAATAGTCATGACGTTGAAGATTCAAGAAAGTTCCTTACCGTTTTAAGTGAACTTGATGGCGACCTTAGCGATATGAGCCTTGAAAGTAAGGAATTTATTGAAAATTATAGAGCAGAAAATGAGAACATAATTGGTGAATATGATAGACAGCTTGATGAATAGAAGAAATTAAACGAAGAAATAATTAAAGCTCAAAAAGCAATTTGGATTAAAGACGAACTTGATGTTTCAGAGTCTGTTGCCGACTTTATGGTTGACAGAATGGACTTTGGTGGAATAACTGGTGACGAAATTGCTGAGGCTGCCGGAAAATATTTTGCAAAAACAATCGGCGGCGGAGAAGATAAGTGGTCTTCAGCAGAAAAGATGGGTGAGTATGCTGGTAAGGATAAAGGCGGTACTGCTGACAATCTTGATGACTGGGATACCTTAACAGGCAAAGGTCCTGATGCAAATGGCGTTGCTATCACTGATGTAATTCAAAAGATGAATGACCTTGCTAAAGCAAGTGGTCAAAATCTTCCAGAGTTAACTGCTTCTTCTTGGAATGCTGCAAGACGAGACGATGAAGATTGGAAAGAATTACTTCCAACTCTCGAATACTTTGATGAAGCTTATTAGGCTGCATATGAAGAGCATCGTCTTAAAATGGTTCAATTATCAGAAGAAGAACAAAAAGCTGTAGAAGACTTCTATTCAAAGCTTAATAATTCAACTGCTGCACAATTAGAGTCTGAAAAGAAAATCCTTATTGCTTCAATGGATAGTGATGAAGATAAATAGTATGCTGAACAAAAGGCTAATGAATTTATTGAAAATCTAAATAAATCTATTGAAAATGCGGCAACTAAATATGGTATTTCTGAAAGTGCTCTTTCAGGATGGACTCAATCTTAGATTGACGCATTAAATACTGCTTACGATGGTTTGGCAGAAAAGTCTCCAGCTGGAGCAGAAAAGTTTGCTCAATCTATGATGAATGAGCTTAAGAATAATTCAAAACTTACCAAGGAACAGATGCTGGCAATGTTCCAAATTCCTTGGGATGAGATGGATTTAACAAATGCTTAGGATTACTTAGATTAGGTTAAAGAGATTCTATCTTCTACTTTTAGCGAAAAAGAAGCTGCAGACCTCGCAAATAAGTTTGTTGAGGATGCTACAAAAGCTGGCATCGCTTCATTTGGAGTTGCATCTAAAGAAGCTGTTGAAGCAATTACTGATAAAGTTGATGAAGGCTTATCTAAATGGATAAAAGGCTATGGAGACATTGGTAAGATAATTACTACCCAGCTTGAAAAGGGCTTTATCTCATTTAGTGAATCACAAGAGTTAGACAAAGCTTTAGCTGAAATCGGAATGAAGGCAGAGGATTATCTAACATTTAATAGCGATGGTTCTATCTTCTTAGACGAAGAGGCTTTAACTAAAGCATTTAAAGATTAGATAAACAACGAAGAGGCAATACTTGATATTGCGAGAAAAGAAACCGAAGCCAAAATTGATGAATTAAATATTCAGAAAGATGAACTTCTTGCAACCTCAAAATTATTAACACTTGAAAAAGAAAGAGCAAAAGCAATTTATGATGCAGTTATTGCAGAAAGAGAACTTTATATTGCAAGAAATAATTTAACTGGTACAGCGGCAGATGCAGCACGCAGTGATTATATTTATAAAAATGCTTATTCAGCAGCATCTAAGTTGTAGGGAGAAATTGACGAGGTCAATGCTGAAACTGCAACAAAGGTCGCAGAAATTAATAAGCAAATCAATGGTTATCTTGAGGGTCTAAAAGCTGTTAAACCCGGCTCTGAAGAATACATCGAGATTCAAAATAAAATTGCTGCTGGTCTTAGAGAGATAGGCGACCTTAGAAATTCTTACCTCCCAGATGGAGAAAAAATTAAGAATGTAGCTGATGCAACTAAGGATTGGGAGAAAGCACAGGAAGATTTAGCAAAGGCACAAGAAGATGTTGTTGAAAAGCAAGAAAAATTAAATGAGGCTCTTGAAGAATACAATGAACTCCTTTATGGTAAAGATAACCGTAAATCTTCTCTTGATTATCTATATAATTACAATGAAGCAGTTAGCTCATTTAATGACGAAATTACTCGTTCAAAAGATTTACTTGCTGATGCTAAAACTATTGAAGAGTCAACTGAAGCACTTCAGCGTTATGCTTCAGCAACTCATAACTTAATTGCAGAAGAAACTGCTAAACAATAGGTCATTGCGGCAGGACTTAAAAACTATGCCGAAATGATTGAAAAGGGTAGTTATTCATATACTAACTCTGAAACTGGTCAAACAACTAATATTAACTTTGGTGACTACGCTCGTAAAGACGAAAGAACCGGTAAATATGTAATCGACCAGCGTCTTCTCAATGAAGCTCGCTTCACTGATGAAATTAAGGACCTTCTTGAAGAGCAAGTTTCTACTTACAATAAATATTCAGACGAATACCTTAAGACTCAAGACAATATCCGTAAAGCAGAAAAAGAATTGCAGGAAGAACGCAAAGCAGCTCTTAAGAATTACACTGCTATGGAGACTGAGATTGCACAGGCTCTTAAGGCACAATATCAAGAAGAAGTCGACGCATTAAAGGATAAGTATGATTCAATGAAGGATGCCGATGATGATTATCTCGATGCCCTTTAGGATGCAATTGATAAACAAAGACAGTTAAGAGATTAGGAAAGTAAATATGAAGACCTCGCAAAGCAAGAAAAGAAACTTTCCTTGATGCAGAGAGATACTTCTGGTGCTAATGAACTCGAAACTCGTAAACTTGAAGAGGATATTCAAAAGACAAGACAAGACTTACTTGACGAAGCAATTGACCAGGTTATCGATGGTCTTTCTGACCTCTACGAGTCTCAGCAAGAACTTCGTGATAGCGAGCTTGAACTTAAAGAAGCATTGCTTGACAATACTCTTTATTGGAATCAGTAGGCAGAGGGACTCGCAGGTTCATTCGAATCAGCAGAAGACTATGCTCAGTTCCTTTCAAGCTTGTCAGAAGAATATTCAATGATGACTCTTGCTCAGCAATAGCTTAAACTTCAAGAATACGGCGAGACTTACACCGCCGCAACTGAGTATATGGCAATGTAGGCAATGGATGCATCTTCAACTACTGGAGACTTCATTGTTGAAACAATGACAATTACTGGTGAAGAAGTCGGAACAATTGTTGCTGAAACAGCAGAGACATTTACTACCGAGGTTACTCGTTCATATAATGAGACAACCGCTGCATTCCAAGAGGATATGGCTAAGGCAGAAGAGTCTATCAAGAGTGCAAGAGATGCACTTGCTGAAGCTATTCAAAAACTTAATGAATGTGGTGCCGCAGCAAATGCTGCAGCTGAAGCTCTTAGACAAGCTCGAGAGGCAGAGGCAGCCGGAGGCGGTGGCGGAGTAGATGGTGGAGGAATTACAAATCCTTCTACTGAGTCTTACATTGACTGGCTTGCTCTAAAGGAAGCCGTTAATGGATAGACTTATACCATTAGTGGTAGTTGTAGTAGTCATACTAATACTATTGCTTATGGTCCTTGTAGTTCTGCTACTCACGCAGGTCTCGCAAACAACGTACAAAATCTTTTCAGAGGAAATAATATTGAAGCACTTCAAAAGGTTGCAACTGCAATCGGTGTAGCAACTGATGGTAACATAAGAGAACTTTACGAAAGAATTAAATAGAAAATGATTGATGATGACTATAGTGTTAATTCTGTATTTAAGTATAAGAGCGGTGGACTTGTAGACTATACTGGACCCGCTTGGGTTGATGGTTCTACTGAACAGCCTGAAGCATTCTTAAGTGCCGAAGATACTGCTCGCATCGGTGAAGCTGCAAAGATTCTTGCTGATATTCCATGGATGGATAGAGATACTAATAACGCGTCAGTTGTTACTAATAATGGTGGCGACGTAAGCGTAGAAATCAATCTGAACATTGACCATATCTCTTCTGACACTGATATTGATGAAATGATTCAGAGAGTTAAGGACGAAATCGTAGATGTTGCACGTCCTGAGGGTACAAACGTAATCCTTCAACAGCAACTCAATTAAGCCTGGTGCCGCTTCGGCGGCACCCTTACCCTACTAAGAGGTGAGTAATATGACATTCACTCCGCGTTTAACTAAGCCTGAAGCTGGTAATAAGTATTATATTACCAAGGCAAAAGGCGGCTGGTCAACCGCCATTGTTGGAAATCCTACTGACCCAGATTGTAACGTACTTCACAACTGTGTAGGATATGCTTTTGGAAGATTTAATGAGATTCTTGGTGATACTAAAATGACTCATCTTCTTCCGGTTAATGCCGAGAATTTCTATTCGGTAGCAATTTCTCAAGGTCTTAAAGTCGGTGCAGAACCTGCACTTGGCGCAGTAATTGTTTGGGAAGGAATTGGCTCTGCCGCAGGTCATGTGGCTGTAGTTGAAGAGGTTCATGATGATGGTTCAATTCTTACATCTGAATCTGGCTACAAATGCGCAAATGCTTTTTGGACAACAAGACGCACTAAAGGCAATGGTAACTGGGGTGCGGGCAATGGATATAAGTTCTTAGGCTTTATCTATCTGCCTGGCGATACTCCTACACCACCTCCTACACCAACTCCTACTCGTACCATTAAGAAAGGTATGCATGGTGATGATGTAAAAGAAATGCAGTCAAAACTTGCAGACAGAGGTTATTTGAGAAAAAATGAAATCGACGGCGCGTTTGGTAAAATTACTCTTGGTGGACTTCTTGCATTCCAGTTTGAGAATGGCTTGGAAGTTGATGGACTTTGTGGTCCGGCAACCAAGAAAGCGTTGGGAATGTAAAGGCTGGGGCTTAGGTAACTAAGCCCCTTTCTTTATTAGAGCAGTAACAGCTAATTTTTACATTATAATAGATAAGAGCTTGACTTTACCCGTATTTTAGGGTATAATAAAGAAAAGTGAGGTGAAGAAAATGAAGCCTATTGATTTTCGTGGCTTCCGTTTTGGTAAGATTCACACAAGTGACTTACATTTGGAAGTCGTAAGTACCTCTGATAGATATGAGCCAAGAATTCTTCCAGCACCGTCAGATACTACAGTTGATGTACCTGGTAGTGATGGACAGTACTATTTTGGTTCTGTTTATAAGAACAGAGAGATTACTTGCAATTTGGCTTTTGATAATGTTTCTGAATAGATATACAGAAAGATTAGATAGCTATTTGCGACAGATAAGTTGTAGGATTTAGTTTTCGATGAAGAGCCATATAAGACATGGAGAGCGAAGATTAAATCAAAACCTGAGTTCAAGTCTCTTTGTTTTACTGATAAAGAGTCTGGTGAGAGAGTTTACAAAGGTACAGGTAAACTCGTTTTTATTTGCTATTTCCCATACGCATTTGGATTTGATAAATATATCGTAAGGGCGGCAGATTATTATACTCTTAATCCTCCTGAGTGTATTATTCAAGAGGCATATAGTGATAACACTTTCGTAAAGAGTAAAAAGGAACAAATTGACGTTCGTCATTTGCCAGAGGATATTAACTATCATTATAATGATAATCCCAGTGATTATGAGGGCGGCACAACTCAGGAACATATTGATGAGCATGACCTAAGAGATAAAGCTCATAGAAACCGCGGAGATAGAGGATGGGAACCAAATGACCAAATTGCATGGAAGACTGGTTTCCCAACTTATGATTAGGTTGTACAAGGAGAATTATTCTTCGATACAGACCAGGGTGAAAAGACCCTTATCGACGTAAGAAGTTATTGGGATAATGTTCCTGAATGGGAAGATACAGCTAAACTTTTATATACTCCTACTCTTGATTATGAACAAGAGCTTATGTATTTGCCACAATATTCAAAAACAGACTTTGTTAATATGGAGAAAGGTTTTAGTGCTTCAAGAGCAATGATTGGCTCTCGTATGTTGGTCTATAACCCAGGTGACCTTCCAGTTGAATGGGAGATTAGATTTGACGAGAATAAGAGAAGCTTCTGGTCTTGCCGCGGCGGCACAAAGTTTAGAATTAGACGTTTTAACGTTGAAAGACTTAATCTTGAAAATGCCGTTGACTGGTGTGGACTTACAACATACTATAAGGAAGATAATGAACCTTATAAGTATGGTACTAAATACTTCAAGAGAAGAGTTCTTAGTCGTGATGAAATGATTAAGAAGATTGAAAATATTCATCCCGAAGCTTTTCCTGCTATTCAAAAGCCTGCAACAGTAAATAACCCTTAGCCAGGCGTCTATACTAAGGAAGAAGTAATTAACCTTATTAAACAAGGTAAACTCCCCGCAGATAAAGATTGGGGCGGCAGTTCATATCCATATTCAGATAGACCTTTTGAAAGTCTTGAGAAGTCACTTTATAACATTCTTATCTCAGCAGATGCAGATAAAGTTGGTTTCAATCTTCATTTGGATAATTCAGTTCTTTCTGCTGTTGTTATTGAAGATACAATTAAAGGTCTCGGAAAGGCTCATCCTCATCATTGTTATTATGTAGAACCTATACCAAGACAAAAACTTGGTCACTATATTAAGCTCTTCTACTGGCAGACAATTCAATGGCGTGGAGATAGACTTCCAACCGGACGTTGGATTGCAGATAATAGATATCTTGCTCTTGCGGCAGATGTGCTTAAAGAAGAAGATGGAAAAGTTTATGTATAGGATATAAACAATCCTCTCGTAGACTTTATTAAATATTTTGCAAACATTAACGAAGATACTAAGCAGGTAACAACAAAGAGTGTTGATACTAATGCAGGTATTGAGTTCAGAGAAATTTATAGCGACCTTGATTTTGAAAGAGGAATTGAATTTGCAAATCGTTATGAAGAAATGTTGGCAGAATGTGTAACTGAAGAAGAAGAGTATGAACTCTACTGGGAAACACTTAAAATGCTTTTAAGAGAGTTCGCTCCTATGATTAAAAAATCTTGGGAAGATGCTAATTCTCTTCCTTTAAGCCAAACAGACTTTGAAGAGAAAATTGACCAGTTCATTGACAGCTATATCAATAATCCTCTTGAATATATTGGTTCAGATATGAGAGACCTTGATTATGCACAGGACGTCTTTAATGGTTATAAGTTCCCTGAGTGGATAACAGATGACTACATGGAAATTGACCAGATGGCACTTTCTGGAGTCGCTACTGTAAAAGCATTTCTTGATGCAATGGGTGAAGGATATGATAAAATCTTTACCGGTTCACGTAGAAGATACACAGCAGAAGACAGAAACAAACTTGTAGAAGCTGGTATCTATTCAAAGCTCATTCATATTCTTGACACTACAATTGGTATCAATGGATATATAAATGATTTACTTGATGATTACTATTACCTCAATACAGATACACGAATGCTTTATACAACTGCAAATCCTTATGGAATGGAATTTGTTTATAAGCCAAATAAGGTTGTTATGAACGACGCTATTACAAAAGGTAAGTGGTTTAAGCTACCTCCTGGTTGGTCACTAATTTGTGTCGAACCTGTTGTTGACGAGTCTCTTTGGGGCGGCAAACGTTGGGAAGACGCAAGACCATTTGATTGGGGCTATGGCGGCGACCTTAATAAGAATAAGCGTGAGGTTCAGTAGCTCTATGATTTCGTTTACAATCTTGCAAGAGAAGAGTTCTTCAAGATTTATCCTAAAGAAGAGATTGAAGGAATTATACCGACAGAAAATCGAGAGAGATATCCTGACGATGTAATTAGTTCATATGGAACAGAGGTTGCAGATGACGAACTATTGAAGTTTAAAGTTTGGTACGAAAAGTAGCTTAATAATACTATTATCAGTAATAAAAACTATTTTGCACAAAGTATGTTCAAAAAATACAAAGTTGATGCAGAATATGCTTTCTTAAAGATTATCAATAGTATTTGGTCTGCAATTGCAGTTTACTATTCTTGGACTTCAATGAAGGGCGTATGGACAAACCCTGATAATACTGAAACTCACGGACCAGACATTGATGATTTCGATGTAGCTGGTTTCCCACTTCGTTGTATTAACAATGATATTAGCGACTGGTGGTGGTATGCTTGTAACTATATGTGGGCAAACTTCCCTCCTCTTTATTGGGCAGTCGCTGACATGCTGAATAGATTATAGATTAAGTATACACCTTTGTACTATTAAGTGAGGTGAGACAATGGCAATTTAGAAAAGACCATATGAGCTTTCTGTTTGGGTAGAAAAGCTCAATGGAAGCAATTCTAAAATTGAAGAAAAGGGCGTCATTATTGGCGCCCACGACATGTCTTATCCAGGCAAGGCAACTAACATTGTGCTTAAAAGGGAAATTAAGGGTACTAATACCCTTACTTTCCAGTTGCCTGATAGATATTTCGATTCTTTAAAGGGCGAGTATGTTCGCAATGAATTTGCAGATTTAATCGCACCTGAGACTAAGCTCAAACTTTTCTACAAGGACAGATGGTTTGAGTTTTTTGTTAAGAAAGTTGAAGATAAAAAACAGTTCAAGAGTTATATGAAATCATTTACTTGTTCTGATGCTTTTATTGATGAACTTTCAAGAAATGGTTACGGTATTACATATGATACCGACCTTTATAATAACGTCGAAGAGATTGGTACTTTTACAGAAGAAACTCTTGAAGATAGTATTTGGCAGTATCATCCGGAAAATAACTGGGGCGATTTCACCGAGTACAAAGAAGAGAAACTTTATCGTATTCCAGTAAGTTGCTTTGGCGGTCACATTAGTGGCTATAAATTAAACTTTGAACTTACCAAAGAACAGCGAGAAGAAATTGCTGAAAGAACTGGTACTGATTGTATTATCAATCCTTTCACAAAAGATGAAAGACCAGTTGAGCTAAGTGATGACTTATCTCGTGGATTCTTCTGGGATGAGTATACAGATGAGGGCGAGCCTCGTAATCCTCTTACAAGAGATTTTCATGAGAATATTCCTAACGATGGTTATATTTATGTTCCTTACTCATGTCTTGGTTTTTGTTATGGTAGTAAAACCGCTCCGGACTTCGATGAAGAACTTAAATACGACAGGGCGGCGACTGAAACGGCAATTGACGTAGAAGGAAAGTTAATCCTTGCGCCGCAGTCCGTTGACCCGAGAACCATTATCCAATTCTATGCTATTCCTAAGACAGCTATGTTAGAACTTGATGATGGCGGAGTTATTATGAACAAAGATTATACTTTCTTTGTTACTCTTGCTCAATGGAATAGAATGGTTGAATGGGGCGACGAAGAATACTGGTACATGTTTGAAGACACACGTCTTGTGCGTGGAGAGATTCTTGGTTCAGCAGATGTAGCTCAACCTTGTATTAGTCATACTTTTAAATATCTGCTTAAAGCAGAAGAGCCAGTTCTCAATACAGATTTTGAATCTCGTGGTAACAGATGTGTTACTTATGATGGATACTTAAGCGATGTTAATGAGAACTATATTGTCAAAGGTAAGAAGTTTTCTATAACAAATCGTAGTGAAATAAATATCTCAGAAGAGATTGACCAGTATACTACTGTTTATAATGCTCACGCTGATGATTTTGAAAGTGAGTATAGCAATGAAGACTGGAACTATGCAGAAGAGAATAGAACGACAGATGGAAAACAGTATAGAGTTTGTTCTAAACTTGAAACCAGACAGGTAATTCCACAGCTTGCTCGTAACTTAGTTCAAAATGGTATTAAAATGGATTCTGTTGATGGTTGGTCACCAATGGCTTATTTAACAGAAGAAAGCATTTTGACTACACCAAGAGTAACTTAGAGAGGTATTATTAAGTCTGATGAAGATGAACAGATTAGTTCTTCATGTTTAGTGTTCTCTCCAACAGTAGCATAGATTGCTTATATTTGGAAAATTAAGCACACGGATGGAGATAATACTCCTATTGAAGATACTACTTTTACAATTAACGGCACAAATTATAGAGCTGGTAGCTTAAATGATAGCCATGCAGTAAATAGTTTTATCAACTCTTATTTGAATCCACTTGTTGATACATACATTTATGCGATTGGTACAAGACTGTTTACTAAGACTCAAAAAGAAGACCCAGAAACTCATAGAATGATAAATGAATATGTTTATCTTTGTGATAAGAATGATGCTTTCTATAAAGGACTTATCCGTATCAATAGAGAATAGAAGTCTCCTTTTACTATAACACAAACAACAGAAGTTGAAATTATTACTCCTGATGAAGATAATCAGGTTAGATATTATGTAGACACTGGTGAATGGGATAAGGACGTTACCATCGATGGTAATAATTATATGTGGGGTAGAGATAATACCGCGGCAGAAGAGCCTAAGAAAGCTCTTGTAACTTCCGGTACTTCAATGATTAACTTTGGTATTATTGGTCAAGATAAAATCATTGAGAAAGAAAAGATTTACTGCCTTGGCGTACAAGCTATTCCACGTCCAAGTATGAATGATACTATTGCTAAGACGTTTAAGATTAAGCTTGGTAAGGGTTCTCTTGTATCAGAAGGTAACTATACAATAGCGGAAAATACTACACTTACATTTGATGCAGATGACGTAATTGATATAGATTATACACATAGCTTCCACTGGAACGAAAGTCATGCAGGAGACGAAAAGAAGAATATTATTATTAGCACAGAGCCTAAAACAAAATTCTTACTTTTCAAAACTAACTACAATATTGAAAATCCTTACTTTGTAGTTGAGTGTGAAGGCGAAGTAATTCTTCTTAAACTTTATTTATTTGAAGCATATACAAAAGGCGTCGATTGCTTTGATGAAAGTGATGCACTATATAGATATAGTGGACGTGACTTGTTCTGGCCTCCTAAGGGTAATGTTAGTATCATAGAAGTAACAAGAGACGGTTAGCCTATTGCACAAAAAACTTCTCCTTACATTTATCCAACAGATTCAGTGCAGAAAGAAGATAACATTCATAAACAAATTATCTTTGAAGACGACATTATGCTTGGCTCTACATACGGATATCAGCATTACTACATTCAAAGATTAAGAGCAAACTTAACAAGAGATGGAGAAAGATATACCGTTGATTGTGATACAATGGGATAGAAAGAATTTATAAGCAGCGATGTTAAAAAGATAAATGAGACAAGTCTTCCTCTCGATGCAGCTCTTTGTACTTCTGATGACTATAAAATCGAAACAAACTACATCGACTTAAATAGATGTTCTTATTATGATAAAGATGCCGACATAAATGAATGCGATTGTACTTATGGCGGCAAGCATACTTGCTTCTATCAGAAATTCGGTTATTGTCCTTTCAGATTTAAAACTGAAAAACATAATAGACGTGTTAGAACATTGAGCATAAATAAATCAAACCGTTTTAATATCATTTAGTAGACAAGTAAAGTCTTCGAGGTTTACCCTCAATTCTTTATTGAACACAAGTCTAATGGTTCAGTTATTAAAGATGATGAAGGAAACTACTTAAAGAAGGTCTTTTACATCACAGAGAAAGGACGAGAGAATAAAGTCGGTTTTAGATATGAGAAGAATCTTAAAGACATAAGCAGAACAATTGTTAGTGACAAGATTGTTACAAAACTCTATGTTCTTGATGTAGATAGTGATTTGTCTAAGACTGGATTGTGCTCAATTAAGAGTGCAGAAGACAACCCTTCAAAAGATAGCTACATAGTAGATTTAAGCTACTTTGTAGAAAAAGGAATGTTGGATGCGGACGAGGTTGAATAGGACCTTTATGGTGTTACGCCAACCAGAGACGTAATTAGAGGAGACGAGATTCCATCTGGTTTCTTACGTCAGCTTGGTTATTACAATGGTCAATATGATGATTTAAGCAATAAGATTATTAACTTGCAAGACGCATCATTTACAGAACTTGAAGCTAATTTAACTGTTAACTATCAAGGTATTATTACTGCACAAGAACAAATATTGAAGATTAAAAAGCAGATTGACAGATATAAAGAAATGTATAGTATGAAGGAAGGCGGCGCAGAAAAGCAGCAGTCTTACCAAAACTATCTTAATAAGTTAGCAGAACAGCAATCAATCTTAGCAAAACTTATTGACTTAACATTCTTTACTGACGGCGTCTGTGATGATAACCTTGATATTTGGGACCATGACTGTTTTATTCAAGACGGTATTCGTTCTGATATGACTCCAATGGAGTTCTTCGACCATATCGTTGACCTTGAAGAAAGTAAGAAGTATTGGATTGATTAGCATGAATATACAAAGGGTATTCTTGGTCAATTTAATAGCGAATACTTATAGATTCAGCAATGGAAACGTGAGAGAGCAAGTTATCTTAAACTTATCAATTAGATTTCTTCTTCATTCTATAAGAAATATGAACCTTATTTGAAAGAGGGTACTTGGTCTGATAGTAACTATCTTACTGATAATGCTTACTATTTCGGAGCACTTGATGTTGCAGCAGACGGCGCAATTCCAAAGGTAAGCTACTCAATAAGCGTTATTGACCTGGCTCCATTGAATGAGGAATATGAAGGGATTTATGATTTTGATTTGGCTGATATAACTTATGTTGAAGACATTGGTATGTTTGGAATTAACAAGCACACTGGTTTTCCTAATAAACTTAAGGTTCTTGTATCATCCGTTTCAGAAGGACTTGATGACCCAAGTAAAGACACTATCTCAGTACAGAACTTTACAACATCATTCCAAGATTTGTTCCAGCAAGTAACAGCTTCAGTTCAGTCATTAACTTATAACGAGAATATTTACAAGCGTTCATCAAACTTTACATCTATGCAGAATATTACTACTTCAAGCCTTCAGGGCGCACTTGATACCAATGACTTGACACTTCTCGATACTGACGAAAATAATATTCAAGTTGATAATACTGGTACAAGCGGTAGTGATATGAACAACCATGCAAATAAATATAAGCTCGATGGACAAGGCTTATACTTCTCAAACGATGGCGGACAGCATTGGAGTGTTGGTGTTGGACCAAGCGGCATTAATGCAGATTATATTCGTGTTGGTACTTTGGACGCCGGCAGAATTAGAATCGCAGATAGCGCCTATGTTTACTTCTCATGGGATAAAGAAGGTATTGTAGCTTATCGTGACCCAAGAGCTATCAATACTGATGAAAATAATATTAACGATGCGGCGATATTTAATAAATATGGTTTAAGCATTGTTGAAAAGAATAAGATTAAACTCCGTGCAGGTTATGCTTTTAATGGCACTGGTAAAGATGAAGAAGCAGGACTTATGAGCACTGAGACTGAACTTGCTGATGAAGTAGGTTTCTATCTTTACAATACAGCAGGTAAGGTAATCTTCTCTACTTCTACTGCATCATCTGAAAGTGAAGCAGATAGAGATACTGCAACTCTTAAACTTGTTGGTGAGATGCTTGTTACTAATACAACTGAAAAGGAAGTTACTGTAAAATATGATTATAAGAATAAATATGTGTTTAATACAATTCATTACTCACCTTATTTAATTTCTCAGGTTAGACCAGATATTAGCTCGGAGCCTATGACAGACCCACCTGAAGAATATCCAAACTTAAGAATTTGTAATATTTCAGATACAAACTATTCTTATGAAGAGGCTGCAGCCCACTTGTTCTATAAAGAGTCTGGACTTAATTATAATGAAATTGCTATTACAAAAGCTGGTACTATGTATATATATGAAAAAGTTGGTGATATTAACAATGACTCTCTTGCAGACCATTATTTATATGAAGAAGGAAATGCTAATGTTATCCAGTCAGCTAATAGACTAACAAATTAGATAACAGTTACGGTAAAAAGAAATGACAGTGCATTAACAAAAATAATTGTTTTCTTCCCTTGGAAGAACAATTAGATTTATATTTCTAATATCGTAACCTTCCAATCTGGACTTAAGTATGCAGATATAACAAGTGATATGGTTGTAAATCATGACAAGGTAAATCCTACTGCTTTGTTATTCTATGAAGAGGCTTTAGATGGTAACTTTTATCTTAAAAATTATAGCAGTTATTATATTGAAGGTGACTGGTATTAGCAAGAAAATGGTGGTAGTGGCTCTGGTAGTACAATAAGTGCAGATGCTTCTGTTGCACTTTATCTTAACAATCCAAGTATGGAAGCTTCAATAGGAAATGTTTCACCAGATTTTGCGCAAAGATTATTTATCTGCTGTGGTCAAAAAGGAAATGAAGTTATCAATCTTTTCGCCGTGTTAAAAGATGGAACCGCATATTTCGGTGGAAAGGTACATGATAAACCTTCTAATCCAAGTGATAGCAATGCTTCAGCAATTGAATTAAACGATATTATAAAAATTGACAGACCGGGTATTAAAATTGATTCAGACGGTAATATGTTTATTGCTTTTGATAGAATTAGGAACGCTGATAAGGAGAATTAGAAATTAACAGACTACGTTGCAGAAGTAATTAACAATGAAATCGGAAACGCATCAAGTTAGATTTATTAGGCAATTAGTAATGTTGTTGAGAGCGTAAATGAACAAACTGGTGGTTTGTAGACTCAGATTAATGAAATTTTAGCTGAGATTCGAAATAGAGCTTTAGTAAGTCACTATCATGCGACTGGATGGAAAGATTATGGTTATAGTATTCCTGGTGGAACTGCTCAGGTATCTGGTAGAAGCATTCGTGTTAGAGCTATTGTGGGAGTAACTGTTAATAATGATGATGTTGAAGGATGGGTTCCATTAGGTCAATTGATTGACGATAATACAGGAACTACAGGAGGCTAATATGATTTATACGAATAAAAATCTTCCAGCTCTTGAAGCTGTGATAAATAAAATCAAGACAAAGAATTTCTCAATACAGACACAGTATAAGTTCCTCAAAATCTGTAAAATCATTAAGGACGAAGCAGATACATTTGACGAACAGAGAAAGTATCTTATCGAAGATTTTGCCGAACGTGATGAAGAAGGTAAGTTAATCTTTACAAAGGACGGTGGCATAAAAATAAGAGAAGACAGACTCAACGAATGCGCAAATAAAATTGAGGAAATCAATAGTATTCAAGTGCAATTCCCTGATATCTACTTCTCTCTTGAAGAGCTTGAGCCTCTTGGACTTACTCTTGGAGAACTCGAACTACTCGAACCCTTCATTAAATAAAAAGAACCCCTCTCG
>JAEEGL010744592.1_pt1 | contig 15763 bp, 18 predicted proteins | sample 9134231 | NCBI WGS metagenome assembly JAEEGL01 (sample SAMN16246548, study PRJNA631951) | gut metagenome | biome: gut microbiome; feature: rumen; material: fiber-attached | host: Bos | place: Iran: Karaj | collected 2018-10
AAGTATCTTCTTCACTCTATCACTCCTTTTAAGCCTTTATGCCTTCTCTTTAATGTCTTATTATACAAGTCCTTTATATCTGTCGATTTTAACGTAGAGAGGAAGTCCGTCCTTCATATTAATGGGCGCCTCACCCATAATAAGAGGTCTTACATAATCAAGAAATTCCTTTGTAACGAAGTTTCTGTCAGGCGTAATCCATTCAACGGGAACACCTTTAACTCTGTTGGCAACCTGGGAAAGATCCGCTTTTCCCACTTCACAGATATAAGGGTCGTTGCTTATTCTGTCAAGAGTAACCATAATTCCGGATTCGCCTTCGAGAGCGAAATCCACGCCTTTTTCGCCTACCATATAAGCTTCGTCCGCATCTACCTTTGACGCAAAATGAAGGGATGATCTCTGAGCTGTTCCGGGTGTATTGCATCTTACTTTAAGACCCAGTCTCTGCTCTATAACTCTCTTGAGAGTCTCTCCTGCTCCCGCAAGCTGAACGTGTCCGAAAGAGTCCTTTGTTCCGCCGTCCGCAACATAATGACCCATACCGTCGTTTACGCCTTCCGATACAACTATGAATACACAGCCTCTTTCGCTGTATACCCTGTCTACATCCTCTATGAAATTATCCAGAGAGAAAGGAACCTCGGGGAGATATACCAGATGAGGAGCGTCGTCGGGGTCTCTTTTCGCAAGAGCGGCAGCGCCTGTTACCCAGCCTGCGTCTCTGCCCATGGCCTCAACTATGGTAACCTTATTTTTTGTGGATACGCTGATAAGGTCGTAGCCTGTTTCCATTACTGTTGTAGCAAGGAATTTAGCCGCTGAACCGTATCCGGGACAGTGGTCTGTAATAACAAGGTCGTTATCGATAGTTTTGGGCAGACCGATAATTCTCATTTCGTAGCCCATTTCCTTTGCGGCAAGATATGTATTGTAGGCTGTGTCCATGGAATCGTTTCCGCCGTTATAGAAAAAGTATCTTATATTGTATTTTTTGCATATATCTATGAGTTTTTTGTGATCCTCGGGCTGAACTTTATATCTGCAGGAGAGAAGTCCTGCGCCGGGAGAATATCTCAGATTCTCAAGGAAAAATCTTGACTGATAAGAAAGGTCCACGATGTTTTCCTTTAAAATTCCTTCTATGCCGTAAAGTCCGGCATACAGCTTGCTGTCAGGCATTTTCTCCATAAATCTTTTAATAGCACCTGAAATTGTATTGTTAAACACAGCGGTAGGTCCGCCTGACTGGGCGATAATAGCATTCCCTTTTAACATAATTAAATCCCTTCTTCCCTAAAAACAGTTTATTTTTCTGTATATCTTTTTATTTAAACAAAATATGTGTCAGCTTTTCGGAAATCCTGATTTCTTATTTGAGTTTTTCTTCCCATTCAGCTTCCTTGAAGCCTACCAGTACTTCCTTTTTGTCCGTTACGAGGATAGGTCTCTTTACCAGAAGCCCGTCGGAAGCCAGAAGCTTTATTTTTTCATCGTCGGACATATCCTTGAGTTTGTCCTTAAGGTTCATATCTTTGTAAAGCTTTCCGCTCGTATTGAAAAATTTCTTTATATCCAGACCGCTTTTCTTAATCCAGCCGGAAAGTTCTTTTTCTGTAGGTTTTTCCGCATCTATGGGCCTTTTGTCGAACTTTATATTGTTATCCGAAAGCCATTTTTCCGCTTTTCTGCAGGTTCCGCATCTAGCGTAGCATAAAAACAACATATTTATCACCTCTTATACGTTAAATATAACATAGAATATCCTCTTTTTCAACAAATTCCCATGGCTGAAGCCGGTCTTTTTTTATCAAAATAATATCTCTATTTATATATTTTTAATACCGGATATGCTAAAATATATTCAAAATAATCGGGAGGTACTTGAAATGAAGATACTTTTTGTAAACGCCTGTATGCGCAGGAAAGAGTCCCGTACTCTCAGAATATGCGATAAATTCATGAAAAAATACAAATCTCTGCACCCGGAGGATATTTTCGAAGAGGTTGACATAACCCACACGGATTTAAAGCCCTTTGACGCCGAAAAAGCCCATGAGCGGATCCGGCTGACGGAAGAAGGAAAGGTTGACGGGGAAATGTTTGAACTAGCACATCAGTTCGCGAATGCGGATAAAATCATAATCGGAGCGCCTTACTGGGATTACTCGTTCCCTTCCGCTCTGAAAATATACATTGAGCACGTTTCCGTAAACACAATCGCTTACAAATACACGGACAGAGGCCTTGCAGGACTCTGCAAAGCCCGGAAAATGCTTTATATAACAACTTCCGGCGGATTTATGGGCGAGTTTGCGTTCGGAGCAGATTATTTCAGAGGATTATGCAATCTTTACGGGATCCCACAGTTTGATTCCATAAAAGGCGAAGCTCTGGATATAATAACATTCGATACCGAAAAGCTTTTGCAAAAGGCATTCGCCGAAGCGGAAGCTCTGGCGGAAAAGTGGTAAAATCAGACGTAAAAAAGCGGTACAGCATCAGCTATACCGCTTTTTCAATTTAATTACTTTTTCTTTTAGTAAGCCTCTAATTAATGTGGCATTTTATGTGAAAATCCATCAGCGTTAATATGAAAGAACATTACAGATATGAATATAGATTCATATTCCATGCACATAGTTTAGCACCGTTACAGACATATGTCAATTATGCAAATTTTTCATGTCATTTTTTGCAATCGATTTTTTATATAACGGTTATGCTTCAGTGCCTTTATACACAGGCGCCTTTGTGGTACGGGACATTACGATTCCGATTATTGTAGCGATACCCATGATTATGAAACATAATGTGTATGTGCCCATTCCGGGTGTAGCCGCCGCCTTTGAAATCGACGCCGCCGCCATAACGTTTCCGATGATGCCGCCGAAGCCGTATCCAAGATGGAGGAAGGCATAGTTCGTACTGTAATACTTCAATCCGAAATAATCCGCAATGATCGACGGATATGTTCCCATCGTAGCGCCAAAGCAGGCTCCTATTCCGCATATGCCAAGGGTAATAAGACCTTTGTTCGTAAATGTGTTCATCAGCAAGAGCAGGATCGTGCTTACTATGAATATGATCGTAATTACATTCTTCGCGCCTATCTTGTCCGCGCCTAAGCCGCCGGCGAATCTTCCGCCCAGGTTTGCGATAGCAAGGAAACTTACTACCAATGCCGCATCAGCGGGAGTAAGTTTCGCTACTTCCTGAGCTATGGGAGAAGCATGGCCGATAATTGTAAGTCCGGCAATATTTGCTATCATATATGTAATAAGCAGTATCCAGTAAGGACCTGTTTTGATCATCTCGCCGGATGTATATTCGTGGTTTCCCGTTGAGCCTGCCGCAGCCGCCGGAGGATTCCAGCCTGCGGGTTTATATCCTTCGGGAGCAGGTTTAAGAAGAGACGCTCCGATAATCATACCAATGATGGTTATAAGAGCCTGAACTCTGAATACGGGCTGAGGATCGCCGAATTTATCAATAAGACTTCTTCCTAAGGGGCTGAAAATAATTGAGCCCAGACCGAAGCCTGCTACTGACATACCGGAAATAAATCCTTTTTTATCGGGGAACCATCTTGCGCATGTTGCGATAGGCACACCGTAAATGTGTCCTACGCCGAAACCGTTAAGCACACCATAGCCAATGTAAAGCAAAGGTATTGATTTTGCAACACTGCTTATAAGAAGACCTGCGGTCAGGAAACAAGCTCCCATCATGGCAACCTTTCTGGGTCCTTCCTTATCCATCCTTTTTCCGGCAGGAATCATAAGAATGGGAATCAGCAGTGTAGTTATTGAAAATGTAAAGGATACGCTGGTACGCGTCCATGCGGGATACTTATCAAGCAGAGGATTTACGTAAATACTCCAGCTGTAAAGCATACCTGCGCAGAACTGGCATATAATACCGCCTATAACGACTATCCAGCGTTGTCTGTCTAATGATGAATCAGACATATTTTTTCCTCCCTTCGTAAAAAAAAATTAACATGAATACTGATTCAGTTTTATGTTCTAAGTTTACCAAATGCTTTCATAATTGTCAAATAAAATATTAGTTCCACAGATTTTTTTATCCGAACAAAAATAAGGAGCTTAAAGATTTAACTCCTGCTCCTTAAATATATAATCTTATTTGTCTAACAATTCCATTTCTTCTTCATACCGGGTCTTCTCATCCTGATGTATTTCTTCTTCGTGCTGATTTTCTTCCTCAACAAACTCTTCCATATGCAGCTTTTCAGCTATTTCCTTTTTTCTGAATGTTACAATTTTATTTATCCAAAACTGGCAGAAACCTACAACAGGCACAGATATAAACTTGACCAGACCGAAGGGCATTCCAAGCACCTCTACTCCGCCGTAAAGCATAAGGTTGGAAAGGGCAAGACCGCCGGCGCCCACAGCATAGAACATAATAAGCCTCAGTCCGATATTGCTCTTTACCTTGAAATTTATAACCGTGTTTAATATAAAGCTCAGGGTAAGTCCGCATAATTTGCCGATTATATTTGCCTGGTATATGTCAAAGCCGTTATATTTAGCTATGAAGAATATTATAAGCTCGACTCCGGTGCTTCCTCCTCCGATTATAAAATATGGAATGCCGCGTCTGAGCCATGGATGTCTCTCTAAGAATTCTTCCACAATTATGCACCTCTGATTTTCGTCTTAATTATATATTTAAACGGCGCGGTTTTCAAGGCAGTTAGAAAAATTTCATTGAAAATTAAAAGAATTTTAGTTATATTAATTTTATATAAAGATTTCAGAATACCGGAGGTATATATCATGAGAATTCTTATTGACGCGGACGGCTGTCCGGTAACAAAGATCGCGGAAGGAATCGCATTCCGCGAAAAAATACCCTGTATCATTTTCTGCGACACCGCTCATATTATCAAAAGCCCTTATGCACAGATTATAATATGCGAAAAGGGCCTTGACAGCGTTGATTTTTCAATTTTGAACCGCACCTGCGAAAACGATATAATAATCACTCAGGATTACGGTCTGGCATCCATGTGCCTTGTTAAGAAAACATTCCCCATAAATCAGAATGGATTGCGATACACAAACGAAAACATAGATTCCAGGCTCAATTCAAGATATATCTCCAGAAAAGCCCGTCAGGCCGGCATCCGGACCAAAGGTCCTGCAAAAAGGAAGCCTGAGCAGGATGAAAAATTCAGGAGAACTCTCGAAAAGCTTATAGCATATATCAGAAGTATCGAAAAGGATTCTTACTGATAGAAACCGCCTTTGTTTTTCTGGTAGAAATCAGCGAATACATTTATAATTTCGTCTTTGAATTCTTCGTAGTTTTCGGGAGCAAGACTTCCTGAAGCCGTTATGCGCTCGCCGGATTCATACTCCGCAAATATGCTGAACCATATGTCGGATCCCTCGTCATATCCGTCATATCCGTTCCATGAGGCTATATTGTATTTTTTCAGAACAGCCTGAACCGGTTCAAGAGAATATCCTGCCTTTTTGCTGAAATGGTTCTCCGTTTCTCCGCCGAAAAGCTTCTTTTCATCTTCCTGAGAGCGAATCTTGCAGGTGTCGATATTTTCATTCGGAGCATCCGGTCTCAGCATAAATTCGAATTTTTCCGCTCCGCGTGTATTAAAGTCAATGCTTATAAAACTAAGGTCTTCGGACTCGATAACCTTGGGGAAGAGTTTATCAAATATGCCCTGCTCCTCTGCAATCTTATCTATAATCGCTTTGAAATCCTCATTGAAATACCTGTATCCGTCGGGGAATTCATTTTCGCCGCGGGCGCTAATGGAGCTGCCGTCTTCAAACCCCATAGAAAGGCTGAATCCGCTGCCGTCCAGAACACCTTCCGCAGATTTATCAAATCCGTCCCATTTCAATATAAGATCGTATTTATCGGAAAGGCGCACAAGCTCATCAATATAGGAAGGATCCAGCATTACCTCGCCTTCCGCTTCTTCGCCCTGTATGTAGAAATCGTATTCAAAGCGGACTCCCTCGTCCTCTTTTGTGAATTTATACTGGAATATATCCTCAATGGCCATACCGCTTCCGTAATATTCGAAGCTTTTCAGACCGCCTCTTTCCGAAACGGACAGCGGAGCGTCAAAAGAGCCGTTTACATAATAACTCTGCGGATAATCCGGCACTTCGGGGTTTCCCGGCTCGGTTCTTGAGCATCCGCCCACAATCAGAGGGACTGCGATGAAAAACAATATAAATCCTTTTACGTCCATAATCAAACCTCCTTAATGTGTTTTATATATGACTTACAAATGCAAAGCATGGTTCCCGGAAACCGGAATTTATTTCAATATACATAAAGTCCCCGAAAACAAAAGCTCCGGAGACTTTTTTATTATTCTTCCTCAGAAGGACCTTCTTCTCTTTCCACAGGTCTCAGTCTGTCAATTATATATTCCGCGTGGTTGCCGCTTTCCCAGCTTCCGTTTCCGGCTGCCAGCATAAAGTGCATTTTGGCTATGCCCAAGTCGATCAAATCCGTTTCGTAGGCTTCGTCTACGCCTATTGTGAGCTTGTCATCAAAATATTTGAAGTATACGGGCTGTCTGTTCATTGCCGAAGGCGCTTTGGCTACGGCATCTATGCCTCTTATGAACCATCTGGGAAGTCTGTCCTTATCCGTTTCATAAAAGTCCTCGGGCTCTTTTGATGAGTCCACGAATTTATTCTTTACGGACATAACTTTATTAAAAGCGGTGGTTACCTTTGTATCCTCTTCCGCGGGATAGCCCAGAGCTATTACGCATTCCATAACCTCGTCATCGTACATAAGGCAGGCGGATTTTGAGGGCGCGTATGTGCCGCTTACCCAGCAGGATGAAATACCCATTTTAAGAGCTTCCAGAACAAGGTATTCGCCAAACCAGCCGATCTTCTCCTTGCGGAGCTCGTCGTCTTCATAGCCTATCATTGCGATGTAGTTATTCACGTTTGAGAACCTGCCCAGGGTTTTGAATTTGCTGGAAAAGGGCTTGGGATCGCCGCAGATGAGCTGCATATCCAGTCCGGATTTCTTGTTGCAGGCGTGTACCAGATTTCTGAGTTTATCTTCGGAATCTTTATCTAATTTTTTATTAAGGAACGCTCTTTGAGATACTCTTTTGTTTATTGCGTCCATGTTTGTCATATTATCACTCTTTCATATTCAAATAAAGCCAATATTTCTCTTAAATGTATTATACATGGAAGTATTATTATTATGCAATAGATTTTATAAAAGAATCCAAAAAAATAATGACGGTAATATAAATACCGTCAGTCTGTCTCTCTGATGGCTCAGGACTCTGCCCTGATAACCTGTCGTGGGCTCTTCGGGTTCCCTGAAATGCTGAAACAAAACGCAGTGAAGCGGAAGCATTTTAGGGTGATCTCTGACCCTTGACCCCGTATATGTGCTTCGCACTTGTTATTGAAGTTTATTGGCTAAACCAAAGTATTCGTAATATATAGTTTTTCTGAAAAAAGCAAACTCCAACAGCCCGTCAAAGCCGTACTCAGCTTTTCCGAAGGAAAAAACATCTCTGACAGAAAGTCTACTGATTTGCTTTCCTGATTGCCCATGCCACTATCGAAAGCATGGAAATACCGTAAGCTAATCCGATAAGATTCATTATTCTTTTCCGTCTTTTGAGTCTGTAAGCTATTTCGTCATAATTGCCTTCCCATTTGGGGATCTCGCATCCGCTGTTTATTTTTTTATCGCTTTTGTACTGGGAAAACTGTTTATAGAAATTCCTGCAGTTTTCGCAGTGTTTCAAATGCTCGTTTATATATGCGTTGGTTTCGTAGGCCGCGGTCTTATCGAAATATACTCCCGCAAGATCCATAATAATGTCACATTCCGAATTCATTCTTAAGCTCCTCCTTCAACATCTTTTTCGCTCTGTGGTACAGTACCTTCGCTGAGTTTTCACTTATATTCATGACTTTGCCCACCTGTGAAAAAGGCAGGTCCGCGTATATCCTCAAAATAACTGCGTCCCGGTATTTGGGCGGAACTTTGTTTATAATCACCCTCACCGCTTCTCTTACGTGTTTCCTGTAGACCGCATCTTCAATATCGCCTTCCTGGGCGCAGTAGGTTTCTACAATGCTTTCTATATCAATGGAATCTATTCCCAGTCTGTTCTTTTTGAGATATTTGAAATATGCGTGCTTGGCTATGGCGTCCAGCCATGTATTCATACTGCTTCCGCCTTTGAATCTGTGCAGAGACAGAAAAGCCTGGTAAAAAGTTTCCTGAGTCAGCTCTTCCGCAAGCATATCGTCTCCTGTCAGTCTCAGCAGAAAAAGAAATACTCTTTTATAGTAGGATTCATATATTTTTTCGAAATCCTTCAAGGGGTACACCTCTTTCAAAATTCGGAATATATTGCTTGATATTTAATTTTATACTATTTTACCGAATTAATCAATATCCCCCTTTTCGGATGATGCCTTTTTCTCCGCGAATACGCCTATATTTCTGAATTTCTCGTATCTTCTTTCTATTATTTCCTCAGGAGCTTCTTTTTTCATCTGTATAAAGTCGTTGTATAATGTTTCCTTTATTTCCGCGCACATTCCTTTGAAGTCGGAAAAATCCTCTTTGAAAACTCCGTCCGCCACATGGAATTTCATCATGTATTCCGATGTCATGCACAAAGATTCAGCGGCTTCATCGGCCTTTTTGGCGTCTCTCCAGAGGATACCCGCGCAGGCTTCCGGAGATATTACCGAATAAACAGCGTTTTCCAGTACATACACCTTGCTGGAAACGGAAAGACCCAGCGCGCCGCCGCTTCCGCCTTCTCCGATTATGATGCTTATGCTGGGGACCTTAAGGTCCATCATTTCGTACAAATTCTGAGCTATCGCCTGACCCTGTCCTCTTTCCTCCGCGTCCTCGCCGCAATAGGCTCCTGCCGTATCCACAATACAGAGAATTGGTCTTTTGAACTTTTCCGCCTGCTTCATAAGACGGAGAGCTTTTCTGTATCCTTCGGGTTTTGGGCTTCCGAATGAACGGTAAACTCTTTCCTTCAGGTCGCCGCCTTTTTCCACGGCTATGAATGTCACGGGCATTCCGTTGAGCTCGCCTATGCCGCCAACAACGGCTTTATCGTCTCCGAAGGCTCTGTCTCCGTGGAGCTCAACAATATTTGTAAGCAACTCCTTTGTATATGCTTTAGCTGTGGGCCTTTTTTTGTCTCTTGCCAGTTTTACGATCTCATAAGCCTCCACGTCAGATCACCTCCCGATGAAGATTCAAAATTCTTCCCAATGTCATGGAAAGCTCTCTTCTGTCCACAATTTTATCTATAAATCCGTGTTCCAGAACAAATTCCGATTTCTGGAAGTCATCGGGGAGAGATTTCTTCATGGTGCTTTCGATAACACGTCTGCCGGCAAAGCCTACCACCGCGTTGGGTTCTGCAATTATTATATCGCCCAGCATAGCAAAGCTTGCCGTTACTCCGCCTGTTGTGGGATTTGTAAGCACACAGATATAAAGTCCGCCGGCATTGCTGTGCTTTTTGACGGCTCCGCTCACTTTGGCCATCTGCATGAGAGAAAGGATCCCTTCCTGCATCCTCGCTCCTCCGGAAGCCGTAAAACCTATTACGGGAAGATGATTTTCGCAGGCATACTCAAACAGTCTGCACACCTTCTCGCCAAGAGCGGAACCCATGCTTCCCATCATAAAACCGGGCTCCATTACGAAAACCGCACATTTAACCTTGTTAAGGGATGCCGTTCCGCATACGACGCCTTCCTTTTCTCCAGAACTTATCCTGGCTTTTTCGATCCTTCTTTTATAACCTTTAAACTCAAGAGGATCCGCTGATTCTATATTGTCAAAAAGCTCATGGAAGCTGTCCTTGTCGAAAACCTGTCTGATTCTGGTTCTGGCGCTTATTTTATAATGGTGTTCGCAAAAAGGGCACACCATATTGTTCTCTTTAATCGTATTTCTGTATTCTTCTTTGCCGCAGGCCGGACATTTTACCTTTTCGTCACGGGCAAACTGTCTGCCTCCGTTTTCTATCGTATTTTTTGATTTTTTCAAAAGCTCTGTAAGACTTAACATAAAAATCACATACCTCTTTTAACTTAATTATCTGTCCTCCAGAGACCTTGTGTCGTACATTCCGGAATAGAAAAGCTGACTTCTGATGAGGTCTATCTGGGATTCCTGATTCGTTTCCACTCCGTCGATTATCATTTCACACAGCGCGGACTCCATCTTTCTGACAGTTTCCTCTCTGGTAAGACTTCTGGCGATAAGCTTGCCCAGCATGGAATCGTAATAAGGCACAACTTCCATGCCCGAAATCATTGCTGTATCGCACCTTACGCCCTTTCCGCCGGGAATATGGATAAAATTCAGGGTTCCCGTGCTTCTGGCGTTGATCCGGCATTCTATTACATGGCCTTTGAACTGAACGTCTTCCTGAGTGAAGTTCAGCTTCATTTCGCAGGCTATTCTTATCTGCCATTTAACAATATCTATTCCCGTTAACTCTTCCGTTATGGGATGCTCCACCTGGAGCCTTGTATTCATTTCTATAAAATAGAAATTTCCTTCTTTATCTACAAGAAACTCTACTGTTCCCGCGTTTTCATAGTAAGAAAACTTCATTGCCTTTTTGGCGGTCTCCATGAGACGCTCTCTAAGCTCATCGCTCAAAAAAGGTGAAGGGGTTTCTTCGATTACTTTCTGTTTATTTCTCTGAAGGGAGCAGTCTCTTTCGCCAAGGCACACGATATTTCCGAATTTATCCGCAAGGACCTGGACTTCTATGTGCCTTACGCCCACAAGGTATTTTTCCATGAATACATCTGCGTTTCCGAAACCGCTTCTGGCTTCCTCGGAGGCTACCCTTATGGACTCCGCCAGCTCTTCCTTCTTAAATACCACCCTTATACCTTTTCCGCCGCCGCCGGCTGAAGCTTTTATCATTACGGGGTATCCGATCCTGTCGGCTTCCGCTTCCGCCTCTTCGATTGAGGTTATTACCCCGCTGCCGGGTACAATGGGAACTCCTATTTCGCTCATGAGCTCACGAGCCTTTTCCTTGTCCCCCATAAGCTTGATTACATCCCAGGGAGGACCTATGAAGACGATTCCGTTTTCATCGCATTTTTTTGCGAATTCCGGATTTTCCGAAAGAAAACCGTACCCGGGATGTATTGCCTGTGCCTTTGTTACCAAGGCCGCGCTTATTATATTTTCCATATTGAGATAGCTGTCCTTGGGAGAATTTCCGCCTATGCAGATTCTCTCGTCCGCCATTGCAACAGGCAGTGACTCGGCATCCGCTTCCGAGTAGACCACAACGGTCTCTATGCCCATTTCACGGCAGGCTCTTATTATGCGCACCGCTATCTCGCCTCTGTTGGCTATAAGTATTTTCGTAAACATTTAAGCTCACCCCTCTACAAGGGCGAATGAAAAGTCCGCGCTTACGCAAAGCTTTCCGTCTACAAAGCCTTTTCCGCTGCACCAGTAAAAACCGTGTTTGCTTCTGGTTATTCTGCATTCCGTCTGAAATGTGTTTCCGGGTTTTACGGGATTTCTGAATTTTACTTTATCAAGTCCGGTAAAGAAAGGAACTTTGTTTTTGCTGTCTTCCGCTATAAGCACACAGGCTGTCTGGGCAAGTATCTCGCAGAGAATAACTCCGGGAACTACCGGATTTCCGGGAAAATGTCCCTGAAGGAAAAACTCCTCGTCTCTGATAAGCTTTTTGCCGTACGCAATATCCTCGATTACCTCTGCCTCGTCTATAAGAAGCATATTATCCCTGTGGGGGAGGATTTTTTTGATTTCTTCCTGATTCATATTCCTTTAAGCCTCCTCCTCGTCAGTATCTATTACAAAAAGCGGCTGGCCGAATTCTATGGTCTGGCCGTTGGAAACCAGGATTTCCTTTATTGTGCCGCTTACTTCAGCATTTATCTCGTTGAACATCTTCATTGATTCCACCATGGAAAGAACGTCGCCTTCCGAAACCTTGTCGCCGACTTTTACAAATGTATCCATTCCCTCAGCGGGAGAAAGATATATTGTTCCCACAACGATTGATTTTTGCACATATCCGCCTTTTGTCTCAGGTTCCTTCTCGGGCGCTTCTTCCTTTACGGATTCAAATTCCTCATCTTTTGTAAAAAGTCTATCCTCATTTGCCTCGGGGCTTGATACTCTTCCCGTTTCGAGAAGAATATATTTTTCGTCATCCTTCAATTCCAGCTTTGTTAATCCGTAAGCCTTCATTACTTCCGCGAAATCAACAACCGTTTTCTTGGTTATCATGATTATTCACCTCTTTTGAACGCAACGCAGGCGTTATGTCCGCCAAAGCCCAGAGATGTTGATAAAGCCGCTTTTATGTCAGCTTTTACAGCTTCGTTGGGCGTATAGTTAAGGTCGCATTCCTCATCGGGTTCCACAAGATTGATTGTAGGAGGTATGATTCCTTCCTTAAGAGCCATTACAGCCGCAACCGCCTCAATAGCTCCTGCCGCTCCCAAAAGATGTCCTGTCATGGATTTTGTGGAGCTGATGTGAAGTCTTTTCGCCGCGTCTTCTCCAAAAGCTTTTTTGAGAGCCTTTGTCTCTGTCTTGTCGTTAAGAGGTGTTCCCGTTCCGTGAGCATTTACGTAAATATCTTCGGGAGCCAGATCTCTTAAAGCTTCTGCCGCTTCATAGATCGCTCTGGAGCTTTCCTTCGCTTCCTCTTCGGGAGCTGTTATATGGAAAGCGTCGCAGGTCGAGCCGTATCCCACAACCTCTGCGTAAATTTTAGCGCCTCTTGCTTTTGCGTGTTCGTATTCCTCAAGAATAAGAGCTCCTGCTCCTTCGCCCATTACGAATCCGCCGTGTCTTTTATCGAAAGGCAGTGACGCTGCTTTGGGATCGTCTGAAGGATTTAATGCCATACAGCTTCCGAAGCCTGCCAGTGAAAGGGGTGTTATTGCCGCTTCGCTTCCTCCGCAGATAGCAGCTTTAGCGTATCCGTGTTTAACTGCTCTGTAACCTTCGCCAATAGCGTTTGTGGCTGTGGCGCAGGCTGTTGAAACCGATATGCAGGGACCGTGAGCATTAAATCTGATGGCAATGTTTCCTGCCGCCATATTTGAAATCATTTTGGGGATGAACATGGGAGATACTCTTTTTGCTCCTCTGTTGATAAGGTTTAAATGCTCATTGCAGTTTGTTTCGTATCCGCCGATGCTGGAACCGAAATATACAGCTAAATCTTTTGAATCGATCTTATCGATGATTTCGCTGTCGTCCATTGCCTCCTGAGCGGCGCAGATAGCGAACTGCACGAATCTGTCAGTTTTTTTGACTGACATTCTGTCCATATATATTTCGGGGTGGAAGTCTTTTACCTCTCCGCCAAGTCTGTATCCTATATTTTCCGTATCGAATCTCTTAATGAAGTCTATTCCGTTTTTTCCGCTTATTAAACCTTCCCAATAGGATTTTACGTCATTTCCGACAGGCGTAACCGCGCCCATTCCTGTTACTACAACTCTGTTCATATTTTCCTCCTACATGGCAAGGCCGCCGTCTATGCGGATTACCTCGCCGGTAATATAATCTGAATCCTCTGATGCAAGGAAAAGCACCAGTTTTGATATTTCTTCCGCTGTTCCCAGTCTTTTCATGGGAATTTTATCTATCATAGGATTATTTTCACCTAAATCTTTAGTCATTTCCGTATCAATGAATCCGGGCGCTACCGCGTTGCAGCATACTCCCAGAGACGCAAGCTCTCTTGCCACGGATTTTGTAAGTCCGATAAGCCCAGCCTTGGACGCGGCGTAGTTTACCTGACCTTCGTTTCCCATAAGTCCCGTTACGGAGCTTATATTGATGATTTTCCCGTATCTCTGCTTTACGAATACAGGATAAAGATGTTTGATCGTGTTGTATGCTCCCTTTAAGTTTATATCGATTACATCGTCAAAATCCTTCTCTTTCATGAACATAAGAAGATTGTCTCTGGTTATGCCCGCGTTGTTTACAAGGATCTGGATCTTGCCGAATTCCTTAGTAATCTCTTTAACTGTAGTCTTTACTTCGTCAAAGGAAGCCACATTGCATTTATAGCCTTTTGCCTTAACACCGAGAGCGCCAAGGGTCTCTTCCTGAGCAGAGGCCAGATCTTCTCTTCCCGAATATAAAAACGCTATATTAACGCCCTTTTCGGCAAGTCTTTTGCAGATTTCGGCTCCTATTCCTCTTGTGCCTCCGGTTACTACTGCGTTCTTTCCATTAAGCATTATTGCCAAGCTCCTCTTTTAAATTTAACATATCCTCATATGTGGATACTTTGAAGGTTTTCACGCCCGGAAGGATCTTCTGGACCATTTTCTGAAGAGTGTCGCCTACTCCGATCTCTATAAATGTGTCAAATCCGTCCGCCGCCATGTTTTCTATTGATTTCTGCCATAAAACAGGATTATTTATCTGTTTGGCAAGATTAAATCTTATTTCTTTTTCATAGGGTTTTGAAGTGAAGTTGGAATATACGGGAATTTTTGTTTCCCCGATTTCATATTTCTCAAGCTCTTTCGCGAATTTTTCAGCCGCGGGATCCATAAAGGGTGAATGGAAGCCTCCGCTTACGGCAAGACGCATCGCGCGGCCTTTTACTTCCTTTGCCGCCTTTGAAAGTTCGCTGAAGCTGTCCTTCGCCAGAGAAACCACTATCTGGTTTGAAGTATTGAAGTTCGCCGGATAAACCTGAGGGACTTTCTCGCATAACGCTTTAACTTTTTCCTCATTGAGAAGGACCAGCGCCGCCATCATGGAATCGGAAGCGTTTGCGGCTTCGTCCATGAAAATACCTCTTGCGCAGACGATTTTGAATCCATCCTCGTATGAATAAGCTCCGCCGAATGCCAGAGCCGCGATTTCTCCCAGTGAAAAGCCTGCCGCTCCGTCAGCGTGTATCCCGTTTTCCTCAAGCATTAACGCTCCGCCCAAATCCGTAAGATAAAGACAGGGCTGTGTATTTACGGTTTCCTTCAGCTCCTCGGCTGTGCCCTCGAAGCACTGAGCGCTTGTTCCAGCTCTAAATTCATCAGCTGCATTGAACAAAGCTTTTACCGCTTCGCATTTATCATAAAAATCCTTTCCCATGCCGGGCTTCTGTGCGCCCTGGCCGGAAAAAAGAAATGCTATTTTACCCATTTTTCCGCTCCTTTTAATAAAGCCTCCGCCTGGGAAACGACCTCGTTTACTATTTCTCCCGCTTTCTGTCTTTGTTTTACCATACCGGCAATCTGACCCGCAAGGAAACAGCCTTCCGCCGTGTCTCCTTCTATGGCTGCCTTCCTCAGCGCGCCTACTCCCATTTCGGCAACGCTTTCAGGTGTGGCGTCGCTTGCGTATTCCTTTTTGAGAAATTCTCTGCTGAATGTGTTTTTGAGGCATCTGCATGTGTTTCCGCCGAAGCGTCTGCCTGTTGTTACTGTGGATACGTCGCTGGCTTTCAGGACCATATCCTTATATGTCTCATGAACTGAACATTCTTCTGCGGAAAGGAACCTTGTGCCCATCTGAATGCCTTCTGCACCCAGCATGAAAGCTGCCGCCATTCCTCTGCCGTCTGCGATACCGCCTGCGGCAATTACGGGGATTTTAACAGCATCGCATACCTGAGGAACAAGAGCCATTGTGGATGTCTCGCCGATGTGTCCGCCGGATTCGCTGCCTTCAGCTATAA
>JAEEGL017053985.1_pt1 | contig 15763 bp, 8 predicted proteins | sample 9134231 | NCBI WGS metagenome assembly JAEEGL01 (sample SAMN16246548, study PRJNA631951) | gut metagenome | biome: gut microbiome; feature: rumen; material: fiber-attached | host: Bos | place: Iran: Karaj | collected 2018-10
GAGGAGTTGAGATGAAAAGCGAAGAGATCAAGAAGCTTGTGGCAAAGAGCGAGAATGCCGCCGTCGAGTTCAAGCGGGCGAGAGGCGGCGTTCCCGCCGACTTCTGGCCATCGTACAGCGCGTTCTCCATCGCCGGCGGCACGAGCGACGCGCGAAACGGAAAGATATTCAACATCTTCTCGCTTGTCCGCATCGGCGAACGTTCTGGCATGGGGCTTTCAAGCCTCTACGGCACCTGGGAAAAGGAACATTTTGCCGCGCCGTCCATCATCGAGTCCTACGAACCCGACCGCACCAAGGTTACGGTCGAGTTCGAGCCCGACGATTCAGAACTGGGGGTGAAAACCTCAGAAGTGGGGGTAATAGACTCGGAAGTGGGGGAGAAAATAGCAGAAGTGGGGGAGAAAACAGCGGAACTGGGGGAGAAAAACCAAGAAGTGGGGGAGAAAAACTCAGAAGTGACGGAGAAAACTTCAGAAGTGAAGGAGAAAATTGCCGTAAGTGACGATGTAAAACCGGTAAGTGACGATGTAAATCACGATTTTGAGGTTTTAATGGGCGCATATCGAAACGATTTCCGCGACAATGCTCGTAGGGTCTTTTCTGCCATCACTGACGATCCGGGAATTGATACCACTCGGCTTTCTCAAACGCTCGGCATATCTGAAAACAGCGTATGGCGCGCTATACGTGCGATGAAAGAGGTTGGCCTTCTTGTCCGCGAAGGCGGCGATAAAGGCGGCAAGTGGATTGTCAAGAAAGTGGGACTCTGACCAACCACGAATCACCAACCACAAACCACGAAGATTTTGCTATACTACCCGCATCACACACAGCAGGAGAAATCCTAACAGCAGACTGAAACAGACAGAGACCCGTCGTGGCACCTTGCGCGGCAGGTCGTTCCAGTAGGGTCACGCGTCCCGCGTGACCGCGAGGAACAAGCCCCGGATGGGCAACCTACCTTGGGCAAAACGTACGCAACAGCGTATAGTAGCTTTTTGAGAAACCGCTAATTTTTCAATGTTCAAGCGAAATACGACTGTGCGCACGCGTGGATAACATCCACGCGGCGCACTTTCTATTCATGTTTGAACATAGGCTCTTAGCGGTGCCTCTCAAAAGACAAGAATTCGAGAGTGCGCCGCCTTTCTTTTCCGTGCCGACGGTTTGCTCTCTTCGGAATCGGTACGGAATGGAGTTAGATGGGATGAACGTGACGGCAATGGCTCGGTCTCTGGGGTATTATGTCTATCTGAAGCAGCAGGCAAATGTGGCACAGGCTGATTTTGAGCATGTGGATGACTACCACGACTTTCTGGGAGATGTTGTGGCAGAAGCTCAGGCAGGCGCGAAGTATGCCGGTTTCAATGCCACGAACCCGCTCATTCCTCTCGAAGAGATTACGCTTACGCAAATCCAGTACGGTGACATCGTGAACCAGATATTCAGCGGTGTCAATTTCATGGTGCTGTCCCTCCCCCATCCGGCACCGCAGGTTCCCGTCGTGCAGAACAGCGTTTCCTACTTCGACAATTATATCCAATCCCTTGATGGCGGCAAAGGCGATCCGCGCACGAAGGCGGATGTGGAGTCCATCATCGAGCGGATGAACAAGTTGCTGAGTGAGCGCGAAGCGAACGAGCAGCGCGTGAACGGTCTCGTGGTGGGGCGCGTCCAGTCCGGCAAAACACGCAATTATGTGGGCTTGATGCTCAAGGCCGTGGATGAAGGCTGGAATGTGATCATCGTCCTCACAAGTTCCAACACGGCGCTTGCCGACCAGACCGAGGGCCGTATCAAGGATGATTTCGCGAAAGCGCAAGTGTACACGCAGATAGTCCAGAATTTTCGGGACAAGAATGCCGCTACAGAGCCGATACAGCTTTTGGCACCGAACAATACCTCCTTCCATTGGGGAGTGGCGATGAAAGAAAGCCACAACCTCGACAATATTCTCGACTGGCTGCACAAGAATGAGAGCATTGCGCCGAAGATGCGTATCCTTGTAATCGATGACGAGGCCGATAATGCGACTCCCGACTCGAACACCGGCAGAAAGAACCAACTGACAGAAAGTGAAGTTGACGACTTGATTGCCGTTGTACACGATGAAAACGATGGGGACAGCGATTTCTCCAATCTTGCCAAATGGATGGAAGACATCCAAGACGAGATCGTCAAAAAACAAGAAATCGCTGATTCTGACCCAGGATCGAAGGAAGATGTATACATCAAGTCGCTTAAAACAAAATTGGGTCAGGCCGGCAATGCGCCGGATAAAGTAACGGAGATTCTCGCGGAGGACGACTACCTCACGTTGCTTAATCTCCATCAGTACATGGACGATGGCGGAGTACTTGTTGATGTCAAGCAGGAGATAATCAAGTATTTCAACGCCACTGGAAGAAGTGCACGATCTGCAGGTACATTCCTGAAATTCCTGAACACCATTCTTGAAGTCGCAATCGAACGAAGCGCCATTAGCCGTCGTATCTGCGAACTGATAGACTGCAAACCGGGGACAGACGAATATTCGTTTGATTTTAGCCGTTGTGCATACATCGCCTACACGGCGACACCCTACGCCAATATCCTTAACGAACGGCCAGACCAGACGCCGCTCTACGCGGACTTCATCAAGTCGCTTACGACATCTCCAAGGTACTTTGGTCTCGACAAAATTTTCGGGCGCAACTACAAAAAACGGCCGTCCGTGCCGAACATGAACATCGTGGACGCAATCGGCGACGATGACAAGCGATATGTCCTCAATCCGATTCAAGGGATCAAGGACAAGGAGATGAAGGAAGTGCTTGACGTCGAACTTTCTGACGACCTCCGTTATGCATGTGCGGGGAAAGAGGGATCATGGGTTTCCATGAAGCGGGCAATCGCATGGGCATTCTGCACGGCTGGGGCAAGACGACGCCACAGGTTGAATGATGTCGATGTTTTAGACAAACTCGACGATCGCTGGACGACGATGATGGTGAACATCTCGCAGAAACAGGGTGCCCACACTGACCTTCAAGACGCCGTCAAAAAATACCTGAAACTGCGGTGCGGCGCGATAGATGCTAGAGAGAATTTCATCGAGGAATGCCGTGTCACATGGGAATACTTCACCCATGGCGGGAAGGCGGCCTACACAAAGACCGATTTTGACAAGGCGTTCAATTCTGACAAAGACGAGAAATACGGTGAGATAGTCGACTATCCGGACTGGAATGAAATCAAGGAGGATGTGCGTTACTTCATAGACGGATGGGAAGACATTCGTGTACATGCAATCATCATCAATTCGGCTAATGCTAACAATATAGAAAACCAGAACAGGTACAACCAGACCGGCAAGTATAAAGACACGCTCGCGAATGACCATCTTTGGATCGTAATCGGCGGCAATACAATCGGCCGCGGACTGACACTTCGTGGCCTCACGGTAAGCTACTTCGACCGGGTACGCAAGACCGTTGCCGTAGATACGATGACGCAGATGGGGCGTTGGTTCGGTTATCGCGGGGGCTATGAACTCCTGCCACGCATCTGGATGACTGCCGACACTGTGCTTGAAATGCAGAAGACAGCATTTGTGGAAGGTGCAATGCACGAAAGCATGCAGGAGAATTTCAACGAGGGTTATTCCCCGAGTGACCCTGAGCATTACCAGAAAATATACAGCTGGGGACGGAAACTTTCGGGACGTGCGCGGGCGCAAGGCACGTTCATGAAGTCTGTCGGCATGCTTGCGACCACGGACTACATCTCGGTAGTACCCGAGAACATTGCCGCCATCTATGACAAGGCGCTTGGATTCATCGGCAGCCTTGGCCCGCAAATGGATCGTTCGGGAGATGTGTATCAATATCCTGAACTTCCGGTTTGGGCTGATATCGATAAGAACGTGGTCAAGGAATACCTCGACAGCATCGTCGACTTCTCTCCGGAAGGTACGCGACAGAAACTTCGTGCAATCTTGCGTGAGATCAGACAGACGGAAGAAAAGACGCCCGGCGACACGAAATGGCATGTTGTGATCGGTGAGCCCAAGACACATACCGGCAAGAGCTATCAGATCGGTGTTGATCGGAACATCTTTAGCGGAAGTCCAGAAACCGTCAAGGTTGAGGGCGGTGTGGCATCTTACGGTTCGGTCCGTTCCGACAGGGCGTTCTATGCGATGATCACAACAAGGTGCATCAACTACACCGATGCGGAATTCGCTGAAAGCGACAAGACGATAAAGAAAATAAAGGCCACGACAAAAGCGAATGGCGGTAAGCTGCCGGCTGTGGTAAAGAATGCGCTTGCCCCCTATCCTGGAATAACGATTGAAGCCCGTTTGGAAGCTCTGGCGCAAGAGATAAAGAATGATCCATCAAAATCTGTTCCAACGGCCATTCACGAATGTCTGCCCGAAGGTTTTCGCAACAGGTCGGCAATCGAATACCGAGAGGCGATATACACCAACGCCGGACATGTGCAGCCCATCATGCAGCTTTATATGCTTGAGCCACCGACAGGTTCCACAGAGAAACCCCTCATCGCCCATGCGTTCTACTGGCCGAACCATTCGCCGGACGACTTCAACCTTGTCACAATCGGCATGGCCCCAGTGGCGCACAACCCGAGCGTTGAACTCTTCAACGAAACGGTGGCGGAAATTCTTTCACAGAACGGATTCCCGATGCATAAAGACAATCTAAGGACTGCTGTGTTTGCAGCTCTGCCAGAATGCACGGAGGATTTCTTCGAGGAGCATATCAAGCATCCAGCCAATGGTGCCAAGCACGCCAAGCTGCCAAACAAGAAAGCGTACTATCACACCGACTGGGCATCTGATCCCGTCGCGAAGATCCGCCAGTTCATCCTTGAACAGGCGGCGGAGATACTTGCCGACCATCAGCCGCATAAGCGGGAGGATCTTGCAAAAACAGTCTTCGCCAACAACCCGAAGCTTAAAGGACTGTTCAATTACGAATCGAATGCGGACGTGAACGCCGTATTCGCCGCCGAGAACCTTCCGCAGTTCGGGATTGTTAAGACGAGCGGCAGCCCCGTCACATTCCAGATTCCATAAGGAGGAATACTGATGAGTAGCGAAACAACAACAGATGCTTACCTTCAGCTGAAGAATTCAATCATCTATCGGGCCACGCACATGAACTCCGGCGAAGTGTTCGACTTCGCCGACTTCTCCATGTTTTGTGCGGGCAACAAGATCGGCGCGGCCATTCCTACGGGCGAGAAGTGCTTCAACATCCATAATGTTAATCCCGGTAAGAGCTATACCCTTGACGGCACGAGCGCGCTGCCAGGCATGACGGGGAACTTCCTCACGCTCACCGTGGATGCCACGCTGACGGATATCACCGATCCCGTGAAGCAGGAGGACTTGGCCAACCGCATTCTCTCGTTCGTGACGACGGAGAACGGCACGCGCGAACTGCTCCTTTCCGATCCGTGGGAGTGGGCGGCGCGCGTGATTGAGATGTCCGGCGACACGGCGGCCGATCTGCGGCCGTACCCGTATGTCGCCGAACTCTATCTCGTCAACAAACTGCGCGAGGCGGGGCTGATGACGGACGTCGCCACGCAATATCGCGGACCCGATTCGGGCGTACACGACTTCGAACTGTCCACGATGTCGCTGGAGTGCAAGTCGCGTCTGCATGGCGATGTCGAGACGAAGGCGGCGGAACTGGTCATCTCCAGCGAGCATCAGCTGAGCCGTACCGGCTCGAAGCCGCTCTACGTCGTCTATTTCCCGATGGAGGATACGGGCGATCTTTCCCTTGAATCGTGCGTGGCGGCGTTCGGAGAGCCGCGCGCTGAGATCATGGAGAAACTGGCAAAGACGAAGTTCTCAGAAGGCGATTTTCCCTGGTTTCACGAATACCATATCCTCGGGCAGCCGCTCGTATTTGAGATCACGGACGATTTTCCGCGTATCACGCCGGGACAGTTTGTAGGTGGACATTTCCCGTCAGGCATCACGAAGCTCGTCTATCACGTGAGCCTGTACAACAGGCCATCATGTTCGCTTGACGATTTTGTCAATGCCATAAAGAATGGCACACCGCCAGTGTTCACAGTCTGATCTACCAACTACCATCCACCAACTACCAACTACCCATGAAACCACCGAAGAAACTGATTGAAGTGGCGTTGCCACTGAAGGCGATCAACGAGGCGTGCGCGCGGGAGAAGTCGATCCGGCACGGACATCCCTCCACGCTTCATCTTTGGTGGGCGCGGCGTCCGCTGGCGGCAGCACGCGCTGTCATCTTCGCGCAAATGGTGGACGATCCGTTGGAAAAGTACGGCGAGAATCCTACGCCGCAACAGCGCAGCGCTGCCACGAAGGAGCGAAAGCGGCTCTTTGCGCTCATCGAGGAGTTGGTGAAGTGGGAGAACACGAACAACGAAGATGTGCTCAAAAAGGCGCGCGAGAAAATCCTCGAGTCATGCCCCGAAGGACTTCCCGCGTTCCATGATCCCTTTGCAGGCGGCGGAGCGTTGCCGCTTGAAGCACAGAGGCTTGGGCTGGAAAGCTACGCAAGCGACTTGAATCCTGTTGCCGTGATGATCAACAAGGCGATGATCGAGATTCCGCCGAAGTTCGCGGGGCGAAAACCGGTGGGGCCTGTACCCGTAGGCGAAGTAATGCCAGATGTCTTCAAGGAGTGGCCAGGGGCGACTGGGCTTGCCGAAGATGTGCGGCGGTATGGCTATTGGATGCGCGAAGAGGCGAAGAAACGTATCGGACATCTCTACCCGCAGGTCGAGGTCACGAAGGAGATGGCGAGGAAGCGTCCCGACCTCAAGTCGTATGTCGGACAAAAACTTACCGTGATTGCATGGTTGTGGGCGCGAACGGTGAAAAGCCCCAACCCGATGTTCTCGCATGTTGATGTTCCGCTTGTCTCCAGTTATGTCCTCTCATCGAAGATGGGTAAGGAGGCGTATGTCGTGCTGATTGTCAAAGACGGCAAATGGCATTTTGAGGTGCGCGTGGGAACTCCGCCAAAGGGGGCGGAGAACGGAACGAAAGCGGCAAGTTCTGGTGCCAACTTCCTTTGTGTGATGTCAAAGATGCCAATTGAGGCGGATTATATTCGTAGCGAAGGGGCGAAAGGTCGACTCGGATCACGCCTTATGGCTATTGTCTGCGAAGGGGAAAATGGAAGAATATATTTGCCCCCCGTCGAGGTGCATGAACAGATTGTAAAAGAAGCAAACCCAACATGGTGTCCGGAAACATTATTCTGCAAAGATGCGTTGGGGTTTCGAGTTGGTAATTATGGCATGGTGAAGTGGGGCGACTTGTTCTTCAGCCGCCAACTTGTTGCCCTAAATACTTTCTCTGATTTGATCAGAAATGTACGTGAGAAAATACTAAATCATAGTGGCGATGTCGAATATGCGAAGGCAATTGTGACCTATTTGGCATTTGTGGTTGATAAATGCGCGGACTATTGGTCTACTATTTGTACATGGCATAATTCGGGAGAGAAGATGCGCAATACTTTTGGTCGTCAGGCTATTCCTATGACATGGGACTATGCTGAGGCCAACCCGTTTTGCGACTCTACAGGTAATTGGCTTGCGATGCTTGATTGGACTTGGAAAGCACTTGCAAATAGCCCGAAAAACTCATGTCGAGGTCATTCAAATCAAGGTGATGCGCAAACACAAGAATACTCCAGAGGTAAGGTAATCTCGACAGATCCTCCTTATTATGACAATATTGGGTATGCCGATCTTGCAGATTTTTTCTATGTTTGGATGCGTCGGGGATTGAAAGACCTCTATCCCGACATATTTGCAACAATGGCAACACCTAAAGATGAAGAACTTGTTGCCACACCTTGCCGTCATGGTGGTAAACAAAAAGCAGCCGATTTCTTTCTTGATGGGATGACGGCTACAATGTCAAATCTCTGCCATTTAGCGAATGAAGCTTTTCCCGTTACAATCTATTATGCCTTTAAACAGTCAGAGTCAAATGTTGAAGGCACAAGTAATACAGGGTGGGAGACATTTATCGAAGCTCTTGTTCGAGCAGGCTTCATGATTACAGGCACATGGCCTATGAGGACGGAGTTGAGTAATCGGATGCGCGGCATAGCATCCAATGCGCTTGCGTCATCAGTAGTTCTTGTTTGCCGCAAGCGGGCCGAAGATGCGCCGGAGACGACACGTCGGGCGTTTTTGCGTGAACTGATGGAGAAGATGCCGGGGGCGTTGGCCGATATGCAGGGCGAGGACGAGAACACCGCGCCGGTCGCGCCCGTTGACATGGCGCAGGCGATCATCGGGCCGGGAATGGAAATCTACTCGAAGTACAAGGCGGTGTTGAACGCCGATGGCTCGCGTATGAGCGTCCATGACGCGATCATTGAGATCAACCGGTTCCTTGGTGGGGATGATGATTCCGACGCCGAGACACAGTTCTGCCGCGATTGGTTCCGCGAGCACCAATGGGGCGAGGGGCCGAGTGGCGAGGCGGATGTGTTGGCGCGTGCGAAAGGGCTTTCGGTCGATTACGTCGTCGATGCTGGCGTGTTGGTGTCGAAGGGTGGCAAGACGTCACTCTTGAAGTGGCAGGACTATCCCGACGACTACGACCCGACGAAGGACACGCACCGTCCCGTGTGGGAGGTGTGCCACCATCTCGTGCGCATCCACCAGCGGCGTGGCACAGGCGCGGCGGGCGAGTTCCTGTCGATGGTGCAGGGGCAGGGCGAGTCGGCACGCCAGCTCGCATATCTGCTCTACACGCTCTGCGAGCGGAAGGGACTTGCTGAAGATGCGCGCGTATACAACGAGCTGGCAACGGCGTGGAACGACATTGTCACGTCGAGTATCGAAAACGCGAAGCCAGTGTTGAAGCAGGCAGAATTCGACATGTAGCAATTTGAAAGGAAACAAGACGATGAAACCTTGGAGAGAAGTTGCAAAGCCCCATGCCGACGTGCTTGCGGGAACGTTCGTGCAGAGCGATTTTGCTGTGGACATCATGAAGGTGGTGGACGGAAGTGCCCCGGATGAATACAGAAATCCAGAGGCGTTCTACGAGCGTACCTACGTGACTGAGGGGATGAAGCAGCTCCTTGTTACAGTGGCGCAGCGACTGAACGGGCGCGGGGGCGATCCCGTTATCGAGCTCAAGACGAACTTTGGCGGCGGCAAGTCGCACACGTTGCTCGCGGTCTATCATCTTGCAAAATACGAAGGCGGTGCCGCGAACCTGCCAGGCATGGGCGAGGTGTTGGAGGCGGCGCAGGTGGATAACGTACCGCACGCGAAGGTGGCTGTGATCGACGGCAACGACCTTGCACCAAACCAACCTCAGAAACGTGGAGGCCTTTCCATCAGGACCATCTGGGGAAACCTCGCTTGGCAGCTACTCGGTCCTGACGGCTACGCAAAGGTTGCGGAGAGCGATGCGGCGGGGACGTCGCCTGGCAAGACAATCCTCGAATCCATCTTGAGGGAGGCAGGTCCATGCGTGATCCTGATGGATGAACTGGCGGCTTACTACCGGCAGTTCAGTGCGGAGGGGTCGCTGACGGGCGGAACATACGAAAGTAATGTCTCGTTCGCCCAGGCGCTGACGGAGGCCGTGAAGGGAGTACCACAGGCGATACTGCTCGTGTCGCTGCCAAGTTCCGACACGGAGGCAGCGGGGTCGTTCGGGCGGCAGGCTCTCGACACGCTGGAGAAGACGTTCGGGCGCGTCAATGCCATCTGGCGGCCGGTTTCTGCAGAAGAAGGTTTTGAGATCGTCAAGCGAAGGCTATTTGAGAAAATCGAGGACACGGCGGCGGTGGAGGAGACGTGTCAGGCATTCGCGTCATACTACCACGAAAAGAGGGATTCACTTCCGTCGATAGTACAGGAGGGCGGATGGATCGACAAGATGCGGCAGTGCTATCCGATTCATCCCGAGGTGTTCATCCGCCTCTACGAGGACTGGTCCACGTTGCAGAACTTCCAGAAGACGCGTGGTGTCTTGCAATACATGGCGATTGTTATCAACAGACTGTGGGAGCAGGGAACGGACGAGCCTCTAATCATGCCGGCGTCGATTCCGTTGTGCGATACGGCGGTGGCGAATAAGTCGACGCAGTTCTTACCGAACGGATGGGGGGCGATCATCGACCGTGAGATTGACGGAGAGCCGTCGCAGCCCGTGAGGATCGACGGGGGTGACCCGCATTTGGGGAATCTCCATGCGGCCGTCCGTGCGGCACGGACGATTTTCCTTGGAAGTGCCGCATCTACGGCGGAGCAGGCTGTAAGGGGAATATCCCGGAAGCAGATACTTTTGGGATGCGCCCTGCCAGGGCAGGAACTTTCGTTCTACGAGGATGCCCTGCACAAGATGCGTGAAAGGTTGCAGTATCTCTTCAGCCATGACGAGCGCTATTGGTATGACACGCGTCCGAACCTGAGCCGGACGATGAACGATTACAAGGGACGGATAAAGCAGTCCGAGGCGAGGGATTGCCTTGAGATGGCGTTGAAGGCTAAGTGGGGCGCGCCTGGTTGCATTGCTGGCGTACATGTGTTCGAGGATCATGGGGATGTACCCGACGACATCGCGGATGGTATTCGCGTGGTGGTGCTTCCGTTGGACGTGGCCTATTCGAAGGCGACGGAGAAGCGGACGTTTGACGCGGCGCGGAAGTATGTCGCTCAGTGCGGTACGGTCATGCGGCTAAGAAAGAACCGCCTGGTTTTCGTTGCGGCCGACATTGGAGCTACGGGGCGGATCGAGGACCAGTGTCGTACGATGCTGGCATGGCGCGCGGTGAAGAATGCGATAACGGAAGGGGCGATCAACGTCACGAAACAGGAAGAGGGGCAGGTGGCTGCATCCTTTACGCAAAGCGAGGCGATGTTGAAGGGGCTGATTAGCGATTGTTTCAAATATCTGTTGGTGCCAGAACAGGTTGGAAACGATGTCGGATTTATCGTCCGCAAACTGAACGTTGCCAACGCGGTCCCCTTGGGCGACGTCGTCCGGCTGACGTTGGAAAACAACGGTGACATCGTGCGGACTTGGGCTCCACAGTTCATGCGAGACATGTTGGAGCAATATTACTTCAAGGATGGCGTGACGGAAGTGTCCACGCGGAAGGTGTGGCACGACATGGGCTCCTATCTTTATTTCGAGCGTCTCGTCTCGGCATCGGTGTTTTGCGAGACGGTCAGGCAAGGCATCGTGGCCGGACTGTTCGGCTACGCGCGGGGCAAGGCCGAGGACGGTAAGTATGTGGGGTTTGCATGTGGCGACAATCCAGGGATGCCGGGAGTTTCAGATTCCGAACGGATCATCAAGGATACGGCTGCGAATGCGTACAAGGCGACGTTGACGGGTGGCAATATGGGCACGGGTGGTCCCTCCAGCGGAACTGGTGGTGTAAACGGTAACGGTGGTAATGGTGGTGCCGGAGGGACGAGTGGAACCGGAGATGGCACGGGGAGCGTGCCCGAACCGCCGCCCACGGCTGCCAAGAAAAAGTTTGTCGGCGAAGTACGCATCGATGTTTCAAGCAGTACGTCCAAGATTGCAGAAGTCGTGAATGAGGTTATCTCGCACCTTTCTGGTATTGGGGCGAACGTCAAGGTCACATTGACGATTGAAGCCAAGAGCGTGAATCCTTTCGCGCCCAATCTTGTGCGCACGGTCGGCGAGAACGCACACAACCTTACGTTCACCCGTTCGGAATTCTCATGAAGTCGGCTGCGGAATGGCATGTCTCGCTAGATGTACGCTGAGATGTCCGTGTGGCTTAAGTCAACAATCACACTAAAGAAAACAAGAGGAGCATACGATGAGAGATGAGCAAAGATATAGTGAAGCGGTGCAGGCCGCGCGTGTGAAGTGTTGGTTGGGGCGATATTATTGCTATTGCTATTCGATGAGGATTGACGGTGTATATATTTATCCTGATATTGGATTCGCAACGGAAGGAGAATATCACAGCTTTGCCAACGCATGGCAAGAGCAAGAGGATGATAATTTGATTCTTGTCGTATATCATACTAAATGTCCCACGGATCGGTACGAACCCGTTATAACTTGTCCTCAATGTGGCCAACACATAAAAAAGCCAGCTGGATTGATTCCCGGGAAAGATGTGTTTTGCCCATCTTGCCAAGGTTTTTTCGTTTATAACTGAAAGTCATTCGGTGAAGCAGGCATCTGGTAGATCAATGTTCAAAAGGAGACCGGAATGATAATCGCATGTCCAAATTGTGGAGCGGCATTGGAACTGCCCGAAGAGTCTGTTGGCGCAAAGGTCAAGTGCCCGGTGTGTGAAACATCGTTTGTCAGTAATGGTAATGTAACAGTCAGTCGTGGCGACTCAATTGAAGAATGGATGGAACAGACAAATCTGAGGTTTCGTAGCGTTACGCAATCGTACACCGCAGATGAAAAGCAAACCCTCGATTTCGCATTGTCAGTTCTTGCTGAAGCACGCTTCGATCACGCTAAGATTTCGAATCTTGAGGTCAACGACATTATAAAATCTCCGCTGGGTCTACTGCTGCTTGTTGATTGTCCATCATCTAGTGTGGCGGTATTGGAAGTGATGCTGGCGAAAGAATTTTGTGGAAATAAAGTGTATAGGGATATCCCGGGACAGCATGGAGTTGGCGTGCTTGTTTCACTAAAAGGGTATGATTATAATAGGGATGACGCGCTGGATTTTGATGCTATTCACAGGCGAGTAGAATGGCAGCGTCTGTCATCTGATAGCACTGCATTACCAGCCCTTTTGGGTGTTGATTTTCTTAATCGCGATTTGATATTGAACTTAGCTGATTTCAATTGTCTATATGTTACGGGCGGAGATACCTTGGCTCAATCGAGGCGACTTGATGTAATAGTTAAAGGGATGTTGTCGTGCAGAAGCGTTTCTCAACTCAGATTCCTAGAGTTAAACTTTATGGATGGTACTTGGGTGGCTCCGCAAAAATATATCTGGGGAAACTGCTGCAATGAAGTGGATAAAAACTCTAACAAAGATTGGAAACGCGACGTTTTAAAATACATATCCTTGATCAAGGCGGAGAAGGAGAAACGGAAAAAACTTTTCAGAGATTCCAATTGTGATCATTATAACCAGTATTGTGAGCGTCACGTCTTTCCAAGAATCGTGATCATTGTACAAGTTGGAGGGCTGCATCTTCGAAATGATGAACAGATGGTTTTTAAGGCAATTTCAGAAGATTTACTGTCATCTGACCTAAGGGATTATGGAATACATTTGATCTTGGTTGATTATGAGCCGTCTAGATTATGTGGGCCAGGATTGAATGGCATAGGATTTCCTGAGTATGTTTACGATGTTGCCGGTACGGGTTTCCTGTCCGGTGGCGTTGAAGGGTATCTTGAGTCTTTGATAGCCTTTGGCACTTCGGACGCTAGGCAGAGGCGGGATGATTACCAGGCTGTTTACAAATCCCCCGATGGCGAGGTGTGTGAATTCCAATTTGCTAAGTTTAGAGGGTGACCAAGTATGAGCCAATTACAAACAGCCATGAACTACCAGACCATATTTGATGAAGATCCTGATGATGGATTTGCGCTTCGCGGTGACGTTTACATGTGGAACATGATGCGGGCCGCCACGCGAAATAATCTTCTTTCCAGTCCTGACCAAAAGGACAACTTACAAGAGGAACTGGAGGCGATGGTGAGGCACGTGTATCAAACCGCTACAGGGCAAGCTCTTGTCGGTAAGGGAGAGGATCTAGTCCCGCTTTTCGAGAAGGTCGGATATGGAATGTCAAAGGGCGTCTGTTGCCGTGAATGGTGGATCGAGACGGGATTGCCTCTGCTTAAGCGTAGGCTTGAAAGGTTGCTGTCCTCTCCCGAGAACGAAAGGAAAATCAAATGCGAAAAGGAGATTCAAAAGATGACCATCAACCTTAATTACTTTGAAGACTTAAAGAAGGAAATCGAGGCGGCGGGTCCAGACAAACTCATTTTCTTGAAGAACCAGATAATGGAACGGCTCCGTCAGGCTGGCTTCATCACTCAGAACCCAGAGGATCCAACCTGCGGATGGTTGCTGTTTCTAGACGCGATGTGCGATGCGCGTCTCGGTGCTTGTTTCTGGGGTGGGGGAAAGCCGCTTGTTTGTGAGGGGGAAGACCTTGATTTCCTCGCTGACTGGTATGAGAAACTGACGGCTGTCGTACGGTCCATCAACCAGCGGCAGAAGGATGGCCGTGGTGGATGCAATCAGCAGAAACTGGAAGTGCTTATCAAGTTTCACACGAGCAGTTGTCAACGATTTGAGAAACTTGTCACGGCCCATAACAAGTATGCAACATATCTGAATGACCGGACCCGCGAGGTGCTTCACATGTGTAATTCTGGGAAATGGAAACACATTGACAAGGTCGATGCGTTACGTAGCCAGTACCTCTGAACCTGTGTAGGAGCTTTTGTGCAAATGTTCTGTTTGACACCAAGTGTCGGTGCGAAGTACAACCGCCGGATATTCTTCGGTGACGATGGAAAGTTCCAACATGGGCATGAGTTGCTTCCGTGTCTTGGTTCGCTTGGTAAAGCCCAGGCGTTGCGCGTGGTTGAGCTGGACGTGTCAAGTCCGTACAGCGAGAGGGGATATCCCGTTCTTGAACTGACGACGGATCGCGGCACGTACCATATCACGAACTGTTGTTATGAACCGGCGGACTGCGGTTCGTGGTTCTTCAGCGTCGAGATGCCGTGGTCGACATTTGGCAATGTCAATGGTTTCGGGATCGTTCTGTGTCACGACATCCGCGTGTCGGCGGCGCTCGTTCAAAACGGTTTGTCGTGTTTTGTGCCTAAAGGCGTGACACGCAAAAGGGGATTGAGACCGGGGAGTATATTACCGTTGATGCGCGAGGAGGATGCTTGGGATTTCTTCTGGAACCAGGCGCGTCATGCGAGTGGCATGGGTGTGGTGTGGCATACATTGACATGGGTGGACGTGAAGGGCGAGACGGTGTTTGACCCATCTGCCACAGGGGATGAGGCGGAGTGCCAGAGGAAGGAGATTGACCGGCTTGAGCGAGAGCTGTTGCTGCGCGGGATCGTGATGTGTCCGCGAGGGCCAATCCTCGAAAGGATCCGCCCCTGGACGGGCGTTCTGGAGTCACTGGAGAGGTTCCAGTCTGCGCGAAGAGACCATTACACTCGCTTGGTTGAGCTGATGAAAGGATAGAGTTGATTGTCGCATTGGCCGGGCGGAGGCGTCAGGGGCCGTAAACCCCAAGTCAGAAATGGCGTGCCTCCGTCCGGCCTTTTCTTGAGCGCGGTACGTCATATATTCGAATATGTGACGTAGCGGGTAGGATGGAAGGGCCGGGGAAATCGAGGTGTTGCTGTGCGCAACGGGCGAGACGCCCGTTGTCCTAATGAGCCGCCAAGATGGCGGCTCTCCATACGGCCGCGACAAGCGCGTCCGCTCCCGCTACGGCAGTCGCGGGGCGACCGCAGCGGGCAAGACGCCCAGTCGGGCCGTGGCGATTTGATGTCATAGTTGCACGGACAAAAGGCTGGGAAGCGAATGCGAAGGAACTGAAAAATGATATACTATCCCCCGTAAGACGAGGAGACTAGAAATGAAACGACAGCAAAGATCTGTTCCCAGATATACGTTGAGCGACAGGATGGTTTCGCTCGTCGCGGAGATCACCGAGATCGCGACGCATCTTGAAATGCGCGAAAGCTCGATAGACCCGC
>JAEEGL017383218.1_pt1 | contig 15763 bp, 10 predicted proteins | sample 9134231 | NCBI WGS metagenome assembly JAEEGL01 (sample SAMN16246548, study PRJNA631951) | gut metagenome | biome: gut microbiome; feature: rumen; material: fiber-attached | host: Bos | place: Iran: Karaj | collected 2018-10
ATGAAGAAGATACTGAAGGATATGTATTAGCTCAAAAAATAATAAAGAAACAAGGTATTAGTGCAGATAATATTTATGATTATGATGAATATATAATTATGTTAAACGCTTTATATTCTGGTGAAATAGATGCATGTTTTGTACAAGGAAATTATATTTCTATGTATAGAACTAGATCTGATTTTGAACATATAGCAGATGAAACTAAAGTATTATTTAAACATAGTGAAGAATTAGAAAAGAAAAATTCTAAAGGTAAAGAAAAGAAAAAATCTAGTGTAACAGAACCATTCTCAATTTTAGTAATGGGTGTTGACTCAAATGATGATGAAATAGATGATTGGGGACTTGGAGATACAGTTATACTTATAACATTTAATCCAAAGACATTAAATGCTACTATATTTAGTATTCCAAGAGATACTTTTGTTCCAATTGCTTGTTGTAATAATGTATATAGTAAAATAACACATGCTAATCCTTATGGTACTGAATGTGTTAAGAATACTGTAGAAAACTTTACAGGAATTCATATTGATTATTATGCTAAGATGAACTTTAAAGGATTAATTACTTTAGTTGATGCTCTTGGTGGAATAGATGTAGATGTTCCATATGGAATTTGTGAAAATAACCAATATAGAAGTTTTGCTTCAGGTAATGTAATATTTGTTGATGCAGGACATCAACATCTATCTGGAGTACAAGCTTTAGCTTTAGCTAGAAATAGAAAAGTTTATGATTGGTGTGGACCAGATTATTCTCAAGGAGAAAGAAATGACTTTGTCAGAGGTCAAAATCAACAATTAGTAATAAAAGGTATAATAAATTCTGCAAAAAATATTAGAACTGTAGATCAATTCTATAAAGTATTAGATGCAGTTGGTAGTACACTTGAAACTGATATTTCAAGAGAACAAATGCTTGAATTCTATAATGTATTTAAGGATGTATTATTATCAACAGATTCTTTAACAAGTGGAAATGATGTTATAAGCATGCAAAGAACTTATTTAAATGGATCAGATGGTCATTTACATGATTATCTAGTTGGTTCTCCTGTATATGAATTTTTACCATCATATAACAGTTTAAATGCTATAACAAAAGCAATGAGAATTAATCTTGGATTAGAAGAAGAAAGTTATGCAACTTCATTCTCATTTAGTTTAGATCATCCTTATGAACCAACAATAATTGGTAAAGATCAATGGGGTAATATTAAAAATTATCCACAACCAGAACCTAAAGAAGAACCTAAAACATGTTCTGGTCTTAATGAAGAATTAGGTGCAGATGGACAAACTTGTGTTTGTAAGAATGGATATTCTAAAAACTCATATGGGTCATGTGCAAGTGAAGAAGAAGATACTACTTGTAAAGCAAATGATCCAAATTCTGAAGCTAGTAATACTGGTGGATGTCAATGTAAAACAGGTTATACAACAGATGATGCCGGTAAATGTGTAGAACAATCTTCCGGAGGAGAATCTGGAGGAGAATCTGGCGGTGAATCTGGCGGTGAATCCGGTGGAGAATCTGGAGGAGAAAACACAGGTGGAGAATCCGGTGGAGGAGAATCTGGCGGAAACTCTGGAGAAGGTGGAGAATAAGGAACAAATTTGTTCCTTTTTTTTTACAAATTTTTACATTTTATATTATTTATATATATTTATATATATAAAAGACATATGATTATTTGATATAATATAATGTGTATAAGACTATAGAAAGGGTGAGTTGCATGAAAAAATTAGTTAATTATTTTCTAAGTTTTCTTATGATGATCTCTTTAATAGTGCCTTTTATTCCTTTAAAAGTTTATGCTATGGAAACAAGTTTTACATATGCATATATAGATGCTACAGATTTATCTGTTAGAAGTTGTCCTAGTACTGATACTAATGCATGTCCTAGATTAAGAGATGGTGAAGGAGATACTATATGGCTTAATAGACCAAGAGCAGTTGAAGTAATTGGTAGAGAGGGAGATTGGTCTAAGATTAGATTTAATTATTGGGGATATACATTTGAAGGATTTGTATATACTAGTTATTTAGGAAATATAACAACATATACTTTAGATCAAAACTATGCTAATAGTTTAAGAAGTAAAGGATTCCCAGATAGTTATGTTGAAAAACTATGTAAATTACATGCAGTACATCCAAATTGGAATTTTGAAGTAGTAGGAAATCTTGATAGTTTAGATACTGCTGTTATCGAGGAACGTAGACCAATTAATAAAAGTTTAATTAGTACAAGTGATGGTAATATGTTATCTACTGAGCCTGCAGCTTATTCAAATGGATATTATGTACAATTTGAACCAGGATGGTATGCTGCATCTGAAAATGCAGTAAGATATTATCTAGATCCTAGAAATTTCTTAGATGATAACAGTATATTTATGTTTGAACAATTATCTTTCAACGAAAATATTAATGAATCTGTTGTTCAAAGTATGTTAAATGGTTCATTTATGGCTGGTGAGTTTACTTATAATAATGAAACTTATTCATATGCAAGAGCCTTAGTAGAAGCTGGAAGAGCTAAGAATGTAAATCCAGTTCATCTAGCTGCAAGAATATTACAAGAACAAGGCTATGGTGGTAGTAGAACTGCTAACATGGATGGTGGAGATGGACAAACATATCACAATTATTTTAATTATGGAGCATATGGTAATACTGCTGATGAAATTTATTATGGTGCATTAAATTATGCTAAAAATAGTGGATGGAATAATCCATATACAGCTATTATGGGGGCTGCAGAAGATTTATCTGATGGATATATTAGTGGTGGACAAGATACAGTTTATCTACAAAAATTTAATGTTAATGGAACTATAGCAAGATATGGTTATCAATATATGACTAATATTCAAGCACCATATAGTGAAAGTTATAAATCATATAGTTCATATTGGAATAATAATTTAGTTAATTTAGCATTTACATTTAAGATACCAGTTTTTGCGGATATGCCTGCAGGAACAATAGTACCAATAGAAAGTAATAATAATAACTTGAAAGCATTAAGCATATCAAATACATCTTTAGTTCCAGGATTTGATTCGGGAATTACAGAATATAAAGCTTATATTACTAGTAATATTTCTAAAGTGACTATTAGTGCAGAAAAAGCAGATGATAAAGCTTCAATAACTGGTGATGGAGAAATTAATATATCTGCAGATACTACTAATGCTGTAATTAAAGTAACTGCAGAAGATGGTTCAGTAAAAGAATACAATATTGCTATTATTAAAACAGAAACTGGTAAAGATACTCCAGAAGAAATAGTTAATTCACTTGGTTTAAAAGTAAATGGTACTAATTTAAGTGGATTTACAGTAGGAAAAGACATTAGCGAATATATAGATAATATTAGTAATGATTTCCCATCAAGTGAAGTAAGAGCAATGGATGCTTCAGGAAAATTAATAACTGAAGGAGTAGTATCTACTGGTCAAAAAATATATATTAAAAATAATAACCAAGAAATAACATTTAATGTAATTATATATGGTGATACAAATGGTGATGGAAAGATTAGTACAATTGATTATTCAAAGATAAAAGCACATATTCAAGGTACTAAAACTCTTGAAGATCCATATAAAGTATCTGCTGATACAAGTAAAGATAATAAAATAAGTACATTAGATTATTCTAAAATAAAAGCACATATTCAAAAAACAAAGAGCTTAGAACAATAGGGAGGTTTTTATGAAAAAATTAAAATATTTATTATTAGTATTTTTATTGATACCTGTAACTGGACATGCAGCAGTATATCATTGCTCTGCTCCTGGTTCTGTAGAATCAGGTCAAAGTTTTTCTGTTACTTTTTCAGGTAGTCTTTCATCAAGTAATGCTACTTGGTCAGGAAAGATAGGATCAGAAGGTAATGTAAGGTATTCAAGTGGAGATTTAAATATTTGGGTTGATGGTTCTAGTTTTAGTAGAACAATAAACTATGTAGCAGGTAATCCTGGTTCAGCTTCATTCTATGTTTATGATATAGATGTATCTGATGAAAACCAAGAATATTCAGGAACTGATACATGTACTGTAACAATCACTGAAGCTAAACAATATACTCCAAGTAATAATAACAATAGTAATAATTATAATAATTATACAGAACAATCTGGTAATAATTATTTAAAAGGAATACATATAGAAAATGTTAATTTAAGTCAAACTTTTGATAAAGATACTCTTGAATATAGAGCAGTAGTATCTGGGGATGTAGAAAAGATAGATCTTCAAGCTGAAGTAGAAGATGATAAGGCTTGGGTAGATGGTCTAGGAGAAAAAGAATTAGTTGAAGGTGTAAATAAATTTGAATTAATAGTTCATGCTGAAAATGGTGCAGAGAAAATATATGTAGTAGAAATAACAAGAAAAGAAAAAAATCCAATTGAGATTATTATAAATAAGAGAAAATACACTGTATTTAAAAAAGAAAGTAATGTAGAACCTCCAAAAGGATTTGTTAAAACTACAGTAGTTATTGAAAAACAAGAAGTAGTAGCATATTCAAATGAATATATAGATTATATATTAGTACTACTTGTTGATGAACTTGGTGATTCTGATTTTTATATATATAATTCTAAAAATTCCACATATACTAAATATACTGAAGTAGAATCTAAAGATTTAAGATTATTATTTGTAAAACCATCTAAGGTACCTTTTAATTTTAAAAAGACAAAAATTAAAATAGGAAAAGAAGAATTAGATGCTTATTCTATAAAGGGTGTTAAAGATTTTAGATTAGTTTATGCTATTAATATGAATAATGGAGAAGAATCATTCTATCAATATGATTTAGGAGAAAAAACTTTCCAAAGATATAATAGTAAATTAGTAAGCAGTGTTGAAGAATTTAGTAAAAAATTAGAAGTAGGTTTAGTATGTGCTGCAGGTATTATAATAATATTATTTATTATAGTTATTTCTCTAGCTTCTTCTAAACATAAAATAAAAAAAGCAGTTAAAAATAAACGAGAAAATGAAGCTATAAATAAAATAGTTAAGAAAGAAGAATCTAAAGAAGAAATTAAAGAAGAACCTAAGGAAGAATTATCTAAAAAAGAAAAGAAAAAATTAGAAAAAGAAGAAAAAAAGAGATTAAAACAAGAACAAGATGATTTTCTAAAATAATGAATAAATATATAAATTTAAATCATAATAATAATGACATGATAGTTTATATGTTATTAAAAGATATACGCGGGATGCTATATCTTTTTTTATATAATTTTGTTATAATATTTATGTAAAGAGGTACCTTTTATGAGTAAGTTTAATAAATTTTTTGATAAATTTATTTATATATTTTTATTTATAAGTCCTATTATAAATATATTTACTAATAGTTTAATAAATAATATTAACTATCCAATATCAATTAGTTTTATATTATTTTTTATTAGTTTTATAGTAATGTTTATATGGTTAATAAAAAATTATAAATATAATAAAGTATTATTCTTGTTTATAGCATTTTTATTGTTATCATTGATGTATTATTTTGGAAAGAATAAATTAAGTTCTTTATGTGAATTTATTAATATAATTAATATTTTCTTTTTACCAATAAGTATGTTATTATTTGGAGCATATAATAATGATAAAATTAATGATAAATTAATTACAAAGATATTTCTTTTATATGAAATTATATTTGTAATATCAAGTGTATTTAAATTAAATTTATATAGTAATATATTTATTAGTGTTATATTACTTATATTAGGAACTATATCTCTTAATTATATTAATAATTCTAAAAGTTTTATTTTAAAGATAGGATCTTATATATTATTATTTTTAAGTGTATATTATTCTAATACTATTATTATGTATTTAGGTACAATAATTATATTATTATTTATATTAATTAGATATATAAAATATAGTAGAGTATTCAAAGTAGATAAATGGCAAAAAAGAAATATTATTATTTCTGTATTTATTATTGCTTTATTAATTGGATTATTCCCTGTTATGAAGATAACTCATACTATTAAAGATAATAAGATATATGATTATAAGAAGATAGTAGAGTATACAAAATATGATATTAAAATAGATGCTTTAAAAAGAGTAAATAATAAGTTTATAAATGGTAGAGTAGAAAACTATATTTATGGTATTGGTAAATACAGCTTGAATGAAATAGATAATATAAATATAGATATATTTGATTTATTCTATGGAATAGGTATTTTTGGATTAATAGTATATGTATTAATAGCACTATATAATACTAGATTTAATTCATTAAGAGATAAATATAATTTTTCATTTATATTAGCTTTATTATTATCATTTGTAGGTGGAGTAATAATTAATCCTAGTGTATCTATTTATGTTACATTACTATACTTATTAAGTAAGAATTCATTAACATTAGATAAACAAAAAATATTATTAGTATCTAATACTTATCCTTCAAAAAAATATAAACAATACGGATCATTTATTAAAAATACTGAAGATGTTTTAAAAGATAATGGATTTATAGTAGATAGAGTGGTAATAACAAAACAAGATAATATTTTGTTTAAATTAATATCTTATATTAGATTAAATATTTTAGTAATATTAAAAGGTATATTTAACAATTATGATTATATTTATGCACATTATGTTTCTCATACAGGATTTGCACCAATATTTATTAAAAAAACAAGTGCAAATATAAAAATAGTATTTAATGCACATGGTAATGATGTAGTATCTGATTATGAAAAAAGTAAAAATGTTAAAAGAAGTAAAAAATATTTAAAATATGCATATAAAGTAGTTGTACCTTCTGAATATTTTAAAGATGTTATGATTAATGATTATAATTTAAAAGAAGATAAAGTATTTGTTTATCCTTCTGGAGGAGTAGATACAACTTTATTTAAAAAAATAGATAAGAAAGATGCTAAGAAAAAAGCTAATTTATCTAATAAATATAATTATATAGGGTATGTATCTAAATTAGAAAAAAATAAAGGATATGATATATTTTTAGAAGCTGTATCTAAATTAAAAGATAAAAAAGAACTAAAAGATTATAAATATTTAATAGTAGGTTCTGGTTCAGAGGAAGATAAATTTAAAGAACTAGTAAAAGATTTAAAACTAGAAGATTATTTAGAAGTAAGAAATTTAGTATCTCAAGAAGAATTAATTAATATATATAATTCTTTAGATGTGTTTGCATTTCCAACATATACTAAGTGTGAGTCTTTAGGATTAGTTGGACTAGAGGCAATGGCATGTGAAGTACTAGTAGTAGCTAGTAATAAGTATGGTCCTACATCTTACTTAGTAGATAATAAAAATGGATTATTCTTTGAACAAAAAAATAGTGAAGATTTAGCTAATAAAATTATTAAGATATTAGATTTAAATCAAGAAGAAAAGAAGAAAATGAAAAATAAGGCTAGAGAAACTGCAATTAAATATGATTCTTTTAAAACAAGAAATATAATACTAGATGTATTTAAGTAGGAGTAATTATGAGTAAAGTAGGAATAGTAATAGTTAATTATAATGATTTTAGAAAAACCTGGGATTTTATTGATTCTATTAAAGACTATAGATCTTTAAGTGAAATAGTAGTAGTAGATAATGCTAGTACTGATTCATCTTTCAAAGAATTAAAGAAACTAGGTAAAAATAATATTACAGTTTTAAAATCTAATGAAAATAATGGTTATTCTTTTGGAAATAATGTAGGAGTAAAATATCTAAGTGATAAAGTAGATTATATTCTTATATCAAATCCTGATATAGTGGTAGAAGAAAGAGTAATTAAAAAATTAAAAGAAGACTTAGATAATAATCCAGATATCGCATTAGTTGCACCTATGGTAGAGCAAAATGGGGAATTATTAAAAGGATGGAAATTACCAAAAGTAAAAGATGAAATAAAATTAAATCTACTTAAATATTATGGATGTTTTGAAAAAACATTAAGATATGATCCTAAAAGATATAATGATGAATTAACTAGAGTAGATGCAGTACTTGGTTGTTTCTTTATGATTAGAAGAGATATATTAAATTTAGTAGGAAATTTTGATGATAGTGTATTTCTTTATTATGAAGAAAATATATTAGCAACTAAATTAAGAAGAATTAATAAAAAATCATATATTGATAATAAAACAAAAATAATACATAAAGGATCAATAACTATAGATAAACATTTTAATGAAATAGAAAAATATAAGTTATTAAAGAATAGTCAAAAATATTTTGTTAAATACTATTTACATGCTAATGTATTTCAAATATTTATATTAAGACTAGTTTATAGAATTACTTTAATGATTACTTATATAATCAATTTCTTTAAAAAGAAAAAATAGGAGTTTATATGAAAAAAGTTAAAATTCTTTCTTTGCATTTAGGACATGGTGGAATAGAAAGAGCAGTAATTACACTTGCTAATAACTTAGTAAATAAATATGATGTAGAAATATTATCTATTTATAAACTATATGATAAAGTACCATTTAATATAGATAAAAGAGTTAAAATAACATATCTTATGGATGGAACAATAGCTTTAAAGACAGATATATATAAAAAATGTTTACGCAAATTAAAGTTAATTAGTTTATTTAAAGCATTATTTAAAGATTATAAATTTAATATTTTTAAATTAATAGGAGATACTATAGCAAGTATTATAAATGTAATAAATAAAAGAAGATTAGTTATTAAGAATATTAAAAATAGTAATGATGATGTATTAATATCTACTAGGGATTTCTTGAATAAAATAATAGGTAAGTATTCTAAAGAAAATCAATTAACTATTGGATGGGAACATAGTCATTATCATGGTAATATGAAATATGCTAAAAAAGTAATTAATAGTGTTAAGAAATTAGATTATTTTGTATTAGTATCTAATGATTTACAAAAATTCTATTCTAATGAATTAAAAGATACTAATTGTAAGTGTATTTATATACCTAATACTTTAGATTTTATATCAGATAAGGTTTCTACTTTAAAAGAAAAAAAATTAATATCTGTAGGTAGATTATCTAAAGAAAAAGGATATATTGATCTTCTTGAAATGTCTAAAACAATATTTAAAGATAATAAAGATTGGACTTTAAATATTGTTGGAGATGGATCAGAAAGAGAATTATTAGAAAAATATATTAAAGATAATAATTTATCTAAATATGTAACTTTATTAGGTAAAAGAGATAGTGATTATATTAATAGTCTTTTATCTGAATCATCAATATATTTAATGTCTTCTTATTCTGAAAGCTTTGGTATTGTTTTAATAGAAGCAATGAATTATGGTATTCCAGTAATTGCTTTTGATGATGCTGAAGGTGCTAGAGAAATTATTAATAATAATAAAAATGGTTATTTAATTAAAGATAGAAATAAGAATGAGTATATAAAGAAGGTTAATGAATTAATAAATGATTTAGATTTAAGAATTAAATTAGGTAAAGCAGGTAAGATAGATTCGAAAAAATATGATCCAAATATAGTTTATAAAAAATGGATAGAAATAATTAAATAGGAGGAATTATGAAAAGAATATTTGATAAATTAGTTATAATACTTTTAATATGTCAACCTATACTTGATGTGATTACTTATTTTCAAATTAATAATAATTCTTCTTTTTTTACTATCTCTACAATCATAAGAAGTATTATTTTAATTATTACTTTCTTATATTTAATTAAAATTAAAGATAAAAAGTTTTTAATATTTTTTATATTATATGTAATACTAGATATATCTCTTAATTTATTTAGAGGAGATTCTTTTATAGAAGAAGCTAAAGGATTAAGCATAATATTCTATTATATTATTCTAGGACATTTCTTTAGTAATTATAAAAATGAATTTATTACTGATAGACTAGTTACATATATTTATTTAATATATTTAACTATAATAGTGGTAACACGTTTAATATTTGGAAAGATATCGTTTTATAGTGTTAATGATGTAAGTTCTATATTAATAGGATTAAGTCCAATAGTAATTAATTATTTAATTAAAAAGAAAAATTATGGATTAGGATTATTAATACTAGCAGAATTAATTGGATCAATATTAATATTAGGTACAAAAACTACATTCTTTGGTTTTATCATTGTAGTACTATATTTTATTATTAGATATATTAAAAATCATTACAAAAATATATCTAAAAAGAAATTAATATTAATAATATCTATAGTAGTTATTGCTATTCCTATAATAGGATATATATTTGTTAATAGTTATGCTTTTGAAAGAATAATGAAAAATATTAATTATTTTAAAGCATATAAATTCGATTATTATTTTATTAATAAAGTAATATTTAGTAGAAGATTAGAATTTTTAATAGATTTATTTAATATATTTATTAAATCTCCAATACTAACTTTTATAATTGGTCTTGGTTCTACATTATTAAATAGTATGAAGTTTGTAGAAATGGATATATTTGATATATTCTTTAGAATAGGTATATTAGGTACTTTAATATATATATATTTCTTTATAGATTTATTAAGAAAAAATAAATTAAAAAGTATATATTTATTTAGTATGATTTTACTAATATTTATATCATTATTCCAAGGACATGTATTAATATCAACATGTGTATCTATATATCCAGCATTATTATTTATACTTAATAAAAGTAATTCTAATAAAATAAAAAACAAAGATAAAAGAGTAATATTTATTTCAAGCACAGGTGGTCATTTTAATGAAATAATGCAACTTGAACCAATATTTAAAAAATATGATTATCATATAATAGTAGAAAAAGATAAAACTAATGAACATTTAAAGAATAAATATAAAAATAGAATTAATTATTTACCATATGGTACTCGTGCTAAATTATTTAAATATATATTTATATTCACTTATATGGTATTAAAAACAATATTCTATTATATTAAGTATAGACCACATGTAATAGTAACAACTGGTACTCATACAGCAGTTCCTATGTGTTATTTAGGACATTTATTTGGTACTAAAGTAATATTTATAGAAACATTTGCAAATAGGACTAAACCATCATTATCAGGTAGATTAATTTATCCTATATCTGATATGTTTATAGTTCAATGGGAAGAAATGAAAAAGTTCTATCCTAAGGCAGTAGATGGGGGGTCGATTTTCTAATGATACTAGTAATGTTAGGTAATCAAAATAATTCTTTTAAAAGATTATTAAAAGAATTAGATAAATTAAAAGAAAAAAAGATAATAAAAGAAGAAGTTATTGTTCAAGCAGGTTATACTAAATATAAATCTGATAATCTACAAATATTTGATTTTATAGATAAAGATAAATTAGAAGATTATCAGTCTAAAGCAAATCTAATTATTACACATGGTGGTGTAGGATCGATTATATCTTCTTTAAAAAAAGGAAAAACAGTAATAGCAGTTCCTAGATTAAAAGAATATAATGAACATGTTAATAATCATCAAAAAGATATAGTAGAAAGTTTTTCTAATAATGGGTATATAATAGGTATAAATGATATTAAAGAATTAGAAGACGCTTACAAAAAATCAAAAGATTTTAAACCTAAAAAATATATTCCTAATAATAGCAAAATAATAAAAGCCGTTGAAGATTTTATAAATATGTGTTAAATTATTAAGAAGTGAATTTTATGAAGAAAAACATTTTTGTGATTGGATCAAAGGGATATGCTAAAGCATATGGTTACTTTGAGACATTTGTTAACAATTTTATTGATAATTATGAAGGTAATGATACTAAGTTCTATGTATTTGAAAAAAGTTCTACTAAAGAGAATAATATTGAAGAAATACGTAATGGAGTAGTATGCCCTAAAATATATGGTAAATTCTTATATAAAGCAATGTGTTTATACTATACATATAAAAAAGCTAAAGATATTACTTCTAAGAATATATTATATGTTCTAGGATATAAACATGGATTAATATTTAATTTTATAATTAAGAGATTAAGAAAACATAATGTAAAAGTAATTATTAATCCAGGTAGAATTAAATATAATAAGTTCAATTTATTTTTGCTTAAAACAATAGTAAAGAATGTAGATTATGTTATATGTGCTTCTAGAACTAATGAAAAGTATTTAAGAGAATTAACAAATAATATATCTTATATTTCATATGGAGCATCTACTGAAGATGTAAAAGAAATAGATAAAACTACACTTAATCTAATGGAAAGATATAACATAAAACCAAGAGAATACTATTTAATGGTTGGTAGTTTTGTTAAACATAATAATTTTGAATACATAATAAATGAATTTATTAATTCAGGAATAGATAAAGACTTAGTTATAGTATCTAATTATGATAAAAGAAAGAAATACTATAAGCAAGTATCTAAATTAACTGATTTTGAATCTAATAAACATATTAAGTTTGTAGGAAGTATATATGATAATGATATACTTAGAAAAATAAGAAAATATTCAAAAGGATATATACAATGTAATTCAGTTAATGAAACTAATTATTCATTACTTGAATCACTAAGTATTACAGATATAAATATAGTTCTTGATTCTGAATATAATAGGGAAGTTGCTAAAGATGCAGCATTATATTTTGAATTTGAAACTAATTCATTAAAAGATAAACTTGAACAAGTAGAAAAATTTAGAAGCAAAGAATTTAATGAATATGGTAATAAAGCTAAAGAAATAATTAAAGATGAATATACTTGGGATATAGTAATAAAAAAACACGAAAAGATATTTAAGAGACTATTTTAGTCTCTTTTTTTGTTTTTAAAAGTTTTATATTTAGAGCATATATGATATAATAAAAAACAATTGATGTGAAATTGCCTACTATGTTATTTATTTTTGGGGGGAATAATATATGAAGGAAGAAATGTTAAAAAACTATACTGAATCTCTAGAACAGAAATATAATGCTGTTTGTTTTGATATCGATGGAACATTAACTAAAGATGGATCTAAGAAAATTGATGAAAGAGCAATTAAAATGATAGTAGATCTATTAAAAAGAAAGGTCCCAGTAGTATTTATTACTGGCAGAGGAGAAACAGGACTTAAAAATTTAAAAAACGATATATATGATTCACTAGTATCTTGTGAAGAATTAATGGAAGAAGACATTAAAAGAATATTTGTTTTGACAAATGATGGAGCTAGATTATTCTTTAGTAAGAGTATTTCGGAAAAAGAATTCTTAGATGAAAGAACTTATGTTTTAACACAAGAAGAATTAAAATCCATAACAGACATAAACGAGAGAATTCTAGAAATGTATAATAATTCGCCATATAAAGAATATTTTTATGTTGGGTATTCTAATGATGAAAGAACAAGAACTATGATAAATATTAGAATAATATTTAAAACTGCAGATGCTAAAATAATTGATGCAGTATCTGAAGATGTAAAGAAAACAATTAATTCTGAAGATATACATTTAAAGCGTGGAATTTATGAAGGCCAACCTGTAATTCAATTAGGTAGGGCCTCAAAAGATATAGCTATTGAGAGAGCTGAAAGGATTATTGGAATCCCACGAAATTCTATGATTAGAATAGGCGATTGTGGGGATATAAATGGTAATGATTATGAAATGTTAAATTGTAATCAAGGATATAGTGTAGATAGAATTAGTGGAGAGCTAAATTCTTGCTTTCCTATTTTTGATGGAAATGGTAATGTTTTAAAGGGAGTAGAGGCAACATTACAATTGATAAAGTCTGCGAAGATTTTACCTGCAGTTTGTTTAGAAAAAGCAGATGAGAAAGATTATATATATGATTACTCCATGGTTGAAAAGAAAATAGTTCTTGGTGGAAAGAGACTTTTAAAGAAATTTAATAATATCATAGATGATAATTTTAATGATACAAATGGTATTGATAGTATTTTTGATAGATATAGTGGAAGCATAAAAATACCAATGTATGAATGGGAAATTATAAAGAATAATCCTTTAAAAGAATTCTGGACAACGACAAGTAATGGTAATTTAATGTACACTCTTAGAGATGACAATAATTATTTATTAAGAGGGTCGAGTACTTATTATTATTTTTTAGCAAATAGAGAAAGCATAAATGGTAAAGATATAACTACTAAATACAATGTTCTATGTTGGTATACTAATTATTTACAATTCTTAGAGAATGCACTTTATTCTGTTATGAAAACAGAAACTATTAATGAAACAATAAATAAGAAGTTAATACTTGGTATTCTTGATAACTGCAGAAATGTTTTGCTAATATTGATTAACCATAATTTGGTTTCAGATTATTATTCAAATAATATATTACTTGATGTTTCAAATAATAGAAAATTAAAAAATGAATATGAAACTTTATTAAGAATTGAACAATTAATGAGTAAAATATGTTTTGATAATAGCTTTATAATATCTAAAGAAGATATTAAATCAGGAATTGCAAAGACATTAGATATCATGGATAAAAGTTATGAAGAAGAATTCTATAAAGAAACAAAAGAAGATTATTCAAAAGAGTATAGAGCATACAGGGAAATTGATAATTTTGGTGAAAACTATGTAGCTGTTTCTTTATATAATGAAAAAAATCAAAATTCTAAAAATGGTATTAATAGCTGTGGATTGAGTTATGGAGGAATTGAGTTACCATTTATTTCTAAAATAATACAACAAGAAAAAGTAGAGAGAATGTTATTATTAAAATTTAATAAGTATGTTTCAGGCTATTCTAATAAACAACTACTTGAATTAAGAAAATTTAATATCAAAAATTATGATGGACTACTTGGCGCTCAAGAATTGGAAAATGAAAATGTAACTTTATTTGATGATAATGTATTAACTGGTAAAACACTTCAAATAGCAATGAATTCATTAATAGATTATAATATCAATGTAGATGGTATCTGTATCGTTAGATATCCAAGTATAAATAGATCAAATCAAATGTTCTTTAAGAATACTTCTGCAGTTGCTTATGATTTATTTTTTAATTATATATATGGATTATGTTTCCCAAGCCCATATAGTTGGAAAGATAATGATTGGATAAATGAACATGGAACAATAGATTATAAAGATTCATTAGGAGTATTTGATCTTAATAGGAAAAAGATTATTGAATGTTTATTAAAAAATCATGACTATAAAGAAAAAAGTGAAGTTGGCGAATATAGGAAGAGATTAATTAAATAAAATTGCTTTATTAAATAACATGATTTATAATATTTATAAGGAGATAAATTATGATTAAACTAGAACAATATAGAGATAAGTGGTTAAGTGAAAAGATGGATGAGGTAATTGGTTTTTACCCTAGAGAGTTTTACCCACTTGATAATTTTTCATCATTTAAAGTTGAATGGAATGGATATTTATATGCATCACTTGAAGAAGCATATCAAGCAGCTTCTTTTATGGGCAGTGATGAAGAATTAGTTGAAAAAATAAAACACTCACATTCAGCAGATGAAGCACAAAGAATAGCATACGCAAATAGAGATAAAAGAAGCGCTGATTGGAATGAAAGAAAATTAGCAGTAATGGAAGAACTATTAAGATTAAAGATAGAACAAAATCCATATGTTAAGAAGAAACTATTACAAACAGGAGATTATACTATAGTAGAAGATTCTCCAAAGGATTCTTATTGGGGATGGGGACCTAATAGAGATGGAGAAAATCATTTAGGAAAACTATGGATGAAATTAAGAGATGAATTAA
>JAEEGL013345674.1_pt1 | contig 15762 bp, 11 predicted proteins | sample 9134231 | NCBI WGS metagenome assembly JAEEGL01 (sample SAMN16246548, study PRJNA631951) | gut metagenome | biome: gut microbiome; feature: rumen; material: fiber-attached | host: Bos | place: Iran: Karaj | collected 2018-10
AATATTGAAATAGAACAAATTGATAATAATTTAAATGGTAATTCCCCATTAGAATATTTAAAAGGATTAAAAATTCCATATTATTATATTTTAGTTAATAAAAGATCATCTATTAAATTTTTTGAAATAGATACTGAAGAGACATCAGAAAATAATGAAGAATCTTTTTATCAAAATCCAGAAAATGGTTTATTAGTAACTAGAAAAGCAGTTAGGAATGATGTATTTGAATATTATATTCAACCACAAAAAGTAGGTCAAGGAACAGCAACTCCTACAAATTATAGAGTTATATATGGTACTATGAATATACATAAATTATTACCTAAATTATCTTTTGATTTATGTTTTCTTTATTCTAATTGGAGAGGTCCTGTAAGAATTCCTGCTCCTTTAAAATATGCTGAGAAGTTAGCAAAGATTAAGTATATTATTAATGATGATATTAAAAATTCATTGAGTTATATCTAATTTATTGACATTATTGAAGAAAATATTTAGGGAAAATAAACTTTAATGTCTTGGTCAAATAAAAGTTTTGAGAAAGATTCATATAAAATTAGTAATATTAATAATAATGATATTCAAATTAAAAAAATGAAATATTTAATTATTATTTATATATATTATATAGAAATAAATATTAATATATTAAAAGAAAAAATATTTTTTTTTAATTGTTTTGAGTAAAAAAAAAATTATTTCATATATAATAATAAGAATAAGTATAAATTTTATGATATCTTTAAAAGACCATTATATACTATTATTATTGTCATCAAATGAATTTTCTATCGAATTGCCATTAATATCATTAGATGATGAAGGAGAAAATAAATATTTATTTTCTACTTTTGTAGAAAAATCAGAATCAAAAGAATAAGAATATTTTCTATAACCTTTATTGTTTATTTTAATTATTTGATTTTTATTTAAATAATATTTATTATCTGTATTATCAGTTTTTTCAGTTCTATTTGATGGCATTTCCTTAATAAAAATCTTAATATTAGAATTCTTTTTTTCATTTTTATTTTTTACAAAATAATTAGAATAAGTATCTATTTCTAATAAATTGTCATCACTATATTTTTTTTTATAATTTTTTTTCTTATTTAAAATTATTAAAAATTGCTTTATTTTTTTAAAAAATTTCATACGATTTTTTTCTAAAATATTATAATGATTTCCTTCTTTTGGATTCCAAGATAAAAAATCATAAGTATTTTTAGTCATTTCATTAATATGTTCTTGAGGAACAATTGAATCTAATCTACCATGAATAATAAATATTGGTTTTATAATATTTTTAATTCTATTTAAATTATTATTTTTATCTTCATAATCATCTTTATCAATAGTAATTGAATTATTATCATTATCTAAATATTTAGTATACCTTTTAACAATGGGAGATAATAATATAATTCCTTTAATTTCAGAAAGATATTGTTCTCTTGAACTAATATATAATACTGGAATAGTTCCTAATGATTCACCTAATAATATTAATTTATTTAATGGAATATTTAATGATTGATTTAAAAATTCTATTATTTGAACAATTGCACAATTTGAATTTTCTTCTGAAATTTTTCCAAAAGAAACACCAAAACTTGAATAATCATATGAAATAACATTAACTTTAAGAGTAATAAACATATCAATTAAAAATGGGAAATATGAACCTAAATCTTTAATTGCATTATGACAGAATAAAATAGTGTCTTTATTGGTTAATTTTTCATGTTTTAAATAAAGACAACATATAAAATTTGAATTATTATCATTTTTTAAAATATATGAAATTAATTGTAAATCTGGAATCATTTTTTCTTTAAAATCTTTATAATTAAATTTTACTTTTGTTTCAAGTGAACCAAATTGTTGAGTAAAAAATTTAATATTATATTTTTCATATAAACAGTTAGAATGATTTAATGTGATTCCATTGTCAAATGATATTGAATAATAATCATTTTTAGGAGGAAGAATTTTTAAATGTTCTTGAATAAAAGGAGTTTTACTATTTTTCTCAGGTGTACATCCCATTTTTAATTATAAATTTCTTCAAATCTTTTAAATAATATATTAATTTAAATAATATTTAATTTGAATTATATTTATTCATACAAAAAAAATTAAGAATAATCTTTAATTATTTTTTTTATATCTTTTTGTTTTTAATAATTATATAATTATTATTAATTGTAGATAAATTATTTAAAAATATTGAAGAATTTTATTTTAAAATATGGTTTAAAAAATTCATATTAATTTTTTCATTATTTATTAGTTGTTAAATTATGATAAAAATTGTTAGAAGGTGAATTTTGTATTTTTGAAATTAGACATTTTTTACATATTTTTTTCATAATATATATTTAAAGTTTTAAATTAAAATTTTACATTAAGAAAAAATCAAATAAAAAATGAATTAAATATATAATTTAAAAATAAATGAATATAAATCATAATATATTTTTATTATCATCAAATAATTCAATATCATATAATAATAGTGATAATGAAGATAATAAAAATAATGAATATTTTCAACCAATTAGTTATAGAAAAAGTATAAATTCAAATATATTTCCAAATTTTGTATTAAAAAAAGAAATAGAAGAAAAAGAAAATAAAATTAAACAAATATATGAACATACATTAATAGCTTTTAATGAAAAAAAATATGAAATAATAATATCAATAATATCACATAATGAAAAATTATTTTTTAAAAATTCACAAAGTTCATTTAATATGTTAAAAATGAAAATAAGATCAAAATTAAAATTATTAAAAATAATGTTTGAACCAATTTTTTTTGGTAAAAATAAAAATAAACATACATATAAAATAGAAAAAGAATTATTATGTATTCAAAAAGATTTTGATAAATTAATGGAAATTAATGATAATAATTTAGATAAACAACAAGAAGAAATTTGTAATCAAATATATTGTCATATGTTACTTTATTATTCAATTTTATGGAAAATAAGAAATGATTATGTAAAAAGTTTATCTTATATTAATTTAGCTTTAAATTTATTAAAAATTTTTTTTTTAAAATATGGTAAAGCAAATGAAATAGGAACTTATAGTATATTTTGTAAAACTTATTTATTCTTTATTTATTTACTTATTTTAGATAATAATATTGATTTAGCAATTTCTTATGAAGATAGTTTATTTAATTTAATAAATGTATCTTTTAAAATAGTAAAAGATGATGAAAAACATATTTATAATAAAAAATTCTATATTTATCTCTTTATAAATTTTTTATTTTTTGGTTTTTGTTTTGAATATATTGGGAAACCAAATGAAAGTATGAATGCTTATAAATTTGCTTATGATTTATTTAAAAATGGAGCTTTTTTATCAAATGAAAAATATTTGGAATTAATTGTATCTCTTTATTATCAAATAAGTTTAAAAGTTCATAAAAAAACTGAAAAAGGAATTAAAGAAATTGAAATCCAAAGTAATAATAAAGAAAAAAAAGAACAATTATTATCTTTGATTGCAAATGGTTATACAATAAATCCTAATAAATTTAAAAAAGTTGAAAATAATATAACAAATAATATTTTGTCACCTTCAATAACAGATAAAATTAATAATTTAGATAAAGAATTAGAGATATTAGTTTATACAAATAGAGATTTTAATAAAGAATTAAATACAAAAAACACAAAAAATATTTCACCAAAAACAAAAGATAATTTAAGAAATTATAAAATATATTCAACATTATTAACAAAAGATTATACAGATTTGATATTAAAAAATAATTTATATATCAATGACCCAGAAGGTGAAAAGGAGACAATTGAAAGAATAAATTCATATTTATATCATAAAATGACAATTACAAATAATAATATAGAACACAATTTGTTTAAAAATAAAAATAATACACCATTATCAAATAGAACATTTAAATTTAAAAGAGTAAAATCTGAAAATATATTAAAGATAAAGGAAAATTTAAATAGTAATATAGAATTTAAAAAAAAATCAAGAAGTAAAAAAATAAATAAAAATAATAGTAGTAATAATTTATTTTCAATTACAAGACCATTATGTAATGACTTTGAAAAAAGAAATAAATCAGGAAGAACTTTATCAAAAAATTATTTTTCTAAATATATGAAACTTGAAAAATATACAAGTCAAGAATTAGATTTTCAAAAAACTTTATTAAATATTCGTTCTAGACAATCAAAATATTATTTTGTTCAAAATTCAAAAGATATGATTTTCAATAAAGACAATTCAAAAAAAAAAGCATTTAAAAGTTATTTTTTAATAAAAAATGATCTTTCTAAAAAAGTAATTAAACATTCTTCTTCATCTAAAAATCAAATAAGTGAAATAGATCCTGAAAAATTATATAATAAAGTGTTTCATACGAGAAAAAGAAATATAATGACTACTAGTTTTAATAAAGTATTTAAAAGTTATCAAAAAAAAGAGTTAATTGATAGAAAAGAACAAGAAAAATGTGAAGATATGAATTATATAAAATTAAGAAATGAGAAAAATATTATAAAACTAAATGGACAAATTGATTATATTTCTCAAATTTTAGAAAAGAGAAAAAAAGAATTTAAAAGAAATAAAAAAAAAAATAATACAATTTTTTTTATATAAATATAATTTAAAATATAACAAAATAAGAATTAAAAATCACAAAATCATATAAATATAAGTTTTCTAATACTAATTTTATATAAATTATTCGTATATAATCAAAGCAATTAATAAATGTTCAATTTCAATCTTTTACTCTTATTCCTAGGAATAATAATCCAAATTAAAACTGAAATAATTGTACCATTTAAAACATTAGAACCAAATAATTTAACTGAAGAAAATTATATTCAAAAAATATTTGATAATAATATATATATAGAAATATTAATTGGAACACCAGAACAGAAAGTAAAATTATTTATTAAATTAGATCAATTTCATACATTTATTACATCAAAATCATGTGAAAAATGTTTAGGTGAAAAATTTGATGAAACTAAATCATCATCATTAAAAGTAGATTCAGAAGGAATAACTGTATTATCATTGCCATTTAAAAAAATTAATATAATCAAAGAAATAATAAAATTAGGAAATTTTAATATAGATATTCAAACATTTTTAGCAACAGAATTAAATGAAGATTACCAAAATGAAACAGGTGAATTATCATTTGCATTAAGTTCAAATATATATATTTTAGGACATGATATTAATATATTAAGACAATTAAAAAAAAATGAAAAAATTAATGATTATGTTTTTTCTTTACAATATACTTCTGAAAATGAGGATCAATTCATTTTAGGTGATTATTTACATAATTATGATAAAAAATTTACTAAAGATAATTATAGTGAAGTTAATATTTATGTGGATCCTTTTTTAAATAATTATGAATGGAAAATTTTTTTTGATAAAGTTTATATTGATAATAATTTAAAATTTGAAAAAAGTAATGGTAAATTAATTTATGAATTTGGTCTTATAATTGGAAGTAGTGATTATTATGATTGTATTAAAGAGGAATATTTTAATAAACAAAATAAATGTATTGAAAAATATTTTTTAAAATATAATATTAATTATACTTATTTTGAATGTTCAAAAGGAATTGATAAAAAATCATTTCCTAATTTAATTTTTTATAATAGTATATTTAAATTAAATTTTACTTTTACATATGACGATTTATTTATAAATTATCAAAGTAAAATTTTCTTTAAGATATTATTTGAAAATCAAAATAAAAGATTAAATATAAATAAATGGGTTTTAGGAAAACCATTTATAAAAAAAGTAAATTTTTATCTTAATTTTGATAAAAAAACAATAGGAAAATATCCAGACTTAAAAACTCAAAATTGGTCAAAAGTTTGGATTTTATGTATACTTTTATTTATAATAATAATAATAATGTTTATATATTTTAAATTCTATGCAATGAAAAATAAAAGAAAAATAAGAGCAAATGAATTAGAAGAAAACATTGATTACACACCCCAGCAAGATTTATTAAATCAAGAAAAATAAAATATAAATTTAAAATTAATTAATTTTTTTAATTTAAAAAAAAAATAAAACATAATTTTATTTAAACTAAATTATGTTTTAAAAAAAAATAAATATATAAAAAAAGATAAAAATGGAACGTAGAATAAAAAAAGAATTAGAGGACATAGAAAAAAATCCAATTGAAGGATGTCACGCATCATTACTAAAACCAGATGACCTATATCATTGGAAAGCAGATATATCAGGACCTCCAAACAGTCCATATGAAGGAGGAGTATTTATATTAAAAATAGATTTGCCAAAAGAATATCCATTAAAACCACCAATATGTAGATTTGTCACAAAAATTTTTCATCCAAATGTAAATGATAAAGGTGGTATTTGTTTAGATATTTTAAATAGACAATGGAGTCCAGTTTTATCTATTGGAAAACTTTTACTTTCTATCACTTCTTTTTTAACTGAACCTAATACTGATCATTCACTTCGTCCTGAACTTGCTTTATTATATAATACTAATAGAGAACAATATAATTTAACTGCTAAACAATGGACTGAAAAATATGCTATGATTCATATTAAGAAGAATAATGATAATAAGGATAATGAGAAAAAAAATGACGAGAATTTAAGTAATAATAATATTATACAGAATAATGATAAAATGAATAATAAGATTATGGGAAGTAATGATGATAATAAATAAATTTTTATAAGGATTTTAATTATTTTAGTTTTTTTTATTTAGTTGTATAATTTTTAAATTTTATTAAAAAAATTTTATTATTATAATTTATTTAGATTTTTATTTGGAATATTATATATTAGAAAAAAATAATCTTACATTAAATATTATTATAATTTGTTGATTATATTTTCATAATCTTTTTTTATATATTAGTATTTTAATTTATTAATTTATCAAAAAAAACTCAATTATTTATAAAAAGCAAAAATATAAACAAATTTAATTTTTCTTTTTTATGTTGTTAGGAAAAGGTAGATTTACTATTTCAGAAGTCATTATATGACTTCTATTCGGACTAAATCTTTGACTTTTAGTAAAATATCCTCTTCCTGTATTTTCAATTTCATTCAAACTATTGTTTAAAGAATTATTATAATTCTGTTTTTTTGGTGACAAATATGTCCTTACTTTATTAATATAAATATTATCATTTGATTCATTTATTCCTTTTGAAGAAATGTAATTTGGAGAAACTTTGGAATAATTTTTATTATATGAATCAATATTATAATTATAATTTTTTGGTAATGATGAACTATTTTTATTTTTAAACATTGAATTATAATATGATGAAATATTTACTCTATTATTATTTGGATATTCACTATTTAAATCATTTATTGAATTATCTATACTTAAATATCTTGCTTTTTTATTAATTCCTTTTTTATAATCAAATGAAAGAGGAGAATTTGATAATTTATTAATTTGATTACAAGGATTACGATTGACTTTTATGAAAGAAAGTTTATTTTTATAATCATTTGAATACATAATATTAAGTGACTTATAAATATTTGAATTAATAATATTATTAGATCTTATAAGATTATTTGTTTGAAATTGATTACTACTTATACTATAATTTTTTAAATATGATGGACTTTTTGAATTATTTAAATTGTTTTCATCATCATAATTTGGTGATAAATTATTTTGAATTTGACTATTTTGAATATTAGAATTATTAATATTTGAATAAGGTTGATTAATATTATTTTTATTTAAATCATTAATTGTATAAGTATTTTTATTAACTTTTGTATTTTGAATATCAGATAATGAATAATTATCTTTAAAAGGATAAAAGATACTAACAAATTCTTCATATGAAATTTTACCATCACCATCTAAATCTAATCTAAACATTATATTTTGGGAATCATTACTATTACTATTAATATTAATATTATATTCTTTAAGAAATTCATTTAAATTGTCTGAAGTAATATATTTATCAAATTTAACAATTGCAATAAATGCTTCATATATGATAAAATCTTTTGAATTTTTTAATTGTTCTGATATTTGAGAAAGTGTTTTAACTAAATTTAATTCAAGTTGAATTAATTTTTTAAATGAATTTTCAATTACATAATTACTTTTATTTTCTATATTATCAAACGAATAATTTTTATTTTTTAAACTATTTGCAATTGATAAATTTGTTTTCGGTAATATAATTCCAAAAAAATCTCTATAATTGATTTTAAAATTTTCATCCTTTGAAAAATTATGAATAAATCTTCTTAAACATTGTTCTTCAAAAGGAATATAATGTTTATTTAAATATATTCTTAAGTCGTTAAGTGTTATAAAATTTTTTTCATCAGTATCAATTGAATTAAAAAGTGTTTCTGGGTTAAATAAAGGATTTTGACATATTTCTAAACGAATTTCTTCTATTTGAGCTTCCATTTCTTTTATTGTTGAGAAATAATTGACTAATAATGGAATCCAAGTTCGACAAGACATATTTTTAATATAATTATTTGATTTACTTTTAAAATTTATTTTTCTATCAATTTAAAATTATGGAAAATAAAATTTGCTTAAAAATTGTTAAGGCTTATTTAAATAATAAAGATGATTTTTTTAAATATGTTGATATGAATTATCCTGATTTATTTAAAAAGGAGAATAATAAAATAATTGAAGAAATTATCATTATTAAAAATTATTTAACTACAAATGAATTAAACTCGATTATTGAAGATATTTTAAATTTTATTTCAAATTTAATTAAATTGAATTTAACTGCAAACAGTCTTAATTTAATTCCTGATAATTTTACAAAATTAACCAATCTTAAAGTTTTAATATTAAATAATAATAAAATCACAAAAATTGAAAATATAAATAATATGAATGAATTAGAAAGATTAGAATTAAGGGGAAATAAAATTGAAAAAATAGAAGGATTAAATTTCCCACATAAAATAAAAACTCTAACTCTATCATCAAATTTAATAAAATCAATTGAAAAAGATGATATAACAAAAAATGATTATTTAGAAGAATTAGGATTATTTGGGAATTATATAGGAGATAATGAAAATGAAATCAATAATGAAAAAATATTAAATGACCTTTGTAAAATCTTATCTCAAAATTTTATAAATTTAAAATCATTATATATAGGTGGAAATTATATTAGTAAAATAAATACATTTACATTAATAATAAAAAATGAAATTAAATCATTAAAATTATTAGATGGTCATAATATTTAAAAAAATGTATTCACTAAATAAACTAATATATATAATATAATATATTAATTCCACAATTATGAAAAATTTCTTTAAGCTAGATACATACTTTACATAAATATTAATTATATAAAGTTTGGTAATAACTAGCTATTAAATACAAAAATTAATATTTTAAATATGAATAAACATAATTTATTTTATGGTAATGATAAATATTAAATTAAATAATTATGAGTTATGAAAAGGGAAAATTAAGAAAGGAATTAGAATATTTCCCAGTTGAGAATTTCTATAATAAAATAAACGAATATTTAAAAGATAAAGAAAAAAGAAATAAAAAATTAGATGAACTAATAGAATATGTAATATCATTTAAAAATGAATTATATGAATCAATCCTATCAAAAAAAAGTTCCATAAAAGGTTTAGCATCTACAGAAGATAAAGATCACATAGAAGAATTTAAATCAACAATTTATCCAGAATTAGAATATTTAGTTAATGACCTTTTATATATAGAAAATCAAGATTTAAGAAAAGAAAAAATAGATTCAACTTATAATTGGTTTCATAAAAATTTTACTTTTTTTAAAGATTTAATGCATATGAAAGAAATAACAAAACCATTACCTGATGAAAAATTAACAGAATTAGAAGAAAATCAAGATAAAAAAGATTTTATTAATGATTTTCATAATGAATATATTGAAAGTATAATAAATAATGGATTGGAACATAGAACTGAATTAGGAAATATTTCAAAACCTTCAAATTTAATTAAAGAATTTAAAATAAATCATGTTAATAATTCTGATAAGAGAAAATTATTTGAATATGATAATAGAAAAAATGTAAATTATACTTCAAATGATTTAAAAGAAATTAAAAATAGTTATTCTTATAATAGACCTAAATATAATTTTAATCAATTACAAGTTGAACAAGAAATTATGGAAAGTAAAAATAAAGAAATAAGAGAAAAAAGAAATTTAGAAAGTATAAGACTTGCACTACATGAATTTGGTAGACAAAGAGCATTTTATAGAATGAATCTTAGTAATAAAAAAGAACAAATGCAAATTATTAGTGAATATAAAAAAAAAAATGAAGAAAATAAAATTGAAACTTTGTTTAAAAATAATAATTTTAAACAATTAAAAACTTTAAGAAGAACTTCTTCAGTTGTTGATGTTAATAATATACAAAATGAATTAATTAATAAATTTATTCATGAATCAAATTTACCTGATGTGGCAATAAAAAGAAGAAGTACATTAGATGAGAATAATATATTAAATAATAGTAATTTTATAAATACAAAAGTAATAACATATAATATAAAAAATTTAGTTGAAAATAGATTAATTGATAATGGTCCTGAAAAATTAGTAAAAACATTTACATTTAAAATAAAAATAAAATTAAATAAATCTAAAAGTACAAATTTGATTTTTATAAAAAATAAAATAAATGAATCAATTAATAAAAAAGATATACCAAGTGATGCAATGTTTAAATTTAAAGGTGATGATAATATAATAAATACAAGAACAACATATCAATCAATGTGTTCATTAAATCAATTTGATGAATCAAAAAATGGTTATATGCAACATTTTTTTCCTTTAAGTGGTTTTGATATGAAAAATTATCATAAATTTACAATTAATTTAATTCCAAAAGTAAATTCAAATAAAAAAGAAAGAACAATGACACCTTCAATTTTTGCTAAGAGAAATTTTAATACTAATGATTATCTTGAATTAAGAAAAACTATGAATTCTTTTAAAATTAATGAACTTCAAAATTTAAAGAATATACTTAATAAAAGTACTAATCAGAGTATTAGTAAAATTAATATTACTAAAGATGATGATATTAGTGGAAAAAGTTCTAAAAATGATGAAATTAATATGAATAAAACTTTAAATCATGCTTTTTTAAATAATGTTAGAGATTCTTTTTATCCTAAATTATTCCTTCCTAAAAGTGGAAGTGGTTTATTACATATTCCAGAATCAATAAATTTAGGAACAAAAAGAGCAAAAAAGAGAAAGAAAAAATAAAAAAAAAAAAAAAGAAAAAAAATTACATATATAAATATTAACAATTATATTATTTCAATAATATTTTTTTGAAAAAAAACAATAAAAAATAAATTTAAAAATATAAAAAAAAAAAAAATAAAAAAAATTCTAAAAACATTCAAAAAAAAAAAAAAAAAAAAATGAACACTCTTTCAAACAACATAATAGTAAATGAATCAGGTGCCTCTGCTCAAATAGAGAACTATAAAATAGTAATAATCGGTGATCAACACGTAGGAAAAACCTCAATATTATCAAAATACAAATACGAAACAATAGAAGAAGGATACGCCCCAACAGTAGGAATAGATTTCATAACAAAAAATGTATTTTTAGAAGATAAAACAATAAGATTAATAATGTGGGATACTGCAGGACAAGAAAGATTTAAATCATTAATACCATCATATTTAAAAAATGCACATTCAATAATATTAACATATGATATAACATCAAAACCTTCATTTTCTTCTTTACCAAAATGGATTGAAGATATTAAAAATCATGTACAAGAAGGAGTTTTTTTTGTTTTATGTGGAAATAAAGTTGATTTAAAAAATAAGAGACAAGTCTCTTTTGATGAAGCTGAAAAATTTGCTAAAGTTAATAATTTGTCTTATGTTGAAACTAGTGCCATTACTGGAGAAGGGATTAAAAAATTATTTGATATTATTACACATAGTTTTTATGATGGGGGGAATAATATTGCTAATGAAAGCCAAATTAAAGATAAACCTATTGTTTTAGATACTCCTTTAGAAAAAAATGATGATGTTAAAGTTAAAAAAAATTGCTGTGGGAAAGGGAAAAAAAATGAGAAAAAATAATTTTTTTTTTTTTTTCTTCTTTTTTTTTTTTTTTTTTGATTTTTTTTTTTTTTTTTTAAATTATATTTTTTTATTTTTTTAGTATAATAATAAATATTTTTCTGAGATTTTTTTTTTATTTGGTTTATATTTGGTTTTTTTTTTTAGATTTTTTTAGTTTTTGTGTTTTGGGATTTTTTTTCTTTTTGTTGGAAGTTGATTTTGAGGTTCCTTTTTTTTTGATTGTTGTTGATGTTGTTGTTGTTGTTGCAATTGAGATGATTGATAGTTTTTTACATTTTTTAATATGAAATTTAATTGTGATATGTTTAAATTTTTTTTATTTAAAACATTATTATGTTTTAAAATAATATTGCAGAAAATTTCAAATAATTTCATTTTTTTATCATTTTTTTGATTTGAATCCCATGAACCAGCAAATTTAATTAAATTACATTCTAAATTAAATATATTAAATATTGATTTATCATTTAAATCTATTTTATTTTCTTTTTTTTTAGTATTTATTTGGAATTTATTTTCCATTTTTTTCATATTTAAAAAATCATTTAACCATAAATAATATTGATTTTTATAATAATAATATCTTGCATTTTTCTTTATTATTGCATTATGATAATAATGAGATAATTCAAATAATTTTTCTAAAATCATATCTACTTCTAATTTTAAATTTTCTTTTTTTTCATTTTGAATATTTTTTAAATAATCATCATCATATAAAAGAAATAAATCAATTTTATTTTGTTCAAAAATTTTTCTAGCAGAAATTTCTTTATTATTTGGGATTAATATATCTTTATTATTATCACTATTTTCACTAATAGCATCACTTAATTTTTTTTCTTTTTTTTTTATAATATTTTCATCATTTTGTATATCTGCAATATTAGTATCTTGAGTGATTTGATTTTCTTCCGTTCTCATTAAATTTCTTAAATTTTTTTCAAGAAAAGGGATATTTTTTTCATAATCTAATTTTTTATTTATTAAATTATCAGATAAAATACTATAATTATTTCCTTTATCTTCTTTTAAATTTCTATTTTTTTTTTTTGTAGGAGTAATATTAATTGAATTTTTTTTATTTTTTTTAATAGTACTTTTCTTTTCATAATCTTCATTTAAAGAATTAAGTATTTCATTATTTATATTTGTATGTTCCATTGAATTACAATATTTATGTTGTTTCTTTTGATTACTTGAAATTATAGAAAAACAACATCTTAACTTTAATCTATATGTACTAAATCTTTTTTTAATTCCATTATTCATTGTAATCCATTTTGTTTCATTATTAAATGGTTCAAATGATGCATTTGACACTTCACTAACTGTATTTTTAAATTTTGAACAAAGAAAAATTTCAATTTTAGGTAATGTTGATTTTTTATCTTGATTATATTGTAAAAAAAATGGTATTATTATATTATCTTTTATACATTCATTTAATGAATATAATTTCCCATTTGATATTTTAAAATAAATTTTGTCATTATTATTATTTATTGATGGGAATATTCCTAATATTTGAATTTTAATGTCCATTTTTGAAATGAGAAAAAAATATTAAATATAATTAAATTTTAATATTTATTTAGTTTATTTTAATTTTCCTTATTAAAAATTTTTATTGTTCTATCTGAAGAACATGTAATTAAATTATTTTTTTCATCAATCAATATAGTATTTATTAAATGTTTATGAATTCTATTTATTGAAGATGAAAATTCCCATATATTATAATTTTTAATTTTATATTCTTCAATATTAAAATATTCTCCATTATTATCTGAATGATAAATTCCAAGTAAAATTGTATTATCATTTATTTTTGTCATTGAAGAACAAAAATAATCAATTCCTATAACAATTTCAATTTCATAATTAAAAATATTAATTAAAAAAAATCCTTTTTTATTCCCTGTTAAACATATATAATCATTATTTAATTCAATTAATGTATTATATAATCCAATACATTCTACTTTTAAACTTTTTTCTAATATGTACTTTTTTAAATTATAAAATTTAATTGTGCTATCATAATAAGATGTAGATACTAATTTTTTATTTGATAAACTATAAATAGATGTTACTCTTTTTTTATGAGTTTTAAAAATTGAAATATTTTGAAATTTGTTATTTGCATATTCTCCCCATATTTTTATTAATTTATCATCTGAACAAGAAGCAATTAAATTATTATTTAATTTTTTAAATATATTGTTTTATAAATTATTTTTTTATGTGCTTCAATTTCAAATATTCTATTATAAAGAGTATTATTATTTTTTAATTCAATTAATATAATTTTTGTACCTACACTTAATAATAATTTTTAATTTTTATATTTTTCTATATAATAAATTATATCTTCAAAATGGATATTTAATTTAATATTTTGATAATTTATTTTTGAATAAATCAAAAAATTTTTATCTCTACTACATGATGCTAAATCATTATTTTCTAAAATTATAATATGAAAAACAGAATTTGTATGGTATGATAATATTGAAGATAATTTGTATTTAAAAAGAATTTGGTTTTCCATTAAATAACAAATATTATTCATAAAGTTAATTCATCAATTTTTATAAATAAAAATATTAACTATAAATAAAAAAAATTATAATTTTTATTTTGAATATAATTGAATTAAAATTGAATTAGAATAAAAACAATTATTTATTAAATAAAAAGAATTATTATTATTTTATTATCTTTAAAAATAATATTCCTTTTTCTTTTTTTTCATAGATATATTATTTTTATATATCTCCTATAATAATATTTCTATTATTATTCAATATTATTAATTTTTTTCATGATGAGGTAATTATCATTTTTATATAATATAATTATATTCCTATCTTTTATTTTTCTTCATTCAATATATATAACTTATTTAAGGCAATTAAAATCAGAATCAATCATTTTTATATTTCTTTAAAAAAATTAAATGTGTTTATTTTCCTTTTTTCAAAGATTTTTTCAAAAAAATGTTAAAAACTTAAAAAACCTTTAATAATAAACAAAAAATATTTGAATATAATTAAGCAATTTTTTTAGTATAATAGTCAGATAAATAAATAGATAAAAAAATAAATAAATATATCTCATATCAAAATATCAAATTCTAAAAATATAAATATATGATAAAATCTTTGGAAGAAATAATTTTAGATACTTTATCTAAAAATATAGCTTTGAAAATGTAAAAAAAATTGGAAAAGGAGGATATGGTAGTGTATATTTAAAAAAAAATAAAAATACTAAATTCGCTTTAAAATTAATAAAATTAAATAATAGATTTAAATATGAAAATAAGGAAAAATACAATAATTATGAAAAAGCAATTCGTTTTGGGTTTCAAAAATCAATAGAATTGAAAAATAGATATATTATAAAAACAATATTAAACTTTGAAGATGAAAAAGATGAAAATGATGAACTCTTTAAATCTTTTCCAAATGTTAAATGTTTTGGAATAGTTATGGAAATATCAAATTGTAGTGATTTAAATGTTTTAATTCATCAAA
>JAEEGL013648390.1_pt1 | contig 15762 bp, 6 predicted proteins | sample 9134231 | NCBI WGS metagenome assembly JAEEGL01 (sample SAMN16246548, study PRJNA631951) | gut metagenome | biome: gut microbiome; feature: rumen; material: fiber-attached | host: Bos | place: Iran: Karaj | collected 2018-10
CCAGGATGCACATGAGCGCCGCGTACCAGAGGGTGACGCTGGCGGCGCCGCCGGTGCTCGCCACGCAGCCGATGGGCGCGCCGTAGGCGGTGCGGGGGCAGCCGCCGAAGAACGCGCCCGCCATGGAGCCCACGCCGTCGCCCAGCAGGGTCCGGTGCAGGCCGGGCTCCTTGAGCAGATCCTGATCCACGATCGTGGAGAGGTTCTTATGGTCGGCAATATGCTCGGCGAAGACCACGAAGGCCACGGGGACGTAGGCGGTCAGGATGGTGACGAAGTAGCCGCCGGTGAATTCCTTGAAGGCGCCTCTGGCGTTCCAGAAGGTGAACTCCGGCACGCTCAAGAAGGACTGGAAGCTGAGCTTGGAGAAGCAGTCCACGAAGGGCTGGAAGCTGATGACCTGCAGGCTGGGATCCTTGTTGACCATGCCGATCAGGTAGAAGATCACGGCGCAGGCGTAGCCGGACAGGATGCCGATGATGAAGGGGATGAGGCGGGCCATCTTCTTGCCGTAGTAGGCGGCGAGGATGGTGGCCAGCAGGGTCACAAGGCCGCAGACCATAGCGACGTACTCAGAGCCGCCGAGGCCGTTCTTGAAGTCGCCGACGGCGTTGCCCGCGAGGGACAGGCCGATGATGGCAACGGTGGGGCCGATGACCACGGGGGGCATCAGCTTATTGAGCCAGTCGGTGCCGAGGGTCTTGGCGAAGATCGCCAGGATCACATAGACGAGGCCGGCCAGCACGGCGCCGAGGATCAGGCCGAGATAGCCGAGGGCCGCGGAGGCGGCGCCGCCGAAGGCAGCGATCATGGAGCCGATGAAGGCGAAGGAGGAACCCAGGAAGACCGGGCTCTTGGACCGGGTGAAGAGCAGGTAGACAATGGTGCCGACGCCGGCGCCGAAGAGCGCGGCAGCCTGGCTCATGTTGGTGCCGCAGTTGCTGTTGATGACCGCGGGGACCGCCAGGGTGGCGGCCATAATGGCCAGAAGCTGCTGAAGAGCAAAGACGATGCGCTGGGAGAACTTGGGCTTGTCCTGGATACCGTAGATCAGTTTCATGCAATGATCCTCTCTTTCTTTCGTATGAAAAGATAGGTGGGTCCTCAGGCAAAAAGAAAAAACGTACCCTGTCTGTCCGACGGGTACGCTAACAGCGGCATGTTCGGTCTTGGCCGGCAACATACTCCGCCTTGAAGACTCATTGGTCATGAGTATAGCACGCAAGGTGCACATTGTCAAGCAAAACTCTGCGAAATTTGAAAAACTTGCACCGGAGGGACGGCGGTCAGGCCGCCGTCCCTCCGGCGATGAAAAGCGTTATTCTCCCGTCTGACCGAAGGCCTTGTACAGGAAGGTCACGATCTGGGCGCGGGTGCAGGTCTTGTTGGGGCTGAAAACGCCCTCGCCGGTGCCGCCGGTGATGCCGTTCTCCACGGCCCAGAGCACGGGCTTGTAGTAGTACTTGCCCTCGCTCACGTCCGTGAAGGGGTTCTCTGCGGATTCCGGCTCCGGCCGGCCTGCCGCCGCCCAGAGGAAGGTCACGATCTGGGCGCGGGTGCAGGTCGCCCGCGGGCTGAAGGTCGTGCCGTCGCCGGTGCCGCCGGTGACGCCGTTCTCCACAGCCCAGAGCACGGGCGTGGAGTAGTATTTCCCGGACGGAACGTCGGTGAAGGGGGCGCCCTCCGTCTCCGGCTCCGCCCTGCCCAGGGCGGTCCAGAGGAAGGTCACGGCCTCGGCGCGGGTGACGGTGCTCTTCGGGGCAAAGGTCGTGGGAGTCTTGCCGGAGGTGATGCCGTGGAAATAGGCCCAATCAATGGGGGCGTGCGCCCAGGTCCCCTCGGCAGGCATGTCGGTGAAGACCTCCGCGGCACAGAGCCGGGCTTCTTTGGTTTCCGCACACCGGTCGCAGGTATACAGGCCCATGCCGGCGTGGCTGCTCTCGGCCTCCGTCAGGATCTCGGTCAGCTTCCAGACGTGGCCGACGGGGGCAATGGCCTCGTCGCGGGTCAGGCTGCAGCGGGCGCAGGTGTAGCGGAAGATGCCGGGCTCGGTGCAGCCGGGCTCCTTCGCCACGGCGCCGCTGTCCCAGTTGTGGCCCAGAGCAGCGATGGGCTCCGTCACGGTCCCGGCACACCGGCTGCAGGTGAAGGTCCTGACGCCCTCGGCAGTGCAGGTAGGCTGCGTGGTGACCGCGCCGTTGTTCCAGTCATGGCCCAGGGCGGGCAGCGGACGGTTCTCGCTTCGATTACAGCCCTTTACCATGCAGTAATAGCCGACGCTGCCGTCACCCGTGCAGGTGGCGGAGGTCGTCACCGTCTTGTAGCGGTGCTCCCATTTCTGGAGGCTGTCGAAGCAGTAGTCCAGATTCACGGTCCCCTCGATGCCGGGGACGGAGCCGGAGATGCTGAACTGCCACACATGGGCGCCGGCGGACGCGGTACAGGCCGTGCCGGGCTGGGTCACCCAGCGATACCAGTTGTTGTAGTCGCTTTCATACAGAGAATTGTTCCAGACGGCGGTGGAGGCGTAGACGCCGGAGTGCAGGCCGGCCTCCGCAGGTCCCATGCAGAAGGTATTGATGCTGGACTTCCTGTCGCTGACGCTCTGCGCCAGCATCGGAGAGTTGTCTCCGATCCGGCAGAACACGGGGAGCTCCGGGTAGATGCCCTGCATATAGAACTCGCCGATGGCGGCGAGGACGAACTCCATCTCCTGCTGGGCCTGGGCCGGGGTGGCGGCATAGGTGTCGTAGTAGAGGCCGAAGGGAAGGCCATTTGCCACGCAGCCGTTGACGTTTGCGGCAAAGTGCGAATCCCGGTTGGTGGTGAAGCCTGCGCCGGAGCCGGTGCTGTAGCCGACGCGGATGAGGGCAAAGTCGATGTAGCGGCTGGCGCGGGACCATTCGATCTCGCCGTTGGCCTCGGAGACGTCGATGCCGGGCTTGAGGAACATGCCCTCGCCGCAGTTCGGGCACTCGTCGCCGGGCAGGGGCACCACGCACTCGTGGGTGTAGGTCACATCCGAGAGGTTCGCGCGGCGGCGGTAGAGCACATAGCCGCTGCGCAGGTAGTAGCTCAGGCCGGAGAGGCTGGTGTAGTGATTGCTGTTGCAGCAGCAGTTGGCGCTGACGGTGGGATTGGCATGGGACAGCTCGATCCCGTTGACGACGCCGTTGGCGTTATAGGTCACGTCGGTGACCAGGATCACATGATAGGAGCACAGCAGCATATCGCCGGGCTGGATGTCCGCATAGGAGGAGGAAGAGATCAGCGTGCCGTAGGTGGCAATGTTGTAGGTCGTGCAGCGGCCCGGAAGGTTCCAGGCCCAGGAGACGAAAGCGGAGCAGTCGGTGGAATAATAGGGTCCGGTGGCGCTGCCGCTGCCACAGGTCCTGGTGTAGAACCAGCTGTCGGGATTGTTCACCTGGGCGACAAATTGGGTCAGGCTGGTGCTCCAGGGGACGTAGGAGCCGAGCTGTCCGTAGGGCAGGCCCTTGTACTTGACGCCCGGACGGTAAAGCACTCCGTTTTCCCCATACTTCCAGCAGCGGACGGTTTTCTGCGGGGTCCACTCGACGTTCAGCATCTGACGGGCGCGCTTGATGATGTTCTCGGTGCTGGCGGAGACGGCACGCCGGGGGGAGGTATCCGCCTGCGGCTGCGCGTCATGGGCGGGGAACTGCAGAACCTGCTCGGGCAGGCCCGTCATCAGGTACAGGTCCTTGTCGGTGGGAACGTATTCCGGGGGGATCACCGCGGCAGGCTCGTCGGCATCGTCGACGCCGTCCTGCGCGGTCACCGCTTCCGGTTCCTCCGTCGGTTCCTCTGTCGGTTCCTCGGCGGGCTGTTCGACGGGTTCTTCGACGGGTTCCTCGGCAGGTTCTTCGATGGGCACCTCGGTGGGCTCTTCGGTGGGTTCCTCGGCGGTTTCCTCTGCGGGTTCTTCGACGGGTTCCTCTGCGGGTTCTTCGACGGGTTCCTCTGCGGGTTCTTCGACGGGTTCCGCTGTGGGTTCTTCGACGGGTTCCGCTGCGGGTTCCGCTGCGGGTTCCTCGATGGGTTCTTCTGTGGGCTCCTCGCCGTACTCTTCGGCGTAGGCGGCCTCCAGGGCGAGAACGGCCTGATACTCCGCCTCGGCGGCGGCCTCCTCATCGTAGAAGCGCAGTCCGGAGAAGGCGGTCTCCAGAAGGCCGGCGGACGCCGGCTGTCCCCGGAATTCGGCCGCCTCGGCGGTGCCGGCGAAGCAGTCCGTCAGGGGGGCCTCATAATCCACGCCGTCGAGGCTGTAGATCAGGATGCCGCCGCGGATGTCGAAGTCCACATAGTAGTTGTCGGTATGGGCGGCCACCAGACGGTCGCCGGCATAGATCGTGTAGTCCAGAAGACTGCCCACGGCATAAACCAGACCGAGGCCCGTGGGGACAAAGCTCCACAGTCCGTCCCGCTGCAGCAGCAGCCGGGGCAGCTCGTCGCCGATCTCCATGGTCCAGATCGCGTCCTGGCTCAAAAAGCAGAGGGTGTGCGCGCCGACGAGATAAAGCTGGCGCACGCTGCCGGAGAAATTCTGCAGCAGGACGGTCTCTCTTCCGGAGGAAACGTCAAAGCTGACCAGATCGAAGCTCTTCTCCGCCGGACGGGCGAAGTAGAGCACGCCCTCCCGGTAGTTCAGGAGCTCGGCCTTGCCGGCATAGACGGGCTTTTTGCCCCGGAGCGTATTATAAATGTATCCGTCCTTCTCGCCGATGTAGAACATCCCGTCCTCCGTGGAGACCAGGCGGCCGCCGCCGGAGAGCATGTCGCCGGAGAAGGTGCCGAGGTCCGGATCCGGGTCCGCCGTCGGCGGAGAGGCAAGAGCAAGCTCCGGCACGATGCTCGCCAGCAGCAAAACCGCCAGCAGCAGCGCCAGGCTGCGATGCAGAAGATGTTTCATAGTTTCCCTCCATTGGTATGAACAGCGGGCAGAGGCCCACGTCGGTTTCCTGTACTTTGTCAACTTATATCATATCTTGTTTTTTTATTTTTGTCAACAGTTTGTAACTATTTTCTGTGTGCTCGCAGGCGAAAGAACAGCCCCGTGCGAGGCACGGGGCTGTTGTCATTACATCACTGCAGGCATCTCTAGATGCTCCTGCCGCAGTTGCCGCAGAAGCGGGAACCCGGGCTCATGGGGGCGCCGCAGTTGGGGCAGAAGGCGGGCGAAGCATCGGGTACGGTCGGAGTTTTCAGCTGCTTTTGCTGCTTCTTCTGCAGACGCTCCTGCTGCTTCTGAGCCCGGTAGGCGGCCTTTTCCTCGTCGGTCAGGCCGAGGCCGGGGGCCTTAGGCGGACGCTTCTTCAGGATCTTGCCGACGACGATCCCCAGAATGATCAGCAGGACGAAGGCGCCCAGGAGGATGCCGGAAATCAGGGCCATCCGCTTGGTCATCGCGAGCCAGCGGTCCATCCGGGTGATGCCCTCACTGATCTTGCCGTAATTTGCCGCCTGGACCAGCCGGGTCAGCTCGCTGCCGGAGATGGCAGCCTTGGCGGAGCGGTACTGCAGCCAGCTGTAGAAGCAGGCGGCGCCGAAGGCCAGGGCGCAGGTCAGCACCAGCACCCGCAGCGACGAGAGCAGGGCGCGCCAGAGGCCCTTCTTCTTCCGCCGGAGCAGGAAGGCCAGCAGGGTCGCCAGCAGGGTGAACAGGGACACGCCGGCAGCAAAGAGCAGGGGCAGCCTGGTGTCGGTTTTTCCTTCCTCCTCCTCGGCCGCGGTCATGGCCCGGCCGCTCTCATCGACCCGGTAGACGGTCACGGTGCGAACGGTCTTGATGCCAAAGGCGTTCTCGCAGACAAAGACGATGGGGTTCTCTCCGGGAGCCAGGGCGACCTCGGAGGAAAAGCTTCCGTCCTCCGTGGTCTCCACAGCCTTGTCCGCCACGGTGACGGTGACGCCGGGATCGGTGGCGCCTGAGACCGTCAGGGTCTCGCGGTCGGTCTTCATGCCGTCCTGCAGGCCGAAGAGCTCCAGGGCGGGCGGGAAGCTGTGGACAGAGACGGTCTTGCTGACGCGGTAGACGGAGCCGTCCACGGTGAAGTCGATCTGCAGCTCGTTGTTCTCCATGACCTCGAGCTGGATGGAGAAGGAGCCGTCTCCGGAGAGCTGATACTGGGCTTCCTTCCCGTTGCAGCGCGCCGTCACGGGCAGCCTGGCAGCGCCGGCCTTGTAGCTGACGGTGGCCATCCCCGCGCCGGTGGCGGAGGGGGTATCCACGGTGATGGAAACGCCGGGATCGGCGGCTACGGTGCGGGTGTAGGCCATGGCATAGCTGCCGTGGTAGATGGGATGGAGCTCCACCTGGTAGCGCTTGCCGGAGGCAGTGTCCACCAGAGCGGTAGTCTCGGTCCGATCGCTGGAGAAGCGGTTCTCGACGAGGGCGCTCCCCTGCTCGTCCGTGATCCGGACCTCCATCTCGTCATAGCGGGCGGTGACGCCGCTCCAATCCACCAGGAGGGTCTGCTCGGTCAGATCCAGGAGGGTCCGGAGCTCCGCGGCGTCGCCCTGCAGGGTGTGGCCGGTGACGGAGAAGGTGGTGTCCAGGAAGGCGGCGGCGTTCTTCTCCACGCCGTCGCTGAACTCTGCGAAGGCCTCCATATACAGGCGCCAGCGGGGGCCGTCGGGAAGCAGCTCCAGAGAGACGGAGGCGGTCTCCTCGCGGTTGGTGCGGCCGGAGGTCTGCGCCAGAAGCTGCTGAGACAGCACGGCGCCGTTTTCATCCTCGCGCTGGGCGTAGATGAACCACGTATAGCGGAAGTCCTCGCTGCTGTTGACCTGGGCGCGGAGGACAGCGCGATCGTCCGTCTGCTCGTCCAGGGTGAAGGAGGCGATCTCGAGATCGGGATGCCAGGCCAGGACCGTGAAGGTCACAGGCTTGTCGGTGACGACGTTCCAGCTGCCGGAGGATGCGCCCTTAATATAAATGTAGAGCATGCCGCCGGCCCGGTCGACGTGGTCGATGTTCTCCTCGGTCAGCGCCTCGCCGGCGGGATTGAGAATACGGACTGCGGGCTCGGCTCCCTCAAAGGAGAGAATGATCTCAATGTCCGTGGTGGTTTCCAGGGTGAAGGGATGGCTCTCCTCGGCAAAGGCCGGCAGAAGCAGGCAGCAGAGTGCCGCAAGGGTCAAAACCGCGCCCATCAGAACGCGCAGAAATCGTTTGCTCCGGCTTCTCATGCGATCCGCCCCCTTTCATTCCAGTCGATATGGTAGCGCTTGCCGTTATTGCCCTGAACCACCACCGAGAAGACCCGGCTGTTGTTGTGGGCGGTATAGAGGCCGATAAAGAGCTTGCCGTCCAGGTTGACCTCGTCCTGGAAGATCCACCATTTCCAGGTGGCCTTGACGTGGCCGCCGGCGTTGAGGCCGCAGACCCGGTCGGTCAGGGCCAGGCGGGCGTCCACGCCGCCGTCGATGTCGCAGTTGTCGGTTTCGAATTTGATGCCCGCGGCAGCCTGGCCGACGAAGCCGTTGACGGATTCTCCGCTGTAGCTGATCAGGTTGTTGGTGTAGCTGATGCCGCGGCCCAGCTCGATCTTTGCGCTGCCGAGCTCGATCGCCTCGAGGAACTTGGCCTTGGCGCCGAGGGAGATGTAGGGATCGTGGATCCGCAGCTCCATCTTCACGTCGTCCAGAGAGAAGACCGCCACGTCGCCGATGTAGTCCTCAATGCCGGGCAGGACCTTGGAGATCTTGACCGCCGAGATCTTGCAGCCGCCCTCGAGCATCATGGTGTTGAAGCCGTCGGCCCCGACGCCGCTGACGCCCAGGGAGAAGTCGGAGAAGGTCACAGGCACGCCGCTGATGTTGGTGTCCACGTCGAAGTCGGCGAAGATCCGGGCGGTGTCGAATTTGCCGCCGGTCCAGCCCAGCTCCAGGCCGAAGCCCGCCTTATTGCCGAGCTTGGAGGACATGGTCATCAGATTGACCATGGTCTTGAAGGAGAAGCTGCCAGTGGAGGTGTCGAGCTTCAGGGTCAGCTCGTCCAGGTTGAGCAGCAGCCGGAGGTTGCAGAACCGGGCCTCCCGGAAGTTGTCGGTATCGTTCCGGCTCAGGCTGAACTCCAGACTGCAGTCCACGGCCCGGTCGGAGATCGTCAGCTCCTCCTTGTGGTCCAGGGAGAAGTCGAAGAGCTTATCCAGCTTACCGGCCTCCAGCAGCTTGTTCTGGAAGGGGAAGGCGGTGGTGAACTTGTTGAAGTCCACGCTCAGCCGGTCCGGGTAGATCGACATGCCGGGGGTCTCCAGCGTGAAGACGTCCTTGAGACTGATGCCGCTGTACATAACGGCGGTGTCCACCTGGAAGCTCTCGTCCGAGGGAGAGATTCCCTCGTTGCGGTACAGCGTGAAGTCCTCGTAGATGGGGATGTTGATGAGGATGCCGTTCTCCGCCATGAGCGCCGCGATGCCGTTCAGCGCCGTGTCGCCGCGGTGATACTGGACGCAGCAGCGCTGGGCTTCCATGGTGATCTGGCTGTCCCGCTCGCGGTCGCCGGTGAGGATGACGTCGCCGGTGAAGGAGAGCCAGTCGTTCATCACCACGTAGCCGGAGAGGCGGACGGCGTTGTCCATCTGCGTCAGGCTGCTGGCGCGGAAGACGTAGTCGCCGAAGCGGACCAGGTTCATCCGCCCGTCCGTGACCACAAGGCCGGAGGTGAAGACGGTCCTGCGGCCGTCCACGGTGACGATGACGTCATATTCCCCGCAGGCCACCGCGCCGGGCACCGTGACGGTCCAGGCCGTATCGGACTCGTAGGCGCAGGCCAGGTCATAGCTCAGGCCGGACTGGATCGAGACGGTGATGGTCTTGTCGGCGGTCAGATTCTCGCCCAGCAGGCGCACGGTCTGGTCGCTGACGGATTTGTACAGCAGCCGCGTGTCCAGGCCGCCGATCGTCAGGCCCTCCAGGGTCACCAGGTAGTCCTCGCCGAGATCTTCCCCGCCCAGCTCCGAGGTATAGAGGCTGTAGGTGCGGCGGTCGTTGACCTTGCGGTCCTCGGTGTAGATGACCTGGAGATTGCGGTTGACCTGGATGGTGTCCTTGGCGGTGAAGGTGATGCGGAAGCGGTTCCGGCTGATCTGGTAGAGATACTGATAGAAGGAGAGCAGAGAGTCGGAATTGCTGACGAAGGTATACTGGCCGCCGCCGGCGGTGGAGTAGCCGCTGAGGACGGCGGAGTCCACGTCGCTGCCGAGGCCCATGGTGTAGATAGCCACGTCGCGCTCGCCGCATTCCCTGCGCAGCTCGTCCATTTCGGAGGTGCTCAGGGCGTTATCCTGGCCGTCGGACATGACGATGATGACGTTCAGCTCGTCGCCTGCGCTCATCTGGTCCAAAGCCGCGCGCACGCCGGTATTGATCCGGGTGCCGCCGTAGGCGCCCATGTGGTCGATGGCCTCGCTGATCTGGGCGGAGGAGGCGCCGAGCGGACAGCTGGCGCTGGATAGGATGCCGCTGTCGAAGGAGACGATGCCCACGTCCACGTCGTCGGCCAGGCCGGCGGCGAAGATCCGCAGCGCGTCGCGGAGATTGTTGATCTTGTCGCCGCTCATACTGCCGGAGTTGTCGCAGACCAGGATGATGTTCACGCCCACGTCCTCGATCTTCTCCACCTGGCAGTCGGTGATTTCGATGCCGCAGTCGAAGACCTGGATGTAGCGCCGGAACTCGTCGGCAGTGCGGGCCATGGACTCGTCGATGGCGACCACGGCCCTGACGGTCTCAAAGCCGGAGGCGTCCACCGAGGCGATGGAGATGGAGGCCGTGATCTGGTTGACCTCCTCGTTGACGAACTGGGAGAACTCCTCGTCCGTGGAGGGATTTGCGGGCTCGTCCTCGCCGCCGGGTTCCTGGGCATTCGGCCCGTCATTTCCGGGCTGCTCCTCGCCGGGTTCTTCCTTCCCGCCCTCGCCCGGCTCGGTGTAGGGTTCTTCGCCGGGCTCATGGTAGGGATCCTCGCCGGGCTCATGATAGGGCTCCTCGCCGGGCTCATGATAGGGATCCTCGCCGGGATTTTCACCGGGCTCGTTCTCCGGGTCGTCGGGCTCCTCTGCGTCTTCCCCGGCATGCTCCTGCATGGCGTCCTCGGCCTGGGTCTCCCAGTCCTCGTCCAGGAGCTCCTGCTCGATGAGGTCGGTGAAGTCCTGGTAGTCCCAGTCGATCTCCTCGTCGCTGCCGGGCTTCATATCCTCGGGCTCCATGTGATAGACCATGTAGTCCACGTACTCGTCGAGGTGCTTGAGCTGCTCGGTGTCGTCCTTGTTGCGCAGGATCTCGTTGATGGCGTTCACCGCGCCGGCGTAGTCCGGGTCGCGGCTGTCAGAGCCGTAGAGCAGGCACAGGCGCAGGCAGTTCGAGGCCTCGTCGCTCATCTTGCGGTCAAAGAAGATCCGGGCCAGCTCGAGGTAGATCTTGGAGGCCTCGCTGTCGCCGTTCTCGGCCTTGGCGCGGAGGGTGTTCTCCAGCCACAGGGAGAAGGACTTGGCGCTGTCACGTCTGGTGGATTCCAGCAGCGTCTCGGCGTTCTCCAGGAGCTTCAGCTCCGCCTCGCTGTACTTGTAGCCGCTCTTGGCCATGCCGATCCAGGAGAGGATGCGGTCGTTCTCCTCGGCAGAGGCAGCCAGATGCTCGCTGGAGCGAATCATCCGGCCTGTGATCAGGCCCTGGCGGCAGAGCTCCGCCATGACCAGCTGGGAGTCGGTATCGGTGAAGAGATCCGACATCTCCACGATCCGTCCGTACTGGCCCGAGAGGACCAGAGACTTCATCATGGCCATGCGCATGGTCCTGGAGCCCAGGACCGTGGATTCCTCATTGTTCAGCCGCTCGAGATGGGCCGCCACGTAGGCGGCGATTTTGGGGTCGAAGTTGCTGCGGTCCATGGAGCTGATGAGCAGATAGTCCTTGGCCGCCTTGAACATCTGCTCCGGGATCTTCATCTCGGCGATTCCGCTGCGGATGACCTCCAGCAGGCGGGAGGCGTCCATCTGCCCCGCCTGGACCTCCCGGACAGCGTTCAGCTCCCGGGTCAGGATGTCCTCCTTCGCCGCAGGACTCCGTTCGGCAATCAGCTGGCGGTAGATGCCGGCGGACTGCTGATAGCTGCCCCGGACCGCCTCGGTCCTGGCCCGTGCCAGCAGGTAGTCGTCGGAGACGACACAGTCCTGCACGTAGTCGTCCAGCAGGCGGACAGCGCCCTGGACCTGGGATTGGTCCAGCAGAGCAGAGGCCAGTTGGATATAGCTCATGGCATCCGTCCGGCCCAGGGCCGTGACGGCGTCGGTCTTTTGCGGCGGTTCGGTCTGCAGCACCCGGTCGGAAATGTACCAGGACGCCGCCGCAGAGAGCACCATGAGTATCGCCGCCGTGATCCAGACCCAGCGCAGCTTCTTCCAGAAGATGGCCAGCAGGACAGAGATCAGCAAAAAGCCCGCCGCGCCCAGCAGGATCTGTAACCAAAGTTCCACGATATCCCCCCTCGTTTCCGTTCCTGTCCGGCGCAGGCCCCTTTGGGACTGATGCCGAACATATTTATTATACATAAGGTATACTATCAAAACAGACGATGAAAAGCAAGGGGAAGTTCCGGCCTTCGCCGGTTTTTCTGCCGGCAAAAAAAGAAGCACGCCCCGGGAAGGGGCGTGCAGCCGTGTCTTGCTGCCCGGCGGTCGACGCGGTCATCTGCCGCGGGCCGGGCCGGGTTTTCTGTCTCTGAGAACAGTATATGCCGCGGAAAAGGTTTTTTCTCTGGCAATGATTGGATCATGCTTCCGTTTCCGGTGCGGCGGGCCTTGTCTCTTCGGCTCCGTCGGGCGCTTCCCCGGCTTCCTCGGGCGCATCCTCCGTCTGTGTGGCGGGCGCTTCGGCGGCCTCCGGGGCTTCTTCGGTCTCCTCCGGCGCCGATGCGGATTCCTCCTGCCCGGGCTCCGCCGCCTCGGGCGTTTCCTCTTCCTCGACGGGTTCGGGGCCGGTCAGCAGCTGCAGGGCGCCTGCAAAGCAGAACAGGCCGATGCCCAGCCAGCTCAGCAGGGCGGACAGGGTGGTTTGCGCAGGGCGGAGCAGGGCGTCCGGGAGGAGCAGGGCGGTAAAGACCGCCGTACAGAGGGACCAGAACACCGTGACGGCACGGCGGCCCACCTTGAGATCGTAGCCCGCCAGCATCAGCAGGCTCAAAACGCCGGCAATGGACGCCAGAAGGTGCGGCGCGAAGTCAATCACCATGGGATCGCGGCTCCAGGTGCGGAAATTGTAGATCAGGCGAGCCAGGGCAAAGACCATTGCCGCCGCGCTCAGCCAGAAGGACTTCTCCCTGAGCCGGGCTCTGTTCAGGGCGACCGCCCCGAGGCAGCAGGCGGCGAGGGCGCCGACAATGCCCATGGCCGTGGCGGACGAGGACCAGGCCGAGAACTCCATGGGTGCGGCCAGATAGAATTCGGTCCCCAGGCCTTCGCTCAAGCTCAGGGTGACGGTGTTCCGCTTAAGGACGTGGCCCAGCACGGGCAGCAGGCTGCCCGTCAGCAGCAGGAGCGCGCCCACAAGGCCGAGGATCTGCCAGCCGCTGTGGTCAGAGAAGTCCACGGCTGTGCCCGGCCGGCGGCTGCGGAGTCTGCGGCAGAGGATGGCTGCGGAAGCAGCCCAGCCGGCGCAGAAGATCATCAGCCCCAGCAGCGCATAGCTGCCGCGCCGGAGCAGGCCGTCGGCGTCAAAGGCGGTGCGAAGCAGAAAGATGCGCAGGCCCAGCGCGCCAAGGCAGGCGCAGGCCGTCAGCGTCACAAGGAACAGGCTGTATCGGGATCGATTCATACCGTGCCTCCATTAATCAAATGTCAGTATGGTATTATACCACATCCGGCACGGAATTGTCAATCTGTCAATCTCTCCGGTCACAGGCATCAATCTCTCCGGTCAAAGGCGATCCGTCCCCGCAGAGCACGGTGCCGCTCCAAATGGAATCTGAAGCTTTTTTTCGCTTCGTATCAGTCCCCGCCCAGGCGCAGCTCGACGGCGCTCACCTCTCCCCTCTTCGTCACGATCTCCGCCACGGTCCGTCCGCCGCAGAGGACCCTGTACTTCCCTGCCGGCAGGCCGGGAAAGCGCAGTGTCCGGAGAAAGACGCCGCCCGGATCCCAGGCGGCGGTGTCCGGGATAAAAACAGCTCCGGCCCGGCTGACGCCCTCCTCGCTCTCAAGAAGGAAGCTGTAATAGCCGCGCGCGGTCAGCGTCAGGCGGAGCTCCGCCTCGGAGGGGATGTCCTTTTCCAGATACAGAAGCTCTCCGTCAGTCCAGAGCCTGCCCGAGGCGATCGCCACGGAGGCGTTTTCATTGAGGACGAACTCTCCCAGCAGCACTCCGTCCTTCCGCAGACTGTAGCGTCCGGCGCACAGAGGGCCGAGGCTCGCATCCCCGTCCGCGTCCAGCGTGACCGCCGCCGTGTCCTGCTCCTCCGGGCCGCAGAGGGTCAGCCCGCTCCAGTCCAGCGCCGGGTCCGCCCGCAGGGCCAGCAGGACCGTGGGCAGCATGACAGAAACGGACCGATCCTCCGTCTGCGCCAGCTCCTGCAGCCCCTCCCCTGCCTGCGCGGAAACGGCGGAGGCTGGCGGGGTCTTCTTCGCCGCGGGGGTCTTGTTTCCGGCGCCCCCCAGTGCCGCGGCGGTCAGCGTCAGGACGCCGATCACCGCCCCGACACAGGCCAGCCGTATCGAATAACTGTTCATATGCCGTCTCCTTTCCGATGGTAGTATCACTATAGCGCATCGGAAGGGAGGAACTTGTCGACCCTTGGGAAGAGAAGAAGAATTTTTTGGGCCGGGGCTTCGCCTGTATATTTTTTCCGCTGCCGGGCAATACTGGCATCGGAGGTGCAAAGCACATGCAGCAAACGAATAAAATCCGCAAGTTTTTCAGGGACAAGGGCTTCTACATGGCCCTCGGTCTGTGCGCCTTGGCGGTCGGGATCTCCGGCTGGCTTTTCGTCCGCGAGACCGGAAAGCAGACGCAGCAGGCCCTCTCCCCCACGCAGATCCAGGCCGCCGCGCCGGCCCGGGAGCGGGATCCGGCCGCGCATCTGCCCGTGTTTGAGCATGAGGGCGAGGACGGCGTGTCCGAGCCCGGGCAGAAGCGGCCCGAGGGTTCCGCAGGCACGGACCTGACAGAGGAAAAAGCCCCCGAGGGCCCCGCCGGGACGGACACGAAGGAAGCAACGGCCCCCGGGGGGAAGGAGCCCGTCCGGACCACCCTGGCAGCCGTCGCTCCCCTGGAGGGGGAACGCGGCCCGGGCTACAGCATGGACCGTCTCAGCTACAACCCCACCACAAGGGACTGGCGCACCCACGCCGGCATCGACATCCTTGCGCCCCTGGGCACCGACGTCGGCGCAGCGGCGGCAGGCGTCGTGCTCTCGGTCTATGACGACGATCTGCTGGGCAGAACCGTCACCGTTCGCCACGACGGCGGCTGGGTGACCCACTATTCGAATCTGGCCGAGGAAGTGGACGTCATGGCGGGCGACAGGGTCGCCGCCGGCCAATGCCTGGGCCAGGTGGGCACGACCGCCCTTCTGGAGGTCGGACAGGAAGCCCATCTGCACTTCGCGGTCTACCGGAACAACGTTCCCCAGGACCCGGAGGAATTCCTGAAAAACGGAGGCTGAGCGCAAACGCCCGGCCCGGACACAAAACGGGGCCGCTGCCAAATGGCAGCGGCCCCTCTTGGGTTGGGGATCAGCCCGCGTCCACAAGAACGTAGACAGCGGGAATGGGCAGTTTGTTGTTCGTCGCGTTGTCCTTAAAATAGCGGAACCGGTCATTGCCGGAGCTCTTGTTGAAGCGGAAGTATTTCGTGTTGCTCAACAGCAGCAGGCCGTTCTCGTCAAAGCTCAGCACGTTGAGGATCTGTGTTTCGCTTGCAGTCGTCACACCGTTGCTGTCTCCGACGTTGCCCATGTAACCGTTCTTGGTTTGGATGGCGTAGCCGCCCTCCATGGTCTCGAAGGTGACGGTGAACAGGTTCGCGTCGTAGGCAATCTCGTTGTCAACAATTGTCACCGCGTCATAGCTGGCGCCGTTGGCACCGTCCGCGCCGTTAAAGGCCTTGCCGGTGCCATCTTCCAGCTCGTAGACCAGGAGATAGGAGCCCTCCGTCCAGTCCTCGGGGGCCTCCGTCACCTTTTCAAAGTGGGGTTCGGTGGGCTCGTCGGGAGTGATCATGTAGGACAGGGTCAGGGTATCGTCGCCGTTGTCTACCAAGGTGAAGGTGACCTCGCCGGGCTCGACGCAAAGCTTGTTGAAGTCCTTTCCGGTGTAGACGTTGTAGTTGTAGAGGGTGACAGAGGTCAGACTCTCATCGTAGCCGTCGGTCTTGAAGCCGGCGCTGTTGTCCGCGTACTTGACCCAGACGTAGCTCTTCGAAGTGATCTCCACGTTCAGCTTGCCGTCCTCGCCGAAGACGTAGGGGCTGGGAACCTCCCAGTTATCGCCGTCGCTGACGTCGGCGCCGTTGATCCAGCCGCAGAGCACATAGTCGGGGGTCACAGGGACGGTGCCGCCCAGCTTGGCCTTGACGGCGGCGACGGTCTCGGCGGAGACTCCCAGCTCGGCCAGGTATTCCTCGGCCTCGGCGGCCAGGTTGGCGGTCGCAAGCGCGCTCATTTCAATGCCGAAGGCGGTGGACAGGTGCTTGACGATGTTTTTGGAGATCTGCGCGTACTGATCGGTGCCGGGAGCGACGCCGTAG
>JAEEGL014435675.1_pt1 | contig 15762 bp, 13 predicted proteins | sample 9134231 | NCBI WGS metagenome assembly JAEEGL01 (sample SAMN16246548, study PRJNA631951) | gut metagenome | biome: gut microbiome; feature: rumen; material: fiber-attached | host: Bos | place: Iran: Karaj | collected 2018-10
ATTCTTAATTCGGACGGAGAAAAAGGAGAAGAGTGGATCAAACAACTTAAATTTGTTGCTTTACAGGCCGGTATTACTTCTGAAGAGATTAAAAAGTTAAATGAAGAACAACTCGCTAGCATTACTTACTCGTACCAAGAAGCCGAAGCTTTGGGACTGGAAAAAATGGTCGTTTCAGATTTGGCTAATCAATATCTTCTTTATAATAAAGACTATAAAGAGAATATTGTTCTTGCACATGATCAGGCAGTTGCAGTAGCACAATTAAATGCAGGACTAGATCCATTAGTAAATAAATATGAAGACTGGGTTGGAGTCTTATGGAAAGCTAATGACGCCACAAAAGAAATAGATAAAACCACTCCAGAGTATGCAAAAGCTCTCGGTGAAGTAGAAGAAGCGGTAAAGAAAGTCTTACATACAACTGATGATATAGATAATAGTTTCTTCGATGATGAAACAATGACTATTATTGAAAATATTTCAGTCGCAGACTCTGAAGAAGAACTAAAAGAACAATTAGAAGCACTTCAGCAAAAATATAATAACTACTATGTTATTAAAATGAGAGCAGAACTTAAAGAAGAAAATATTACTGAAGAAACTTACTCATTGATAGAATGGATTAATAATAACGAAGATTTAAACACCCTAAAATTCGGTGCAGTCTTAGATGATACAGATTTTTTAAAAACTTTAAATTCAATGCTAGAAGATACTAAGTTATCAGCCGAGAGCATCAATACTTATTTTGATAATTTAGGTTATTCTGTAAAGCTGAAACCGGTTGAAAAAAGTTATACTATTGTGCATCCGCCTATTTATTCTGCTGCTGGCGATTCTATCCCCGCCTGGAACGAGACAATACCCTATGTTGCTGGTTATGAAGTAGAATATGTTGCCAAAAAGGGCGCTGATATAAATCCTCCAATTCTTGATAAGGCAAAAGAAAACACTCGTGGTTCTAAAGGTGGCAAGACTAAAAACGAACACTGGGAAAACCCTTATGACGAACTCTACAACCTATCCGAAAAAATCAACGAGTCCCTTCGTACCCGTGAAGCACTCGAACGCCGCTACAACCAACTTCTCAAAGACCGCAAATCTTCAATGGCGGACATCCGTGAAGAATACAACCACAACATTGAGGCTCTTCGCCAAGAAGCTGATCTTCAATCTCAAATGGCGCAAGGACGTCTTCGTCAAATTGGGAATATTGGTAATGAAGTCTACACGGACAGCGAAGGCAACCGCGCGACCTTTAGTCAGTTGGGTGTAACCAAGTATGCAAGTTACGATGCAAGCACCGGTCACATCACCATTGACTGGGAGGGACTTGAGCAACTCGAAAAGACCAGCAACGTCAAGAAGGGTGAGGCCGCGGAAGCCTATATCAGCCAACTTAAAGAGTGGGTTGAGAGTTATGAGGAAGTGCGCGATGCTCTTCGGGACATTGAAGACAAGATGGAAGAGTTTGCGCAAAAAGTAATTGATTCCTACTTGAGTTTCGAAGAACGTGTTATGGACGCAGTAGTACACGATAGACAACAACAAATTGATAACTATCAGACACTTAGTGATGCCATTAAGGAGTCTAATGATAAAGTTATTGAGGCGATGCGCGAGTCCATCGACATGGAGAGACAGATTAGGGATAATACGAAGACAGAAGAGGACATTGCTGATAAGGAGCAGAGACTTGCATACTTGCAGAGAGATACCTCTGGCGCGAACCAAGTCGAGCAGATGCAGTTACAGAAAGAAATTGATGATGCTAGACAGGATTATACTGATACGTTGATCGACCAGGCAATTGAGACTTTGAGCAAGCAGAACGAAGATGCGTATGAGCAGAGACAAGAGCAGACTGAGATGATGCAGACACAATTGAATTTCGCGCAGGCCGAAGGTTTGTTATGGGGCGATGTTTACACATTGATGCGTGATGGAATGAATGAGGATGGCACTGTTAAAGCAGACTCTGCATTGCTAAAAGTGCTTCAGGACAGCGAAGATGTTGCTAGTAAGAGTGCTGGCGCGCAAGCCGAATGGAGAACTAAGTTTGACGAAGCGTACAAAGAGGCGCAAGTCGGTTTGACTGAGTTGGAAGCAAAATATCAGCAAGATTTTAATGGTGACTTTTAAGTTGAAGATTCTGCTAAGCGTGGATACCTACAGGACATTAAGGATTTAGCAAATAGATACACAACTCAGCAAGCACATGGCGGCGCGCAAGGAACTAGTGGTGGAAGTGGAAAAGAGGTAAGTAGTACTGGAAACAAGAATTCTGTAACATCACAATATACTAGAGATTATAATCTTACTTTGGCTGCAGTTCAAAAATCATTAAGCGAGAAAGAATGGAACGAAGTCATTAGTAAAGGCGGCGATATAATGAACTGGAGAAGAACGGGTTCACAGACTGTCAATATTAATGGCTTAGATGTAAAGATTACAGATACCGATAAAGATCTCTTTTATAGTGAGAAAGAAATTGGTGATGCTGTCGCAGAGGCTTTACGACTCAATCCTACTTGGATCGGTTTTAAGAAAGCCTAACCCTAAGGAGAGGACCTACATGGTCCTCTCTTTTCTTCTCCAAAATTTTCGAATCTCTCCTCCAAAACCTCACTTATATTTAGATGGATTAAAGAGTAAATTTAAATTGGAGTTAGAGGAGGCACAACAATGGCTACACCATATTTGGATGACTTCGTTGGTTTCACTTTTAATGGAACCCGTAGTCAAGACCTACATATCTTACGAGTTAGTGATGGTTCGAGATATAGTGATACCCTAACCCCCAATTTTCAAGACACAACTGCGAAAATGCCTGGGGCAGACGGTACTCTATACTGGGACTCTTTTTATAGTGAAAGAAATTTTGAGGTTCAGATTGCGTTTGATTCGCTTTCGGAATCTGATTTGCGTCGCCTGCGCCAAGTCTTCAATGCAAAAGCAAAAGGCGAACTCATCTTTGATGAGGCGCCCTATAAGGCCTACAACGTAAAGCTGCAGAGTCCTATTCAACTCACATATATCTGCTTTGATAAAAATGAAGGCGGCCGCGTCTACAAAGGCGAAGGAAGTATTCAGTTTATTAGTTATTATCCGTATGCGCGAAGCGTGCATAAGTATATCAGTCAGTATGAGACCGCGCGCGTTCCTGCTGGTGATGGTTCATCTGAACTAATCCCGGCCTATCCGAACCTAAGCGAATGGTCTGCCGCGTGCGGTATGTTATATAATAAAAACAAAAATGACACCCCATATTACGATCAGACTGGTGCGAGTGTAATTCATCTTTACAATGCCGGTGATGTAGAAGCAGATGAGGAAATTTATGTTGCTGTTGTTTCAAGTGGAAATTCTGGTTATTGCCCTTTGGCTAAAATGGAGTTGTATCAGGATAATCAAAAAATTGGAGAGATGAATTTCACTCATATGAGTAGAATGGGAGACTTAGACGAACGCATTAGAATTAACTCGAGGACTAATCTCATCGAAGGTACTAGAACAGTTAGCGGCAAAGATGTTCCTACTGGCACTCTCTACAACAAATATATCGAGAGCGGCGACTTTTTTAAGTTGCCTTTGGGAGAATCTACAATTTGCTTTTATAATAGTTCAGGTTCTTCAATTAATGCCTCGAAAGTAGATTATAACCATCTTTACTACTAAGGAGGTATTTTATGGCAAAAGATAAATATGAAATATCTCTTTGGCAAGATAAATACGTCGCGGCAGTTGGCAATGTACCCGCGCATTTCGAAGAAGAAAAAATCGCTATCATTGGTTCAAACACTATCACGGCACCTTGCCGCGCATACGAACCAACTCTTACCGAAAACATAAATGGTTCAAATACCTTTACTTTCAAAATGCACTACAAGTTCAAGGAGGACCGCTTAATTGAAGTCGAAGAGCAATTCGGCGAGTTCGCGCGCAACCTCAAGGGCGATGGAACGATGTACGACAATCCGTTTCTAAGTCTACTTGTAAATGAAAGAAAAGTCAAGGTCTACTGGAAAGATAAATGGTATGATTTCGTAATCAAAAACTGCCAAGTTAGTTCAGATGGTAAACACTGCATCTACACTTGCCGCGATTCATACATTGCGGAACTCTCAAAAACTGGCTTCAACATTGAATTCGACACAGAACTCGAAAACAACCAGGGAACCGCATATGAACTTGCACTAAAGACACTGGAAGATACTGACTGGACTGTGCTTGAAGGTGATACAATTCAACAAGAGACCGAAGAACCGGGCTACTACATTTCTACACGCGTTTCTTTCTCTGCGGAGAATGAAACAGATGGCGGCAGCCAGACAGTTGCTAGTGATGCGAAGATTTTCGTGTTCTACAGTTATGTTCAAAAGGTTGTTGAGGCCTTGCGCGCGGACCCACCAAAAGCCGCGGATTCTTATTGCCAGTTGTTGTATGATGAATCGCAACAATATCCGCGCGATACCAATTCTCAGTTGATTATTGATGTGCCTTGCTTTGCGATTGAGAGTGGTGTTAATTGGACGCTGAGCAGTAACACCCTCACTGCAAAAATTGATTCGACTCCTATCTTCACAATCGCGGATGTAGGCAATGTATCCAACCAATATCGAGGCTCGCGCCTTGTAAAGAGTCAGAAGTGCATTTTGGACTCACTGACAGATAAATATAGTTACATCTACGAAGCGCAGACTAGTGCTTCTGGTTTGTATGATGTGGGCGATACCATTTACGAATACCGCGCGACCCTATGGAATGGACCGACCGCGGTTATGAACGTAGTGGCGAATGCATCGAATTTTAAGAATTTGGAAGGGTGGCACAATGGACAGAATAAGAGATTCCAACTCTATCCTGATTTTGCTTCAACTTCTCATACTGGGGCAGACTTCTCCAATTATCACCCAAAGAGTTTCTTAAGATTACAGAACTCCTATACGTATAATTCAGCTACTTCCAATTCTATTTGGTATTACAATGTTGGTTTAACGGAGAATGCAACCTATATTCCCGCTGGTATCCAACGCGGCGAGCAATATATTTTCCGCGCGAAGGTGAGACCCAATGCGGCCGCGCCATCTGGGGCAAGCTTCTCAGACCAACCTGGAGATACTTATGTAAGTGATTTAAACCATTTGGATTTTTGGCCCGGAGTCTATGGAATTACTAAAGGCGAGTCCGACGATCCTTTCCTTTTCAAGCCAAACGAAACTAAATACATAGACTTCCCTATGGAAGACGCTTCTATAAATGGGGAATGGGTTGAGTTTATTGGTACTTGTAAAAAGTCTTTCTCAAGAGAAGAGGCGCGCGATAAAATTGGCTTGTTCTTACTAGTTACTTCTACTGTAAGATGGCTAGAGGCCGCGGAGTTCTTCCCTCTTGTCATGGGAGAAAAGAAAATCGAGCAAACCGAACTTACCGAGCCCGCGCGAATCAATCCCGGAGAGATGAACGTTGCCTCAGTTGGTAAAGTTATAAGTAAATTTTACAATTACACTCAATCAATAGATCCAGAAACTGGAAAGCGCAAGTACACAGATGAAACTGAAATCCCATACATTTTCGTTGGTGGAGAAGATGACAGCGACTTCCCATCTATTCCAACCACTTTTAAACCAATTTACAATTCAAACTTTGAAAAGATTCGAACTATCACAGTTAAAAACTCCAACCGCTTTAACATACTCCAAACAATCGCAGAGACTTTCGAGTGTTGGTGTAAGTTCGAAATCGAACACGAAGCGAACGGCGCGACTAAAATCATTGACGGAGTGCCGCAGAAGTTTGTAAGATTTGTAAAAGAAGTTGGGCAGGAAACTGGTATAGGTTTCATTTACGGAATTGACTTAAAGACGATAAGTCGTACAATCCAATCTGACCAAATCGTCACAAAGACAATTGTTACACCAAACAATAACGAGTTTGCGAAGGACGGATTTTGTACTATCGCGCGCAGTACAGAAAACTATACGCGAGATACTTTTATCCTAAACTTCGACTACTATATAAATCAAGGCTTACTTGATGGGAATGAGTTCAATTTAGACTTATATTCAAGCGAAAACAATCATTTAAATTACTATAACACATTGCGCGACTTGAATATGCGGTATGATGAAATCACTGAAAAACTCGTTCCGAAGAAAAATGATTTGACAATTCAAAGGTCATATCAAAGAACCTATGAAGCACAATATACTGCTTTAAAGGATGAGATTGATAATCTAGAAGAGAAGCTTGCTAAGACTGCGGCGGTTACTGTTGACAAAACAACAGACCCACAGACTTATTGGGAGAAAATTTATGCCTATGTCTGCGACAATGCGGAACAAGCGGAAATTGCAAAGATTTATCAAACAAGAGAAAGTGATATTCAAGAGTTTAATGAGGTCGCGCAGAAGCTTGATGAATTGGACACATCAGTAACTGACTTACAGAAAGAAGTCGATGAGATGATAGACCAACAAAAATCTATCCAATCCGACCTCAAGGCCGCGAATCTTGCTTTCTTCAAAAAATATTCTCGCTTCATTCAAGAAGGCTTTTGGATTAGTGAAGACTACATGGATGACAATCTCTACTACTTAGATGCTCAATCCGTGGCTTATACATCTTCTCGTCCTCAAGTAAGCTATGAAATTTCAGTTGTTCGTATTTCCTCTGTAGAGGGATTCGAAAATAAAATCTTTAGACTAGGTGATATTTCCTTTATTCAAGATACCGAGTTCTTCGGCTACACTACAATAAATGGAGTCAAGACACCTATCAAAGAAAAGGTTTTGGTATCGGAGATTACATCTTACTTCGATACACCAGACCAAGACAAAATAAAAATCCAAAACTACAAAACTCAATTCGAAGACCTATTCCACCGCATTGTATCAACAACACAACAACTTCAGTACACAACTGGCGAATACGCTCGCGCGGCTAATGGATTCCAGACAAATGGAAGCCTCGAGTTTGACGTACTGCAGGCATCATTTGATGAAAATGCTGAATTGGTGATGAGCGCGCAGAATGAGTCAATTATCCAAGATAATACTGGTATTACAGTAAGTGATTCTGGTGACCCGCGCAAGAAAACACGCATTACTTCAAATGGTATTTTTATTACAACAGATGGCGGTACTACTTGGAAAAACGCGGTGCGCGGCGAAGGTATTGCGACGCAGTATTTGACTGCTGGAACCATCAATGTTGCTGATATTAATATCTATGGTGGAACTACAGATGGCGCGCCTACGTTTAAGTGGGATTCTTATGGATTAGATGCTTTTGCGTGGGATGAGCAGAATGGGGTTAATTTAGGAAAGTTTGTAAGACACGACCAGTTTGGTTTTTATGGGGTTGATTTTAACGAACCTAATCGCTATGATAGGTTTAAGCCACAAGAAATGAGCGATGTATGGAGCACCGCAGATTTTGGACTAACCTGGGATGGATTTTTCTTTAAGAACAAGGATGAAAATAATAATTATTGGATAGAGATTTCTTCAGAGAATGATTTCGCAATAATGGAAGGTGACCCGAGCGAGCCGGAATCTGGGGCGCCGCGTGTGAAGATAGGTCGGTTAGGAAATGGTATTTATGGTCTGCTGATTAATGATGAAGATGGTGACCCGGTTTTACAGGCTAGTAACGCGAATGATGATCCTGAAACTGACATTGATAGCACGCTTTGGCTGACAGGTATCTTAAATATAAAACAAACTATTGAGGATCCAAAGCAGATTCGAATTGGTTACTTCGATTCTGCCACAAAGGACATAAAAGAAACAATAAATGTAAATGATGAATTTATTGTTTGGGAAGATGGCTCTGTTAAAACTATCACTGGCGAAATTGGTGGTATTCAGATCGACCAACTTTCAACCACAATTAATAATGCTGGAACTCAGTTCTATCCAATTAACAATCCAAATGCCATTACAAGTGGCGCTGATACAGAAAAGCGTATTATGTCAACTGACTTTATTACAGTTGCAACGGGTTTGCTTTTCTTACAGGCTTCTGTAATTGTGACTGTTCAAGTTATAGATGAATTAAAGCCGGCTTCTGTTGGTTTCTTCTACCAAATAGGAGACGATAGACGAACAGATTTTCAACCTATACAAACTATTTTAACAGATGGTATTTATACTATTCCATTGAGTTATATGTGGAGTTCGGTTGCAGGAACAGAGAGCCAATTTAAAATTTTTATATCAACGCAGAATTGTAAAGTATCAATTAATGCCCACCACTTACTTGGAGCATTGTTCGGCCGTGGATTGGCAACGGAAGACGCTGTGAAGAGAAGTCGACATGATAGCGTTGGTTTACTTGACTTTGGTGATTCAATGGAGATTTTTGGTGTCAAAGACACACATAAGAGTGACCCAGAAGACCCGCAGAGTCCAGATGTCAATAATGTAGAATGGGAACTAATTTAAGGAGGCAAATATGACTATTTGGGAATATAGTGAAACAAATTCATATAAGAAAGACGATATTTGCCTTCATGATGGCTCTATGTACGTGGCCCTGGCGGATATGAATCCAGGGCCATGGACGGCCGCGGTTTGGAGTAAAATTGAGACTTTTAAACCAGCAATTAGCAAGGTCGTCTCAATTATTGGTGATAAGTATAATTCGAGCAGAACTTATAACAAAGGTGACTTCTGCATTAATAACAATAGTCTTTATAGATGTAATGAAGATGCAGTTACTGGAAGTTGGGATTCTTCTAAGTGGAATATAACTACTATTGCAGAATCTTTTGAACCAAAGCCTATTTGGGAGCTACATGGAACAGTAACTGCAGATGGAACGGAGGCAACTATTCAAGAGGCCTTTGCAGTCCCTATAAAGGGGTTCTTTATTGAAATAAAATTGGAAGAAAGTGCTTCTGACGCGAGTTTTGGTGTAGTCGCGCAGTTTAATGATACTAATAATTCTAGACGCTCTGTTGGTGATCTGACAGCGGCGATTACCTCCTCTGTTGGATATTCTAATGCTAAGTTTGAGAAAAGCGGAAATTTTTGGAGCGGCTGGATTACCAATCCTTCTGTTCAGTATGGCGCGGCCGCATTAAATATGCGAAATGATGGATATATTTTTGATATTGAAGGAGATATTAGTTTAGTTGAATTTCGCACTCAGACTACTGGCGCAGTTATTCCAGAGGGAAGCACTTTTAAAATTTATGTAAGGAGGTAGAAGATGAAGATTAAAGGACACGCAAAAGTCGAGTTAATAGATGCGAAAAGTGGAAAAGTCAAACAGACAGTCGAACAGGACAATATGGTAACAGAGTTCTCCAAAGAAGTGTTCAAAGATTTGGGGCTATTGGCTAATCCAATAAGTAGAAATTATTTGAGCAATTCAGCTAACTCTGTTTATTATCCCAAAGATCCTATTACGGACCTTTTTGGTGGTATACTATTATTTGATTCGCAGATTACTCAAGACTTTGATGACACTAAAAAATACAATTCTCCTATCTATGTACCGGCTGGGGTGCAAATGGTGGGAAATGCGTCTACGCTTTTGACTAGTTATAGTGGAAGTAATTTTTATTTGGGCTTGTATGATGCTTCAAATAGTGAAACATCTGAAAATACAAATGAAAATAAAAGAACTTTTATTTATGAATGGGGAGAAGGCTTTGCTAATGGTAGTATCAGCAGTATCTGCTTGACAAGTGGATTGGGTGGCTTTATTGGAACTGGGCAGCCAATTAACTACAATGCAAATAATCAGCACTGGGAAGCTCAATATGAAATTGCTAATAATAGTCCCCTTGCTCCAGGTAGTACCCGCTTTTGGTTAAGAGGGTATACAAATGGTTTGGGTAATTCTTACTTAAATTCGTCAGGCAGTCCCTCTAACCGCAAAGTGGATGGTGTATCAAGTTTTGTATATATTGACAGAACCACTCTTTTTAAATTAATTACAATGGAGGCAGACACTTCTAGTTTGTTACAATTAAAAGACCTCCCCGTAGACTGCCTTAATAATGGAGTGGTGACTTTACAAAAAATAAATTTACCCATTAAGAAAATAGACCCTTTCTATAAGCAAGAAAATGTTCTTACTTCTAAGGTTAAAGAGGAAGTGGTATTAAATCTTCACCAATTAGATAATGATTTCCCTGCCAACGGGCTAAACGTAACACAAGCTAGAGTAATGGCTGGCATTAACTATATACTTTTGGCTGGTATAAATACAACCGCTAGGTCTGGTAATGTATCTGGTAGATTACAGGATGGGGATAGTATTTATACGGTTAAATTATACAAAGATAATGGGGTCTGGAAAGGTAAATATAGAGTATACAGTAATATACAAGGTATAACATCTGTTAGCGTTAGCTATAACCCCATGGCCTTTAGCTTTGGGGCACCTAATGACGCTGTTTACAATTACTTTAATGGTTTAATACTTGATAGTGACTTTATTCCATTAGACAATCCGTATAGAGATGCTTTAGTTTTAGTTGATGGTCTAGATATTAGTAGTACATATATGCTTCATCATAGTTGTTATATAATAAAAACAGATGGAACTGCCATTCGAAAGAATTTTCCAAATAAGGCGACTATAGATTTTAATACTTATAGTTATATCTACAAGGAAGGAACTGAAAGCTTTCTTTTGGCCGGCGGCTCTTCTATGGCCAAGGACTCACTTGTCTCTTTAAGTGGAAGAATAAGAATGCCAGATTTTACTTATTGGGACCCAATTACAGATAAGTCATATATATCTAATGCCTATGAGTTACAAAACTGGTCCTGGTCTTTGTCACCTTATTTCTATATGGGATTTGACAATTATAATTATATACAACTTTCGGGTCAGGGTACCGCAAGCAGCACTAATTGCACATCTTATTCTCCTACCTCTGCTAGACACTTAGATTGTAATTGGCTTTCTACAATTTCGAACTTGGATTCTCCGATTGTAAAAGGTCCGACAGATAAACTTCGTATTACTTATACTTTAACTTTCGAGGAGGAAGCCTAAAAATGGGATTTCAAGACTACTGCGATTATTATTACCAGCCCCAAATTGTCGATGACACTACCACCGCACCACGTTTCGCGCAACCCTACCCACCGACTTTTGCCCCAGTCAACCCAGTACCCCTACCCTACTTACCAGACCCAAACATTGCTCTTCTCCTCTCTCGTGTCCAACACCTAGAGGAAGAGCTTTCCAAAATAAAAGAATATCTAAAAGGAGATGATGGAAGATGAGCAACAAAACTTATGACGTATTAAAGTTCATCGCTTTAATCGTAACACCCGTAATTACGTTCCTTTGCGCGATTGTATCCATTTGGGGCATCCCTTATGGCGAGCAAATCATCGCAACTCTTGCGGCACTCGACACACTTGTCGGCGCAATCATTGTAATCGCAAAGAAACAGTATGACAAAAAGCAGGCGGAAACAATAGGAGGCGAGTAAATGGCCGACTATTACGATGGCGCAAGTCACTGGGCCTTCGTTAAAGAAAATTTCTGCCACATAAGACCTGATGGTACTCGCTACCTCACCTATGAAGACGTCATTAAACGCGCCGAACAGATGTATGTACACCGCGAATGGTATGCATACCTGTACGGCGCGGACGGTCAGGTTTGTACGGATGCTCTTGTAGACCTAAAAGTGAAGCAACACCCCGCGCACTTCAAAGGAAAAGACATCCAAGCCATTAAAGACTACTCTCGCGGCAAGGTGGTATTTGATTGTAGTGGTTTCATCCACTCAATTTATGATGCGCCCGACATGAACTCCGCGCGCATTATCTCGCTTTGCGACAACGTAACCACCGACCTAGCGAGCGGCGTCGAGGCCTCTGTTCTCTACAAAAAGGGCCACATCGGTCAAGATGTAGGCCACGGCTGTTTCATTGACATTGCCGCGGAACTCGACACTTTCCGTCTCAAAGTAATCCGTGAATGTGACTGGCAGAAATCTGGTATGTTGACGAAATATTGTGACTATACCGGCGCAACTAATGACTAACCCTAAAATTTGATTTCCTTTTAAATTTCTGATATAATATAATTAGAAAGATAAAAGGAGAACTAGATATGACTATTAAGTTGATTCAAGCAGTTAATCTGCGGCAACTCTATCCGAAATTTAAGGAGAAGGTCTTACCGATTAAGACCACTTATAAAATCTCAAAACTCTTCAAAGTAATTGACGAAGAGTCAGAATTTTATACTACAAACCTCAACAAAATCATCACAGACTATGCTGAAAAAGATGAAAATGGAGTTCCGGTACTAACAGAGGACGGAAAAGGTGTCCAACTCAAGCAAGAGGATATTGCAAAAGCGGAGCAAGCCATTACCGAATTATGGGATCTCGATATTGAGATTCCAGACATTCAGTTTAGTTTTGATGAACTCGAACCTATCGAACTCACAGTAGAAGAATTTAATCATTTACTTCCCTTCATTTCGGAATAAAAAGAAACCAGGCGGTTAAACCGTCTGGTCTTTTTTTATCCCCAACTTGTGAGTTCTAATTGCGCGCCTACTGTATCGCTCACGAACTTGCCAATGCCTATGGCGTCTGCAATATCATCTGTGACGCTTATGTCATACCACTTCTTCACAAGCATCTGCATTGAACGCTTTTTATCGGTGCGCGTTCTGCCTTTAACACCACAATGCGCGCGCCAGGTATTGGTCATGGCCACTTTAAATGGAATTCCTAATTCAATGCACGTTTCGATTAAAACGCCTTGAAGCCGCGCGAGTGTCTGAAAAACAGTAATACCCATCTTTGCGCCCGCGCTCTCTTCTTGGAATTGAATTCCTTCAATTCCAACGTAGTCTGGTTCGCAATTCTTCACCAAAGAAATAAACCACTCTCTTATTTCGTGAATACGGTAGGATTCTTCTTTTTCTTTGGCCTCGTATACTCCATAGTTTACAAGTGCCTTTCCATCAAAAATCGAATATCCTGTCAAGTGTGAACTTTGGTCTAACGACAATACGCGGCGAGTACCATTTTTCTTTGCCTTTATTGGCTTCATATCTTTTAGTGCATTTTGCTTACAAATTGGGCACTCGCGCTTTGTACGTATCTTCTTCCAAGGTGCGAATACCCTATGTCCTTCATTGCACACGAACTCCATTTCTGTATCTAAATTTTGATATTCGGTTGAGAGAACTTGCCACCCTTCGGCCGCGAGTTCTTCAGCAATCGTCTCAATTTTAATTCGTCCCATTCTCCTTTCTTCCTGTTACGCGCTCATGCATAACAGAACCCTCACGCATATAATTATAGAAATATAGCGGGTCGGTGATATTTCCCACTTCTTTTACTTGGTATGTTCTCATCATATTAGTAACCCATTCAACATCATCATCGATATAACCCTTCTCTTACGTTTTTATAACAAATCGGTTCCATATCTACTATCATTCTTATCATAAATTGAACTTGAGCCAAAGCCTCCAAGTCTATTATCTCCATCAACTTCTAGAATATTCATTACTTTAAAGAAAGAAGCTTTAGGCACCTCACTTAAGACGAGTTGCGCAAATTTCTCTCCCTTTCCGATTGTGAAATCACTACCATAGAGAATAGAGGTTACTTTACCTTCTTCATCAATGGTGATATCCTTAATAGGCGGGTCTACGTTCTCAATGATAACCTTGACCTCATCTCTATATCCAGCATCAATAGTGCCCGGCGTGTTAGCAACACGAAGTTTGGTCTTAAGCGCGCGACCACTTTTCGGTCTAACTTGGATTTCGAACCCCGGCGGCAACGCGACTTTAATACCGGTCGGAACCAGTACCGTCTCTCCAGGATGAACAGTAATGTCCTCTAATGCATATACATCCGCGCCAGAGTCACTGATATGCGCATACTGCGGAATCTTTGCATTCTCATGACACAACTCAATTGCCACTGGTACATATCTCTTTGCGATACCCTCAGTGTCATTAACCGCATTGATAATTGTACCCATTACTTCCTTTAAGAAATCTCTCTTAATAACCGGTAATGTCGTATTATCAATTTCTTCAACAATCGTCATAAACTCGCCAATCAAGTCTTCAGCCTTAACGCCATTTGCATTTAAGCTCTGAATCAGCGCGATCTTATCATTTGGATTGTTAATGGTCTGCTGGAATGAGGACATAACACCCGGCGCGAGGATGGAGAATTGCTCGTCCGGTAGTGCCAACAATCTAATCAATGTATCGACTGCTTCGCTTGTAAGTTCATCTTCGCCCACTACTTCTTTCAAAGAGGCAGTCAACTCACTAAGCTCTTCTTTTGTAATATCAGCCATTAAATAATATCCTCCCAAATATCACCAAAGACCTGAGTGATCGAAACGAGAAACACTTCGGCAATTACTTCGCCCTTAGCCTTCTTTACTTTTCTCTCATAACTAGCCTTCTTGATGATGTATCCTTTTGTCTCTGCTTCCGCGCGGAACTTCTCAATCATATCTTTTGCGGCGATTTCATCCTTTGCGCGGTATTTTGAAGTAGTCTCTAATAGCATATCCTTTAATCTCCTTTTTATTTTCTATTTTAAGTATAACACAAATTTAATCCGTTTTCAAATTTTCACCGGTAATTAAATGTGCATATGGTAATCCCTCAATCCACTTACAGAAGTCTCTCCACTCGGGAAGTCGATGGGTTCTTCTCTGATTGTAAATCGTCTTTAACTGACGATAGTTTGTGGTCATTCCCGCAGTTAGGAACATACCGCAAGGATTGGAATATAGGATTTCAAGATACTTTTTCGCGCGGCCCAGATTATCTGGTGCCATCGCATTGTACTCTCTGATTTTTTCGTCCATGATAACCTTAATGCGCTCGTCTACATAGTGAATGTATTTATCCCCTGTAAACTTTGCAATGCGGTGCATCGTAGATTGGGAACTAACAAAATCAAAGAAGTGATAACGCTCAGCTTCTGTCCAGGCTTTGATAGTAAACGTCAAATCAAATTGAACAACAATTCCATTTAAGAAGTTGTCATGGCCGGCGCCGGCCGCGCTCTTAGCGAGGTTCTCAATGCCGGCCGTCAAGTCGGTGTTGAGAGAATCAACATCAACTGACATGGGGAATTTTGCGCGGCGGAATGACTCAAACGCGCCGTAGACCTTCGCATTTTTCACATTATAACTATCAACAATTTCAATTACACTCATTTCTCTTCCTCAAAATTATATTGTTTTGCATATTGATTATCACTTGCAAGCTTCACCCCAAGTACCTCGTCATAATGCGGTTCTTGGTTTGGTCTGAAGCGTCCATATTTAATTACAATATTAGGCTGGGCAAGTATGAAATCAACTAATGTCTTCAGTGCTACATTATCCTCTTTAAATTTCCCCTCTATAATTTCCTCTTCTGTATATCCAGTATAGATGACAATGGGTGCCATACAATGATACTGGCGCCGCGCGCAATCAATAAAGGAAGTTAAATCCACTGGATTGTCGAAAGGTTCTAATCCACCAAACACAATTGCTTTTGTAATCGGATTTAACATAAAGCGTTCGATAAGGGACTCCTTTGAAACCTCAATATCAGGCTCGCGCGTGAGTGCCATATTTTGACATAACTGGCACCCATTTTCTCTATCACACTTAAAGGAACAAGAGTTAACTGCGATGAACATTGCGGGCAACTTATAGTCGGTGAAACATTCATCTGTAATTCCTTTAATCTTCATTCTTAGCGTCCTCTTTTCCTTGGAGATAACCCTGC
>JAEEGL014604923.1_pt1 | contig 15762 bp, 15 predicted proteins | sample 9134231 | NCBI WGS metagenome assembly JAEEGL01 (sample SAMN16246548, study PRJNA631951) | gut metagenome | biome: gut microbiome; feature: rumen; material: fiber-attached | host: Bos | place: Iran: Karaj | collected 2018-10
AACTTCCTCAATAATGGTTCTCAGTCCCCTCGCACCAGTACCGAGTTCGTTGGCGGTGGCTGCGATGTATTTGAGCGCCTCTTCCTCGAATGTCAAATCCACCTGGTCCATTTTGAGTAACTCGGCGAACTGCTTAATGACAGCGTTCTTGGGTTCCTTGAGAATTCGTACGAGATCCTCATCGGAGAGTTTGTTCGTGTGGGTAATTACGGGGAAGCGGCCCACGAACTCGGGAATAAGCCCAAACTCCTTCAAATCCTGAGGCGTTACAAGATCGTTGACGTTCTCATCATTCACGTCAATAACGGTGGAACCGAATCCGATTTTCGTGCGTCCGATACGCTTTTCGACTATCTTGTCAAGTCCTACGAATGCACCGGAGAGGATAAAGAGGATGTTGGTGGTGTCCACGTAGATAAGTTTCTGCTCAGGGTGCTTGCGGCCGCCGGCCGGTGGAACGCCCACCAAGTCACCTTCGACAATTTTTAGCAAGCACTGCTGTACGCCCTCACCCGATACATCGCGGGTAATGGACATATTCGCCCCCTTGGTGGCTATCTTGTCACCCTCGTCAAGCATAACGATACCGCACTGTGCAAGCGATACATTATAGTCGGATGCGCGCAGAAGTCCTACGAGGCATTCCTCAACATCGCTGCCGACGTATCCGGCTTCGGTTATCTTTGTACAATCCTGTATATAGCAGGGAACATTGAGCATCTTCGCAATGGTTTTTACCATAAGCGTCTTACCCGAACCGGTGCTGCCGAGGAGGATAATGTTGGACTTGTCTATGTCCATTTCCCTATCGGGGCTGTTGTTGTACGCAAGGCGTTTATAGTGGTTGTAAACTGCGACTGACAGTTTTCTCTTTGCTTCATCCTGCCCGATTACGAACTGATCGAGAAATTTCTTAATTTCCGAAGGTTTCGGAACACTCAATGTAATTGTTTGATTTTCTTCCATGTTTTTCCTACTTGTTTAAATTTTTTACAAAGGTAGGAATTTTTTATGGCAAATCCAAAAATTTTAAACCACCTTTTTTCTTTTTCGGTTTCTCGGGCTGTTTCAGAACCCAATCAAATTCGGCTGATTTTTTAATATCAGCCGGTTTTGGCTGACTAATACCGGGAATTACCACCCTATCACCTTCTTTCATTTCGAGCATTTCACGGATTGAATTGAGCTCATTCCTCATACTCTTGGCGCTTGTGAAGTTCTTATAGAATCCCCATTCCTCTTCCTTAATATAATTAAGGGTGCACTTTGCCCTCGTAATGGCGACATAGAGAAGATTCTGTTCCGCCTGTATTTCCCACGGCTTATTAGCAAGGCGGCTCGGCATAAGTGACGGGCAGAGGATATAGATATTGTCCGCCTCGAGTCCCTTTGCCTTATGGACGGTGGAGAGAATAATTGCATCATCCTCATCCCCGTTGAAAATGATTTTGATCTTATCAACCAATTCCTTTACGGTGGAAAGTCCTTCCGAAAGTACTTTTATTGCTTCGATATTATCATAGAGATTGAGGAGTTCGTAATGGTAAATCGCTTCTTCCTCGTCGATGTTGAACTTCACCTTTACTTCTTCAAGCCGTTCGAAATAATATTTGTAAAGTTTTGACACGAGCCCATCCTTAGTTTTGCACTCAGCGTCGATAAACTCCGCGTCTATATTTGATATCAACTCAAGGTATGTACTCCTTACAGCGTCACTTCCCTTGAGGTATGCCTTCTTGTTGTTCCTGAGATAGGACAGGTACTGTTCGATGAGTTTCGAAATCACGCGGCAGAGAACCATATCTCCGGCTTTTGCCAAGTTCGGTGAGACGTCTTTCCTGATTTCTCCCTCGGGTGCATTGGGCGCCGCCATTATATCACTCGAAAACTCCTTCGCTTTCTCGACGACGAGTTTCGGACAGCGATACGATATGGGAAGTTTCATTTTCTTTGTATTGGGGCGGTTCTCGTAGTTTTCAATCGCCTTCTCCGTGGCACCGCACCATACGTTTATCTGCTGCCTTGGGTCACCGACGGCAACGAACCTGCAGCCGCGCTTAAAACACTTGTCAACCAGTTGCTGGTGCGCAAGTGTCGTGTCCTGCGCCTCGTCTATAAAAATGAAATCAAAAAGATATTTCTTCGTTGTAAGGTGAAGTATATTGGGAAGCCATATCATATCGGTATGGTCAATCTCGGAAATGTGCCCCTCGCCCCATATGAGTGCTTTCCTTACCACCTCAAACTCATCCCTGACGGGAACGATACCGTATGTGTTGGCGACTTCCTCAATATCCCTAACCCTCATTGCCATGTAATATCTTGCATAATCTATGAGCGATATTATGTTGGTAATATACGATATGCTTAATATTCCGAGAGACTTTACCTCATGGAAGTCAGTAAGTTCTTCAATATGGTTTTTAACGTATCTCGAATATTTGAATTCATCAATTATCGTTTCCTCAGTAATCTGCCCATTTTCACGTAATATCCTGTTTCCGAGCCCATGGAACGTCATTATGCTTGCCGATATCCCATCAGCAATTTCCGATTTAAGTTTTTCTACGGTAGAAACGTTGAATGCAAGAAACAGTTTTCTTTTATCCTGCGGTATAAACCTTAGGCAATTTTCAATCGTCGTAGTCTTTGCAGAACCCGCGGCGGCAGTAATCACCATATTACCGGCACCGTGTGCTATTTCGCTGAAAATCGCCTGCTGATATTCCGATGAGTTGAATGTCTTATCCCCAACTTTTATTATCTTCAAATCTTCCATATTGCAAAGATACTTAAATCTTTATAAACAACAAAATTTTAGTATCTTTAAAAAAAGATTGTTTTATGCTGACATATGAATTGGCAAAGGGCGGACCCGTCCTTATTGAGCCGGACGTACACGGCGACGACCGCGGATATTTTTTTGAATCATACAACGAAAAACAGTTCAAGGAAAAAGTGAAGGACATTAACTTTGTCCAAGACAATGAGAGTAAGTCTTCATACGGCGTATTGAGAGGATTGCACTTCCAGAAGGGCGAACACGCACAGGCAAAACTCGTACGCGTGGTAAACGGGGCGGTGGTTGATGTCGTGGTTGACATACGTCTCGACTCACCTGATTTCGGCTCTTGGTATTACGCTTACCTGTCGGCGGAAAACCACAGGCAGTTTTTCGTCCCGAGAGGTTTCGCACACGGCTTCGTATCGTTGGCTGACGATACCATTTTCCAATATAAATGCGACAATTTCTACAATAAGGAAAGCGAGGGCGGAATATATTATGCCGATCATGATATCAATATCCCTTGGTGGAACTGGATTTCCGTTTCGGATATAAAACTTTCGGAAAAGGACAAGGTTCATCCATTTTTGAAACAGATTGAAAAAGATTTATAATATGGAATATAAGAAGGTGATACTACTCACGGGCGGTGCCGGTTTCATTGGCAGCAACCTCGTGGAACATATGGTTGAAAAATACCCCGAATATCAGATTATCAATTTCGACGCGTTGACATATGCCGGAGATATGGATAATCTCATTCACCTCAACCACACCGGCAATTACGTGTTCGTTAAAGGTGACATCCGTAACAAGGATGAGGTTAATGATGTTTTTACGAAATACGGAATAACCGACGTAATACATATGTGCGCCGAATCGCACGTGGACAGGAGTATGGTTAATCCTACGATTTTTGTGGAAACAAACGTGCTTGGCACCGTTAATCTCCTTAATGCCGCAAGGGAATATTGGAAAGAGGATTATTCCTCACATAGATTTTTCTCGATGATTACCGATGAGATTATGGGTTCACTGACGAACGACGATGAGCCGTTCAATGAGAATACGCCATTGGATCCTCATAGCCCGTACAGCACATCAAAAACAGCGCAATACCTTTTCGGAAAGACATATCACGAGGCATACGGCATTTATGTTACCAGCCTCTCCTGCGGAAATGCCATTGGAAGAAGGCAAAATCCTGAGAAGTTGGTACCGCTCACAATCGACAGGATTATCAACAGGGAGAAGATTCCCATCTACGGAGAAGGAAAGCAGAAACGCGACTGGACAAATGTCAATGACATTGTTGACGCTATTGATCTTCTTTTCCATATGGGAAAGCCCGAGTTGTATTGCATCGGAGGTGATGCGTGCGTCGAGAACATCCAAATCGTTCACGCGCTCATTGATGAATACGCACGGCAGACGGGTGCCGATAAAAAGGAGTTGGAAAATCTCATTACCTTCATTCCTGACCCTCGCGGCAAGTCGCATGATTTCAGGTACGATATCAACCACGAGAAGATTACCAAGGAACTTGGATGGGAACCGAAATACACATTTGAAGATTCCGTCAGGGAAACCGTGAAATGGTACCTTGAAAACCAATGGTGGGTAAAGAACGTCAAGAGTGGCGAATATCTGAAATGGATTGAAGAGTATTATAAGGAGAAATAAAAAAGAAATGCACCTCAAACGGGGTGCATTTTTAGTTTATTCTTCCCACATAGGGAAATTTGGGTTGTCTTTCTTAGGCTTTTCCTCGAATGATACTTCGGGATAATTTTCATTGAACCTCAGTCGGGGCCAGTTATCGTAATCGAATTTCAGCGAATCATGCCATCTTATCCTATTCTTGATTGTTGCCCGAAGCTTGTAATTCAATTCTTCGCTTTCCTTGATTTTGGGGAAGTAGTGAGTTACCAATTTATAAAGGCGTTCCCTACACTCCTGCACATTGTCGGCCATAAGTTCAACTCCATATAGGAAATAGATGGCGTTTATCGCATCCTTTTCATTATTAACCTTTTTCAGCCTTTTATTTGCAATCCACATAAGGAAGTTACCAATACCTGCCGATGGGTCAATTATTTTCTTCGTAAAGTCAGTGAAGGCATCTTCTGAAAGTTGCTTGAGCATAGCCTTGACTATCCTATCGGGGGTAAAATCCTCTTGGGTAATCTTGTGGCGTTCAATCCTCTTAAGTATTTTGTCCTCCTCAAGCATTGGTTACAGAGAATTGACGAAGTTATTTATAATCTCACTCTCCTTTTCTGGGTCAGAATCAACAGATCCGGGACCGCACATATAACGCTTGAACCAAGGGCTATTACGCTCGTACTTCTTGATGGTGCGGTCAATGAGGGCGATTTCCTCATCAGTGAATCCGAACAGCTTGTTGATTTCCTCGTCGGTGTACTGCTTGTCAACCAACCAAGGCAGAAATTCCTTGCTGTTGTTGTGTTGGTCGATGGTGAGGACGATATTCAGGAACAGTGGGAGTTTGTTGTTGAAAATGAAATGCTTCCAATTCTCCAACTCATGACGGGTGCCGTAGATATTGGTTGTTATTTTGTCCGTCAAATGCTTTCCGGAATCCAAACCAAAATGAGGCGTTTCTTGAATACCGTTTAGCATGTAATGATATGCCCCTGTTGAATATTTCGTTAAAAATTCCCCAATGCTGTGTTTCTGAAATATGTTCAAAGATGTGTCGTAGTTTCTACCACTTCTTTGTGTTTCTAATTGACACAAATCAAGCCCGTCAAGTTCCGCGTACTTAATATAACACATTCCATCATCCATTTTTTCCTTTGTGGTGTGGGCTTTCATCATATCACCGAATCTCAGGCACTTTTCAATGATGCTCCAAATGGTAACATATTCGCCGACAAGATTGCAGTCGTAGATGGACTTGACAGCCTTCTTCTCACCACAGCAAGTGAACTCAATCTCATCAAAAGTTTTGGAGAAGTCAATGGTGGTGATTGCAAACGGCATATAAAGCCTTGTACCGAAATCCTTATTCAGATTTTCAATCTTGACGGATTCCACATGCCCCTCAATACGCTTCTTGATGGCATCGTATCTCTTAGCCTTTCCGTTCTTTCTCGCATTGATAAGCCAAGTCGCAGGCTCAATAATAACCATCTTGCCGTTTTCAGTAAGAAGATCAAGTCCTTTCTCAAGGAAGTCAAGATGGAGGCTTCCGCTATAAGGGGGGTTCTGAATAATATAGTCAAATTTCATATTGTCAATTTTCTTAAAATCTTTAAGGATTCTTTGAATTTTTTTAATAATTTTCTTATCCCACCACCCCTTTCTAATAAGGGCTGTTGCAACGTTACTGAAATCTTCTTTAACGTAATCAGGGACGCAAAAATAAACCTTGAATCCCGCCTTGACAGTGTCAATTATTATTTGTAAATTGTTATACGCTAGATTACTTCCGTTATGCTTCTCGTCATCCCCATAGCCAAATGCGCCGCATAATTCCCCCACGAATAAAACGTCGCCATTAATGTTTTCTTTTTGGGGAAAAATAGAATAGCTCGCATTAGGCTTAAGTATGATTTTATCTTCTTTCATAAATATACAAATTATTTGTTTGAGAACTCTTTCAGTTTATTTACAAGGTTATCCCAAAAAATGCCATTTCTTTCGTTTATGGTATAATTCAATGCTTTCTTACCGACGAGGACAACGTGTTCGCTAAGCGGTTCGTTTTGCCTCAAAAAATGCGATACGCTTTCTTCCTCATCGCCGAGCCAACATATTACTACGTTGTGATACTCGTTTGAGCATATGAATTTGTTCAGTATGCCTTCAGCAAATGCTTTTTGCATAACATCTATTTGAAGGCTCTTACTTGTAAAGGGGTTCCAAAATTTCACTTGAACAACACAATTCCTGTCGCCTTTTTCGTCACTTATCGAACCCGTCATATCAATACCCCAATCCCTTTCACCTTTCAGCAATGGCGCGACATAGTTGAAATCATATCTCTTCCCCTTACCATCCTTTGTGCATATAACTGACTTGACATCATCAAAAAGATATGTAAAAAAGAATTCGCCCATCGCACCAACAAAGAAATTCCAAATATCAGCAAGTTCTTCCGGGGTATGTTCTTCTTTCTTCCCACACCAATCCTTATAGTTATTCGCAAGAGTGGTTACTTTCTTATAAAAGTCATTTACGTTCTTTACCCCCCTCAACTTTTCCTGTGCGTTTGTTTCATTGAAGAATCTAAAAACTGCGATGGCGTGATAGCCTTTATCGCCATAAATTCCGCGCCAAGTGAAACGGTATCTCCAATTTTCCTGCTCGTTTTTTTTGAATGTTTGGTACCTATCTTTCATTGTTTTTTCTTTTTATGATACAAATATAAGAAGAAAATTCTAATTTTCAAAATTGCACGAAAGATTAGTCAACCCCGTATTTTTTAACAAGGGCTTTCACCTTTTCAATAAGCCAATCGTCTGTAAGGAAGTCTGCAACATTACATGCCTTCAATTCCTTTTGATTTGAAAGAGAGTATTCATTCGCTAGCATCTCAATTTCCTTATCTGCATGCCATGGGTAGTTATTTTTAAGGCAAAAATCGCGCTGAGGCTTTAATTCATTCTTGATGCACCCCTCAACGTTTGCGAGAAGTTCTTTAATGAACGCGGGGTAATTTTCCTCACTATCCAAATCTATCATGTTCTCGAACATATCCTCAAATTCAATGTTCCCGTTTGCGTGACTTTTCCAGGCGTGCTCGCCCTTAATAAAATCAAGATTATCAAGTGCGTAATACTTATCGATAAAAAACGATATCATATTGTCTCGGCTGTAATTTGATGGAAGAAGGAAGAGGACGTACCCGAATTTTTTCTTCCTTTCCGCTCTCGGCATTCCTCTTTCGTCTCCTTTACCGATTCGTAAAGTTCTACCTATTATCTGAATGAATTGGCGGTAATTATCGGTATCTCCGTGTTGCTTCGTTGCAATAATACAGCCCGTGAGACTTTTAATATCAATTCCTGCCACAAGCTGTTTGATGTGAATTACAAAGCAATCACCGTCGTAGTTATCGATTGTATTAATAAAGTTAATTACGTCCTTAGTAAACTCCTTGCCGTTCTGCCTCATTCCAAGTTCTGTGCAAGTAGAAAATACTTTATAGCCCATTTCACTTAATTGAGACTCAAGACGTTCAACCTCCTGCCAAGATTTAACGGTGAGGAGAATTTTGTGGAAAACATCCGGCTCGTTAAGTCTAACTTCATTAAGCCACATCTCACATATTTCTCCCGTAATAACACATTCATTGACTTTTACTGATTTTACTTTCGGGGCGAGGATATTACCTGCGGCAATATGTTCTGCCGCCGATTCTCGAAGAATGTAGTACCCGGGATTCCCACTATGCCCATTATACCTGTTTATTTCTGCAGTAACATCAGGTTCAGGCGTTGCAGAAAAAGCATACACGGCGCGAGCCGTACAAAGTTTTGAAAAGTCAATATAGGTTTTTTCATCCTCATCACCGGGGGATGGCTTATAATCCTTATTGATTGTCAGGGTGTGCGCTTCATCAAGATAAAGGAAGACGTTAACGCCTTCTTTCTGTAAACTCGGAATACGGTTTACAAACTTATGTAGGGACTTATTGCAAGATGCAACAATAGCATATTTTGCCGTATCGTCCTCCAAAAACGCATCAAATCCTTTGACATTTTTAGTACCAACAAACGGATACATACTAATTCCTACTTCTGAAAGAATGTCATCATAAGATTCCCCGCTGTCAGAAGAATTCATAAAAAACATGACTTCCCCATGTTTTAGCTCATCACTGCACACTTTATGCATTTCACCATCTACTTCCCCGCCTTTTAGTACCGCAAAAAAATCATTGACGGTTTGAGAAAGTATCCTAAGTTGAGGACCGTTAAAAACAAAAACGTATTTGCGATTAAGCGGGTTGTTTTTAATATGATGGATAACGTTTTCCATCATTATTCCCGATTTACCAACACCCGTCGGTATCATAATCGAGCCGCGATATTCATGTGTTTTCAGAAGTTTGTTTTCACTAATGCCATCTGTTCTGATGAGCCAATCCATTTTTGCCATATTTCTTTGCTTTAATTTGTTTAACGATACAAATATAAGAATAAAATCTCGATTATCAAAATATTTTTTTAAAAAAATAAAAAAAGAAGCCGAATTTCTTCGGCTCCCATAAAAATCATTTATCTCAATTATATGATTTATCTCTTAATCTCCGTCACATTGTCCATGACTCTGAAATGTAACTTGTTCTTGAATATCCGCACTTCCCTTCCGAGGATAACCTTGATATCCACATAATAGTCATAGGGAACAAGTTCCGCAGTATTAATCATAAACGTATTCTTCCGTCCGAGGACATTGATGTTATCCCAATCAATAACGTCAACTTCCCTTGTGCCGTCCTTGACATATATTCTATAATAGGCGTTGTCGGCAAGTTCATATTCCTTTGCCGAGTACTGCAGTCTGAATACAACATCAAGTTCCCGTCTGTCACCCTGATAGAGTTTCTCGTCGTCGTTCATTCCGGATATCGTGGGAACAAGGGTTTTCGTATCCTCAATATCGCCGCCCAAGTTAAAGAACCCGGCAGCGGGCATAGCGTGGAACTCCATTTCAACCTCGCCCATATCCTGTCCCTTATATTTCAAATTGGACCACGTATCATACATCACGCTCTCTTGAACGGGTACTTCAATATCAACCTCATTGCCGCAATCATCTTCCTCGGCGCCGGGTTTCTTCGAGAGGTTTACCTCCGCATAATAGATACCCTTATTTTGGCGTTTTACGGGGTATTCTACGCCATTTATGGTGCAGACAGGCAACTCGTCCAAATCGGTGTAATTACCGCCCAAAATGGCGTAAAAATAAAGCCTGTTGTCCTTTCCTATGAAGAATTTGTAACGGTCGTCATTAATACCGGCACTGCACCTTGTCTCGACATACGGTTCGAAGAAAGTATTGGTGTTGTTGGTGAAGAAACCGATGTAACTTATGTGCTGTTTCTTCATAAGTTCAAGCCTAGGTGAGAAGGCAAGCCCGATACCGTAATTTTTCTCTCCGTCAAGGAGCGAGTTCACATAGCCGGTTATATCTATGTCAAGGTTTTCATTGCCGTAGTCGAAGTGCTGCCTTCCTATGACAATGCTGTCCTCACCCTTGCCCCATTTTTCATATTCATCCCACAGGAATTCCGGGGTATAAACACCCGGGGTTTCCCATTCTATGCCGTTCTCCGACTTGAACCACGTGCTCCCATCCTTGGAGGCTGAATTATATCCCACGAACCACACGTCGGTTGACTCGTCAAAGCCCACGCCGGCATCAAATTTTTGCGGAAGGCGGAATGCGATTATGTCAAATGATGCCGCACGGCGCTCTTCATCAGAAAGATATTTGCCTATTTCCTTCTTCTCCATATATTTGGAAGGATCCCATGAGCCGCAGTTGAACATGCGCAGGTGGTGCGTGGTATTTTCCCTTCCATAACCTTCCGCAGCGGCGCGCTTGATATTGTCAATATTGAAATACACCAGCGCCCTTGAATTAATCTTTCCATAGGAGAGGGAACATACGGGATTGAGCCCGAAATTGTCGTCCGAGCCCTTGACTATGGTATTGCATTTTGATATGAATGTCCTTGTTACCATTCTGAAGATAATTTATTATCTATAAATACATTGAAAATTGTATATTTGCCATATGGAAATCACGAAAGAGGAAATAAAGAAGAGATTTTTGGAATACAACGAGAAGTATTTCGACGGAATCCTCAAGACACCGCGGTTCGGCATGAATACGTGGAACAACGGCATTATAGGTGCTTTCAAGAACGGGCATGACAAGGACGGAAAGCCCGTTGACCCCGAAATACGCATTGCCAAGTACGCTGATTTCACGGAAGAAACTCTTAAAGGTATCATTATCCACGAAATGATACACTACTACGTCGTATTCCATGACGGTTATGACGGGTGGTTCTCGCATGGACGGAGGTTCAGGAGGGTAAGGAGATATCTTCGTGATCATTTCGGACTCAAGATTCCAATGAACGGCAGGCACATTAAATATAAGAACGAAAAAAAGCGGTAGGAAACCCTGCCGCTTTTTGCTTACCGCCTATGAAGTATTACTCCATTCTCTTGTTGATTTGGCTTTGGAAGTTACCTGCCATACCCGTCATTTTGCCGAACTTGTTACCGTTGTACTTGCCGCCGATAAGTTGGGCTACAGTGGTGTTGGGATTGATTGCCTTTTCGTCCACCAACGCTGACAGTTTGGCAATGATATCCTTCATATCGTCGAGTTTACCCTGTGCTTGAAAATTTTTCTTCGCAGCGTCAAACCTACTACCGAGACCCTTACCTGCGTGCTTGTTTGAGAAGAATGTCTTGGCACCAGTGCCGAGATTGTTGAAAAAACCTTCGTCGCAAGATTCGTTGAGGGTATTGACAATTGCCTCTGATATCATTTCTTGAAGTTGTGCTTCAGTTAATTTAATCTGTTTTCCCATAATTGCAATTATATTTTCTTATAAATACCGCTAAAATTGGAAAAAATGCAAATTTAGTTGATTCTCACATCCTTGCTTAACAACTGATCCTCCATTGATTCTTTAGTCGGATATTTTGCCAAGAAAGCAGCCGCAGCCGGTTCGGTAAGTACGGGCGGCATACCGTGATATTCGTGTACGTGGTTTTTGAACATATCCAAAAACTCGGAAAAGAAATCACAGAGCAAATCACCGTAGGGAAGTTTGTGCGCCTTCTCTATGATTTGCTTCATCTTCTCGTCGTTTATTCCCTCTTCCTTATCCGTCACCGAAAAGCCTTCATCCCCATTGGGGGATATGAGGTTGATTTTGTCAGCTACGACAGTTGCTGTGCTTCTTGTCTTGGTGTGGGGAACCGTTTCACCGGGTGATGGCGTAGTGATAAGGGGGTTTTCGTGGTATTTTAGTTTGAGGTATGCCGGCGCGTCGCGGTTGAATTCGACTTTTCCTGTTTCGGGCTTCGTTAAGCGAGCACCCGCCCTTACCCGGACATCGTTTTCAGTTAAGATAACATCGGTATTTTTCCTACCGAGCAACGCAATATCCTCATCCTTCGGCATGGCGCCTTCGTTCTCGGGAAAGAGGGCGATCGATTTACTTGGGGCAGCGCCGCCGTTTTCAAGCATTTTCGTAGCAGACAATGATGAAAACGAGTCAAACCACATTTTATCGGGCTGCGAAATAATCGGCCCAAGGTACCAACGTTGGCTTGACGGCTCCTTGTCGTTTGCAATAAATACTACAACTGCCTCGCCCACCTTGGGCTTAACCTGTACCATTTTGGGTATAAGCGGAAAGGCGTAAGGTATGTTTTCCAACTTTCGCCCCTTATCTATTGATACGATGGCTTTCAGTCTGCCACCGGTGTAATTATCCTTAGTATCGGCTACGTAGCCCACGTATATTGAAACCATATTATCTCGCTACTCCATAAACTTTAATTGGACCAGCATTGATCCCGACGGAACCATCCGCGTTCATTATTTGTATAGTGCCGGGTGCTATGGCGGATTCTACCACCATATCGTTCATAATCCCGTTGAGTATTTCCTCTACCCTAATGCGCTCCATCGCTTCCGCAACGTGACTATATTCATTGTTAACGGCGCCCGCTTCTGACATTCTTCTTATTATATTTGCGGCAATAAGTTTCGGCGAAAGGCCCGGCCGGCATATTGCGCCATAAGCAATTAGTGCTGCGGGAATGGGTGTCAATGCCTGCCTCGTGGTAGTCATTGCATTACTTATCGCGTCACAAGCCTTTTTTAGAAATCCCATATTCTTTATCCTCCTTTTTTATTTTGATTATCCCCTGGTATTATCTGTTTCGGGATAATGTCAGCATAGTTAACGTCATTTATTAACATATTTTCAAATCCGGCCGCACCAAGCAATCTCATTTGCATGCACCTCAATAATTGTTCAAGCAAATTCTTGTAGAACTGTATCTTTTCCAACAGGAGCATTTTCGCCACCAGCACCAGCACGGGCTTTATGAAAGAAAGAACAAATTCCAAGAGTTCCTGCAATATTATTTCAGTGATTTTCCTTATGCAAGAACGGAGCAAGTTCCAGAAATCTTTAAAAAATCCTTCCCAATAAATCGTCTCACTCACGCTTTCATCGCCGAGGAATTTAGCATTAATCGCGAACAGCAGCATCACTTTCGGTGAAAGCGTCTGCATTGCAATCTGTACGGCAACATTCTTTATGAAGTCGAAAATAAAATTCCTTTCAAATGAAAAAGAATCGGAAAAATTTATTTCCGGGGATATCGACATACTCTTACTTATGTTCGCCAGCGCATTGTGAATCGCGTTTGCCTTATCCTCATCTGTTTTCGCGGCGCCTATTTCTTCTATGAATGTCGTTATGCCCTGAATATCTAATTCTGACAAGTCACCTTCTTCGTTGCCGCTTTCATACTTCTGATTATACTGAAGTGTGGCGTCCTTTTCTATGTCATTGTAGTCCTCATCAGAAAAAGTGAAATACCCGTCAACTTCATCTTCCGTAGCATCATCCTTCTCTTCGAGCATCACCTTTTCAACCACCTTCTCCACTTTCTTGAGCATTATGCTCAAGTCAAGCGACATTGATGGTATCATTTCGGAAATACCCATCATTGAGTTCAGTATCTGAGCCATGAGTGTCTTGCTGTCAAATAGCTTGAGGCTCATTACGTAGTCGGTGTTGAACTGTCTTATGGTTTTTGTCTTTCCGTTAAAATACCTAGATGCTACGGCATGCACATTGAGCGCCTCGCCGTCCATTTTACCGCTGTTTTCCTTGAATGTGGTATAGAAAATATTTTTCTTCACACCAACACCAGGAACTAAGAATACGGAACTTCCCGGGCTGGGAGCACTAAGAAAATCGTTCCTCTTAGTGTCTCCGTCCTCGCCGTTGAAGATGCCGCGGTAGAGCACCCTGTTATCCCACAAATTATTGTTGGATACGTTGCCCCCCTTATTTATGACATACCATAAGTATGCATTAAGGTCAGTTGATTTCCATACGCTGGACGGACTGAAATTATTATCAAAATAAAATATCGAACCGTTTTTGGAGGTTGGACAATTTTGCAATAATCCAAAGGCGTCCACCCTTGAAAGGGAGATATCTATGCCGGCGCCGTTTGTGCTGAAATAAGCGGGCAAAACCGGATCAATCGGACAGGTATAAAGTTTCGTCAAGTAAGTCAGAATAATACCTTTTACACCCTGTTCAATCGTTGTCAAGATACCATCCGCTACTTTACTGCCACCCTTGTCTTCATAATCAAGAAGAAGCCTGGTCAGCCAATCATAAAGGGTTTGGGTATCCACACCGAAAAGTTTCAGAATATCGAGCATAAAAGAAATGGAAGTAAGGGAGCAGTCCCTACCTCCGTAATAGTCATCTGCCAACAGGACGGGATATCTTTCCAATATCGTCTGAAACGCTGACAGAGAACCAAGAATATTCTTTGTATCTCTTACATTCATTTCTTCGTAACGTACTCTTCGGGTTCGCTTTCCGTGGTGGAAGCTTGTATTGCAATTTCTCTAAGTTTGTCCAAGTTAAGTGTCGTAGGCGCCTTTGAAACGTCGTCAAGCGCATCCTTGACGTTGCCGCCGTGTTTCACAACCTCCGCAAGCAGTTTGGCGATTTCGAACTTCTGCCCGATTGCTTTTTGCTGCAAGGTAAAGAAGTTGTTCATTATCTTGCCGTACTTCTCCTTGCCGTCGATATCCAGATCCTTGTATGTGGTTGAACCGGCAAGTTTGTTTATCTCATCCTGCAATGATTTATGTTGTTGGCAAGCCTGGTCATACGTCTCCTGCAGCAACTGTTCTATCTTGTCGTTGTTGTTCAGTTTTACCTTGAACTTCTTTAACGCTTTTTCCATTTATCTTTTTCTTTATAAATAGATTATCAGCAAGTTTTAATCGATTACCATGCTCTTGATGATCAAGAACTCCTGCCTGAATTTTTTCATATTGTCCCTTATTCCCTTGGTGTCCATTCCGGTTTCCTCGCGGAGAAAGAGAAGAACGGCATTCTTGTTAAGTTTGTTACTCGCATTTGTGGATAAAACGTATTCCCAATTATCCAGCAACTTTGCAAGGGCCTTTCCGAGTTTAACTTCGTTGGGGCGCATATCGTTCTCTTGCGGATTTTCCACCATTTGCAGGATACGGGTGGTTAATTTCTTAACTGTTTCCTCTGCAATTTCCTTATTTCTGTCCGGCTTGTCGGAGTATCGCAGATTGTCGTTGAATTCATCAACCATCGCATCATAGGAGGGATTTCGCTTAAGCGTCGTAGCATATTTCTCTATCCTTCCGATAAGATAGTTGCGGCAGATAGTTCCATAATAGGAATATGCCTTAAACTTACCGGGTGTAAATTTAGGCATCTTCGTAATGAGAAACGAGAGTGTGTCGTTGAATGTATCCTCGAACACTTCGTTAGGGATGTACAACTTATATCTGCGTATTATTGATTCCGCCATTTTCTCAAAGGCGGGCCGCAGCGTCGTTTCGTAGATTTCATTTTTTTCTTCGGCAGTCGTGGCACTTAAATACGCGAGCACTGCCTCTTCTTCTTTGACGTGAAAATAGTACGCGTCTGATTTATCTTTCGGTTTTCTTCCTCTTTTAGCCATTACTTCAAAAAATTTTTCTTGAAGTACGCCAAAAATCAACAAAATAACATTGTTCTTACTAAGTCCTATACCCGTAAGGGTATCTTTCAGGGATTGACGTCCAACTTATTACTCTTCCTTCTTTTCCTCCTCCACGTTTTGCACGCCGTCCCCGAATTTGCGGTTCCTGTCGGTCTTAAAATAGAATTCCTGCCTTGCAGTTTC
>JAEEGL015592824.1_pt1 | contig 15762 bp, 6 predicted proteins | sample 9134231 | NCBI WGS metagenome assembly JAEEGL01 (sample SAMN16246548, study PRJNA631951) | gut metagenome | biome: gut microbiome; feature: rumen; material: fiber-attached | host: Bos | place: Iran: Karaj | collected 2018-10
ATACCGTCTTCCTCGCGCACACCATCAGGATTGACAGGTTCTTTCCAAATACTAAGGTCAATGACCCCATCGTTGAAATTGTCACTGTACGTTACAGAAGGAGTGGAAAGGTAGAAATCGTCCATATAGGTATACATGCCTGTCCACCACCCCCAAGGCGATATCTCTAAATTGAACGAAGAGGCTTCGCTCAAATTAAGATCATCAAACACTTCTTCTCCCATATATTTGCCATTAAGATAGTACTGTACGCGTCCGTCAGTATGAATGACAAGTTTTTCTGTGAACCATTCATCCAGAATGATTGGAGCGATATACCACTCTTTCGTGTGGCGATTTGCATCATGATAATCCCCGTAATCATTCACATTATCATCTGCATTAGATGACATAATATAAATACCCCGTATAGAATGGCTCCAATCCTGCCAATAGTCTGTATTGAAGTACCTGAGGTCCAAGTTCTTGCCATTGTTAAATGCGAATGTTATTCCAGAATAGTTATAATCGTCATTATGATGCACATAGAGTCTCCTTGTCATCACGATCTGGCCGTTTTGGAAAGAACCACCTTCTGTCACATTAACCTTGGCCACCGCAATCTGTTTATTCTGATAGTCTTGCACACCAATGTAAGTGGTGCCTTCCGTCACGCCTGTGACAGTCAGCGAGGTGCCGTTGACAGAAACCTTGGCAATGTCCTCGTCCAAGCTGAGAGCCCAGAAAGAGTGACCGCTGTAACCGTCTATCTCAAAGGAACTGCTTACACCTGTAGCAACGTTTATTTCCTCAGTTTGCTGGCTGCTACTGTCGAGGATGGAAGGTGCGCTAACACTCTCTTCTGTATCCTCTACCTCAGCACTATTTTCTTTGAAATTCTCCGATACTATTCGGAATCTGTACATAAATGGCTCTACCATTCTCTTCCCTTCACTTTTTGTCCAGCCTTCTATTCGGCAAATATAGATATTCTCAGGAAGTTTTCGTAAATAACTATTAACGTCAAACCAACCATCTTCATCAACCCCAGTTATTGATTTTACGGACGGAAAATTATCGTGGTGATAGTCATAAAATGCCTCCATCATGTCAAAATCATTGCATATAATTGGAACATACTCTATCCACGCGAAACGAGGTCTCTTGTCCCCATTAGCGTCAAAACGCCCATGAACCCTGGAATAGTCTCCCTTATTCTCTAGCCAATAATGAACAGAACGGTCTTCAAAATAATCACGTTCCGAGTAAGTTTCGGATTCCAACATCTGGCTATCAACATTGTTTGACTTGTATATCTCAGTGTTTTGGTAAGGTGCAGGCTCCGGTTGTAATGCGCTAACTGCTTTCTTCAGATTGTATCCCTCGTTAAGCATCAGATAAAACATCATGGCAGCATTGGCCTGTGCCATACGGGTAGGACCTGTATAGCCAATAGTAGGCGACATGCTGTTGAAGCCGTCTTTACCGGGACCATTGCATATTCCCAGATACAGAATACAGTTGCTCTCCGCCTGTATGTCTGCTGGATATCTTTTGTAATACTTTTTGTCAGCCCAATTGTATAAACTCTTGTCGTTTTTCCCAGCCAGTTCACCTGTACACAAGCAGCTTTCACCTTTTACCCAGGCACCATGAGTCATAATAATGATAGCGGCATAATTCTTTGACGAGTATAATACAGAGCCCAGATTCTTGTATGTGAATCGAAGTGATGGATCAGAGTTGTTTGGTGTGTAATAATCCACATCATAGCCATTTAGGTAAAAATCCCATTCTATGTTTCTTGTAATAAGATTCTGCACCTTGTATTGGTTCATATCCTCAAAGAAGTTAAAAATAGCGACTTTGGGATATTGTTTGGAAGCTTTTCGTGGCATCCTTTTCTGTTTAGAATAGTTATTCTGTTCAGGTATTTGTATATCAGAGAATGGAGACATCATCTCATACATCGGATAAACCACATCACCTTCACCATCTATATTCTTGACTATCAGGTTTCCACCATCCTCTGTATAAGCCTCTTCCACATTAGGATTGTTTTCCAATGCAGCAGCGATGGCCCCTGCATCGGCTTGTCCTGTACCAGATAGCTCTTCAAGCATTTTAGTCACGTCTTCAGTATTGGCCGTAGCTAACTCGGCCTTGGCACGGGCGATGAAGAGCAAGTCGTTGATATCACCTGTAGCCAAGCCGTCTGACTTCCACGAGAAGCGGTCGGCGGTCTGCTGTTGCTGGAACACGAGGTTCTGCACCAACTGGGAGTTACCGTTCTTGTCGGCTACCACGAACGAGGTCTGCGCCATAGCCATTATGGCGACTGACAATAATAATAAGGTATTGATGATTCGTTTCATTGTTGCGCCCTCCCCTTACTTTTTATTAAACTTGAAAGTCTGCTTGCCACACTTCACGGCATAGATGCCTGAGGGAAGGTGAGCAATGCTTATGACGGTCTCGCCACCCTTGGCAGTGGTGGTCAGTCGGAGCTTGCCGCTGGCATCAAAGATAGAGACATCGCCACTCACGCCTATAAGCGTAATTTTGTCGTTGACGGCACGGGCCAGCAGGTTCTCCGTCTGGCGCACGGTACGGATGGCAGTGGGGTCGACGGGAGACTTGAACGTGACTTTCATCACATTATCAAGAAGGATATAGCCATTGGTGTCGAGCACACTGAAGTCGTAGGCATCGTCAGCGGCCACAAGGCTACCCACGGTACTCATGGGAACGAGCTCTTCGGTTCCGTCACTTAACTGTGCCACCAAATACCAATGTTCGGTCAGTTCATCTGCAACTGCCATGAAAGGCATGAAAGTAAGCAGTAGTGCCAAAAGCGGCAACCGCAACATTTTGCCCAAATAACATTGGGACTTCATCGATAATACTTTGATTGTTTTCATAAATGATATATTTGTTGTTTGATTTTGTGGAGATTATGTGCAACATCTTAAAATGTCCGTTCACTTTGCAAAGATACAATAAAGTAAGCAAAATTCCAAATTTCTGAATGCAAAAGTGTTCGGTTAAGCCTAAAACATAAAATAGTTTTTGCTTTTGCAAGAAAAAGATCCACAAAAAACGTATTTCTAAGAAAATATCACTATCTTTGCAAAAGAAATCAATCTAATAACAACAAATAAAAATACAAAAACATGAAAAAGGGATTATTTACAACGTTAGCACTATTCATGTGCATCACTGTTTTTGGCCAGAGAGTTAATATTGATGGTATCAATTACGAGTTAAATTACGATTACACTGCAGGAGTTTGTTCGGACGACAATTATCATTGGAAAGATAATGTGTTTATACCAAGCCGCATCACTTATGAGGGAGAGCAATATACGGTGACGAGCATTATGGATGGAGCATATCAGGATTCCCATATGACTTATGTAAGCCTTCCTAACACCATAACAAGTATTGGTAATTGGGCTTTTTATAATTGTTCATATCTGATATGGATAAATATCCCAAATTCTTTAAAAACTATTGGAGAAAGTGCTTTCCATGGGTGCGGCAGCCTAACTTCAATATCTCTTCCAAACACGATTACAAGTATCGGAGATGAAGCCTTCTATGGGTGTGGTGGCCTGTCTACAGTAACTATACCTAATTCCCTGAAAGGAATCGGCAGAAGAGTTTTCTGTTATTGTGGAAATCTTTCCTATGTGACCATCCCAAATTCTGTGACAAGCATTGGAGACAGTGCTTTCGAGGGTTGTTCCCTAACATCACTAAATATCCCTAATTCTGTAACAGGCATTGGAGGCTGTGCTTTCCAGGGTTGTCCCCTAACATCACTAAATATCCCTAATTCTGTAACAGGCATTGGAGACTGTGCTTTCCAGGATTGCCCCCTGACTTTACTAACTATCCCTAATTCCGTAACATGGATCGGAGGAGGTGCTTTCCGTAGATGTCGCTTGACCTCGGTAACTATCCCTAAATCCGTAAACCATATAGGAGACGGCGCTTTTGAAAGTTGTCCGATTAAAAATATGACTATAAATAGTAAGGAAATAAAGACATGGTTTAGGGGGTATTCTTCAATAGAGAATTTAATCCTCGGCAATTCCGTGAACAAAATCGAATCAGAGGCTTTCGCTGATTGCAGCAATCTGACCTCTGTCGTCATTCCAAGTTCTGTAACGAATATCGGAGAAAAAGCTTTTTATAATTGCATTAATCTGACTTCTGTAATCCTCCCCAATTCCGTTACTAAGATTGAATACGCGACCTTTCGTGGCTGCAAGAAACTGAAGACCGTAACACTACCCCAAACATTATTAGAGATACATTCGTATGCTTTTGGCGGATGCGAATTGCTGACATCAATAAACTTCCCCAAGACATTAAAAGCTATAGGAGAAGGCGCTTTCCAAAATTGCCAATCATTGACTTCCGCGACCATTCCTGATGGCGTTACAAGCGTTGAAAGATATTGTTTCCAAAATTGCAGAAGTATGTCAACCTTGCTAATCGGAAAGTCTGTAACAGAAATAAAAGACTACGCTTTCGAAAAATGCAATAACTTGAGCAGTGTATTTATCCCGAACGCCACAGAAAGAATAGGGAATCACGCATTCTCAGAATGCACAAACATGTCCATGCTGGCCATTGGCAACTCGGTGAAATATATTGAAGGCTATGCTTTCAATCAATGTGAGAACCTGAACTCGGTAGTTATTCCAAACTCCACAATATATATAGGCAATTTTTCTTTCTGCTTGTGCAAAAACTTGGTTTCCTTTATTATAGGAAATTCCGTTAATACTATTGGGCAATATGCATTACACGGTTGTGGCTTATCCTCGATATATATCCCAGATAACGTTACCACCATCGAGCAAGGAGCTTTCTCTAATTGCACTAACATGATGATGGCTACTTTACCCAAATCTTTAGGAAACATCAATGATCATTTATTCCTTAATTGTAAAAGTTTGAGTTTTATAAATATCCCCAGTTCTGTTACAAGCATTGGAAAAGAAGCTTTTCACAACTGCTCAGATTTGGCTTCTATAGATATTCCCGAATCCGTGAAAACAATTGGAGATTATGCTTTCTCAGATTGCATTGGATTAACCGCAATAGCCATTCCTAACTCTGTCACTACCCTTGGCAACTATGCTTTTTACAAATGCTCCAAGATTACTTCCTTAGAGATGAGTAATGGTGTGAAAACCATTGGAAACAGGACTTTCTATGGTTGTAGTGGTCTGACTGCTATTGATATTCCTCCAACAGTAACCGCAATCGGGGATGACGCTTTCGATAATTGCTACAGCCTGGCCTCAGTTTCCGCAAGAATGGTGAATCCGTGTGCCATTAACTCATACTGCTTCGCGGATGACGTTTTTGCTAAAGCTACACTTTATGTGCCGAAAGGTACTCTGAACACGTACAAGAAAACCGATTATTGGAGCAAGTTCGTCCATCTCGAAGAAAGAGATTTCGCTGGCATCAACAATGTCTCAGCCTATGATTTCAAAATCTATGCAAACAATGGTATAATCAATCTATCCGGTGTGGAAGAAGGCCAAAGCATCGCTATCTATCGGTCAGACGGAACACAAGCAGCCACAGCAATTTCTTCAAGTGGCTCAACTACAATAGCCCCAAACCTCGGCAGAGGTTCCGTAGCCATCGTAAGAATAGGCAACAATACGGTAAAAGTGATAATGAAGTAACTATGAAATAACAAACTGAAAAATTCATCCCCGGCTCCAGTCGTTTGGAGTCGGGGATGAATAAGTTCGAGAATGTTTTCCTTTTTGTTCAAAAGCCTCCTCCTTTGGGGGAGGTTGGAGGGGCTTTTGGAGGAGGTCTTCTTAGTTCTTTTGCACAGCGCGTACGGACTGACCGTAGTAGCGGTAGGGATCAATCGTAACTACGGACCAATAGCCGAATTTCAGGCAACATGCATAGTCCGTGTCGTACGTCAGCGACCAGTAGTGCCCTTCTGAGCCCGCGACGTACAGGTCGCTAGACAAACGGTGTCCTGCGGCGGGAAGGAATATATAGGCTCCGTTAGGCCCTGTGAACCTACGACCATTAACACCGTTCTCCGTAGTCCACTCAGAGGTGCACCTGCTCTTCAACTCGAATATCTGCACCTGATTCGGCATCACCCAAGGGCTGCCCCAGTTGGCAGTGGCGGCATCGTACTGGGTGACAAAGATGTCCCAGCTGATGTTGTGACAGGTTTCTTGTGAACCGTCGCAATGGATGTAAGTATCCCAATCGTAGCGGCTCTTCTCCGTAGTCTCTCCCCAGGCATAATACCCACCGTAGTCCTCGGGCTTTGATGCACCAACATTGCAGCACGCCCACTTAGTGCCGCTCGGCAAGCCGAGGTCGATTAGATGTGGGTGGTGGTTGTCTGGACAGCTTGTATAGGATGTTCCTCCACCTCCACCACTGGCTCCCTTCGACCGTCCAGACAGTGATACGTATTGAGTTCCATTCGAGGCATCGGAGGTGATGGTGACTGTTTCTGAGTAATCGCGGTCTTTTACCGACGGCGTGAACTTGACGCTGAATGACTTCGAACCGCCTGCACTCAACGTGAAGGTCTTGCCGCTCTCAGCCACGTCAAAGTCACTGTGAAGAGACTGGATGGAGTACGTGAGCTTCACTTTTCCCGTGTTGTAAACGGTGAAACTCTCCGTCTTGCTCTTGCCAACCTCTATGGTTCCAAAGTTGATGCTTCCGGGAGACACGCTTATGAGCGGATACTCCGTGGCCTGCTGCTTGCTGCTTCCGGTAAGCGAGACGTACTGCGTCCCGTTGGAGGCATCGGAGGAGATTGTTACCGTCTCCTGGAAATCAAGGTCGCTTACCGACGGGGAGAATGTGACGGTGAACGACTTGGAAGCACCTGCTTTCAGCTTAAACGCCTTTCCGCTCTCGGCTATGTCGAACTCGTTGTGCAGCGGCTGGATGACGAAGTTGAGGTCGGACTTTCCGGTGTTCTTTACGGTGAAGGTCGATGACTTGCTGTTGCCCGGAACCACCGTACCGAAGGCTATGCTCTGAGGACTGACACTTATGGTGGAAGTACCCTGTTGATTGCTGTTTCCAGAAAGCGAGACGTACTGCGTCCCGTTGGAGGCGTCGGAGGATATCGTGACTGTCTCATGGAATTCGTGGTTGCTGACCGACGGAGAGAATGTGACGGTGAACGACTTCGATTTCCCCGACGCCAATGATACAGCCTTTCCGCTTTCAGGTATGTCGAACTCGTTGTGTAAAGACTGGACCATAAAGTTGATGCTGGTATTACCTGTGTTGTAAACAGTAAAAGTCGCCGTCTTGCTCTGGCCAACCTCCACCGTTCCGAAATCGATGCTGGAAGAGGATACGCCAATGCTTCTCTCCTCCTCAACGCCGGACTGGTCGAACTTCAGGTGGTAACCGTCCCATGTGGCGTACAGGTGGTAGGCATGGCCGCTCTCTATCCTCACGGAAGAAGACTTGTTGTTTTGCGAAGTAAATTTAGAACCATTCACGTTGGCCGTCAGCTGTGCATTAGTAATGTTTTTGCCACTGGCCATGTACCAGGATATAATCGTCTTCGTGTCTTTGGGGGAGATAATTATCGTGTTGCTCTCCCTGGAAGAAGTGCTATTGCCGCCAGAGAGAGAGGGAGCTCCACTCGGTGGAAAGCTGACCTGCGCGGTACTCAGATACCACGGAGAGTTGACCGAGTAGCCTAACTGCTGGAACGTGATGTTACGCGATGTGGCATTGCTCACATGCAGCAGTTCGTAGGTGCCGAAGTGCTCAAAGTCAACCATGGGAGGGTTGGTTCCCTTGCACGTCAGCCGGCACACCATGGGAGCCTTGAAGTCTTCCAGGCTGCTTCTCTTCAGCTCAGCAGTACAGACGGGACTCCACGTGTCGTCGGAGTTCTTCTTCAGCCTGGCCTCTATGCCGCAGAATCCGTAGATAGTGTAGGGCTTGCCGGTGTCGATGCTAGAGGGAATGACGGTGCTCATGGTGGCGCGTTTCCTGTCGGATGAGATATTACTCACGGTCACCTTTCCGAGTTCCACGCCGAACAGTCCCTGGCAGGCAAAGAGCTGCACCTGGTCACCGTCTTGCCATTGGGCCAGCAAATCCTTCGAGTTCTTTATTTCCACAAGTCCCGCACGGGTATTGGCCTCGCCGGAGGGCATGCTTGCATCGAGCGTAATCTCTTGGCCCATCCATCTGTTCATCACCGATTCAACATCCGAGCATGCGGTCAGAAGCGTGAAGAGAGGCAGCAGTGCCAATATGCTATATAGTTTTGTTCTCATAATTGTCATGGTGTTTAATGATTATAAATCGCTTCCCGGAACGTTGGGCAGATTGCCCTGCCCGCTGGTATTGGTGTCAGGATTGGGGTTGTCCGAATCTTTTAGAGCAGGAGTAATGAAGGATTTCATATCACTGAGATAGTAGTCCTTTCCATCAAATATGTATGCCCATACATAATAATCCTTTTCTGGTATAATTATATTATTGGGGCTACTTGGATTATATAGAAGAGTAAAATTAAAAGATACAGTATTATTACTATAAGAAATGTTCTCTGAATTATTAGAACACACCATTGTTGCATCTTTAAAATCTGAAGTTTCGCTTATAAAAAAACCATAACTGAAAAGAGGATCTTGTTTTATATACCATTTGTCCCCTTCTACCGCGAAATAATAACTATAGAATAGAGCAGATCCCGTCAAGTTATATCGGATTTCTTTCTCTGAAGACAAATTATCTGGTTTATTAATTGTAGGTCTGGCAATGCAAGAATTACCTATATCTTCATTTTGAGAGTTATATAATTTGTGAAGTTTTGCTTTTGGTAATTGATTTGGATTATTTTTTGCGGTATAATAAGCTTTGCTTTCGTCTTTTAAAGAATCAGGAAGGGCATTTAAAGCATTTTCCAAAGACATGCCTGATAACAGTTTGTTTAGCATATAAAAATAGGCTCGTTGTCCATAATAATTTGATTCATCATATCCATAATAAGCACCAAATCCTTTTTCTAGTAAAGCATTTCCCAAATTATCATTTCCCTTAAGTGATTGACAAGCCACATTAAAAAACAAGGTTTTTCCGTATTTCTCATTTTTGACTTTCTTTGTAACTGATTTGTTAATAAAGTTCTCGGATATTGCAACATACCATGAAACTGTTCGATTGTCAAATGGATTATACTTATTACCTACATAAGTATATTTTGAATATGTTACTTGATCTCTTGGGTAATCTTTATGCTTATATATATCATCTGCTTTAATGATATTGCTATTTGAAACTTCGTTTCCTATTATCCAATGAAGATTGCTTTGGGAATTATATACCCCATGAGTTATGAGATAAACAATATCATAGTTAAACATTGTTTCTGAAAAAAAATGCAGATTTGGTGCATTTAATAATACTGTGTTATATCCTAATTGTTCAAAATATTCTCTTGTTTTTTCAGAGAGAATCTTTCTGTCTTGCATTCTCCCTTCAACGAGATATTCAACTAACTGAGCATTAGCAATACAGATGCTTTTCGTTTCAAGACTTGGGTGGTTGCTTATGTTAACTGAAGGGGCTTTTCTAATTGATTTTGCATTGCTACTATTGGGGCTAAAATCATAGGCTTCTGGTTCTATGAAGAATGAATAAAAAATCGTACCAAAATCCTTAATTTTTACGAACATAGTTGTTTCCGTAGTGTATATATCCTCAACATACTCAATCTTCTTGATGTCGTCTAAATGTTGCTTCAACTCTTCCATCGAATGGCACTGGTCATAGTATGTATCTACAGATTTCGCAACCTTCTCCACATGCTCGCAAACAACCATGTAGGGATCGTCTTTGGGATCGGTCTTGTCGGTTGGATTCGTTGGATTTGTTGGTGTGGGGTTCACGGGTTTAGGGTCATTGGCTTCTATGTCGTCGCTCTTAGAGCACGATGTCCACGTTGCCATAAGTGCAACGAAGAGAAGCATCTTGAAAAAAGATAATCTGTTCTTCATATTCATTAGTTTATTGATTGATATCGATTATGCCACGTTTATATGCTTTTGAGTGCAAATATAGCGATTCTTTTTCTAAAAAGCAAGTCTTTCCTGGAAAAAAGTGATGAGTATCAGGTATTCACCATCACCTAACACCCATCACCTAACACCCATTAATAATTTTCCAGCGCCTCCATGGTTTTCTTTCCCAGTTTCTTGCGCTTGCGGTCTTTGGGACGGAGCAGGGAAAGGAAGTCCTTACCGGAGGGTTTTACGCCGGAGGCTGCAGCGGCCTCCTGGATGCTCTTCCCTATATGGGGATTGATCTTGGGAGCCTTGACCGTGACCACAACCTCGTTGAGCGTCTGGCAGTTGGGAATATAATCCCCGACTCCAACAAGTGAAGCCGGGGGAAGATTTTAGAATAATAATCAACAAACTGCCTCTTTTTTAAGCCTCCCCTTTTGGGGGAGGTGGGAGGGGGCTCCCCCCTCAGTTCTTGCGCACGGGGCGGACAGATAGACCGATGTAGCGCTCATTGTTGCTCTGGCCTGCGCCGCCGTCCCATAGCGCCAAACCGCTGGCACCTCTCGATTCCGACTCGACGAACGACGATGACCAGTAGAGACCCCAGTCGCCCGCATTATACAAGCCGTCGGAATTGTGACCAGATGCTGGTAGGAATACGGAGACTCCATTTGGGGGCCATGGGGACAGGCGATTGACCCAAGCTTGGGTCAATACTCCTGTCCCCACGACCCGCAAAGTGGGTCAAGTGCCTGTCCCCGTGACCCACGGAGTTCGGAAAGGAAGACCTAAAGTCTCTCCCTTCGGGGGAGGTTTGGAGGGGGCTCCCTTAATTCTTGCGCACAGGGCGCACGGAGTGACCGAAGCTGCGGAAATTGGGGTCGGGCATACCCACGAACCCACTGAGGAAGCGCAGGTTCCACGCGCTGTACGTGCCCGACTCGTAGAGCGTCGACGACCAGTAGCAGCCGTACGAGCCCGCGCCGCTCAAGCCCCCGTCCCAGAGGTAGCCCGCAGCGGGAAGGAAAATAGAACCTCCGTTAAATCCCCAAAACAGATATCCACCCACACCGTTTGTGGTCGTCCACCATGATTTGGTATTTTTAATTAATTCTTGGAACTGAGCCTTTGAAGGCATAACCCACTGACTGCCCCAGTAAAACGTGGCTGCATCATACTTAGTGCCAGCAATGTCGGAACCAATATTGTCATAATAGTAGATATTGTTCTTTTTTTGCGCATAAAGATAAGTCGCTTCGCTATACTCACCTTTATTTGGCTTTATTTCTCCCCACGCAAAAAAAGCTCCAGCGTTCTCTGGCTTCGATGCACCCACATTACAACAAGCCCATTTTGTACCGCTCGGTAAGCCAAGGTCTATCCAGTGGGGGTGCTTATTGTCAGGACATTTGAGGTGTTGGTCTTCTTCCTCCCCCTCATAATCCACAGCCGTGAACTCGGTCATGATGTCGGTGCCGCCGGGCTTGTTCTCCTTGACGTGCAGAGCCACTGCTATTATCGTGACGTCCGGATATGGTTCAACGACGAGCAGGTCGCCGTCAGTGAAGCAGTTTCGGACAGCGATTGTTTCTACGCGGCCGTTGCCGTCGGTAACCAGCAGTTCTATGTACACTTCGCCACTTCTATACTTCTCGGCAATCACATTTACCATGGTTGCTGGCGATATCAGGTAGCGCAACGACATGGTCTTATGCCATACATCGTAATCCACGTGTCCGTTGGCATTGGGCATCACGACGATGCTTTGCACACGATTACGCAAACGGGCCATGTCATCATAGATGACCAGATCTACAGATTTACCACCATTGAGGTACACGGTGCAAAGATCGTCGCTGACGGTTACTTTCCTGACTAAGGAAGAACCTTGACTGATATGTTCCGTGATGACCTGCATATTCTTCTCGAAGTAGTTGTTAACAACCTGGGTGAGCATGTCTCTGGTGAACACCTCTGCGTAGTATTGCTCCAAATAGTTGTTGACGATGTGGCTGACGACTTCGGCACTGATGATGGTGGTCTGGTGCGCGGAGATGTAGTCGTTGACGGCTTTCGAGATGACCGTGTTGTCGATGAAGAGGTTGTAGTTCTTGCTGAAGTAGGTGCTGATAACGTCGATGAGGACATCGCGGTTGAATACGGTGGTGGTGTTCTTTTTCAGGTAGTTGTTGATAATCTCCGTGATGGTCTCTTGCTTGACAATCGTGTTGTAATTGTTCTGCACGTAGTTGTTGAGTACTTCGCTTATAAGCGTCTCGTTGAAGATGGTGGTCTTGTTCTGCGTGACGTAGGTGCTGACAAGCCTGATGAGTATGTCCTGGCTGAATATCTCGGTGTAGTATTTACCTACATACTCCAGAATGAGCTTTCCGACGGTCTCGCTGTTGAAGAGTTCGTCCTGATGCTGTTCGATGTAGTTGCTGACTACAAGCGTGAGCAGGTCGATGTCGATGAAGTCGGTGTTGTTCTGCATGAAATTGTTGATTACCTCAAGGAGCAACTCGTTACTGAAGACGGTAGTCTTGTTCATTTCCATGTATGAGGATACAATTTCGAAGAGCACGTCATTGTTGAGGAAAACTTCCTGATGCTCGTGGATAAAATTGATGATGGCGTTGACGATTTCCTCCACGTTGATATTGGCGGTGATGTAGCTGAAGTTATACTGTGAGAAGATTTTCTCCAGCAACTCGTAGCTGAAGATACGGGTATAGTGTTCCTTGATGTAGGTGGCCACTACCTGGTCGAGCAGTTCCACGCTGAACAGCTGGCCGTAGTTCTGCTGGATATAGGTGGAGATAATCTGGAAGAGCATCTCCTGGCTGATGATGGTGGTGGAATGCTGGCGCACGTAGCTGTTGATGACCTGCATGAGCACTTCGTCGTTGATGATGAGCGAGGCCATAATGTTGACGTCCTGGAAGGTAACGCCGCCGTCAACGGAAACAAGCCAGACGAGCTTTGTGAAGTCGTATCTTACGATTGGTGCCTTGCCCGTTGAGCGGATGGGCTTTCCGGTGGCGTCGGTCAGCAGCAGTCCGTTGAGTGTCCAGTAGAAGAATCCGCCAATCTCGGTCATGCTTACGGCGGGCATAGGCGTAAGCAGATTGTCGGGTCCGTTCTGAAGAATGATGGTCTTGCCGTTGGAGAGGGTCAGTTCATAGCCATCGGTGATGGTCTTCACCTGTGTGACATAGAAGTTCTGTTCCACGGCCGTTGCAAGCACGGACAGCTGTGAGAGCTGGGTGTTCATGGTTTTCACCTGCGTCTCGATTGTGCTGACGCGCTGGTCTATCTTTGTGTATTTCCCGTTCAGATTGTCAATGTCGCCCTGGTAGTCTTTTCCGCATGATGCCAGCAGGGCCGATAGTGCCATCAACAGCAATAGCGATATATGATGTAGATGTCTCATAACGTTATTCCGATAATAAATTAATATTGTGGAGAAACAGAAACGCTATAGTGACTAAATGTGGTGACATAGTCTGTACCTCCATCGGTATTTTCCTTTATATGCAGGGCGACAAAATAGCCCAAGGATACACCTCCCATATCAACTTGCAGCAGTCCGTCGGTGCTGGCTGAAGGGTAGACTTCGGTAGAAGTGATATTGCCATAGTTGTCATGAACCAGAAGTTCTGCTGTCATCTCACCCCTATACACTTTGTCTTGTATAATGGTGGCCATCGAGGCAGGAGTGACGATGTAGGTAGCCATTCCATATTGGGTGTAGATAAGGCCGTTTGAATTTGGCACCACAACGATACTCTGCACGCGGTCGCGGATGTGGGCATAGGAGTCATAGACGGCCAGTTCCAAAGTCTTGCCGTTGTTCAGCGTAACCAAGCAAACTTCCCCGTCGACAATGATGTCCTTGATGATGCCCGTGTTCTGGCTTACATACTGGTTGATAACGGTAGTGTTCTGCTCGAAGTAGTTGTTGATGATGGTGTTAAGGATGTTCACGTCGAAAATGGTGTAGATGTTTTTCTTCACGTAGTTGTTCACCACCTCGCGCACGATGTTGATGTCGATGAGCGTGGTCTGGTGCTCGGTGATGTAGTTGTTGATGACCTCTTGGATGAACTTCTCCTCGATGAACAGGTTGTAGTTGGTCTTGAAATAGTTGCTGATGACCTCGTAGAGCACGGTCTCGTTGATGACGGTAGTCTTGTTGAGCGAGATGTAGTTGTTGATGATGGTGTTGAGCGTTTCGTTGGAAATCAGCGTATTGTAGTTGTTTTCCACATAGTTGTTGACCACTTCCTTGATGAGTGTCTCGTTGAAGATGGTCGTCTTGTTTTTTGTTACATAGCTGCTGATGGCTTGATAAAGGATGTCCTGACTGAAGATAAGCGAATAGTTCTGCTGTACATACTGCTGCAGGATGGTAATGAAGGTCTGGTTGTTGAAAATTACCTCCTGATGCGAGTCGATATAGTTGCTGACGATGAGCTTCATCAGGTCGATATTAATGAAGTCGGAGTTGTTGGCGATGTAGTTGTTGATGACCTCGGCGATGATTTCGTTATTGAAGATTTCAATTTTGTTCTGCTCAATATAGGAGGAGATAATCTCGAAGAGCACTTGGTTGTTGATGAAGATTTCCTTGTTCTCCTTGATGAAGTTGATAAGCACGCCGGCAATGATGTCTACATCTATGTTCTGTGCGGCATATTCGAAATTATACTGGTTGAACAGCTTTACCAGCATGTCATAGTCGAATATCTGGGTGTAGTGCAAGTCGATGTAGTTGGTGATGACCTGGTTTAATATGTTGATATTGAAAATTTTGGCATAGTTTTTCTGAATATAGTTGGAAACAATCTGAAAGAGTACCTCCTGGCTGATGAGCGTGGTGGAATGCTGGCTCACGTAGTTGTTGATGACTTGCAGGAGCACCTGGTCGTTGATGACAATCGAGGCATAGATGTTCACATTCTGGAAGGTCACGCCGCCGTCTATGGAGATGGTCCACTGGTTGATGGTGGTATTATAGCGTACGACAGGAGTTTGTCCCGTGGCCGGAATGGGAAGTCCGTTTGTGTCGGTAATCAGCATGCCGTTAATCGTCCAATAGTATATGCCTCCGATGAGTGTCATGCTGATAAGGGGTGACGGTGTGAGGGTGTTTCCCGGGCCGTTCTCGAGGATGATGGTCTTGCCGTTGGAAAGGGTCAGCTCATAGCCGCTGATTAAGGTTTTCACCTGGGTGATGTAGAATCCGTTCTGTACCGCGGTGGCGAGCACCGAGAGCTGGGTGAGCTGCGTGTTCATCGTGTTCACTTGCGTTTCGAGTGTTGTTACGCGTTGGTCAATCTTGGTGTACTTATTATTCAAATCGTCAATATCGTCCTGGAAGTCCTTTCCGCACGAGGAAATAATCATTATGGCAACCATTGCCATTGAAAAAAAACCAATGTTCTTAAAATGTTTCATAAGTTTCGTCTTTGTTCAATTTGTATGAATAAGAAAAGGCGTGCAACCATCCGATGCTTATTCTCTCATCAGGTTACCGCCAAGTGACCATACACGTAAACAAGCAAGAACAGTTCACGCCCGTCAACGGACGCGAACCTTCTGAACTGCTTGCTCCCACGTGTTAAATATTGGCGGTATTTGACGAGAGAGAACAAGAGCTGAAAGCTCAAGTATCTAAAAAGTACGAACGGGAACTACGCACAATTCTATTGGGTTAATA
>JAEEGL010210253.1_pt1 | contig 15761 bp, 13 predicted proteins | sample 9134231 | NCBI WGS metagenome assembly JAEEGL01 (sample SAMN16246548, study PRJNA631951) | gut metagenome | biome: gut microbiome; feature: rumen; material: fiber-attached | host: Bos | place: Iran: Karaj | collected 2018-10
AAACAATACTCCCCGCATCAAGTGCTTCTGGACGCTCAGTACTATTTCTCATAGAAACACCTGGGAAGTTCAAAATTGCCGACTCTTCCGGAACGGTGCCACTATCAGACAAAACACAGTACGCGCGCTTTTGCAGACAGACGTAGTCGAAGAAACCGAGTGGCTGCGAATTGATGATTAGTTCATTAAACTTAACTTTCTTCTCGTCGATTTTCTTTTTGGTCCTTGGATGAGTCGAGAAAATAATGGGCTTCTGATATTTTTCAGCAATCGCATTTAGGCTTTTAACTAGGCTATCGAATTTTTTATCAATATCGATATTCTCTTCACGGTGTGCACTAACGACAAAGTAGCCATGATCTTCTAGTTTTAGCCTTGATAATACATCAGAGTTATCAATCGAGTCCATGTTTTCATATAGCACCTCAGCCATTGGAGAGCCTGTCACGTAAACACTATCATCACGCTTTCCTTCCGCAATTAGATAGCGTCGTGCGTTTTCTGTATAAGCAAGGTTTATATCGCTGACATGATCTACGACGCGGCGATTAATTTCTTCTGGCACGTTAAAATCAAAGCAACGATTGCCTGCCTCCATGTGGAAGATAGGCACTTTAAGTCTCTTGGCAGAATAAGCAGCAAGACAGCTATTCGTATCACCAAGAACCAGCAGCGCGTCTGGTTTTTCTTTCTCAATAACTTCGTAGCTTTTGGCAATAATATTGCCCACCGTTTCGCCCAAGTTCTTTCCTACGCTCTCCAGAAAGTAATCAGGTTTGCGAAGCTTAAATTCTTCGAAGAAAACCTCATTTAGGGTATAGTCATAATTCTGACCAGTATGGACAAGAACTAGATTAAAATATTTCTCTATAGCTTTTATCGTGCTAGAAAGACGAATTATTTCTGGTCTTGTTCCGACAACGACCATTACTTTTAGTTTCTCCATTCTAAACCTCCATATAGTATGTATCAGAGTTATTCTTATCGAAGATCTCGTTGCACCAGATGCCCAAAATCATCTCATTTTTACCAGTATTCGTAATATTATGAGTATAGCCAACGGGGATCGTAACGACCTGAATTTTGTCGCCATTCACCTTGATTTCATGGACTTTCTCTTCATCAATCTTACGCAGCCTAATAGTTGCCTCACCCCTCAAAACGATGAATTCTTCAATTTTTGTATGATGATAATGATTGCCTCTTGTGATACCTGGTTTGCTAGTCGAAATTGAGAACTGACCACTGTCTTTAGTATGTAAGAGCTCGACAAAACTACCTCTCTCGTCCTCGTGCTTTTCAGCCTCATAGCTTAGCTGCTCAATGACATTGTAGCTAATATAAGTCGAGAAGAGTTTCTTAATAAATGCATCCCCCGTCTGTGGAACATCGATAGATTTTAAATTATCCTTAAAGCCATACAGAAGATTTGCGAGTTTCCCGAGTTTAATTTTCTTAACTGGCGCAACGTAGTTATAGCCACGAGCCGGCTTCGACTGCCCCTTAATAAGCTTGATGAATGTTTTACAGATATCGTCGATATAGATTAGTTCTATCTCGTGTTCCGGGTCAGAAATCATTATTTCTTCGCCTTTTGCAATATTATTGCAGAATGTCGCCACAACGGAGTTGTAGTTTGGCCTACATCCTTTGCCGAAAACATTATGAAGCCTAAAAACGATTCCCTTTGGATAATTGTCTAGGATGTAATCTTCTGCCAACCTTTTCGACTTGCCATAGTTATTATCTAGCGCCGCCTGAATGCTCGAAGAGAAGATCATAGGGGTTGACAAGTTATTCTTTACGAGCAGATCTACAATCTTTTTTGTTAGATCAGTATTCCCACTAAAGAATTCCTCAGGAGTCTGCGGACGATTAACTCCAGCCAGATGGACAATGAAATCGGCTTTTGCGATTTTTTCTTCAAGCTCATCTTCGGTATTATCTAACGTGAACTTATCAATTTCAAATTCTTCTTCGTCTTGCCTTAAAAAAGCCTGAAGGTTCGAACCGATAAAACCGTCTGCTCCTGTAATCAGAACCCGCATTGACTATTTCTCCTGGAATAAATCGAGCTTAAGAAGGAGTTTCTTCATACCCTCTACATCGAGGCGTTCGGTATTGTGGGAATGATAGTCCTCGATATGTTCCAAATCAGCGCTACCGACATTCTCGTATTTCTGGTAGTTCAAATTGCGGTTGTCCGCCTTAATACGGAAGTAGTTACCCATATCTTGCGCATTAAGCATTTCCTCTTTTGTAACAAGAGTTTCGTAAAGTTTTTCGCCATGACGCGTACCAATATATTTGATTTTCGCCTTTGGGTCTTTAAGTTCTTTCACTGCCTGCGCGAGCGTCTCGATCGTTGCGGCAGGTGCTTTCTGGACGAATAGGTCGCCTTGCTCGCCGTGTTCAAACGCGTAGACCACCAGATCAACGGCATCCTCGAGCGTCATCATAAAGCGCGTCATTTCTGGATTCGTAATTGTCAAAGGAAGACCTTTCTCAATTTGATCACAGAATAGAGGGATAACACTACCGCGAGACGCCATTACGTTTCCATAGCGAGTGCGGCAAATAATCGTGGAGCTGTTTCTAACTTCGCGGCCTTTTGCGACTGCGACTTTTTCCATGAGAGCTTTACTCATGCCCATTGCATTAATCGGATAGGCTGCTTTGTCCGTGGAGAGAACCACTACGCGTTTCACTTTATGGTTTATAGCTGCCTCCAGAACATTCTCTGTACCCAAGACATTCGTCTTTACGGCCTGAATCGGGAAGAATTCACAAGATGGCACCTGTTTTAGTGCGGCTGCATGAAAAATGAAGTCCACGCCATCCATTGCATCATCAACGCTGCGATAATCCCTGACGTCACCAATAAAGAACTTTAGTTTGTCATTCTTATATTTGATGCGCATATCTTCTTGTTTCTTTTCGTCGCGCGAAAAAATACGTATCTCTTTTAGCCCAATATCTTCTTTCATGAAGCGTTCTAGGACCTTGTTTCCGAAGCTTCCTGTTCCACCCGTAATAAGCAATGTTTTATCTTTAAATAATTCCCTCTTCATGTTTTATAGTATAACCTAGAGAAACGAAAGTATCTAGAGACGAAAACCATGATAAAATACAAGTAGCATGAAACATCCGAACAATGAATTATCTATTTCGGGAAAACGTTTTTTGATATGCCAGCCATTAATCCACGGCATCAATGGTTCAACCCTTGTCACTTTGGAACTTGCAGATTATCTTCAAAGCAGAGGCGCAATTGTAGATATCTTCACTCTCACGCTACATAACCCCGCGAAAGATCTTTTTTTAAGTAAGAATCTTAAGGTGTCAGCCGTACAAAATAATCCAATATATAAGCTCGAAGATTATGATTATATTTGGACAAATTCGCAAGTTCTCCCGCCAACAATCATTAATGATCTCGGTAAAAAACATAAAAAATACCCCGCATTCATTTTTCTTCATATGTCCTCAATGGAATGGATACCCGACGAACATCCTTTCATTTATATGTTAGAGGAAAGACTTTCATCATTGTCTCTTTATATATGCGAAGCCGTGAGGGATTCTAATACTTCATTCTTTTATAATGAACCACCATATGATTATTACCGAAATCCTGCACCTAATTTATTCTTAAATCTCCCCAAAAAAACAAATAACTGCGATTATCCAAAAAAAATTCTATTCGTCTCAAATTACTTACCAGAAGAACTAAGGATTGTAAAAAAAATCCTTTCAAAGAAAGGCATCTCTGTCGAAATCCTGGGAGAAGGAGGTGATTCATGTTCGCTTCTTACGCCGAAAATTCTACATAATTATGACGCCGTAGTTTCCATCGCGAAAACCGTTCAATATTGTTTAGTTTCAGGAATTCCCATTTATATTTATGGAAAATTCGGAGGAGCAGGTTGGCTAACGGCAAAAAATCTCACCAAAGCAAAAATGACAAATTTTTGTGGTAGTGAAGGCTTTCCTAAAAAAAATGCAGAAACAATCGTTGCCGAACTACTGTCAGGTTATACAAAAAGTAAATCTTTTCAGAAAGAACATCTTGAGGAATTTAGAAAAGAATTTTCCATAGAAACATGTATTTCAAATATCTTTAATAATGTATCATTAAAAGAATTAGTGCCTTTCGATTCCCAATATTTAAGCATGCTTCGTGCAGCTCAATACTTTGAGCGGGTTCGTTTCGAAGAATGGTCAAATGCCTGGATATTAAACAATAACTTACGAGAAATTCATTCCTCAAAATTCTTCAAGATTTACTCTAAGGTTGCTAAAATTAATCCAAAAAATTTATCTAGAAAATGGATACATTGATTATGAAAAAAACTGCCATTATTAAAAAAGCAAAAATAAAAATGCAAAAAATAAGAGCAATTCCTCAAAAAATCAACACCTCTGAAAAACAAATTAATGACTTAAATAACAGAATTAATGACTTAATAAAATTACATGATCTTCTTTTTGATCGTATCGTATATTTAAATCAATCTTCTAACAGGCTTTTATATGATTCCGTTCTGTCATCTAGGCCACTAAAGAAAAACTTTAATCCACTAGTTAGTATTATTATTCCTGTTTACAATGGAAGTAATTATCTTGCGCAAGCTATCCAAAGTGCCACCAACCAAAGCTATAAGAATATCGAAATAATAGTCGTCGATGATGGGAGTACCGAATCTAATAAATTAAAAAAAATTGTGCACTCTTTCGGAAATAAAGTTTCCTATTATAAAAAAAGAAACGGAGGAGTCTCATCGGCACTGAATTATGGCATAAAGCATATGTCTGGAGATTACTTTGCATGGCTATCACATGATGACTTAATCACGCCTGATCATATCGAGAGATTAATAGAATGGTATTCCCACGAAGGATCAGATAACGAAATACCATTCTCCTCGAGTTTTTTTATCGATGGCGATGGAAATATGATGTATGATTTGTCAAGAAATGCGCAATTCTATTTTAGCGACTTTAAGCTTTCACTGATACGTCCAGACCATAATCTACTCTTCGGCGAGATTAATGGGGGTGCAATAATGATTCCGCGTAAGGCTTTTGACTTATGTGGCCTATTCGATGAAGATCAGCGCATAACCCAAGAGCGTAGCTTCTGGAATAAACTATCAGATCATTATCATTTAATTAATGTCCCTTTCAGTACGTCCGCCATCCGTATCCATGAAAAACAAGTTAGCAAAAACGTAAAAAAAGTCACAGATGCCTCAAATAAAAAGATACTAGAGATAATTGATGGCTTATCAGACGACCGTATATATTCTTCTTTCTATGACAAAAATGCTCTTTATTCCTCTCTTCAAAGAAAGTTTGAAAATGAAAATAGAAACTATTTATCCGAGCAAATGAAACTCCGCGAACAAAAACTTCACAAAAAGTAGAAAAAACCTTGTATTAAAAACTTTTTATTACACTGTGCAGTTGAGTATTTACGCAGTTAACTGTTCTGCTCTTGAAGTTCGGCAACTTCTTCTGCGAGCATCATGTTTTGTTTTCTGAGCTCTTCTATCTGCTCCCTTGTATAAAAAGCGGCATTCCAGCCCGGCAAAAGTTTCATCAATAGTTTGCGGCCCTTTCGCTTTATACCACCAAGATACCAACTTCGGCAAAATGATGCTAAATTATCGTTCATGAGTGCTTTTGCGCATTGAATATCTTCTGGACGGAAATAAGTATATTTAAAGTCTTTGTCGTCTTTTATATTTAGAAATATCCGATGCAAAATATCAAAATATTCTTTTTTATATTTTTTATCTATCCTAAAGAAGAAACCAATATTTGTCCAAAGCGCATGCGCGAAGAATGGTTCTTTGAGAGCGCCATATTTGCCACTAGCTTTTAGTATTTTAAGTCCAGTTTCAGTATTTTTACCCATTAACAATAGCTTTTCGCCCCTAGCGCTCGTAGAATTCCCCTGTTTTGGTTCATTACGCCAATGAACGAAGGCTTTCTTTACAACGGAAATCTTTTTAGCCTTCGTCATGGCATCAATCATAAATGGAAAATCTTGGTAAGATGCGCCAGCTGTCTCAGGAAGCATGATTCCTTCTATGAACTCGCGTTTATAAATTGAAGACCAAATCGAAGAATGAAAACCGATAATGACTGGCCATTCAGATACCTCAAAAGCTCTGCCTGGAGCATATATTAAATCTATGCCATTTGGATTTCGATATACGACATTTTGTTTATTCGGCGATAATGTAGGGTTGAAATAATAGAACATACCTTTTGTAATGTCAGTATCATATTTGTGCGCACTCTTATATAAGCGTTCATACATGTCTGGCTCTATCCAGTCGTCGGATTCGATTATGCCAACATAATCGCCAGTTGATTTTCGTATACCTTTATTAACAGCTTTACTATAACCACTATTTGGCTGATGTATGGCTACGACACGCTTGTCTCTTTTTGCATACTCATCAATTATATTTCCGCAATTATCTGGAGAACCGTCATCTACTAAAATGATCTCGATCTCTTTTAAGCTCTGATTTAAAATACTGTCTACGCATTCTCTTAGGTAACGTTCAACGTTATAAATTGGAACAACAATCGATACTTTTGGCTTCTGTTTAGGCATCTATTATATAACTCCTTGGTGTTTTTCTTCTCTGTTATTATCTTAACATTTTTCTTTATTACAGTAAAACTGGTTAATGCTTTAGCTTTATCTTGGGGACAAAATCTATTATTATATAAGATATTTAAGGAGGTACTCCAGCAAAATGGAGTTGCATGAATGAAAGAAAAAAGTCGTTTTAGTTGGTTAGGCCTATTAAAGTTCCTGGCATCGCTTATGATTATTTGGTGTCATACGTCATTATTACGTAATGGCGAAGAGTATAGCTTTAAATATACCTATTTACTAGTCGACTTTTTCTTTATGATTTCTGGTTTTTTTGTTTTTAGGCATTTTCAAAAAGAAGAATATCAGAAATTATCCATAAATGAAGCCGCCAAGGAATCACTTAAATATACTTTTAAAAGATTTTTAGGTTATTTACCGTATGTAGTCGTTTCCGTACTAACTATTACTGCTATTACAATCGTCAATGCACATCCAGTCAGTATTGGCGGCTTAGTGGCGATGATGAAGATAACTCCTTTTGAGCTGTTATTTCTTTCTAGTCAAACTGGATTACGATTATCTCCTATTTGGTATTTATCTAGCCTATTTATTGTTATGCCATTTTTCTCGCTACTTTCACAAAAAGTTCCTAAATACTTAAACTACTTACTGTCATTATTATTTGTAATTATTTCCTATAATAATTTCTTTCAAAATATGGATAAGTTTGAAGGTCTTCAGGCACTATTACGAGCTATTACTGGATTATCATTAGGTGTAGTGATTTATATGGCCGCAGAGTATATAAATGGTTGTAAATTTAAAAAATGGCAAGAAATTATCATTACGATAACTGAAATAATTATTTTGCTAAGTGCAATAGTATTGATGTACCCGGCAAACGTCGAATTCGTGCAAGCTAAGCCGAGCGAGTCGTTAATAATCTTACTATTTTCAATATCATTAATATTGCTATTATCGCAGAAATCATACACATCGAAGATTAGATTTGGGCTATTTGATTTCTTAGAAAAACTATCGTTGCCGATTTATATAACTCATTGGGTGGTAATACGTTTTATTCAATATTATTTGCCCGAGATGTCCATAAATAAACGAATTGCTGTTTTATATATTGCAACTTTTATCGCGTCAATCTCGCTCTACTCAATGATTGAGTTATATAAAACAAAGCAATATCTAAAAAGGATATCTAAATAACTTTTGATATAATTAAAATATGTCTAAAATATCAGTTTTAGTCCCTATTTATAACGTCGAGCAATACTTACCACAATGTTTAGATAGTCTTTGTTCTCAAACGTTGAAGGGTATTGAAATTATTTGTATTAATGATGGTTCTACTGATGCTTCTGGTGCGATTCTTGATGAATATGCGAAGAATAACTCTAACATTGTAGTCATTAATAAAAAGAATTCTGGTTATGGTGATAGTATGAACCGCGGGCTGGAGGCTGCAACTGGCGAATATATCGGCATTGTAGAGTCAGACGATTTTATTGATGCGGAGGCTTTTGAAAAACTCTATGAACTCGCTAAGAAAACCGATGCAGATATCGTAAAGGCGAACTACTACTACCATTCCGAAAAGGACGACGAATTACACGAGGTGGTGCGCGAGCAAAAATTGCGTAAAGCAATGACAATTTCAGAAGATTACAAAATCTTACTCGAAGAACCTGGAATATGGTCGGCAATTTATCGCCGAGAATTCCTCAACGAAAAGAAAATTCGCTTCCGCCCTACCCCGGGCGCATCATATCAAGACACGGGCTTTTATTTTAAGACTATGTGCGCCGCGGAAAAGATTGTTTATACGCGCGACGCATTCTTACACTACCGCGTGGACAATGCCAATTCGAGCGTAAAAAGTCTCGAGAAAATAAATTACGTCGTGGAAGAATATGCAGATATAGAAAAATACATAAAGAATTTGGGTATTTCTGATGAAGTGCGCTATACGATTCAGGCGGCAAAGTTTGGCGCATATCACTGGAACCTGCAACGCTTGCCAAAAGAATTAGCACGAGAATTTACCGAGACAATTAAAACAGAGTTTAGCGCCGCCCAAAAAGATGGTTTGTTGCGCCGCGAATATTTCCCGAAGAAATACTGGCTGGCCATGCAAATGATTCTAAAAACCTCAACCAAGACATCTACTAAAGTTTTGCAACTACGGAAAAAACTACGAAGGCATTAATTATCTATCTTTACATGTTAAGATAGGTATATGAGAGAGATAAAAGATTATGATTATATCGTGGCAGGTGCCGGTATTTTTGGCGCGGTTGTAGCAGAACGTTTGGCAAGTCATGGTAAGGCAGCATTGGTCGTAGAAAAACGCGATCATATTGCAGGCAATATCTATAGCTACACCGACGAAGAAACCGGAATTGAGATCCATAAGTATGGGTCACATATTTTCCACACCGAATTAGACGAAGTGTGGGATTATATTACGCGCTTTATGGAGTTTAATGATTATACACACACCGTAGATACGCGCTACCAAGGTAAGCTATATCCAATGCCGATTAATCTCGATACAATTAACCTACTCTATGGCACCGATATGGATGCCGACGAGGCAGAAAAATTCGTCGCCGAAGAGGCCGCAAAGACCGGCATTAAAGATCCAAAGAATTTCGAAGAAAAAGGTCTATCGCTAGTAGGCGAGAAACTTTATACCGCATTCTTAAAGGGTTACACTGAAAAACAGTGGAATACTTCTGCAACTAATCTCTCGGCGGAAATTTTAAAACGAATTCCAGTGCGTTTTTCGCACGATAATCGCTACTTTATTACGGCAAAGCACCAAGGTATTCCGAAAGATGGTTATACCAAGATGGTAAAGAATATCCTTGATCATGATTTGATTGAAGTGCGCACAAACACTTCTTTCCAAGATATCGAAGGCCAAATTAAGCCAGAAGCAACTGTGATTTATTGTGGTCAAGTTGATCAATTGATGGATTACTCGCTGGGTGTATTGCCGTGGCGTAGCCTGCGCTTTGAAGAAGTGCGCACTGAGAATACTTTGGGTGAAGCAGTAATTAATGAGGCTGATCCAAGCGTGCCATATACACGTTCACATGACTATAAGTATTACCAGATTCACCAGCCAGAAGTTGTAAACCAGAAGGCTTGTTATATTTGCCGTGAATATCCGGCCGATTTCGAAAAAGGCGGTGAGGTTTACTATCCAGTAAATAACAACGAGAGCGAAGCTTTGTATCAAAAGTATGTCGCAGCCGTAAAAGAAAAATATCCAAATATGATTCTAGGTGGACGTTTGGGCGCTTACCGCTATTGGGATATGGATATCGCGATTAAGAATGCGTTAGATTTAGCGGAAACTCTAATTTAGTGTCTGTCGTCTAATTATTCTATTAATCTTTAACCAAATACGTACACTTCGTGAATTTACAATATCGTTGAGATTTTTGTTTTCTTTTATTAAAGCTTCCTTTTGGAAACTATTATGCCACTGTTCAAAGTCTATCGTTACGAGCGTTAATAAACTTTTAGTCGCAGCTATAAATGCTTTAGAGAATATAACATTCTTCGTTTTTACACTCTGAGCTTTTTTAAATAACTCTGGGATATTATTCGAAATAATAAAGTCCTTTTGAAAATCTTCTTGCCGCTCTATATAAAAACTGGTTGCTTTAGTATAATTATTTACAATTTCTTCAACAATTTCTTCGGGCGTTTTATCACGGAAACCGCGACCAGAAAAGTTTTTACGCATGGCTTTTTGAAAGTTTTTTGCATTCAGGTATCCTGGCCCACCAAATGAACCATAAATATATACTGGCGTGCCAGAAACTAGACAATATTGCACAGTCTTGCCAATTGTAATAACTAAATCGTATTTAGATATGATTTTTTCGGAGATTAATTCGTAGCGATCGCCAAGATAGCCAAGATAATCAATAATAATTCCTTGCTGATTTAATAGTGGTTTTATGTCGCGCAACTCGCCGCATGGAAAATTAGAAACCACTAAAACTTTCCGCGGAATTTTTGGAAGGTTTTCGCGCTTTATAAGATATTCTTCTGGCGCAGGATTACGATAATAATCCGTTGGCGGCATCTTTTCGAAGAATTTTTTATTAAACTCTAACGCTTCTTCGGAAACGAATAATGATAGTGATGATAGTTTTTCTTCAAACTGGTATATATACGGCATTTCATCAGCACAATAATCCTGCGCGGACATGTGCATAAAAATAAACTTGGGTGCATTTTTGGCTTTTTCGGCATTGCCCAGCTCTTCTAACAGGCTAATCGGAAAAGTCTGCGAATTTATCCAAACAATATCGAAATCTTTGAGATGATATTTGGGATTTTTGCGAGCAATATCAACGTGGATTTTTTTCTCGTCAAAATATTGCTTGATGGGATAGTCAAAAACATTTGTATAAACCGTGACTTTATCGCCACGGTTTTGCAAGTATTCAGCGAGCTCGAGCGCGACATTCGTAGCGCCATTAATTTCATATAAAAATGGATGAGTAATTAAAACTCTTAGGCCCATAGGTTTTCATAAGCTTTGGCGACTTTTGCCGGGTCGCCTTCGCATGCGATTTTTCCGTTTTCAATTAAGATAGCACGGCTACAGAACTTACGAACATTTTCCATAGAGTGCGTAACTAGAATAATGGTTTGCTTGTTGTCACGGAGTTTTTCAAAATAGTCGTTGCACTTCTTTTGGAAGGCGGCGTCGCCAACAGCTAGAACTTCATCGAGTACAAGAATATCGCCGCGAGCACGAATCGCAATCGAAAATGCGAGACGAACTTGCATACCAGAAGAATAATTCTTGAGTTTTTGATCCATGAATTCTTCAAGTTCGGCAAATTTGACGATTTCGTCATACATTTCGTCTACTTCTTCATTCGAAAACCCGAGTAAAGCACCATTAAGATAGATGTTTTCGCGGCCAGTTAACTCCATATTAAAACCGACGCCTAACTCGATAAACGGAATGAGCGTACCAAAAACGTCCACTTCCCCCTTGTCTGGTACATAGATACCAGAAAGAACCTTAAGAAGCGTAGATTTACCAGAACCGTTACGACCAATAATGCCGAGAAATTCGCCTTTCTTTACCTCAAAATCTAAGCCGCGCAGGACCTGTTGGCGTTTGTAACCCTTAATACCTTTGAGACGGTTAAAGATGGCTTGTTTGAGGCCCCAGGCGCGCTCAGTTGGAAGCTTGAAGCTCTTGTGAAGATCTTTAACACGAATTGCAACATCACCACCGTGCTCGGCAAGCATAACTTTAGACATACTAGACCTCCTCCGCAAAATATTTACATTTCTTACGGAAATAGATAGCACCAGCGAAGAATACGACAACTACTAGAATAACCGGGATCATCTTGCTCCACCAAGAGCCTTCATAATTCCAGGTAGTGATAGTGGTACTCGTAATGAGGTTATAACGTACATCTTGGATTACTTGCGCAATTGGATTTAATAGTACAATGCGCGCTGCGAAAACGCTGTAATTTGCCACCATCGAGACTGGATAGATGATTGGCGCACAGTAGAACAAAGCTTGAATTATAACTTCCCAAATTGATGCAATATCACGATATTTGACGTTAATAGAACCAAGCAAGAAAGCAATACCAAGAGCGAGCGCATATATCTCAATAATTGAGACTGGCACAAGTAGCCAAGTCCAGCTTGGAGTAACGCCGTTGAAAAGCGCAAAAATAATCAAGACACAGATATTGATAAAGAGGTTAATTACTGCCGTAGAGGTGGTAGAGATGGTAATAATCCACTTTGGAAAACTGAGCTTACGAATAAGATCACCACGCATAACGATAGACTGAATGCCCATATTGGTACACTCTGTAAAGAAGTTCCAGAAGATAGTGCCGCAAAGCAGATAAACCGGATAATGCGGAATGTCTGCGCCAAAACGCAAAATCTTGCTAAAGACAACATAAAGAATCAGAAAGAGGAGCATTGGGCGCAAAACTGCCCAAAGATAGCCCAAAACCGACCCCTGATAGCGAAGTTTGAAATCCGTCTTACTGAGCTCTTTTAAGAGCACACGATTACGACGGTTAAACACCTGAGGCATATTACTCATATATGCTCTATTTTACCATAACTAGAGTGCCCCAGCACTGGTATAATAGCCCTATGATATCGATAATTATTCCTTTCTTTAATACAGGGGAATCTTGTGCGGAGCTGGTAAAACAGCTCTTAAACGATAAAGTGCGTGATTTAGAAATTATCTGCGTTGACGATAATTCCACGGATGACAGCCTAAAAAAGGTACGTGAAGTTGCTAAGAAAGATAAACGCGTAAAGGTGCTACACCAGGAGGAAAACCACGGCACTGCAACATCGCGCAACCGAGGTTTAGAAGAAGCAACTGGAGATTATGTAGTATTTTTGGACTCCGACGACGATGTGGCAGACTTATTCTTATCTAAGATGCTCGAAGCGATTTCTGAAAAAGATACTTGCTTGGCGGTTTGCGGAATTCGCCAGAACTATCTGCATTCAAATAAGATTGTGGATAAATTTACTGAGCCAGCTTCCCCGCGCCGGGATGGCGAAAAATGGGAAGAATATATTCTGCGCCTGATGGTGGAGGATGCGCATTTATACTCCTGTGTGAATAAAATTTACGACATGTCCGTAATAAAGCGCGGCAAAGTGCATTTTGATGTGAAGCTAGATTTTGCGGAAGATACAAAATTTGTCTTAGATTATCTAAAAGCGGCGGGCGATGGCGAGATAAACTTTGTGCCAGATCCACTTTATACCTATAATTATGGAACGCCGACATCGGTTGTATCTGAATCATCCCTGCGCTGGGAAAATTGGGAAAAGAATTTTGCCGATATAAAAGTATTTGTGGGGCGCAATCCTTCTAAACATGCGCAAAAACTTCTAAAGAAATTACATTTACGCTTCAAAATCTCTCATGCGTTAGCAGTGGCGCGCTCAAAAAAGAGTCTTCGCGAGAAAATACGTTGCGAAAACCCTTTTGTGTTGCTTGGTGCAAAAATTATTGTTTTGATTCGTGGCTAATAAAGTTTAGCGTATCCTTCATTGCATCATCAATAGTGAGCTCGGTTTGCCAGCTGAGCTCAGCCTTGGCTTTGGCAGGATTGGCCCAGAACTCTGGAAGATCACCAGCACGACGTGCGACTACTTCGTATGGAAGCTCTTTGCCACTAGCCTTCTCGAAGGCAGCGATAATTTCCATGACGGAATTTGGTTCGCCAGAACCAAGATTGAAGATAGAAACACCTGGCTGCATATGGTCGAGCATAGCCATGTGACCTTTGGCGAGATCTACAACATGGATATAATCGCGGCGACAAGTACCATCTTTGGTTGGGTAATCGTTGCCATAAACGCCAAGTTTTTCGCGTTGACCACGTGCAACTTGCATCACGATTGGCATGAGGTTGTTCGGGATACCGTTTGGATCTTCGCCGAGTAAACCAGAAGGATGGGCACCGATTGGGTTGAAGTAGCGCAATAATGCAACCTGGAACTCTGGGTCGGCCGTACAGAGATCTTTCATAATTTCTTCGATGAAGTATTTGGTGCGGCCATATGGATTTGATAGTTGGCCACCGGTGGTCATGGTTTCGATATATTCTGGGGACTCCTGAATGCCATAAACCGTGGCGGAGCTAGAGAAAATAATCTTTTTGACGCCGTGCTCTTGCATAGATTGGAGAAGATTTATGGTGCCATCAACATTATTTTTGTAATATTCGAGTGGTTTTTGGACAGATTCACCAACAGCCTTGAGACCCGCAAAATGAATAACAGAATCATACTTGGTGTTTGCAAGAATATCGTCGAGCGCGGCGCGATCTAATAGATCTGCCTTGTAGAATTTTGGCTTTTTACCCGTAATTTGCTCGATGCGATCGAGGACTTCAATTTTACTATTAAATAAATTGTCGAGGATTTCGACTTCGTAGCCGGCGTTAAGAAGTTCGACGACTGTGTGCGAGCCGATATACCCCGTTCCCCCTGTTACTAAAATCTTACCGTTCATACATATAAGTATAATGGTTTGGTATAATCTAAACAAATGAAAGTAGCGATTGTTTGTGATTGGCTGACGAATGTGGGTGGTGCAGAAAAGGTGTTATTGGCGATACATGAGATGTATCCTGATGCGCCGATTTATACGTCCCAATATAACCCAAAAGGAATAGATTGGTTTAAAGATGCGGATGTGCGCACGGGATATTTACAGCATTTTCCGAAAAAAATCCGCCGTTTAATTCCGATGTTGCGCCAACATTATTTTGATAATCTAGATTTGTCTGAGTATGACTTAGTGATTTCTGTAACTGGCGCGGAAGCGAAGTCGATTAAGTGCGGCACTAAGACGACGCATATTTGCTACTGTCACGTGCCAACACAATATTATTGGCAAATGTATGATGATTACGTAAAAAATCCGGGCTTTGGGATTTTAAATCCAGTTGTGCGCTTCTTCTTTAAGCGCTTCGTGAAGCCATTAAAAAATGCGGATTATTATGCTGCGCAACGACCAGATTATTTTGTGACAATTTCCTCTTATGCAGCAAATATGATTAAAAGATATTATAAGCGTGAGGCGACTGTAATTGCGCCGCCAGTAGATACGGATAAGTTTCCTGTTGTAAAAAATACAACAAGAGATGGTTTTATTAACTTCTCTCGCCAGGTATCGTGGAAACGCCAAGATTTGGCAATAAAAGCCTGCATTAAGGCTGGTAAGAAACTGACTGTAATCGGCGAAGGGCCAGAACATGAGAATTTAATTAAAGCCGCGGATGGTTCAGATTTAATTCGTTTTTTGCCGTTCATGAGCACGGAAGATTTAGCGAGAGAACTCTGGCACGCGGAAGCTTTTCTCTTCCCAAGTATGGAGCCGTTTGGGATAGCACCAGTTGAGGCACTCTCGGCGGGTTGCCCGGTAATTGCGTATGCCAAGGGTGGCGCAAAAGATTATGTAATTAATAAGAAAAATGGGCTTTTGTTTGGGAAGCAAACTGTGGATTCACTAGCGCAAGCTTTAAAGGATTTTGAAAAGTTAAAGTTGGATCAGGATTTTATCGCGAAGAGTGCG
>JAEEGL014604222.1_pt1 | contig 15761 bp, 11 predicted proteins | sample 9134231 | NCBI WGS metagenome assembly JAEEGL01 (sample SAMN16246548, study PRJNA631951) | gut metagenome | biome: gut microbiome; feature: rumen; material: fiber-attached | host: Bos | place: Iran: Karaj | collected 2018-10
CTCGAAAGGAATATCAAAGCCGTCCTTGTAAAGCTTAGTTCCGCACTTAGGGCACATCTTGTCAGGCATATCGCAGCCCGAGTTACCACCGAAAGCCAAAACCTCAGGTGAATCAAAATCACTGTACTTACAGTTAGGGCACACATAGTGTGGGCTTAAGGAGTTAACCTCCGTAATTCCCGAAGTAAATGCCACGAAGGAAGAACCAACGGATCCTCTGGAACCTACCAGATATCCGTCCTCATTGGACTTCCAAACCAGCTTCTGGGCAATGATATACATAACGGCGAAACCGTTCTTGATAATTGAATTTAGCTCCCTCTCAAGACGCTCCTTAACTATCTCGGGAAGCTCCTCTCCATAGATCTCATGGGCCTTGTCGTAACAGATCTTTGTCAGGATCTCATCGGAATTTTCAATGACAGGGGCACACTTATCAGGACGTACCGGGGATATGGAATCGCACATATCCAGGATGCGTCTGGTATTATCGATGACAATCTCTTTTGCCTTGTCTCCTCCAAGATAATCGAATTCCTCCATCATCTCGTCAGTGGTCCTCAGGAAAAGAGGTGCCGGCTCCTCGTCATTCATTCCCTTACCGGCCATGATTATGGTCCTGTAGATCTCGTCCTCAGGATTCAGGAAATGAGCGTCACAGGTGGCAACAACAGGTTTGCCAAACTGTTCACCAAGGTGAACGATTTCTTTATTTATTTCACGGATATCATCATCACTGTTGATATCCTCGTATCTCTCGGAGTCAACCATGAAGTGGTTGTTGGCTACAGGCTGGATCTCCAGGTAGTCGTAGAAGCTGACGATCCTTGAGATCTCCTGGGGAGGTCTTCCCTCCACAACAGCGCCATAAAGCTCACCTGCACAGCAGGCTGAACCAACAATAAGTCCCTCTCTGTACTTGATAAGCTCACTCTTAGGTATAAGAGGGAATCTTCTGAAGTAGTCTATATGTGACTTGCTGACCAGGGTGTAGAGATTGACTCTGCCCAGTGTATTCTTAGCAAGGATAATGCAGTGGTTAGGGCGAAGGTGCCTTATCATCTCAGGTGTGGGCTTACCAAGGATATTGACCTGAGTTAAGTCCTCAGCTCCCTGTTCCTTTAGCATTGGCAGGAACTTGTTGAAGATAAGGGCTGTACACTCCGCATCATCAACAGCTCTGTGGTGGTGACCAAGAACGATGTTAAGCGTCTTGGCAACTGTATCCAGAGTGTGCTTCGCCTGCAACGGGAAGAAATATCTTGAAAGCCACAAAGTATCAACGGTCGTATAATCCGCAGGTATTCCCAGATCCTCGCAGTTCTGGTTGATGAAGCTGATATCAAAGGCTACGTTATGTCCTACAAGGACAGCTCCTTCACAGAACTCCACAAACTTAGGAATGATCACTTCCCTGGTGGGAGCTCCCATTACCATCTCATCAGTGATGCTGGTGAGTTTCTCAATCCTGTAGGGAATTGGAACCTTTGGATTTATGAACTCAGAAAAGCGGTCTATGATCTCACCGTTACGGATCTTTACCGCACCGATCTCAATGATCTTATTCTTTATAGGCGAAAAACCTGTGGTCTCAATATCAAATACTACAAAGGTGGTGTCATCCAGCTTCTGACCCTTGTCGTTTACTACTATCTCCTTCAGGTCATCAACTACATAGGCCTCTACACCAAGGACCAGTTTAAAGAAATCCTGACGGTCGATAGGAGGCTCACCTGCCTCTTTCCTTCTGCTCTTTTCAGCGCCGTAGAGATCCTCCCAGACGTGGTTTGCATCTGTAAGGGACTGAACAACGCCGTGGTCAGTGATGGCGATACCGGGCATTCCCCACTTGTAGGCCTGCTTTACGATATCCTTAACTTCTGAAACGCCATCCATATCACTCATCTTGGTATGGCAGTGAAGCTCTACTCTCTTAACCTCAGCATGATCCACACGCTTGGTGGTAAAGTCAGGAATCTTCTTTACTCCCACAACTGACTGGATGGAAAGCTCGTGGTCAAACTTATCCACAGCAGCAATACCTTTGATCTTAACAAAGGCTCCCATCTTGATGTCCTTAGTAATGGCAGGAACATCCTCAGTATTTACAAACATCTTTACAGCGATGGAATCTGTGAAATCAGTAACTGCAAAGATAAGGATAGACTTCTCGTTTCTGATATCTCTTTTATCAAACTCAATGATCTGACCATGGATGGTTACTTCACCAAGCTCTCCCACGAGGTCAACGAGCTTCATGGCCTCATCGTCAAAGTCACGGCCAAAGAGAACATCAGGGTTATCGGATCTCTTGTAGCTTCCTCCGAAATCTCTTTTGCCAAAGGTCTTACCCTTGGTAAAGCCGCCATCAGCCTGACCTGTGGTGGCAGGCTTTGAAGCTGCAGCATCTGCCTTGGGAGCAGGGCTCTTTTCAGAACTTCCTGAAGCCTTTGCTGCTTCCTTAGCTTCCTTCTTCTGCTGCTTTTCAAGGGCCTTTTCTCTCTCCTGCTCCTCAACTTCCTCAAGCCTCTTGGCCATCTTGGAGGATTCTTCGGAGTAGTCTGGCTCCTTGTTCTCCTTCTCAACCTCTATAAATTCAGGGGAAAAGACAACTGAAAGTCCGCAGCGCTCGTTGAAGATCTTGGAGAGAACACGGATCAGGTCAGGGGCCTTCTTCTTGCCCACAACGCTGTTCTCCAGCTGCATGACAACATTGCCCTCATCTGGGTAAAGAAAATTAGCCGCGCGAAAAAGACTATACTCCATATGGTCATAGTCTTTTAGCTCCAGCTCTATACTCTCTCTGTAGATATCCAGCAGATTCTCAGGGGTGTACTGCGCCGAAAGGCTGAATTTCTCATAGATCTTGATGGTTATATCCTGTTCGCCAAAAAGCTGCTTCTTGATGCTGGTCTCTGTCTTGACGATGTCCGACTTATCAATAAGCTTATTGCTGGCGATGTATATCCTTATAAAATCCTGCTTACGGGTTGTAGAAACCTTTACAACCTCAGTCTGCTCCATGATCTCACTGGTGTCCTGGTCCAGCTTCAAAGCAGGAAAAACTTCAAAAAACGACTTCCCCATTTGTTACAATTCCTTCAAATATTACACAACGGCTGGGATATGCACTAAACTCGATACTCCCCCGTTAAGTGCTCTGCTCCCAATTATCTAATTCAGCCTTTAGTGTATCTAAAAGCTCATCCTCTTTAACCTTCTTTATTACTTCTCCGCCTTTAATGAGTAGTCCCTCACCTACTCCTCCGGCAATTCCTATATCTGCTTCCCTGGCTTCTCCGGGGCCGTTAACTGCGCAGCCCATTACAGCAACCTTGATATCAAGATCATAGCCCTGAACCATGGTCTCTACCTGATTAGCCAGTCCGATAAGATCGATCTTTGTTCTTCCACAGGTAGGACAGGAAACAACTTCGATTCCTCCTGTTCTCATACCAAGGGTCTTAAGGATCATCTTGGCAGACTTGATCTCCTCAACAGGATCACCTGAAAGAGAAACTCTTATGGTGTCACCAATACCCTTATTAAGGATGATTCCAAGGCCAACAGCTGACTTGATGTTTCCTCCGTAAACTGTGCCGGCTTCTGTGATTCCCACGTGAAGAGGATAGTTGCACTTTTCTGCCAGCAGCTCATGAGCCTCTACACATAGCATAACGTTGGAGGATTTGATGCTGACAACCATATTGTCATAGCCAAGATCCTCGATTATTCCGATCTTATCAAGGGCGCTCTCCACAAGGCCCTTTGCTGTAACACCGCCATATTTCTCAACCAGGTCTTTTTCCAAAGAACCACTGTTAACGCCAACTCTGATAGGGATATTTCTTTCCTTTGCACAGGATACTACAGCTGCGATCCTGTCTTTTGATCCGATATTTCCCGGATTGATCCTGATCTTGTCAGCGCCGTTTTCCATGGCAGCAATGGCCATCTTATAGTCAAAATGGATATCCGCAACAATTGGAATATGGATCTGCTTCTTTATCTCAGAAAGAGCTTTTGCAGCCTCAAGAGTGGGAACTGTGCTCCTTATGATCTCGCAGCCGGCCTCTTCAAGGCGCCTTATCTGGGCAACTGTAGCTGCCACATCCTCAGTCCTTGTGTTGGTCATGGACTGGATAAGAACGGGATTGCCTCCTCCGATCACTCTGTCGCCAATATGTATCACTTTAGTATTGTCACGATATGCCATGTTGTGCGCCTCCACGCCAAATTACCTTGTAAATTTACTAATGTCATTAAACAGTATAAACACCATCAGTCCCATGAGAGCGATCATGCCGATCATGTGCACAAATCCCTCTTTTTCTGCGGGAACAGGTTTACCTACGATAACTTCTATAAACTGGAACACTAGTCTTCCGCCGTCCAGAGCCGGAAGGGGAAGAAGGTTCATAACTCCCAGGTTAATGGAAAGAAGCACCGTAAGTGACAACATCGTAAGGATCACTGCCGAAATGCCATAGGGTCTTACCTCGTCATAGGTGTCATCCACCATCTTTACCATTCCCACAGGTCCGGATACATCGTCCTTTGATAACCTTCCCTTTACCAAAAGTGCAAGGCTTCTGTAGGTGTTCTTGAAATAATACCGTACCTGATACCAGGCGTACTTAAGGGCCTGTGGTCCTTCTATGGCTCCATACTCTCCCAGATAAATTCCCATGTAGTAACGGCCGGCCTCTTCGCTGTACTTAGGTAAAATAGTGGTCTCATGTCTTTCACCGTCTCTCTCATAGACGATATCCATAGGGCTTCCTTCAGCAAACTGCGAGATCAAAGTTACCTCTGCAGCCATGTAGACCTTTTCGCCGTCAACGCTGATGATCTTATCCCCGGGAAGCATTCCTGCCTCCTGAGCTGCTGAGTCCTCTGTCATCTGAGATATAACAGGAAAATCCCAGGCTGAAAAAAGCACCAGTACCACTGCCAGAATGTAACCGATCAGGAAGTTGGCGAAGGGTCCACCAAAGAGTGTGGCAATCCTTCTCCAGACAGGAGCGTTTAAAAAGGATCTCTCGTCATAGCCTTCCTTCTCCTCCGCCAAGGGATCCATGCCGTCAAAGACACAGGCTCCACCTATGGGAAGAAGCTTTATGCTGTACAGAGTCTCACCCTTTTGCTTCTTCCAAAGGGTAGGTCCCATTCCGATGAAAAACTCATTAACTCTTATGCCTCCTGCCTTGGCAATAAGGAAATGCCCCAATTCATGGGAGGTCACAAGGAGTCCAAACATTAAGAAAAAAATCAGTATACTAATTGCCATTATATGTTGTACTTCTTTCCAAGGAATTCATAGGTCTCCTGCTCTGCTGCAAGAATTTCAGCCACAGTAGGATTCTCGATCCTCTTGTGGTGCTCCATAGCTTCCTCTATCATGCTGTAGATCTCAAGATACCTGATGTCGCCCTTAAGGAATCTCTTAACCGCCATCTCATTGGCAGCGTTAAATACTGTAGGCATGCTGCCACCTGCTCTTGCTGAATCAAAGGCAAGGGCAAGACCTCTGAAAGTATCAGTGTCAGGCTTTTCAAAGGTAAGAGAACCAAGTTCAAACAGATCAAGTCTCTTTTCATTCATAGGTCTTCTATCCGGGTAAAAGAGCGCGTACTGGATAGGAAGCTTCATATCAGGAACTCCAAGCTGTGCGATCACTGCACCGTCAGTAAACTGAACTGCACTGTGAACAATGCTCTGGGGGTGTACTACTACCTGGATCTGATCAAGGTCTACTCCAAAGAGCCACTTGGCTTCCATAACTTCCAGTCCCTTGTTGACCAGGGATGAGGAATCTATGGTAACCTTTGGTCCCATATCCCAGTTAGGGTGCTTAAGGGCATCTGCTGCTGTCATGTTCTCCAGCTCAGATCTCTTTTTCCCTCTGAAGGGTCCGCCGCTGGCTGTAAGAAGGATCTTCTCCACCTTATCCTTTGGCTCTCCGTTAAGTGACTGGAAAATAGCGCTGTGCTCTGAATCCACAGGAAGGATCTGCACATTCTTTTCCTTTGCAAGAGGCATGATGATATGTCCTGCACAAACCAGAGTCTCCTTGTTGGCAAGAGCGATGTCCTTTCCACTTTCAATTGCACGGATGGTAGGCTGAATACCGATCATTCCAACAACTGCAGTAAGGACTGTATCTGCTTCAGGGACGGATACTATCTCAAGAAGTCCATCCATGCCTGTAAGTACCTTGATGCCGGTATCTGAAATCTTCTCCTGCAGCTCTTTTGCCGCAGATTCACTATACATACAAACGTACTTAGGCTTAAATTCCCTGACCTGTGCCTCTACATCAGCCACTCTGCTGTTGGCTGCAAGACCGATTACTTCCAGCTCAGTGGGGTTATTTCTTACAACATCCAGAGTCTGGGTTCCGATGGATCCCGTTGCCCCAAGTAAAACTATCTTTCTCATCTGATTACCTCGTAACAAAGTCCTATTACATAAAAAGCACCCTGTACTGGTGTCCCAAACAGGATGCTACAATTCAAAAAAATATAATTCAGTACATTAGAAATGATACCACATTACCCCCAAGGTTGCCACCGTCACTTAAGGAGTGGCGCCAGTACTGCAGCCAGGAAATAGATGCAGGGTGTAACAAAGATAACACTGTCAAACCTGTCCATAATCCCGCCGTGTCCGGGGATGATATTGCCATAATCTTTAATGTTGTGATCACGTTTAATTCCCGATGCCAGCAGGTCTCCAAGCTGGGAAATAATGCTGCCCACAAAGGTAATTACTATAAGGACTATGATCACTGAAACATCGTGGGTCTCATTTCTGTAAAGGAGATATCCAAAAACAGCTCCAACTGCCACAGCTCCGATAACTCCGCCAATTGCTCCCTCCACAGTCTTCTTAGGAGAAAGGATCGGTACAAGCTTGTGCTTACCCAGGGCTCTTCCTGCAAAGTACGCACAGGTGTCACAAACCCAGGCGATGAATGGTATCCAGGCGAAATATATTCCAAGAGGTCTTTCCCTTAACAGGTAGATAAAAGACATATTCACCGGGGCATAGATAAAGCAGAAAAATGCTGCTATCGCCTGCGTTGCGTTGAACTTAGGGAAGTTCAGCACATAACAAACCATTATCAGGAAGAAAGCAAACATCAGAGAAAAGATGAAATATCTGTACTCTCTGGTGACGGTCATCTGCACATAGTGGACCACGATGGATATAAAGCCACAAACCTCCAGGGCGTTGACCTTCTCACCTTCCTTATGTACTCCTGTGGCTCTGACCAGTTCATAGTACCCCACTAATGATACTATAAACAATGCAGCCAGAAGTATGTACCCTCCGGGGATCAAAACACCGGCCAGAATAAGTCCTATTATTATGCCACTAATTACTCTAGTCTTCACGTTTTAAGCCCACCAAATTTACGATTACGCCCTGAATATGACTCTACAGCCTTTTCAAGTTCTGCCTTGTTGAAATCAGGCCAAGCCACGGGAGTGTAGTAAAACTCTGCATATGCGCACTGCCACAGAAGGAAGTTGGAAATCCTCTGCTCATTGCAGGTACGGATAAGAAGATCAGGATCCGGAAGGAAATTGGTATCCAGATTCTCTGTGATCATCTGCTCTGTGATGTCAGAAGATGCTATCTCTCCGGCAGCTACTTTATCAGCCACCTTGCGAACCGCTCTTGTGATCTCATCCCTGCTGCCATAATTAATAGCAATGGTAAAGGTCAGTCCGGTATTATCCTTAGTGGCCTCTTCCAGTTCATTTATGGCATCCTGGATATCTGCAGAGAGCTTTGAGCGCTCACCAATAACACGGCAGCGCACATTGTTCTTCATGGATTTCTTTATACTTGTCTTGAGGTAATTACGCAAAATCGTCATGAGGGCAGAAACCTCTGCCTCAGGACGACTCCAGTTCTCAGTTGAGAATGCATAAACTGTAAGATACTTTATTCCCATGTCCCTAGCGTCCACAAGAATATCCTCTACAGCCTTTGCACCCTGCATATGTCCGTAGTTTCTGGGCATTCCTTTTTCCTTTGCCCATCTTCCGTTACCATCCAAAATGATGGCTACATGTGCAGGAATATTTAAATTTTCTTCCATGCTTGATTCCTTTTATACTGTCATTATCTCTTTTGTCTTCTCTTCGACAGCTGCATCAACGTCCTTAACGAACTTGTCGGTGATCTTCTGAAGCTCTTCGTTAAGATCCTCGATCTCGTCCTCGGATACCTCTGTTCCCTTAAGCTTCTTGAGAGCATCGTTACCATCACGTCTGATGTTTCTGATAGCAACCTTAGCTTCCTCACCCTTCTTGTGGATGTCCTTAGAGAGCTGTTTTCTGCGCTCCTCGGTAAGCTCTGGGAATACCAGTCTGATAACAGCACCGTCATTGCTTGGTGTGATACCAAGATCAGATGCCATGATAGCTTTCTCGATATCCTTTATAAGTGTCTTGTCCCAAGGAGCGATCTGAATGATCCTTGCCTCAGGAACAGATACGTTACCAACCTGCTGAATAGGTGTAGGTGCTCCGTAGTAATCAACCTTTATCTTGTCCAGGACCTTGGGATTAGCACGTCCGGCACGGATTGATGCGAGATCTTCCTTGAGAAAATCATATGACTTCTGCATTTTGTCATTAAAACTCTTAAGTCTTTCGTTCATACCCTTTTCCTCCTAGGCATTTTTATGTAGTAACTGTTGTTCCGTTAAAATCTCCTGAAGCAGCCTTTACGATGCTGTTCTCTTCCTGAAGGGCAAATACCCTCATAGGAACCTTGTTGTCCCTTGCCAGGATAGAAGCCGTCATATCAACTACCTGAAGATTCTGTGCAATAACATCATCAATGGAGATAGTATCATATCTCTTTGCATCAGGGTTTTTAGCAGGATCACTGTCATAAACACCATCAATTGCCTTAGCAAGAAGGATGTAATCTGCCTCAACCTCGATAGCCCTTAAGACAACTCCTGTATCTGTTGAGAAGTATGGATGACCTGTTCCTCCTGCGAAGAACACAACCATGTTCTTTTCAAAGTACTTGTTAGCTCTGTCCTTTGAAAAGAGCTTTGTGAAAGATCCACACTCAAAAGGAGTAAGGATGTTTGTCATCATACCAACGCTTCTGAAAATCTCAGAAACATAGATGCAGTTCATGATAGTAGCGAGCATTCCGATCTGGTCTGCCTTTGTGCGATCAATGTTCTCGCTGCTTCTGCCTCTCCAGAAATTTCCGCCGCCAATTACGATACCTACCTGACAGCCGTCATCAATAAGCTGCTTAACCTGCAGTGCTACCTTTCTGACAGTTTCCTCATCAAAACCTGTCTTCTTCTCACCTGCAAGTGCTTCTCCACTGAGCTTTAATAATATTCTCATATCGTCTCCGTTTTTAAATTATCTATTCTTAAGTCCCTCAAAGAACTCTGAAGGATTAACATCAGCATAAGCCTGTGAGCACATACCTTCGATAACAGCACCGTTGTTGATCTGTACTGACTGAGACTTGATGTTTCCCATTACGATAGCTGTTGTATCAAGAACAACAGGTCCGTGAACGTCGATGTCGCCCTTTACAGCGCCAGCGATAACTGCGCTTGAACCAAAGATGTTACCAACGATAACAGTGCTCTGTCCAACCTTAACGCTGCCCTTACTTCTAACCTCACCTGTGATCCTTGCTGACTCAGCATAAATCTCTGCAGCATCTGAATCACCTGTGATCTCACCTGTAATATTGAGCTTTCCAAGGCACTTGATGTTACCTGTGATCTTTCCTACAAGGTCAAGGGAGCCTGTTGTGGCAATGTCACCCTTAACTATCATACCTTCGGTAATGCTGGCTACTTCATCTGTTGGTGTCTGCTGTTCGAAATCCATAGTATCAATTCCCCCATTTTTCTTAATTACTTCAGTTTCTGCATTTACATCTGCAACATATTTATTGATGTGAGATGGATTGATTGCCTCTAACGCATTCTTTGGCTCCTCTACGCTGATCTCAGCAAGAGTCTCCTCCTCAATCTTCTCCTCAAGAGTCTTGGCTTCATCCACTTCCTCGCGGACTTCTTCCTTTGCAGCCTTAACCTCTTCCTTAATTTCTTCCTTGATCTCTTTTACCTCATCAAGGACTTCCTCAACTTCCTCTTCTGCCTCTTTAAGGTCATCCTCTGCCTTGGCAGGTTCCTCAGAAGTCTCAGGTTCCGTCACATCATCAAGCCTGATATCATCAAGGCGATCCAGCATACTGTCAAGGTCTACCGGCTTTGGTGCTGATTCCCCCACCTTGTTGTCATCAAGAGCTTCTCTCTCTGGCTTATCCTCTGGCATCAGTGTGTTCACTGCCTGTGAGAGGTCGCTTTTAAGCTCAGAAAAAAATCCCATCTGCTCATCCTCCATTCAATGATTTTCTTTTATTTATTGATATGTTGAACCGGTAACGTATCGTCGGTTATCGGCACTATCACTGTGTCATCCATTGCCTGTATCGCTTCAATTATCTCCGGAAGGGCATCAACCGTGCTCCTCTTGTCAGCTGCATCATGCATAAGCACAATGCAGTGCTTGAACCTTGGAACATTGTTCACAATATTGGCATATATGGTATCCTTTGTAGCTCCGGCCCTGTCATCTCCCGCTGACACATTCCAGTCAAAAAATGTGATCTCTGAGTTATCCAGATAATCCACCAACTCCGTAATAGGAACCTTGCTGACCTTATTGGAACTGCCTCCCGGGAATCTGTAGTACTTGGACCAGACTCCTGTGGTCTCATAAAGGAATATTCTAAGCTTATCGAGATCCGCCTTATATGATTCCATCGATGAATAAATCTCGCTGTACTTGTGACTGTAGGAATGCATACCCAAGGTATGTCCGTCACTTACAATTCTCTTGTAAACATCTGTATATTTGGCGTCAGGCTTACCACAGACAAAGAAGGTAGCCTTCACATCATATTCCGCGAGGATGTCCAGTATATCGTCCGTGTAGGTACTGGGCCCATCATCAAAGGTCAGATACACATATCTGGTTCCTTCAATGTCCTCAGGATTCTGAGCACCACTGACTTCAATGGTGGCATAATCCACATCCATCCCATCTATAGGTTCAGAAATGGGAAAAGAGCTGTCGGCAACGGTTTCCTCTTCCTCAGAAGACAGGATTTCCTTCTCACTGCCATACCTGTCCCTGTACCAGGCAAGGTTGGCCTCCGACTGCTCGTACCGGTCATTCAATCTGTCATACCTGATAGCCAGGATGACACAAATACATGTAGGAATAAGACAGGCTGCTGCTACTGTCGTTAAGATCAGTCTGCGCAAATTACGGATTCGTTTACTGTACTGCTTCTTCGACTCCATAAACTTTGCAATCACTTTCTATATAAGTATGTAACCAGACTATAGTATAGCATAGTTTGCCAAACTCAAAAAGGTGTTTCTTACTTCTACTGTTACATTCCAAGGGCCATAAAGACCAGTCTGCAGACAAAGGCTGCAAGCCATGCCAGAGCACACTGCCAAAGCACCACCAGGACAGCGTACTTTTTGCCAAGTTCTCTTTTGATGGATGCGATAGCTGCAACACAGGGTGTGTACAGAAGTGAGAAAACAAGGATAGTTGCTGCCATACCAGTTGTGAGGGCATTGCCCACTCCGCCTTCGAAGAGCATCTCCATGGTTGCCACAACGCTCTCTTTAGCGATGAAACCTGAAATAAAGGATGTGACAACTCTCCAGTCTCCTATGCCAAGGGGCACAAAGATAGGCACCATGACACCTGCGATATTAGCCATGATACTCTGGGAGGAATCTTCCACCATGTTGAAATGCATGTCAAATCCCTGAAGGAACCAGACAATGATCGTAGCAATAAAGATAACTGAAAAGGCTCTGGTAAAAAAGTCCTTTGCCTTCTCCCAAAGGAGCCTGTACACGTTCTTTGCTCCGGGAAGTCTGTAATTTGGAAGCTCCATAACAAAGGGAACAGCCTCGCCCTTGAAGAAAGTTTTTTTGTATATTACTGCTATCATGACACCTGCCAGGATTCCAAGAAGGTACAGTGCCACCATAACCAGTCCTCCGTGACTGGGGAAAAAGGCACTTACGAAAAATGCATAGATTGGCACCTTTGCTGAGCAGCTCATGAAGGGTGTAAGAAGAATTGTCATCCTTCGATCACGCCTTGAGGGCAGCGTTCTTGTGGCCATAACTGCAGGAACTGTACATCCAAAGCCAATAAGAAGAGGCACGATACTTCTTCCGGAAAGTCCTATCCTTCTTAAGATCTTGTCCATGAAAAAGGCCACTCTTGCGATATATCCACTGTCCTCCATAAGAGAAAGGAAGAAGAACAGGGTAACTACTATAGGCATGAAGCTAAGGACACTTCCTACGCCCTCAAAGATTCCGTTTATTACAAGGTCCATTATTACTTCATTGACTCCGGCCTTTACCATGGCACCTTCAGTAATTATCTTAAGGGAGTCGATCCCCGTAGCTAAAAGGTCCTGAAGGAATGCTCCGATCACATTAAAGGTCAGATGGCACACCAGGATCATGATAAGGATAAAGCAGGGAATTGCAGTCCATTTTCCGGTGAGGATCTTGTCGATCTTCTCAGAACGGATCCTTTCTTTGCTCTCCATGGGCTTTACCACAGTCTGCTCACACACTCTTTCGATGAAGTCGTAGCGCATGTCAGCAATGGCTGCGCTTCTGTCCATTCCGCTCTCCTTCTCCATCTGAAGTATGATGCGCTCTATCATCTCTTTTTCATCGTCGCTAAGATCCATCTGCCGAAGGACAATGCTGTCTCCCTCGATTACCTTTGTGGTGGCAAATCTAAGGGGAACATCTGCCTTTTCTGCATGGGCCTCAAGGATAGCTTCTACCGCATGTATTGCTCTGTGGACTGCTCCGCCGTGATCGCTCTTGCTGCAAAAATCCTGCTTCAGTGGTTTTTCCTGATACTGGGCAATATGAACAGCGTGACGTACAACCTCCGCAACGCCTTCATTTTTAGCAGCAGAGATAGGAACTACAGGCACACCAAGTAAAGACTCCATCCTGTTGATATCTATGGAGCCGTTGTTGCCCCTTACTTCGTCCATCATATTAAGTGCCACAACCATGGGAATATCCATCTCAAGAAGCTGCATGGTAAGATACAGATTTCTTTCGATGTTAGTGGCATCAACAATGTTAATGACAGCCCTGGGCTTATCATTTAATACGAAATTTCTTGATACAATCTCCTCTGAACTGTAGGGAGACATGGAATAGATTCCGGGAAGGTCAGTCACCATGGTGTTAGGGAAATCCTTTATGGGACCATCCTTTCTGTCCACCGTAACTCCCGGGAAGTTTCCTACATGCTGATTAGCTCCTGTGAGCTGATTGAAAAGAGTGGTCTTGCCACAATTCTGGTTTCCCACCAGGGCAAAAGTAAGGAATGAACCGTCGGGAAGCTTGTCACCATCCCCTTTAAGATGGTACTTTCCATCCTCACCGATCCCGGGATGTTCTGAGGGCTCAATTGCTGAGATTCTCTCGTGCTTATTGGTACGTTCAGGTATCTGTTCTATCTCTATTTTTTCTGCATCTGCAAGTCTTAGGGTCAGTTCATAGCCGTGGATCTGCAGCTCCATAGGGTCACCAAGTGGTGCGTATTTTATAATAGTGACCTCTGTTCCGGGAATAACTCCCATATCAAGGAAATGCTGCCTTAAAGCTCCCTCGCCACCGACAGCTTTAATGACAGCAGATTGTCCAATCTTTAGTTCGCGTAAATTCATTCCAATCTCCCTATAAAACGATGATATACGACCTGCTTCATGACTGCGTCATTTCCGCAGGTCTCAAACATTCGGAATCCGCACCATAGTGCTACTTCCTCATGTATGTTCGGTCTTCAAAGTTGCAAAATTATCCGTGCAAGCACAGAAATCTTGCAACCTTGAATCCCTATATCATCATTTTAACACATTAAACTCTTGAAGTTGAGCAGATAGTGTTATATTCTTTTAAGAAGATTAAATCAAAAAAGGATGTCGGTCCATAGGAGGAGTAAAATGCCCAAGGTTCAGAGTGAAACAAAGAAATATGCAGACATGAGCAAGCAGGAGCTTGAGAAGGTAGTAACTGAGCTCAAGGCTGAATATAAAAAGTATCAGGAGATGGAACTTTCCCTCAACATGGCAAGAGGAAAGCCCTGTAGAGAACAGCTTGATCTTTCAATGGAAATGATGGATGCCCTCAATTCAGAAGCAGACCTTTCCTGCGAGGATGGCACAGACTGCCGTAACTACGGAGTACTTACCGGAATCAAGGAAGCCAAGGTTCTCATTGGTGCCATGATGGAGAACAAGCCTGAGAACATCATCATCTATGGCAACTCCTCTCTGAATGTTATGTACGATACCGTATCAAGAGCTTATACTCATGGTGTTATGGGCAATACTCCCTGGGGCAAGCTTCCAAAGGTTAAGTTCCTTTGCCCTGTTCCCGGCTATGACAGACATTTTGCTATTACAGAATATTTTGGAATCGAGATGATCCCGGTTCAGATGACTCCTACAGGTCCTGATATGGATGAGGTTGAACGTCTTGTATCACACGACGAGGCAATCAAAGGAATCTGGTGTACTCCCAAATATTCAAACCCACAGGGCTACTCCTACTCAGATGAAACAGTAAGACGCTTTGCCCGTCTTCGTCCAGCAGCAAGAGACTTCCGTATCTTCTGGGATAACGCTTACGGCGTTCACCACCTTTACGATGACAATCAGGATTACCTCATCGAGATCCTTGAGGAATGCAAAAAAGCCGGAAGCCCCGACATGGTTTACAAATTCTCTTCCACTTCCAAGATAACCTTCCCTGGTAGCGGAATTGCAGCTATAGCAACCTCATTAAACAACCTTGAAGAGATCAAGAACCAGCTCAGTATCCAGACCATTGGTCACGACAAGGTTAACCAGCTCAGACACGTTCGTTTCTTCAAAGACTTTGAAGGCATGAAAGCCCACATGAAGAAACATGCAGCTATCATCCGTCCTAAGTTCGAGGCAGTACTTGAGACTCTTGACAGAGATCTTACTCCTTGCGGGATCGGTAGCTGGACAAAGCCAAAGGGAGGCTACTTCATCAGCTTTGACGCCCCTGAAGGCTGCGCCAAGGCCATCGTAGACAGAGCTAAAAAAGCCGGTGTTACAATGACCGGTGCAGGAGCAACCTATCCCTACGGAAAGGATCCTCATGATTCCAACATCCGTATCGCTCCTACTTTCCCTAATCTCACAGACCTTAAGCTGGCCATGGAGATCTTTACAGTCTGCGTTCGCCTTGTAGCAGCTGAGAAGCTCCTGAAAGAGATGAACTAATAAAACGTCCCCACTACGGGGACGTTTTTTTGTTCAAGCCATCTCGGCCCAGGTATCATTCTTTTCACCCTTACCTCTGTTAAGCAGGATTATCACCACTATGCAGATAATGTTCACGAGAACTGCTGCGTAGCTGCCTTCAACTCCAAAGGCTGCACTGTAGAAAAATCCATCTCTGGCGGATGCTGCTTCCAGCTTGAATACTGAATATTGGGAGACAATTCCGCTCTAGTTTGTCTTCGTTAAGAGTACGACTGTTTCGCACCCACGTGTAAATGGGAACATGTCTACGGGAATAGCTTTCTCGGCCTTATAACCACCCTTTGTAATGAGCTTAAGGTCATTTGCCAGGGAGTCAGGAC
>JAEEGL015160078.1_pt1 | contig 15761 bp, 11 predicted proteins | sample 9134231 | NCBI WGS metagenome assembly JAEEGL01 (sample SAMN16246548, study PRJNA631951) | gut metagenome | biome: gut microbiome; feature: rumen; material: fiber-attached | host: Bos | place: Iran: Karaj | collected 2018-10
CAACAAGCACAACAAAATAGAGCGGCTGATGTTGGTGGAGATAATGTTCCAACACTTGATCCAGAAGATGGTGCTTTAGATAATGGTGGTCAACAACCAGTACAACAACCACAACAACCAGTACCAACTCCTCAAACAAGAGTAAATATGCCTGAGGATGAAGAAGAGAAAAAAGGTTTATTAAAAGTAGTTAAATCTAAAGTTGCTAAGTTAGGTAAAAAGAAATTATACTTAGGCGGACTTGCTGCCTTAGGATTAGTAGTTCTTGGACCTTATACAATGATTACAGCATTATTAGGATATGGAATATTCTGTGGTGCTAGAAAAGGTGTAAGAGCTCTTAAAAAAGATGGTTTCCATCCAATTAAAGGATTTAAGCAATGGGCTACTACAAGAAGTATAGAAAAAGTTGTAAGAGAATACGAAGACTTAGAGTTCATTGTTGATGAAAATGGCCCACGTATTGAAGATCGTAGTGGTCGTGTTCCAACACCAGAAGAAGAAGGAAACTTAAATGTTGAACTTGCTGGTGCAGTAATTGATGGCGATGCTGATTGGAAAGATTTAAGAGGCATCTATGAAAGAAAAGGACTTGAAGTTCCAACACAAAGTAAAGATGGTATATTACATAGAATAGCTGATAGATTTAGATCATTCTTCGATTCTAAAGAATACGAAGGAGATCCAGATTATGTGGATAGAGAAAACGCTATACCTGCTGAAGGTACAGTAAGTGAACCAATAGTTGATCAACCAGTTCAACAACCAGTTGCTCAACCAGTTCAACAACCTGTAGCTCCATCACAGCCAGTTCCAACTCCACAGGTAGGTAACTATACACCTCGTGAACCTAAGAAAAAAGGTTTAGGCGGATTATTCGGAATGTTTGGTTTTGGAAAGAAAAATCAACAAGCTCAAGCACAACCAGTTGCTCAACCAGTTACTGAAGCTCCAGTAACTCTAGAACCAGCTACTGGAATTCCAACAGCTAGTGAAGATGATATTGAGCCAGTTAACATGGAACCAGCAAGATCTCAAGTTCCAGCTCCAGGACCTGCTCCAGTAGTAATGGGCGCTAGAGGTTATACCGATGATGAATTATTACAAATACTAAGTGTATTAAATGCTGCTACAGATTTTGATCTAGCAAGAGCTTCAATAGCTAAGTTATTAAAAGGCGGATTTACTGCAGCAGATTTAGATTTCTTATATAGTAATACAAATGATGATGTTAAATTACAAGATTTACAAGCATTCTTAAATGCTAATGGATATCTTGCAGATGTACCAGAACCAAGTATGGAAAGAGGAGGATACGTAAGATGATAGAGGTTGGCAATATTGTGACACTAGAAAATGGTCAAGAATATTTATTATTAGAGGAATTAGAGCAAGACAATAGAAAATTTGTTTATGCTGTTAGAGTTCTAGAAGATGAAACACCAACTGATGAATTCCTTATATTCGAAGCTTTCTTTGATGGCGAAGGAGAATATATGAAAGTTGTTACAGACAAAACTGTCTATGATCAACTTATTGAAGATTTTAAAGATGTTGTTGCTGAAAAACTTCTACAGAATCAAGATGATATGGAAGAAGGAGAATAGTATTTCTCCTTTTTTATTTCTGTGGTATAATGTTATCAGGTGATTTTCATGTCAAAGAAGGATAACAAGGAAAACGAAGTAAAAGATACTAAAGACATGACTACAGAAGAATTATCTAATTATGTTACAAAAGAAGCAAAAAAAGATTTATTAATGGATATTGGTCCATATTTAATAATTATATTCTTTGTTGTAATTATTAGAATGTTCTTTGCATCTCCTGTAAGAGTAAATGGTACTAGTATGTATCCAACTCTTCAAGAAGGAGATAACATGATATTATATAAATTATCTAAAAGAACTAGAGGAATAAAAAGATTTGATATCGTTGTAGTTAAAACAGAAAAAGATGAAATTATAAAAAGAGTAATAGGTTTACCTGGAGAAACTGTAAAGTATGAAGTTACTGAAGACGAAGAATCCGGTAAAAGTGTTGCACATTTATATATAGATGGTAAAATAATAGAAGAGGAATTTATATCAGATGAAGCCAAAGCACAAACTTGTAAAAACTTTGAAACTTTAATATGTGCTTCAGAATATATTGTTCCAGAAAACGAATACTATGTTATGGGAGATAATAGAGGAGACTCTATGGATTCTCGTATAATAGGTAGTGTTAGTTTTGATAAAATAAAGGGAATAACTAATTTAAGATTCTTCCCATTTAATAGGATGGGTAAAGTAAAATAAAATAGTATAAAACGGGTGTGAGTATATGATAATTGAAATATGTTATACAATTTTAGCTTCAATATGTTTGCTTTATTGTTTCTATTTCTTTATATTTTCGTTATTTACTTTCTTTGGAAAAGAAAAGTTAAAAGAATATGAAGATGATACAAAGTTTGGCATATTAATATGTGCTAGAAACGAAGCAAATGTAATAGGCGGTTTAATTGATAGCTTAAAAAATCAAAATTATAATAAAGATTTATACGATATTATAGTTTTAACTAATAATTGTACAGATAATACTGCTGAAGTTGCTATTAAACATGGCGCTAAGGTTGTTAATGTAACTGCTGAAGTACATTCAAAAGGTGATGTACTTAATTGGGTAAGAGATCAATTTGTAGATTTAGATTATGATGCATATGTAATATTTGATGCTGATAATATTGCAGATGAAAATTTCTTAAGAGAAATGAATAAAGTATATTGTAATGGACATTTAGTATCTCAAGGATTAAGAGATTCAAAAAATCCTACAGTTAATTGGATTACTTCATCATATACATTATTCTATTGTTTCCAAAATTATTTTTATAACAAATCAAGAAGAAATTTAGGTAAGAGTGCTGTTATTAATGGTACTGGTTTTATGGTAGACAAAAAATTCTTTGAAGAACATTTCGATGCTCACACATTAACAGAAGATGGTGAATTTAGTGCTGTTTCAGTTTTAAATGGTCAAATGGTATATTTTGCTGAAAAAGCTATTACTTATGATGAACATGTAATTACATTTGCTGCATCTTGGACACAAAGAAAAAGATGGAGTAAAGGATATATGCAATGTTTACGTAGATATGGTGGAGATTTACTTAAATCATTTATGAAAAGCGGAAATATAGCTTATTTAGATTTAGTATTAAATTTTGCTGCACCATTTGTACAATTAGTAGGTTTAGTATTAAGTTCAATATTATTCTGTGTTAGTTTCACAGGTAATGGTATTGGATTATTTAGAGCAGATTTATTTAATTTCTTATTCTTAATAATATCAACTATATTTACTTATATATGTGGTATATTTGTTAATATATTTGTATTTATTGTATATAAGAAAGAATTATCTGGTAATTTACTAGGTATAATGTTATTTGCATTATTTATGTTCACATGGATTCCAATTAATGTTCATGCAATACTTACAAGAAGTACAGTATGGGTTCCAATTAAACATGGTAATTAAGGACTTTAAGTCCTTTTTTTATTGAAATATAATCATAAAAAATATATAATAAATATTATAGTAGGTGAGTTATATGGAACTAATAAATGAAGGATATTCAAGTTATGCATATAGAGATGGAGACTATATTCTTTTAGTAGGTAAGAATCCCAATAGCTATCCTAACTATGAAAAACTATATCATATTTATAAATTCCTAAATGGTAGAATTAATTCTGTAGATGTTCCATTTTCGGTAAAGAAATTTGAACCTAGTAAAGAATATCCATATGGTGCTTTAAGAACTGAATGGATATATGGAACAGTATTAGATTATGAGCATTTAGATAAAATAAATACAGCTAATTTTATAGATAAAATAGTTGAATTCTTAATGGAATTATATGTTATTGATGTAACAGCATATGATTATGATTTTGATATTACTGAATATCGTAAAAATATGATGATTACTGTTGATACTAATATTGATATCTTAAAAGATTATCTTAATGATGATGAAATGATGAAATTAGTTAATTGGCGTAAGAAATATAAAAAGTATTTAAATGATTTTGAAGACTTCCATTTTATTCATGGTGATATGTGGTATGAAAACTTTATATTTACTAAAGATTATCAAAATCTAATAGGTATTATTGATTGGGAAAATGCTCGTATAGATGATCCCGCTGTTGATTTAGCTGCTTTAACATGTATATCTGAAGAAGTAGTAGATAATATTATTGATAGATTATCTTTCTTAAGTGAAGATATAAGAGAAAGAGTACAAATTCAAAAAGAATTAAAGGATATACTAAGTTTAGAATATTTATTAAAATATGAGTCTAAAAATGACTTTAGAGCTCTAGTTAAAAAGATTAAAGAAAGTAGTATATTTAACTAATATGAAATTACTTAATAAAGAAGATAAATATAAGAAATATTATTCTAAATATTGGTATTTAGGTACTTTATTAATAACTAGTATTGCTTACACATCATTTATAGGTTTAGAAGTATATAAAATATTTAATGCTTATAATTTAGATAATAGTTTAGATACAAAAAATACTATCTTAGTATGTGCACTATCTATTATTATTGGAAGTATATGCTTATTTCCTATAAGTATTATTAATTATGCAGTTGAATATTATAAAAGAAGAAACATTCAATTAATACTTATAATAATTGAATTATTTCTAATGATGTATTTTATGCTTAAATTATTATTTTGTATTCTATAAAAATAGGTTTTAATACTTATTTTTTTTTGATATAATTAAGATGGGAAAGGGTTTTGAGGAGTATGAAAAAAATACTAATGATAAGCCAAATGCAAGATCTAGATGGTATGGGTTGTGTTTATTTAGGAACCCATGCTTTTAAAGATGACTTATTTTTATATTCCTTATGCCGTACTTTTGATATCGATAAACAATTTTTAGAATATTATGATGAAGATGATTTAGATAAATATGATCTAGTATTTATTAATGGTTTATGTTTATCAGAAGAATTATTAGAAAGAGTAAATAATGACTCTAATATAAGAGAAAAAATCCAAATACTAGATTATCATAAGAGTAGTTTAGATAAAGGATATGATCGATATCCATTTGTTAAAGTAGTTAATGAAAATAACGGTTATTTAGAATGTGGTACTAGTTTATTTTATAAATACTTACTGGCATTCAAATACATTGAAACTACTAAATTCCTAGATGACTTTGTTGATTTAACAAGACAATATGCTGTATGGGAATGGAAAGAAAAAGATAATAAGAGAGCAAGAAAACTAAACATCTTATCCGAGATGTTAGGTATTGAACAATACTTAAAAGTAATAGATTCTATGTCGAAAACTTTTGAGTCAGTTAAGTTTGATATTGATGCTCAAAATATAATTGAAAAATATGAAAAGAATTTAAGTAAAGAATTACAATTAGCTCATGACACTATTAAATGTGCAACCGTAGAAGTTAAAGATAATTCTTATAAAGTTGGTTTTGTTCATGCACCATTTAAACTAAGAAATGAATTAGTAGATTATATGGTTGATATTCATGAACCAATAGCTGCTTTAGGTATTATTATGACTGATGCTAATACAGTATCATACCGTGCTATTAAAGATGGTGTAGACTGTAATAAGATAGCCAGTTTATTTGGTGGCCATGGTGAAAAATATGCTGGAAGTAATTCTAAAGATAATCCAAAATTTATAGAGTTTTATAACCAATACTTAATATAGATAAGAGGTGATATTATGGGAAATAATAAAAAAATAACAATAGGTTTATTTAATGATTCATTCTTCCCAGGAAGTGATGGAGTAATATATGTCGTAGATAATTATGCAAGAAGATTAGCTGAATTTGCTAATGTTGTTGTATTTGTACCTAGTTATGGTAAAAATGCTTTTGATGATAGTAAATTACCATATAAAGTAGTAAGATGTAATTCTGTTAAAATGCATATAATAGATTACATGTTACCATTACCTAAATTAGATATGAAATTCATGAAAGAAGTTAATAAATATAAACTAGATATAGTTCATATTCATTCACCATTTCCAGTTGGTGTAATAGGTATTAATTATGCAAAAAAACATAATGTACCAGTATTAGCTACTATGCATAGTCAATTTAAAAGAGACTTCTTAAAATTTACACATAATGAAATGATGGCTAATTTATTAAATAGTCGTATTATTAAAGAATTTGATAAATGTGATAAATGTGTAGCTGTTAATAAAGAAGTTGCTCGTATCTATTATGAAGATTATCATTGTAAGGAAATGCCTGGAGTAATTAATAATGCCACAGATTTAACACCTGTACCTAATGTTAAAGAAGCCCATGATATGATCAATAAAAAGCATAATATTGATCCAAATGATAAAGTATTCTTATTTGTAGGTCGAATTAATACTTTAAAGAATATTTTATTTACAGCTGATGCTCTAAAGAGAGTAAAAGAATTAAATCCTGACCTACACTTTAAAATGTTGTTTGTTGGTTCAGGTTCTGAAGAACATCTATTAATTGATCGTATTAAAGAAAATGGTTTGGAAGATGATGTAATACTATGTGGTAAAGTAACTAATAGATATATCTTATCTTGTTATTTTAGTAGAGCAGATTTATTCTTATTCCCATCAATATATGATGCATCTAGTTTAGTTCAAATCGAAGCAGCTAGTCAAAAAACACCAACAATTTTCTTAAAAGGAACAGCAACAGCAGCTACTGTTACGGAAAATGTTAATGGTTTTATGACAGAAAATGATGTTGATGCCTATGCTAACAAGATTATTGAAGTAATGGAAGATAAGAAATTATATAAGAAAGTATCTGAAAATGCCTATAAAGATTTATATAGAACATGGGATGATATTGTTAACGAAGTATTTAAATTATATCTAGAATTAATAGATAAAAATAAGAAAAAGAAAGTTGACAAATAAGTTAAGATTTTAATAAAAAACATAATTATATAGTGTAATTATGTTTTTTTTATGTTATTATTTTATTATAGGGAAGTGTATATCATGGATGATGATTTTATTGATTTAAATGATGATTCTGATGTATTTAGAAGCCCAGAGCCAGTAAGTCCTATATCAAATAATGATGAATTTGATTATAATTCATATGATACTCCTTTTGAGACACATACTCCAAAAGTAGCAGAAAAGGTAGACATACCTAATAGAGTACTTACTCCGGTCCCACAAGAAGAGGTTGACGAAGTGGAGATGCCAATGCCTGCAGATCCTTCAATGAATAATGAGAGTCAATTTATGGCTCCAGAAGATATGCCTCCACAAGAGCATGTTGTTAAGTTTGAAGAATCAGGTGTTAAATCTAAATACAAAAAGAAATTTCCAATTGGTTTAATAATTGTTATCTTAATATTAGTTGGTGTTGCTGCATTTGGTATAAGCTACCTTATGAGTGGTAATGGTGGCAATGAACCTGGTGATACAACAGCTACAAAAACACAAGATACTAGTGGAACTAGTTCATCCGATACAACAGATGATACTACAGATGATGTAACAAAAGAATCAACTAGTGAAACAGTAACAACTACTGAAGATCCATATAAAACATATCATGAAGTTATTAATTATCCATCTAATTATCAAATTGGCCAAATGATTCACTGTGGATTAGTTAAGAAAGCTAATGGTAATGGATATGAATGTGCTTCAGAAAAGAAAGATGATTTCTTATCAGTAGATTTTACTTATACATGTAAGAATCCTGGTTGTGAATATTTCAGTGTATCTGATGATGGTACTAACGTTGTATTATATGATGGTGATTATTTCAGTTATAATTTTAAATTAAGTAAGAGAACAGATTTAAATTTACCAACTGTTATGTATAAGAGTATTGTTCCATATGTTCATAACTCTGAAGTATATGGTGCTAAAGTAGTACCTTATAATAATCAATGGGGTATGGGATATTATGATGTTACATCTAAATTATTAGCTGCTAAATTTGGTGATTATCCAAATATTGAATCTAATGGTTTAATGGCTAAATACGGATTCTTCTTTGCTGAAAAAGAAGATGGAAGTAAACTTGGCCTTTATAGTGTAGCTCAAAAGAAATTAGTTCTTAAAGGAGAAGTTGCTCCATTAACAGGTAAGAATAGTTTATACTTTGTTTACGGTGATGAAGATAAACCAGTATATGTATCTGCAGATGGTTATATTACTAATGGATTATCTGTATTTGATAGTAATATGAATTTATTACAATTTAGAACAGGTGCTAATAACTATTCTAAGATTAATCAAGTATATTCATATACTTTCGTAGATTATAGTAATGATGAAAATAATAAAGAATTAGATGATAGTCTAGTATTAGGAGAAGCTAGTAGATACTATGTATTCTATAAACAATATGATAGTAATAGTTCCGGAGACTATTGTAGTGCTCCTGTTGATAAAGTATTAGGTTTTGACTCTCACTATGTAGTTTTATATAAAGATGGAGTTATTAAAGTAAGAAATATTGGTATTTCTAATAAATATGTAACAGGATTCAGTATTAATTTAACTGGTGATGGTTATAAAGTTAAATTAGATTATAAAGGACAAAATAATCAAGTTGTACCTAATATATTCTTATATAAATTAAAAACATGTGGTGATTATACTGATGCTGAATTATTAAGTAAATACTTAAGTAATGGTAAGAGCAGTACTGATCCTGATGCTTTACAAGATGCTAGAAAGAACTGTAATAAGTCTATTGGTGATACTAATGTATCTGGTACATATTATGAATATAATGGTGTTGCATATCAAGCCAATAATAAGACTTTTAAAGTATCTGAATTAAGTAGATAAAAGAAGATTTATTATCTTCTTTTTTTATGCTATAATTATTTTACGTTTAGAAAAGAAGGTAATTAATTTGTTAAATAAATATAATAAAATAATAGTAGGAGGAGTATTAGTATTAACACTTCCTTTATTAGTAGGATGTACTAAAGAAGAAAAGAAAAATAATACTATAACTACTACTACAAATAAAATATCTGAACATAAAGAAGAAAAAGTAGATAATTATAAATTAGAATATGAAGGTATAGATATTACTCCAGGTAAGAAATTAAATTATAAAGATATAAATAAAGAAGCTAAAGTATCTACTATACCTAGTTGTGCTTTCTCAGGTGAAGATCATGTATATACTTATGATGATATTGAAATAACTTGTAGTATCGCATCAGATAAGACAGAAACAGTATATTCAGTATATTTTATTAAAGATTCTTATAGTATGCCTGGTGGGCTTAAAATAGGCTCTACAGTTGATGATATGAAGAACTCTTTAGGTAACCCATCAGATGATTTTAATGGTATATATTACTATAAAGGAAATAATCTAACTATTAAGATCGAAACTCAAGAAGATAAGATATTTGCTATTGAATATATCTTAGATACTGAATAATTAAGACCTTTGTCAAGGTCTTTTTATTTTACCTTGTTTGTGTTATATTATTTGCGAGGAAGAAGATATGAAATATTTTATAACTAAAGCTATGGTTTTTTTATTTTTTAGTGTAGTTATTGTATATGCTTTTGTATTAATGCCTAAGTTTAAAAATATAACTATATCTACTGGTGATTCTAACATAACTGTTAGTAATTTTTTAACGTTGGGTATTTTTAAACATAAAGCTGAATTCGTATCTAATGTAGATGATCAAGTATTAAAAAAAGCTGGTACTAAAGATGTTATATTATCTTTTGCTGGAATTGAACAATCAGTTAAACTAAATGTTATAGATGATGTATCTCCAGTTATTAAAGCTCATGATTTAGATGCTTCCTTAGGTTATAAAATAAAATCAGAAGATTTCATTGATAATATATTTGATCACTCAGACTATAACATTTCTATTGATGACTCCGGAGTAGATTATAACAACTATGGTAACTATAACGTAAAACTTATAGTCAAAGATATATATGGAAATGAATCTAATCAAGTAGTAACTTTAAGATTACAATTACTTAAAGAAAGTATTAAACATGAATTAGGTACTAAATTATCTATTGAAGATTTTCTTATTAATAAAGGAGATGCTAAGAAGGTAAAGAGTTCTAACCTTGATAAGATTGATGTTAATAAAGCAGGTGAATATACTTTTGAATGTACTTATAATAATCAAAAATATACTTCTAAAGTAATAATAAAAGATACTAAAGCTCCAGTTATAAAAGTACAAGATATAACATATAAATTAAGCAGTAAGAAAAAGGTTACTATAGATGATTTATTAGTAAGTGTAACTGATGCTTCACAATATAACTTAACTAAAACAGGTAATATAGATTTAACTAAATTAGGTGAATATAAAGTAACTTTTAAAGCTGAAGATATATATGGTAATTCTTCTAGTAAAGTAGCTACTTTATATGTTAAAAAAGAATCTACTCCTCCAGTAATAAAAGGATTAAAAGATATAACAGTTACAAGAGGATATGAAGTAAATTATACTAAAGGTGTAAGTGCTTATGATGCTGTTGATGGTAAAGTTGAATTTACTTATGATGCATCTAAAGTAAATATTAATAAAGCAGGTACTTATACTGTTACTTATAAAGCTAAAGATAAAAGTGGTAATGTTGCTACTAAAACAAGAAAGATAATTGTTAAACCAACTAATGATGATACTAAGAAATTATTGACGGAATTCTATAATAAATATTTAAAAGGTTTATCTATTAAAGATATGACTAAGACTATTAGAGAAAAGATATCATATAGACATAAAAAGGGTGATGATCCAGTATATTATGGATTATCTACTATGTCAGGAGATTGTTATGTTCATGCTGTAATCTTACATAAAGCATTAGATTTAGCTGGAATAAAGAATTATTTAGTAGAAAATATTCATGGAACACACTATTGGGTATTAGCATATGATGGTGGTAAATGGAGACATTACGATCCAACTCCTGGAGACCATAAAGTAGGTCCAATGACTGATAAAGAAAGAGCAGCTAAACAAAGAAGTGTCGGAGCTCAAGAATGGGATAGGTCAAAATATCCAAAAGCTGAATAAAACAAGGTTTACATACCTTGTTTTTGTTTTTCTAAACATAATATCCAACATGGTATATAATAAATATATGATAGGGTGTTTGGTTAGAAAAGGAGTCTTTATGGAAGAAAAGAAAAAAAGTTCAAAGATGGGGATTTTGTGTGCAATAGCAATATTACTTATTGCTGGATTATGTGTTCTCCTCGTTTTTAATAAGAATAAAGATGAAAAGAAACCAGAAGATAAACCAAAGGATAATACTAAGTACACACACTTATCTGCCTTATATAAAGTAATAAATCATCAAAAAGATTTAGATCTAGATAAGATGTTAGGTACTAATTGTACATTTGAAAGAGCATGTACTAAATTAAACCCATATGAAATAAGCCCTTTATCAGCAATTATTAAATTTGACACAGATGAAGAAACTGAAATAAAAGTATTTATTAATGAAGTATACTTTACTACTATGGAAAAGAGTACTAAACATGTTATTCCAATCTATGGTTTATTTGAAGATAAAGTAAATAAAGTAAGATTAGTAAATGATGCTGGTAAAGAAGCAGAATATCAATTTAAGACTGCTAAATCAAATATAGAATATCCAATTATGGTAGATGTTAATAAAACTACTAATGGGGCTAATGATTTAGTATTCTATGAAGGTTCATTCTATACTGGTTTAACTGGTTGGGATTATCAAGGAAACTTAAGATTCTATTTAACTGAATTATTTAAAATGGATGTTGAATGGTTACCTAATGGACACTTTATTGTAGGTGTAGATATTGGTAATGACTTAGATGGATACAAAGCTAACGATAGAGATGTTGGATTTGTTGAAATGGACTATTTAGGTAAAGTATATAATTATTATATTTTACAAAATGGTTTTGATTTCGAATCACAAATATTAAGTAATGGTAATTATTTAATAGGTGGTGGAAATACAGCAATCTATTTTACTAATCAAATTGTATATGAATTAGATCCTAAAACAGGTAAAGTAGTTTCTAGTGTAGATATCACTAAAGCTATTAGAGATATTGATCCAGAATTTGATGTAGCTAAATCTGGTCAAGCTATGGGTAAAAATGGATTCTATTTAGATGAAAAAACTCGTGAATTAGTTGTATCTATGAGACAAAGTAATGCTTTATTAAGTATTAATTATGATACTGCCAAGATTAATTGGATTATTACTACTAAGAATAATAAATACTATAGTAAAGATGTATGGAAACCATATTTATTAGATGCTGACTTTGAACCATTAGGTCAACATAGTCCACAAATATTAGGTAATAATACTTATGCATTCTATGATAATAAATATGATAGAGTAGATACTCCAACAGATGTATTAACTAAGAAAGATAGTACTAGTGAAGCTGTAATATTCAAGATTGAAAATGGACGTGCTATTACTATTTGGAATTCTAATAATATATTTAGACATTATTTCACTCAAAAATTTGGATATTTTAGAGTAGATGAAAAGAATTATAAATATATAGATTTTGGATGGAACTTACATGATGAAGAATATAAAGAAGGAAATGTATTCCAAAACTATGAAGGTAATGTTCCTGGTACATATTTAGTATATGTCGAATTAGATGATAAAGATCATATTCTTTATCAAGCTAGATGTGAAGAAGGTAAATATAGAGTATTTAAACATCAATTATATTTAGATAAGACTAATAATATAGATTTAAAAGAATTAACTATCTATAATAATATGCCATTAGATAAATATGATACAGTTACTATTAAAGAAGAAGATATTAAAGATGCTATGGAATGGATTAATTACTTCGAATTTACTGAAAATACATTCTATACTGATTATGATACTACTGAAGCTAAGAAATTAGACTTAGTATTCATTAATTTTGATGATAGTTCTAAAGCTTATAGCTTCAATTATTTCGATAAAGAAAAAGGTACACCAGCTAATAAAACATTTAATATTAAATTACCAGATGGTGTGTATAAGTTCTATATTGTAATAGATGGTAAGTATTACTATACTAATACAACTTATAGTTTCGAAGAATATGAAAGAATAACTAATTAGTTATTCTTTTTTTTATACTTTTGTATTATAATTTAATTATAGTAGGAAAGTGGGTTAAATTATGAATATATTTACTTTACTTTTATTAATTGGAACTATTGTTTTTGGTACTTTATATGTTCAAAATAAGAATCAAAAAAGATTATTACAAGACGAACTAAATAGACTAAAAGAAGAAGTAAACCAATTAAAAAATAATAGTGATAAAAAAGAGATAGATAACAATAAACACTTTTGTGGTAATTGTGGTTATGATTTATCTGGTCGTATTGGTGCTAAATTTTGCCCTCAATGTGGTAAGAATTTAGATAGTAAAACTATTATGCCTGGTGTTACCGAAATTAAACATGAAGACCAGGTAGAAAAGGGTAGTATTGAAACTATTGCACCAATAGAAATAAAATCAGAAAAAGTTATTAAACCTAAGATGAATGATACTGATTTAAAGAACTTATCTATTCTTATTACTGGATCAGTATTAATTATACTATCAGCAGTAGTATTCCTAACATCTACTTGGGGATTTACTCATAGTATTATTAAATCAGTAATAATATTCTTATTATTAGGTTTATTCTTTGGAGCTAGTCATATAGCTGATAAAAAGTATGGTTTAAAACAAGCAGCTAAAGCTTTCTTTTATCTAGGAAATGCATATTTACCATTTGCTTTATGTAGTTTATCTATATTTGGTTTATTAGGAGATGCATTTACTAGTGGACCACTATATTATACTTATTATGCCATTTCATTTGTTATATGTTCTGGTGTTTATATAATATTAAGTAAAAAGAATAAAGATATATACTTAGCAGTAGCTAGTATTATATTCCAATGTTTTACTGTAATATCTTTTATTAATATATTTACTCATGAATTAGAAATAATATTCTTTGGATTATTCTTATATAGTGTCTTCTTAAGCTTATTATATGAATTTAAATATTATTTCTATGATAATAAAACTAGTAAATATTCAATTATGGTTATTAGTTTAATATCTGTAATTAGTATTATAGGTTGTTATATACCAGGTATTACATATTTAATAGAGTTATTATTAGTATTATTATTGGGATCTATTATAATAAAGAGAATAATAAAAATAGATTATATATTTAAAATATTCTATGGTTTATTATTATTAGCAATATGTTTCTCTATATCAGATACTTTCCAAGTATTAGATATTTATAAAGGACTAATATTCTCAGGAGGATTCTTATTAGTACTAGTATTAAATTATATATTTACTAAGACTAATTATAATAAGAATGAATCTACTATATTAGTAATCTCTGAGAGCATTTTTGGGCTATTATTTAGTTGTTTTGGTTTTAACAACTATATTGCTATAGGAATGTTTATATTATTCTTATACTTAGCTTATTTAAGTTTATTATATTATTATCAAGATGGTAAATATAATATGTATGATAATGAAGTTACTAAATTAGTAATAATAGCTATGAGTTGTTTATCACTAATGGTATTTATATCTGGATATGTTAAAGAAATATATTATGTAGTATTATCAGGAATAATATATTTAATTGGTTTATTTATTACTAAGAAAGTAATAAAAGAAGAATATATATTTAAATCATATTATCCATTAGGTTTAATGGCTGTATGTGGTTTAACATGTAATGTATTTGAATTTAATTATTTAATGTTACAAATTATATTTATTATTGGTTCTTTGATAGCTTTAGTAATAGATTATATTGATTGTAAGACAGAAATAAATCTTATTAATTATGTTATTAGTTTATTAGTATTTGGATACTTATATTATTTATCATATATGAATCCTAGTATAACATTACATAGTTATTTAATACCGTTTATATTTACTTTATTTAGTTTCTTAGATTATAGTTTCAGTAAAGATAAAGTATTCTTAGGTATTAGTTTAGTATCTTTAGAAGTAGGTTTATTAGATCTAAGTCATGTCTTAATAAATGATTACTCAATTGGTTTAATAGTAGCCTTTGGTATATTTGCTTTATCATTTATTAGTTTCTTAGATAGATATAAGAAAGTATTAAATGGTGTAGGTTTATATTCAAGTTTAGTCATTGGTATGATGATGTGTATATTAAACGAATTTACTTTATTAGTATTTGTAGTATTAGGTTTAATAAGTATTATTTTATATATTAGACATCGATATGGTGATAATATTAATAAAATATCTTTATTCTTAAGTACTAATTTAACATTTATAGCTCTAGCATCTGTCTTAGTACATGATAATATTAGATTATTTACTAATATAGCTAGTATAGGCGTATGGGTAGTAATATTAATGAATATTATGTCTAAGAAATTACGAGATGATAGTAGTTTTGGTTATATTATGATTACATACGCTATTAGTGTATTACCAGTTTTAATAACACAAGGGGAATATAACTGGTTATATCAAATAGTACCTATATTAAATAGTCTTATGCTAATATGTTATTTTATTAAAGATAAGAAAGATAAGTTATATTATTATATACCTGGTATCGTTTCTTTAATATCATTAATGATTATTAATAAAGATACATTATATGGTGTTGCTTTAGTA
>JAEEGL015999880.1_pt1 | contig 15761 bp, 15 predicted proteins | sample 9134231 | NCBI WGS metagenome assembly JAEEGL01 (sample SAMN16246548, study PRJNA631951) | gut metagenome | biome: gut microbiome; feature: rumen; material: fiber-attached | host: Bos | place: Iran: Karaj | collected 2018-10
TAGGCAATAATGTGTGGATCGGTGATAAGGCAACTATCCTTCCTGGTGTTACAATTGGTGACGGTGCTATCATTGCCGCCAATGCAGTTGTTACTAAGGACGTGCCCGCTTATTCAATAGCGGTTGGTAATCCGGCTAGGGTTGTTAAGTAATCGACGGATTAAAATGTGTCATCCCAATGGTAAAAATATGAAAGGCAATAATCCATTAGTTTCAGTAATAATCCCCAACTACAATCATGCTCGCTATTTGGAAAAGCGGATGGAAAGCGTTTTCAACCAAACCTATCAAAATTTTGAAGTTGTTATTTTGGATGACTGTTCTTCGGATAACAGTCTTGAAATCATTGAAAAGTATAAAGGTAATCCGTATTTGAGTCAAGTTGTTGTCAATGAGGCCAATTCGGGAAGTGTATTCAAACAGTGGGACAAGGGAATAAAACTTGCGAAAGGAGAATTGATTTGGATCGCAGAGAGTGATGACTATTGTGAGTTGAATTTTTTGGAGGAAATGGTTAATGCATTGGTTGTTAAAAAGACTGTTGTTGTTGCATGTGCGCAATATGTTTTTTTCAATGATGATTATGAGGCTTGTGCCAAAGAAAGAAAAACAAGATACTATAGAGGCAAAGATTATATTTGCAATAGGCTTATTCGGTATAATGAAATAAGAAATGCAAGTGGTGTGATTTTCAGCAAAAGAGCGTATTCAAATATCTCGAAAAACTATCTTACATTCCGTAGTGCTGGTGATTTACAGTTTTGGTCTGAAATCTTGCAATACGGTGATGTAGTAAGAGTTGGGAAAAATTTATCATATTATAGACAGAGTGCTAGTTCTGTGACTGGTACTAATGGAACTAAAGGAATTGTTTCGAGAGAAGACAAACGCGTTTATGACTATGTTTCATCCATTTATTGTTTAACTCATTGGCAAAAGCGGATGGTCCACTTGTTTAAGGCAAGACAGTATCAGACGGCCTGTTATGATAGCGAGGATATTCGAAATGAGATTTTGACACTGTGGAACATAGGAGCGGACGAAGGTAATTCTCGATGGGACTGTTTTCTGATTTGGCTTTCTGGCTCGTTGGAGCGACATTTTGGATTATTAATATGAGAAATTATTGTGGAGTTATGTTAGATACAATCAATATTCTTTGCGCTACAGATAATAATTACGCTCCGTATTGTGGTATCATGTTGACTTCTTTGTTTGAGAGCAACAAAGAAAGCAGATTTGATGTATACGTGTTTGTGGACGGGGATTTGTCGAATAGGAATGTCACCAAGTTTTGTGAATTAGAACAACGGTATAATAACAAAGTGGTTTTGTTGACAATTGATAACGAATTGCTTAAAGATTGCCCTATTAATAGACTTAATAATCAAGGGTCTCATAATCATATAACTTTACCTACTTATTATAGACTACTTGCATCAGAACTCCTGCCTCAAACTATCAAAAAAATCATTTATTTTGATTGTGACATTGTAATTAATGGCGATATTAAGCCTTTTTGGGAAATAGACTTGGAAGGAAAAGCTGTCGCATGTGTTGGAGATTGCTATCCCATGGATAAGCAAATGGATGAACGGTTGGGTTACCCAAAGGAATTTGGATATTTCAATGCAGGTGTCGTTATTCTCAATTTGGCTTATTGGCGTGATCATCAGATAAGTAAAAAGTTGTTTGACTATATTAGTGAAAAAGGATCTCTGTTGAAATTTATGGATCAAGATGCCCTAAATGCGGTTTTGTACGACAAAAAGGTGTTCGTTTCAGAACGATATAATTTTCAGGTTCTTTTCTTTTCGCCTGGTTTTTGGAAGGATTATTCTACGGCATTCCGACAGAACCTTATAGAAGAGAGTAATAATGCTGTTGTCATTCATTATTGTGCAAGCGTAAAAGTTTGGAACTATAGGTATTATGGAGGACCATATTATGAAGTCTGGAATAAATACAGAAAAAAGTCTTTGTGGAGAAATAGTATTGTGAAAAAACCAAAATGGAAGTATATTAAGTCCCTTGTAAAAAGACTTTTGTTTCCTCGGCTTCTTGAGAATCAAAGAAAAGGACTTTGGATATTAACGCCAGGTAATGTAAAGAAATGTAATAAGAACAGATAAAGCGAGTGGATATGCAAGCAATTTCAGTAATAATGCAAGTTTACAATGTTGAAGATTTAAACTAATATTAGTAGTCTTATTATTGCTCAAAAAAGAGTTCTTGATATTGAGGTTGTTATTATAATAGATGATGGTGGTGATGATGATTCTCCAATGATTTGCAATAGTTATGCTGAAAAAGAATCTTCACTAACAGAATCAAGTGGTGGGCTCAACAAGAGAGTGCCGGTTATTTATTATATGCTAAATGGAAGTGCTTGATGCATAAGAAGATTGTCATTTATGGTAAAAGTTCTCTGGTAATATAGGTTTGAAAAGTGATGGATTCATTATTGTCAATTATTGTTCCCGTCTTCAACACCGAGCAATATCTTCCACGTTGCCTCGATAGCATCATAAGTCAAAGTTTCTCCGACTTTGAATTGCTGCTCATCGACGACGGCAGCACGGATGGCAGTGGCATAATCTGTGATTCCTATGCTGATAGGGATAGACGCATCCGAGTCTTCCATAAAGAGAATGGAGGGGTGAGCTCGGCAAGGAATGTGGGGTTGAAAGAAGCAAAAGGCGAATGGATTTGTTGCGTGGATTCTGATGACAAATTGTTGACTGGTGGTTTGCAAACCATGGTGGATTGTATTTCTGATGAAGTGGACATGGTGATGGCAGGGTATTTTGAGTTGGAAGATAAGACGCTTCAGAAAGATACAACGAGTTTCGGTGGAGACGGGATAATAGCCCAGAATAATGCTTTGTTGATGATGTATCCTTCAGCGGACTTGCCGTATATGGGTTACCCATGGGGAAAACTGTTCAAAAGAAACCTTGTTTTGGAAAGAAACCTTTCATTTGATGAGCACATCAAGATCAAAGAAGATACACTGTTTGTGGTTGAATACTTGTGCGGCATACAAAAACAAGTATGTTACACCTCTACTCCAGTATATGAGTATGTCAAATTGCCAACAGGTGTAATGAGCGGGATGAACCAATACTACAATCCAAACTATCTGACGAGTTTTGATGCAGTGGTAAGGATGAATAGTTTGGTGCAAAGTTTGCCCAACGTTAGTGAATCGTTATCAAATGCTGCCAAGTATGAAGTCGTGAACCGTGTTTATCTTGTGTATGGCCACATGCTTGAGAATGGCGCTGTTGACAAGAAAGTGGTATCAGGATTGAAAAGTCGTGCGATTCGCGAAGTGGGGTTGGGTTATTATTTGGGTTATCAGTATCGCAGGAACAAAAGAAGACTAAGCAAACTTGTTAAGAGAAGTCAAAGCTGAAAGTGCCATGGATTTCCAGTTTCCTCAAGGGAATGATGTGTTGCAACGCTTGCAGGCCATTGAGTTTGAGATGGCAGTGGCGATAAGGGACATTTTTGAGAGAAACGATGTCCGCTATGTCATCGAATACGGGTCTCTTTTAGGCGCTGTGCGTCATGGAGGTTTCATTCCATGGGACGATGACTTTGATTATGTGGTGTTTGAGGAGGATTATGGCAAAGCCTCCGAGGCTTTGCGCCGTGAGTTGCCTTCGAAATACAAATTGCAAGACAAGGAATCGGACCCGAATTATTTCTATTCGTTCTCCAAGGTGCGCCATCTGAATTCTTTGGCCATTGAGGAAGGTTTTACGGACGACTTGAAGTATAAGGGCATTTCCATAGATTTGTTCAAAGGCAAAATTGAAAGGAACAACCGATTTGCAAGGCGGTTGTTTTTGGCCAAAAGTCATACGAAGTCACATTGGAACAAGTTCAGAAAACAATGGGGTTTTTCAGAGCTGGCCAAAACGGTTGCCAATGTGGGAAAAACGATAGGGTTTGGTGTGGCCCATGCTGTTACTCGCAAAGCAGAATATTTTCATAAATCGCCTGATACTGACCAGTATTTTATCCCATTGGACAAGTATTTGCCTTTGTCAAAGGTTGTTTTCAATGGAGAAGTCTTTTTTGCGCCCAATGATCCAGAGTATGTTCTTGCGGACCGATATGGGAATTGGAGAGAACCCCCTGCAAGAATCGTCTTTCATCTTCAAAAAGTAGAGATTTACGATGATTAGATTGTCAATCATTATCCCGGTTTTTGGTGTGGAGAAATACATTTCGCGCTGTTTGGATAGTGTTTTCTCAATTAGTCTTCCTGAAAGTGATTTTGAGGTGATTTGCGTGGATGATTGCTCGAAAGACCATTCTGTCCAGATTATTGAAGGTTACCAGTCTCAGCATAATAATCTTCGTTTGCTGCATCATCCAGAGAATCTGCGACAGGGCGGGGCAAGAAATACAGGCATAAAGGTCGCTCAAGGTGAGTTTGTGGTCTTTGTGGATGGGGATGACCGCATGCCGAACTATGATGTTTCTGCCATAATTGATTATATGCAGTCGAAAGGACTGGAATTGTGGCTTGGCGCGGCAGAAGTATACAAACAAAACGGAGCGGTGACCAGATGGGGGGAGGCACCCCAAACAGCTTCGGAAATCATGCCTGGACCTGATGTTTTTGTTGGAGAGTATATCCATAGAATAGCATTTGGAGTTGTATGGATGGGCATTTACAGGATAGGTTTGCTTCATAGGGTTTCACCGTTCGTAGAAAAGGTCTCGTATGAAGATGCGGATTGGACAATGAGATGCGCCTATGAAGCCCAAAGCGTCCAATATCAGCCTGTAGTGGTTTACAATTACATGGAGAATGAAACCAGCACAACGAAAACCCCTTCTGTAGAAAAAACAATTGATAGGGTAAGACAAGGCCTGAGGGTTTGGGAATGGGCCCAAACTACGGTCGAGCGTCATGATGAAGTGCTGGTTGCTGCGGAAGATTTCTGCACTTGGAACTTGAGTTGCCTAAAGTCATTGAGTCTATATAGGCACTCGGATCGTAAGCGCTTTTATGACTCGTTTTCCAAGGAAGAGTTTTCTGTGATGAAACAATGGAAGATGGGCGGAAAATGGATGAAAGTGGTAAGGAAGCCAATAATGTCGAGGTTTGCGATGGCCGCAATGTCTCCTTTCCTCCGACTGGGAAAAACAATAAAGAATAAATTGATAAAGTAATATATGACGACAGCAATAGAATTCAACAACATCAGTAAGTTATACCGTTTAGGTCTAGTCTCAAGCGGTACCCTGAGCAATGACCTTAAAAGATGGTGGCAGATGTCCATCTTGGGTAAAGAAGATCCTTTCCTTAAAGTCGGCTCTGTGAACGACCGTTCCAAGGCGGCCGATAGCGACTATGTTTGGGCCTTAAAGGATATTGACTTTAAGGTGGAACAAGGAGATGTAGTGGGCATCATCGGCAAGAATGGGGCAGGAAAAAGCACACTATTGAAACTCCTTTCCAAAGTGACGGGACCGACTACGGGCACCATCAAGGCCAAAGGCCGTATTGCTAGTTTGCTTGAGGTGGGTACAGGTTTCCATTCAGAGTTGACAGGTCGTGAAAATATTTATATGAATGGCACTATCTTGGGTATGACTAAGAAGGAGATAGACGGTAAAATAGATGAAATTGTGGATTTTTCGGGGTGTGAGCGCTATATCGACACCCCTGTGAAACGTTACAGTTCTGGCATGACCGTGCGTCTTGGTTTCGCCGTGGCCGCTCATCTCGACCCTGAGATTTTGGTGGTTGATGAGGTTCTGGCAGTGGGTGATGCAGAATTTCAAAAGAAAGCCATTGGTAAAATGCAAGATGTAAGTCAAGGGGAAGGAAGGACGGTGCTGTTTGTGAGTCATAATATGTCGAGTATAAAAGCTTTATGCCGTAGAGGCATTTTGTTGGAAAACGGATCGGTGTGTTATGATGGTTTAATAAGCGATACAGTTGATTTGTATTTGAAAGGAAATGAGTTCGATGAGGAGGGAATTATCATGTCAAAGGTCAAGTACCCGTCGAACGAAATCAAATTAAAAAATGTATTGATTAATGGAAAACCCAATAGGGTTGTCAACTTAGTCTATCCAGAAAGAAGAGTCAAAGTGGAGATTGAAGGTGAATTGTTGAATGACATACACATTGCAATTGAGGCCAAACTATTCGACAGTCAAAACGTTCTGCTAGCCAAATTCGCTCCCATCTTGATGAAGACAGAGGTGCCAAAGATGCCAAAAGGAAAATTCAAATTGGAGGAAACTGTCACGTTGCCATCCAATATGACAAATGGCGAATATCGAATGCAGATAGAAGTAACCCATCCCAATGTGCAGTATTTGGCCGTCATTCCCGATGCGGCCAAATTGGTGCTTTCTGAATATATTACACCAACTGGCAATTCTTTGATGTATAACCAAAACGGGATGTTACTCCTTCAATAAATGCGCCTTTCTCTCATTACCATCAACTTCAACAATCGAGATGGCCTTCGAAAGACCATCGATAGCGTTGTGGCGCAAACCTTCAAGGACTTCGAGTGGATTGTCATCGATGGCGGTTCGACCGACGGTGGTCGCGAACTGCTAGAGCAGCATGCCAGTCACTTTGCCTATTGGGTGAGCGAACCCGATAAGGGCATTTACAATGCTATGAATAAGGGCGTCGACCAGGCGAAAGGCGACTATCTCTTGTTCTTAAACAGTGGGGATTGGTTATACAATGAAACGTCGTTGGAACGTTGCATGACTCATGATTTCAATGCTGAAGTGGTGTATGGTAATTGCGTGTTCCATTATGTCGACCACGATGTTAAACGCCATTATCCATCAAACTTGACCTTTGAGTTTTTATACCGTAGTTCATTGGCTCATTGTTGCTCTTTCATTAAAAGAGAGGTCTTGGTCAAGGAACACTACAACGAGGATTACAAGATTGTCTCTGATCTCGAGTTCTGGGTTAAATTGGTTTTTTTGGGCGGGAGTTTTTGTCATATCGATGAATTTGTGTCCGTGTTTGATACCACCGGCATCAGTTCGACGAACCATGATCTTGACGTGTCCGAACGAAAGCAGATGATGTCACGATATGTTCCCGAGATGGTGGTTGCTGATTACCTTAGATTGGAAACTATGCAAGAGAAGTTGTCCGACGAACAGGTGAAGGGCGTGTTGCAATATGGTCATAAGAAAAAACTGTACCATAAGTTGATTACATCTGCATTGGTCAAGATACGAGTCATCGAAAAAATATTTGGATAACGATATGCTTCTGTCCATTTTAATACCCGTCTACAATGTTAAATCTTATCTGAGGGAGTGCCTGGATTCAGTCTTTTCCCAGGACTTGACCGACTGCGAGGTGATTGCCGTAAACGACGGTTCAACCGATGGTAGTCGTGCCATCCTTGAGGAATATAGGATTGCCCACTCTGAGATGTTGACCATTGTTGACAAACCCAATGGCGGTCTCTCATCGGCACGTAATGCAGGGGTGGGGAAAGCGATGGGCGATTATTTGTATTTCTTGGATAGTGATGACTATTTAAGATCACACGCCATCGCATCGATAAAGCAGAATATTGCTTCATCCGAGAACGCTGATGTCATCTATTTGGATTGCGTTGTAACTAACCAAGGCAAGCGCTGGGGAGAACACAAGGAATGGACGGTTCCCCTGATGGACTTTAAGTCATTTTTCAGTTATGCCTATGAGAACAAAATGGGCATTGCACCCAATGCTGTGACATATATCTATTCAAATGCATATTGGAGAAAGGCAGGTTTGCATTTTGAGGAGGGTATCAAGTACGAAGATGCATTGTTCAAGTTCCAACTCTTTGTGCGCGACGACGGCACCATTAAGGTGATGCATGTGGAGGAACCGTTCTATGTCTATCGTGTGGGTCGCGAAGACTCCATCACCACAATCATCACTTTGAAGAATCTGACCGATAAACAGTATATTAGAAAAACTGCAGACCGTCTGTGGAAGGGAATGGGCATTGACGACGTATCGTATTACCATATGCTGTATGATTCGTGTACTTATATGTTGTTTGAGGCTTACAAGAGTGGGTTGGTTTGTCAACACCGGAAGTTTTGGGATCGTGACGATGTTCGCATCATGCGAAAAGGGGTCTCGAACGAGCGAGAATACGGGTTTTGGTTCTTGGCCAAACTCAACCCCAAGTGGATGGCGCGCTATTATGCCAATGAATTGCCAGCATGGAGACGTCGCATGACTAATGTGATGCTGAGCTATGCAGCAACGCGGTATAAGAAACAAATAAGTTAATGGGACTGCCAAAATACTATATTTTCACTACTGCCAATACCTGCACGGGAGGTCCGGAGGCATTGCACCAATTGGCCTATTACATGCGAAAACAGGGCATGGACGCCTTTACGGTATACCATACCTATTCGGGGTTCCCGAAAGCGAATCCCATTGAGCGTTATAGGCAATACGAAGTAGAGGTCCTGCCTTATGATAGGATTGAAGACGAAGAAGGGAACTGTGTCATTGCCCCCGAAAACGCGCCATGGTGCCTGAATGCTTTCAAGAAAGCCCAAAAGTGCATCTGGTGGTTGAGTCTTCATGCCAATGAGGTCAAGAAAGGGTCCTTTAGGGATCGTGTTGGACTGATGAAACGCCGGCTTCTTCGTGAGGATGCAAGTCATTATCGTCATATTGTTTTCGATCCCGGCAAGTGCTTGCATTTTTGTGGTTCAAAACATACGTATCTGTATGTCAGCGATTTGTATAGACATTCGAAGGTCGCCTATTTGGTGGAACCCATCAGTCTCGATTTCTTGAGGTTAGGCAATGCCAATCTGCCGACCGAGCGTGAAGACGTGGTGCTCTACAATCCGAGTAAACCTTCGTGCATTATGAGTGAACTCTTGGAGCGAGCGCGGTTCAATTATGTTCCCCTTAAAGGCTTTACTCCTGAAGGTTTGGCGGAACGATACAAAAAGGCGAAACTCTATGTCGATTTTGGTCATTTTGGCGGACCGGAGCGTATGCCGAAAGAGGCCGTGTATTATGGTTGCAATATACTGGTTGCCAATCACAATGCCGCCGCCAACGATTTTGACGTCGCCATCCCACAGAGATACAAGGTTGACGATGGCGAGACAGCCGAGCAGATCGAAAGCCGTATCTCCGACATGCTGGAACACTATGAGACGCAACATGCCGATTTTCTTCCTTTCAAGGAGAAGGTGGAGCATTTGGAAGAGAACTATTTGAATCAATTGAAGGAATTGTTTTTGTCATAACTAAAAGGCGCTATATGAGGAACGACTCCATTGGGTATACGACCATCTATTCGATGCACTGGTGGATTGAGATTCTGGTCATGAAGGTGATGCGGAGTTTGTTCTCTCAAGGCGTCTGGATGTCTACATTGGTCACATTGGTTACCCTCCCTGTTGCAGTGTTCGTTCCTTGTTTGATCTCGAAAGTGCTGAATAGATTTAAACTAAAATGGATTTTTGGATAGTAATGTGATGGAAGCAAAAATATACGTAATAATAGTCACATATAAAGGAAAACAATGGTACGACCGTTGTTTTACCTCCTTGAGAAAGAGTTCAATTCCTATACGAACCATTGTTGTTGACAATGCTTCAAATGATGGCACGGTGGAATACATCAGCGAACATTTCCCGGAAATTCACCTTATAGAATCGAAGGAGAATCTGGGTTTTGGTCGGGCAAACAATATTGCTATGCGGTATGCATTGGACCAGGACTGTGATTATGTGTATTTGCTTAATCAAGATGCATGGGTAGAACCTGAAACTATTGGAAAAATGCTGGACATTCACAGGAATCATCCTGAGTACGGGATTTTAAGTCCAATACACTTAAATGCAGAGAAGACGGGAATTGAGAAAGGTCTGATTAATTATCTTGATGATAGAAAGATTACGGATAAGCGGTTGTTTGAAGACCTTTTTTTCCATAGATTAAAGGATGTGTATGATACCAGTTATGTTAACGCAGCTGCATGGTTGCTGCCTAGGAATACACTTGAGACCATTGGTGGCTTTGACCCGATTTTTTCACATTATGGTGAGGATGACAATTATTTGCAAAGAGTCCATTATCATCATTTGAAGATAGGCATTTGTCCGTCTTGTGTTGTGGTACATGATACTGAGCGCAGGATAGATTCTGTTGGAAAGAAAGTGCAGACGAGCAATAGTTGGATGCTGGCCAAGGTTGCTGATATAAATACATCTGTGAAGATTAACGATTTGTGCCGTTATCATCTTAGAAAAACGGTGTCAAAACTTTTAGTGTTGAACTTTTCGCAAGCCAAGGTCCATTGGAAGATTCGGCTTTTTTTGCGAAGGAATGCCAATAGTATTAAGCATAGCAGAAACATCAACGTCGTGAAGGGAGTGAATTGGTTGTAGAGAACTTCTAGAAATTAAGTTAAAGGGAACTCGTTCGGAGCGTAACTTGTTGGATTATTGTGTTTTTTTAAAACGAAAACTCCTACGGAGTAATTTTTAGAAGTTTCTTGTAATTATTGGATCATTTTGATTAAGGTGAATACGGATATTTCTGTGGTGATGACCACGTATAACGGTTCTTCTTTTGTCAGAGAGCAATTGGAATCGATATTGAATCAGACGGTTCCTCCTCGTGAAATTGTCATCGTGGATGACCTTTCTACAGATTCAACTTTTGATATTATAAAAGAATATGCGGATGCTAATCCGATTATTCGTTATGCGCGCAATGGCCAAAGGGTGGGGGCACATCAGAATTTTAGGAAGGCTTTTGCCCTCGCATCTTGTCCGTTAATTGCTCCTTCAGACCAAGATGATATTTGGGTAGAGAATCATCTTGAGGTGATGCTTGATTTTTTGGTTAATAAAGATGTGGATTTTGTCTATTCTCAGGATAAGATCCTTTGGGAAGATGGAAGTACTAGTGCTTTTTTCCAATATATGCCTGAGATGAGAGATTTGATTTGGGGTAATAATATGAGAGGGCATACTTTTTTATTTCGAAAAGAGATGTTGAGCGTTTTTGAGTTGGTGGATTCTCTGCCTTTTGATCATGCTTTGGCTTTAGAAGCATCTATGAAAGATAAGTACGTGTGTGCGGATAAAGAGTTGACATTGTGGAGAAGGCATGGAGGGGTTTGTACTACCGCTTTTTCTGAACAATCCGAGTTGGTCATTCAAGATGTTTCAAGACGAAAGAAAATCTGTTATACATTTCTCCATTTGTCAGATGAAAAATCATGCCCTATTGAGTTAAACTTTGAGCAAATAGCAACAATCCTTCATGAAAATCCTTCTTTTAAGAGGTACTATAAAGTTTGTAAGGGCATGTCTAAGCAAACCCGAAATAGTTTGTTTCAAGCTTCAATTAATAATGCGCTTATCCAAGAATATGAAGGGAGTTTAAGAAGTAGAATCGCCCATTTTTTATGGGCAATGCGATTCCCATGGGTTTATTGGTTTGACATGCACAAATTGCATGCGTTGTGATATATTATGAATACTCCAGTTCTCCTCATCGCTTTCAACCGTCCAGAGCACACCAGGCGGGTTTTGGAAAGCATTCTGGCTGCCCAACCGCAGGACTTGTATGTGTTTCAGGATGGCGCTCGTGAGGGAAACAGGGAAGATGTGGAGAAATGTGCAACCGTTCGTCGTTTGGTGGAGGAGAAGGCGCAAAGAGCACGAGTTCGGCTTCATACCTTTTATTCTGACATGAATCAGGGTTGTGGACCAGGTCCAGTAACAGGAATCACGTGGTTTTTCAATCAAGTTGAGCAGGGTATTGTAATTGAAGATGACTGCCTTCCGCATCCCGATTTTTTCGGTTATTGCGTGGAGTTGTTAGAGAGATATAAAGATGTGGAAGAGGTACAGTTTATCAATGCTGCTTTGTACGATGATAGATGGCGATGCGAGTGTTCGTATGATTTCTCACGCTATCAGGTGGCGGGGGCTTGGGCGTCGTGGAGGCGCTTTTGGGTCAACTATGACATTGATTTGAAAACTGTTGATGCTAAAGCATTCCATCGAAGGTGTAAGAAATATTTGTACGAAAGGGCAGAGGCTGATTGGTGGTACTTCAAATTGTTGGAGATTCAGAAAGACAATGGGAAAAAAAGCTATTGGGATTACCAATGCTCGATTGCTTTGCTCCTCAATGCTGGAGTAACTATTATGCCCAAGCGAAACCTTATTACAAATATTGGATTTGATGAGGAAGGAACCCACACGCTTTCAAATGATGGTCGAGGAGACAGAAGGTCGTTTCCCATATTGCCATTGATTCATCCCAAGAGTGTAATTGTGGACAAAGTTCGTGATGCTCGTTGTTTCGCAAAGGCGCATTCTGAGGGATTTGTTAAGGACAAGATGGTTTTCCTGTATCGAAGTTTGGTCTATACGCAAGGTTTTTCCCATAAAATGCTTATAATGTATAAAAGAATCAAAACCAAATTGAGGTTTCACAAATGACTTTGTTATTCGTTACACATTATGCTGGTTTCTATGGTGCCAACAAGTCTTTGCTTACGCTAATGACATTGCTTCGTGAGCGTCATGGAATAAAGCCTTTAGTGTTGCTTCCTGCAAGAGGCGCGATGTGTAAGGCGTTGGAAAAAAATAACATTGATTATAAAGTGCAGCATTATTATTGGTGGGTAAACTACGACCATGGTTTTTTTCAGTGGTTACTTAACTGGCGTAAGCAATGGAGAAACAATCGTAAAGTAAAGGCGATGCGCTCGATTTTCAATGAAGAGAAGATCGATCTTGTCTATTCGAACAGCGTTTGCGTGAATGTTGGGTTTCTTTTGGCCAAAAGATTAGGTGTCCCTCACATTTGGCAGTTCAGAGAGAGTTTAACTCAGTTTTCCCTGTCTCTATCCCAATCTCTATCCCTATCCCTATGGTCTTCTCAGGTCAACAAAAGGTATGTGCTTATCAGCGATTACATGATGTCGTATTACAGCAGATATCTACCTAAGGAAAGGATGGTGCGGGTTTACAATGGGGTGGATTTGCCTCAAGGTGTTGCACGAAATGAGGAGAACGTGTTGAGAGGCCGACTCCAGGTGGTCTGTGTCGGAGTATTGTGTGGTCAAAAAAACCAAATGGAATTGCTTCAAGCTCAAAATATGCTTCATCGGCGTGGTGTTGATATTGACGTATGGTTCGTGGGTTCTTGCAATGATCTGGAATATGGGAAGCAGATGAATAGTTTTGCAGAGCGTGAAGGTTTGACGGAGTTGGTGCATGTTGTAGGACACATAGATAATGTGTTCGATATGCTGCAGAAGATGAATCTTGGAGTTGTCGCCGCTCATGACGAGGCTTTTGGTCGTGTCACTATTGAATATATGCTGATGAAGATGCCTGTGGTGGTAAGTCAATCAGGTGCTAATTCCGAATTGGTCGAGGTTGGTGTTACAGGTGACATCTATGAGTTACACGATGTGGAAACTTTAGCTGATAGGATTGAACAATATGTAAGACATCCTGATTTGTTGAAGTCACAAGGAGAAGTCGCTTTTCGAATTGCGCGTGAACGGTTTTCGGCAGGCCAGAATGCCGAGTTGATTTTTGAACAAATTGAAAGTGTTTTGAAAAAGGATTGAGTATGTGTGGAATTTCGCTGGTGTATCGATACACGAATGTCACGGATGAAGATCACGATAAAGTGAGGAGGATGAACGACCAGATGCGCTATCGCGGTCCAGATGGTGAAGGTGAATGGTTTGACGAGCATTGCGCCATGGGGCAAGTGCGTCTCTCAATTATCGGATTGAATAGTGGGAAGCAACCTCTTTTCAACCATGACAAGTCGTTAGTCTTGATTTGCAATGGCGAAATATACAATTATGTCGAACTCAAGAAGGACCTTGAGACCAAAGGTTTTTCTTTCCTCACAGACAGTGATACGGAAGTAATTCTGTATTTATATGAGTTGTATGGTGCTGATTGCGTGGAACATCTTCGAGGCATGTTCGCTTTTTGCCTATATGACGTAAAGCGTCAGCGAGTGGTTGCCGCACGTGATAGAATTGGGGAAGAACGCTTGTATTATGCAGAAGTGCCTTGCGGGGTCGTGTTTTGCTCCGAGTTGAAAGGTATCTTGAAGGAATATATTGCAGAACCTCAACTTAATATCCAATCGATATTGGAACCAATTCGTTTTACAGGTGGGTTGAATCCTCGCGACACTTTTGTAGAGCAAATCAAAAGGGTGCAGCCTGGTGAGATGGTGATTGTTGAGGCAAATGGCCTGAAACGTAAGTTGTATTGGCAGCGAAGGCGCACATATGACTATGGAGGCACTTTGCAAGAGTCGAAAGAGGAAACTTTACGACTGCTTCGTGAAGCGGTGGATATTGAGATGCGAAGTGATGTGCCAGTGGCTGTCATGTTGAGTGGAGGTGTCGACAGTAGTGCTGTTGCGGCATTGGCAAAACAGGCAGGTCACGAGGTACATACTATTACGACGGGTTACTCAGGCAAGCATAGTGAAGACGAACGTGATGTGGCGCGTCGGTTTGCCAAGGAACAAGGGCTCATTTATCATGAAATAGAGTTGTCAGAGAGTGATTATGTTGACTGCTTTGATGAGTTAACAGCCTATCTTGACGAGCCTATGACGGACTCAACAGCCATTGCCCAGTGGGCTATGTTTAAGAAAGTGAAACAACTCGGATTTAAGGTTCTATTGGGTGGCATGGGTGGTGATGAGTTGTTTTATGGCTATCCTGCTTGGAATCAACTAGGTGACTCGCTTCACCTGCGTCGGGAACATGAGTCCATCTTCCCTTGGAAGGGGAGGGCTAAGAAGAAGCAGTGGTTGGGTTTTGTGTTGCATCATTTGAAGTGGATTATGATGGCTGGTTATCCGAACAAATTGGAAGATAAGTCTGTGGCTTGGTGGTTACATGACGATTATTATAAGTTTGTGAAAGATGCTGTCTTGACACTGGACGATAAAATCTGGCACTTAAGCGAGTATGATGTTTTCAGGGATTTTGCTCCATGTCAATTAGGCAGGGAAGTGGACTTGGTATACGACCATGCCATCGATACGGTAATGACGCAGGCCTATCTCTATTTGTCTGATAGGCTGTCGATGGGGAATTCGTTGGAGGTGCGCTCGCCATTGCTGGATTTTAAGTTGTTTGAATATGTAATGTCGTTGCCATTGGATTATAAATATGTGCCAGGTAGGCCCAAACAGTATCTGAAAGATGTGCTGGATGGCATCGTCCCCGATTATATCCTGTATGCTCGTAAACGTGGTTTTTCTTCACCATCTAAGTTTGTCGCCTATGTTGAGCAGCGGTATCAGTACAAGTGCTTTACGTCTAAGTATAAGTTTTATAATTCGGTTTTGGCGGATAAAGTGCTATCTGAATTGTGGGGATAATAAGTGGAATTTATGCCCATCGCCATCATCAACCGCAGAAATATTAGCGTTCTTGACGCGTTTTGTGTCAAAATCGCAGATTTTTTCTCTGAGATTTGAAGATTTTTCCAATAAGAATCGCAGATTTTTTTATGAACTTTTGAAGATTTTTTCTGTAAGAATCGCAGATTTTTTATACCTTTGCGGCATAAAAACAAGTGAGTTATGATTAGAAGGTTACAAAATGACTTTTTGATTTCATGCATTAACGAACCGCGAAGAACGATTCAGGTTGTGGCAGGTCCTCGTCAGGTGGGAAAAACCACTATGGTGA